>Ga0207678_10000279_pt1 | contig 46272 bp, 53 predicted proteins | sample KBSC63metaG_FD_184319 | JGI IMG/M metagenome (GOLD analysis project Ga0207678, IMG submission 184319) | Corn rhizosphere microbial communities from Kellogg Biological Station, Michigan, USA - KBS C6-3 metaG (SPAdes) (version 2) | ecosystem: Host-associated > Plants > Roots > Rhizosphere > Soil ... | reverse complement strand
GCCGGACACCACCCCCTCCTCGCCCACCCCCGAGCCCAAACCCGAGCCGAAGCCCGACACCACACCCGAGCCGAAGCCGGACACCACCCCCTCCTCGGCCACCCCCGAGCCCAAGCCCGAGCCGAAGCCCGACACCACCCCCTCCTCGGCCACCCCGGAACCCAAGCCCGAGCCGGCGCCTTCATCCTCCTCGGCAACCCCGGAGCCGAAGCCCGACCCCAAGCCGGACACGACCCCGGAATCCAAGCCCGACACCACACCGGAGCCGAAGCCGGACACCACGCAGTCCACTCCGGACCCCAAGCCGCACAAGCCGTTCACCGACCAGATGACCAACGTCATCAGGACCAAACTGTCGCAAATGGACGGTGTGACGCCCGAGATCATGCAGAAGTTCGACAAGATCAGCAACTTCTCCGTGCACGAGCTCGGCAAGCTGTTCGGCAAGGAAGGCGCCGAGAAGTTCGAGTCGGCCATCAAGGTGATGACCGACCCGTGGTTCGGCAAGTCGGGCCTGGCCGGCAAGACCGTCGTCGACATGATCAAGGGCGTGCCCGCCAGCGTCGGCAACGTCACCGGCGGGGACGACGACTCCTAGCCGAGCGAGCTCACAACCGGCTGAGGCCGTGCAGGATGCGCTTCATCAGGTCCATGCTCGGCCGGTTCCCCGTGGTCCGCTTCGCCGTGTGCACGGCGACGAGACCGCGGTCCGCGAGGTCGGAGAGCAGGACCCGCGCCACCCCCAGCGGGATCCGCCGCCGCGCGGCCACCTCGGCGACCGACTGCGAAGTGCGGCACAGCACGCAGATCTCCGACTCTTCCGGCGAGCTCCCCCGGGTCATCGCGCGCCCGCGCGCGGTGGTCGAAACGAGGGTCTCGACCGGAAGGTCTCGCGTCGGCCTGGTCCGGCCGTGGGTGCGGAAGTAGGGCCGCACCAGCCCCGCCGCCCCTCCGTCGTCGACCGCGGTCCCCCAGTGCACAGCCAGCTCCTCACGGCGATTAATCCCTGTCGGCGATTATTCGACACCGTGATCGACTCCTCCGCAATCGTCCGAACAGGCTAACGGACGGTAAACTGCAGGTCAGAGCTGCACCATTGAACGACACCACCCCGAGGGACGAAGGTCATCCAGCGGGATTATCAGACTTCTGACAACTGGGCCGGCGTCGGAGCCGCCGGCCCAGGTCGCCGGGCGTGCCGGCTGCCGCCGGACGTGGTGGAGCTGCGGGTGCCGGGCGCCGTCGAGGTCGCGGCGTCCGGCGCTCGACCGCGTGCTCGCCGCCGAGGGGGCGGTGGCGGTGAGCTCCGGCCCGGGCCCGCCGAACGGGCCACCTCCGCGAGACTGCCTTCGCCCACCACGGCTTGGGAGCGGCGCACCGGGCCACCGGCAACCACTCCGAGGCGAGATCCCCTTTGGCAGCGGCGTTGGTGGCGTACACGGAGTTGCGCGCACCGGAAGCCGAAGAGGTGCGCGCACTGCTCAGTGCGCCGGCACCTGAGCCCCGATGGAGGCGCCGCGGCCGCCGGTGTACCGAAACAGTCGAACGAACCGCCGCGCGTCGCGCCGAGCCGGGCGCGGACCGACCTCCGGTTAGGATCCGGCTGTCAATCGTGCTCAACCCTGGGGGGCGACCTTTCATGACGATGCCCGAAGACAGACCGCAGCAGCCCGCGCCGGAAGCGAATCCCTTCCAGCCCCCGGGCGCCGCCCTGCCGCCGTACCCGCCCGCGCCGTACTCCCCCGCGCAGTACCCGCCGCCGCCGTACCCGATGCCTCCGCCGGTCGGCTTGCCGCCCAAGAAGCGCGGTGGCCTCAAACTCGCGCTGCGGGTCGGTATTCCTCTCGTGTTCCTCGCGATCGTGGTCGTGGCCGGGCTGACCGCGACCACGGCCAAGAACAGCAACGTGGGCGACTGCCTCAAGGGCAACTCCGCCAACGCCGACAGCGTGACCTCGGTGACCTGTGGCCCGGAGGCCGACTACAAGATCGTCGGCAAGGTTCCGGACCAGTCCAAGCTGGCGCTGTCCTTCGGCGGCGCCTGTGACCCGTTCCCGACCGCGTCGGCCGCGTACTGGGAGGGCGTCGAGTCCTCGAAGGGCACGCTGCTCTGCCTGGAGGACGTGAAGAACCCGGGCAAGGGCATGCCGGCGGTGGGTGACTGCGTCAAGGGAGACCTCTCCGATGCCGCCCACGCCGAAAAGGTCCCTTGTGGACCGGAGGCGAGCTACAAGGTCGCCGGCGTCGAGGACGGCGGCGCACTGGGCGGGTTCACGACCGCGGTCTGCACCAAGGTCCCGTCCGCGGCGGCCTCGATGGAGTGGAAGCGGCAGGGCAGCCTGTCGTCGAAGATCCTGTGCCTGGAGGACCTGAAGAACCCGGACAACCGGAAGCCCGCCGTCGGCGAGTGCATGGCGCCCGGCGCCAACGACGAGCTTCACCTCGCCCCCTGCAAGAAGGGCGCGGCGAAGGTACTCGGCCAGGTGGACGGCCTGAGCAAGATGGGCAGTCTGTCGAAGACCGTCGAGGAGATCTGCAAGGACTTCCCCGGCTCGGACCAGGCGGCTTCCTGGAGCATGCAGGGCTCCCTCGCGGCGACCACCTACTGCATGCAGTCGGTCAAGTAGCAGGGCTCGATGGTCGGTTTCGGAATCTTTCGGGGCTCTCGACGAAGTTCCGAAACCGGCCATCGGTTCGAGCGGGTCAGAGGCGGATCGGTTTCTTGTTCATGAATTCCTCGATCCCCAACGGCCCCAGTTCGCGTCCGATCCCCGACCGCTTGATGCCGCCGAAGGGCAGATCCGCCTCCGAACCGCCCGACTTGTTGACATAGACCATCCCCGCCTCGATGCTCCGCGCCACGCGGGCCGCGCGCGTCCGGTCGGTGGCGAACACGCTTGCTCCCAAGCCGAACGGGGTGTCGTTCGCCAGTTCCACCGCCGCCTCCTCCGTCTCCGCGCGGAACACCAGGGCCACCGGGCCGAAGATTTCCTCGTGATATGCCGCCATCTCCGGGGTCACGTCCGTCAGGACCGTCGCCTCCACGTACGCGCCCGGGCCGGGGACTCGGTGGCCGCCCGCGCGCAAGGTTGCCCCTTCGCGGATCGCCGTCTCGATCTGGGCCGCCACCTCGTCGGCCGCCGCTGTGGAGGCCAGTGGTGGCAACGTCGTCGACGGGTTCGCCGGGTCTCCCGGGACGTAATACTCCGTCACCCGCTTGGCGAACCGGTCGGTGAACTCCTCGCACAGCTCGCCCAGGACGATGATGCGCTTCGGCGCGTTGCACGACTGGCCGCAGTTGCGCATCCGGGCCGTTGCCGTCGCCTTGACCGTTTCGTCGAGGTCGTCGGTGTCCAGCACGATCAGCGGGTCGGACCCGCCGAGCTCCAGGACGCACTTCTTCAGGTTCCGCCCGGCTTCGGCCGCCACCGAAATGCCGGCCTGCTCGCTGCCGGTGAGCGAGACCCCGGCGACGCGCGGGTCGGCGAGGATCCCGGGCACCTGGCGGCTCGACGCGAACACGTTCACGTACGCGTCCGCCGGCACGCCTGCATCCTGCAGCACCCGCTCGATCGCCACCGCCGAACGCGGGCAGATCGACGCGTGCTTGAGGAGGATCGTGTTGCCCAGCACCAGGTTCGGCGCGACGAACCGGGCGACCTGGTAGCACGGGAAGTTCCACGGCATCACCCCCAGCAGCGCCCCGATCGGTTCCTTCGTCAGCACCGCCTCGCCGCCGCGGATCGCCAGGGGCTCGTCCGCCAGCAGCTCCGGGCCGCGCTCGCCGTAGTAGCGGAAGATGTCGGCGACGACGCCGACTTCACCAAGGCCTTCGTTGATCCGTTTCCCCATTTCCAGGGTCATGATCGCGGCGAGCTCGTCGGCGCGCTCGGCGAACAGCTCCGCCGCACGCAGCACGATCGCGGCGCGTTCGGCGCGCGGCCGGGCCCGCCAGGCCGCATACCCGCGGTGCACCCGGTCGATCGCCGCGTGGACCTCCTCGTCGGCGGCATACGGGATTTCGTCGACCAGCTCGCCCGTCGCCGGATTGGTGACTGTGTACAAGGCGGCCTCCTCGGCTAGACTACTGGATACTGTATACACTATGTGAGCAGTGATCGGCACCCGCGCGGCGGTACCCCTACCCGCTTGATCGACTATCGTTCCCCCATGACGCTGGAACTCACCGGCGGACCCGATTTCGCCGCGCAGGCACCGAAAAACGCCCGCTGGACCCGGCAGTACGCCGGCGGCGCGGTCACCTTCGGCTGCCCCGCCCGCACGCCGGAACGGACCCCGCGGGTCTGGAGCGGACGCGGCCTCGGCCTGCCGGAAGCCGAGCTGGCGGAGTTCGTCGCGCAACTGCGTCGCGTCATGAAGAACGAGGCCTACTGGATCGCCCGGAACCCTCACACGGGCGAAGCGGCGGTCTGGTCACCGGGTCACTACGACGACGAAGACGGTTTCGTGTACTTCGCAGGCCCATGCACCCACGGCGACCCGTGGCCCGGTTACCGGCCGGCCCGGGCGTTCACCATCGCGCTCCCCCACGTCCGCGGCCTGCGGATCCGGGTGGCGGCGTACCTGGCCGAATGAAAGCGGTCCCCGCCGGAGCGGTCGCGGCGGTGGTGAGCGGTATACCGTCGACCGCACACGCTCTCCTCACCGGCGCCGACGTCCTGGCCGCCACGAAAGCGGCAGGCACCCTGCTCCCGGGCCGCCGCGACCGGCCGGGCGTCGCCGCCGGACTGGTCGCGCACGTCGTCGTCTCGGCCGTCTGGACCGGCGTGCTCGCCGCGATCGCGCGGCACCACCGGCTCGGCGCCGGCGGCGGCGCGGTCGCGGGATTGGCCATCGCGGCGCTGGACCTCGGGATCGCGGCCCGCGCGTACCCCGCCGTGCGGGCGTTGCCGCGCGGGCCGCAGATCCTGGATCACCTGGTGTTCGGCGCCGTCACCGGCGCGCTGCTCGACCGTCCGGACCGGACCGGTCAGCGCACGACCTCGACGACGTCACCCGGCTTCAGCGAGTTGTAGAACTTCACCGCGGCGGCGTGCGAAAGGTGCACGCACCCGTGGGACTTGACCTTCAGGCTGCCTTCGTGGAACGCAACCCCGGTGGTGGTGAAGAACACCGAGTACGGCATCGGCCCGTTGTACTGCTTGCTGTAGTGGTCGATGTCCTTGTACTGCACGTGGAACTTCCCGACCGGGGTCGGGTACTTCGGCAGCCCCACGGTGATCGGGACACCGCCGTAGGTGACGTGTCCCGCGCCGTCGGTCAGCCACGCGGTATTCGAACTGCGCTGGACGCAGGCCTTCGCTTCGGCACTGCACGGCGTCGACGCCGCTTCGGCCGTTCCCGCGAACGCCACGGTCCCCGCCATCGCGGCGACCCCGCCCAGAAGTGCGATCATCCTCCGGTTCATCGTGTGCCTCCCGTTGTCGTTCGGCTACCCACGGAGAGTGCCCATTCGGGCGATCTTCGAACCGAAGAGAACCGGGAAACGCCGAAATCAGTTCTGCGGCTGGGAAAGCCCGAGGAACTCGGCCTGCTCGCGGTCGTACCGGCGGGTCAGGCCGTTGCCGTAGCGGTCCCACCAGTTCTGCGTGTGCCCGCCCTGCGTGGTCGTGGTCCCGCCGTAGACCTGCCGGTCGTACTCGATGCGGGCGTCGCGGAACTCCTGCTGGAACTGCTCCGGCGTCAGCCCCTGGGCGTGCTGGACGGCCGCGTCGCTCAACGTGCGCGAACTGCGCACGACGTCCTCGCCCGCCATGTGGTTGAGGATCGCGCGGACACCGCCGGCGCCGCGCATGTGGGCGCCGGACATGATCGCGGCCTGGGTGCCGGGATCGGTGAAGTTGAGCGCGCCCGCCGTGCGCGCGTTCGCGGTCATCAGGTCGGCGACGACCGCGCGTTCCTCGGCGCTGCCGATCCCGTACTGCTCCCGCGCGGCGATGATCCGGTCGTAGCCGTTGTGCATGTTCTGCCGGAAGCCGTAGGCCTCGGGCACGCCGCCCTGCTCCCCCGTCGCCCCTTCGGACCGCATGATCGAGTCGACGACGCGGGGATCCAGCTGCTGCGGAGCCGCCGCGGCCGCGGAGCCGCCGCCACCCCCGTGCGCCTGCCCGCCGCCGTAGGCCTGGGCCACGTCGGAGTCGGCGGCGCGGTAGCCGTCCGCGGCCTTCTGGACGTTCTGGTTCACGTTCACCAGCAGGCCGAGGAGCTTCTGCAGCGCGCTGCCCAGCGTCGAGTGCAGCGCCGCGTTCGCGGCCGCGACGCCGCTGCCGATCCCGGCGAACGACAACGCGTCCAGCACCAGCCCTTCCAGGTCGCGCGTGGCCGACAGGAAGGACGACCCGACGTCTTCGACCGCGTGGGCGACCGTCCCCATTTCCGCCGTTTCGGCGTGGTAGGCCCCGGCACTCATCGTCTGCTCCCTCCGGACACCGGCTGTGCGGGTCGAGAATTCCCCACCCCGGCGGCCCGGTCCACGGCCGAATTACCCACTGGTCGCGGCAGGACTCCCCACAGCGGCGCTAAAGTCGGGAGATGAGCAACCCCGACGCCGACCCGAACGTGGTCGAGGGCGAGATCGTCGACGACACCCCCACCGAAGCACTGGCGATCCCCGCGTCGCCGCTGCCGGAGCCGGACTACAGCGAGGGCGGCGTGCCCAGCTTCGACTTCGTCCGCGACAAGATCGAGAACCGGTACACGACGTCGGTCGGCGCGACCGAGGTCGCCGGCCTCGGCACCGAGACCACGGCCGAGACCCTCGACAAGCAGATCGCCGACCGCGACCAGGCGGCGAAGGACAGGCTGGCCGCAATCCGCCGCTCGATGCGCGGCGAGTGAGCCTCGAGCCGGTGAGCGACGGCCCGCTCACCGGTTCAGCCGTGATCATGGCCACCCAGGAGCCGGACCCCTACGCCCTTGGCGCGCCAGTTGCGGTAGGAGTATCAAGATTCGGGATTCCCAACCGCCGCACGATGACCTCGCTGGCGCTTCGCCCGCCCGATTTCCGCACCAGAACCACCAAGTATTCGAAGTAGACAAGGAAACCAGCCGGCGCGTCCACCGGGCACACGCGTGCCCGGTGGACGCGTTCCGCCAGAATGTAAGGCTGCAGCAGGTACCAGACGCGCATGATATGCGTTCCCAAAGCACTCACGATGACATCTTTCTCTATCATGCCGAAAGCCAGCAGAACTCCCAAGTAGTCGAAGAAGTAGCAAACCGCATAGACGCTGTCGCGACAACTCGGCGACAGGGCTTCGATCCCATCCCGCTCGGAAGGTTCTTCGTCTATCCCGGCCAACACTTTGGTCAAGTGTCCACGAAATTCCACCGAACGAACCTGCTGAAAGACTTCAGTCGTCACACGGAGTGAATTCGCCTTGAGCAAAGACCGACTGTTTCGACGAGTCGCCCAAACTGCCACCCCCACAGCGCCGATCGAAGCCATCAGGGAAATCCATGAAACCAGGAGGTTCATCATCGACTGACCCCATCTCGTGCAGCATCACATCTGATCACCAGTAATCGACTGCAAGCTCGAAAAGTAAAGCATGATGCCGGATTCGTGATGAAACAGTCCTTGCCTCGACACCCGAGCAAAGGGAGCGCGGTACGCAGCACTTCGCTTCGCAAGCTTCACCAGGCAAACCTCCACAGTGCAATTCCCACGACGGATTTGCATCCAGCAGGTTCAGACCGCCTACCCACGAAGCAGACCTGCCGCTGAACGCCTCCAAGGTCCCACTGGTCCGACCGAGGCGCACGGCACCCGCTGGGTGCAACACCCGGTATGCTCTCTTGCACGACGGGAATCCCACCACGGGTTCCCGTTGGCCGGCCCTCACGCACAGCAGAATGAGGTCCTATGGCCCCCACGCAAGGTCCGATCGTGCCGCGCCGCCGGATCGCGGACACCCTCAGAAGCCTGCGTGACGAGTCCGGGCACACCCTCGAAGTGGTAGCCGAGGCACTACTGATCTCGACGTCGAAGCTGTCCCGGCTCGAGAACGCACAGGGCAGCCCGCAGGCCAGAGACGTGCGCGACTTGATCCGTTTTTACGGCATCGAGAACACGCAGCTGGCCGAGCGGCTGATGCGCTGGGTGAAGGCGTCCGGACGGCAGGGCTGGTGGACCGACTACTCGCAGACCACGGCGACCCCTGGGCTCGATGCCCACCTCGCGTACGAGTCCGAAGCGACGGTGGCCCGGATCTACACGATTCCGCTGCTGCCGGCGCTCCTGCAGACCCCCGACTACGCCCACGCCCAGTACTCGACGCACGAGCCGTGGTGGTCGGCCGAGGAGGTCGACCGGCTCGTCGACCTGCGGGAGCACCGCAAGCACGTCCTCGCCGAGCGCGACGACATGGAGCCGCTGAGGCTGGTCGCGGTGACCCACGAGTCCGCCCTGCGGCAGTTCGTCGGCTCCCGCGAGATCATGCGCGCCCAGCTGGACCACCTGGTCGAACGGTCGACCGCGCCGAACATCGAACTGCGTGTCTTCCCCTTCGCCCATCCCCCGCTGTTCTCGATGAGCTGCATGTACGCCTACTTCGAGTTCGAGACCGAGTTCGACCGGGACATCGTGCACATCGAAACCCACGCCGGGTTCCGGCACATCGAGACCGCCAAGACGGTCGAGTACTACCGCGGCTACCACGACGCCCTCGTGGCCGCCTCGCTGGAGCCCGACGAGAGCCGCGCACTGATCCGCGAAATCCAGTCGGCGCAGTTCGGTTGACCCCGGGGCGGCACGATGAGCGTGACCCCGCAGACCTACGGGCTCGGCTGACGCTCAGCAGGGCAGCCAGCGCACCTCGACCGGCTGGTAGGCGGCGACCGTCGCCAGCCGGTCCGGGAAGATCCGGACCAGCTCGTCCAGCCCGGTGCGGCGGACCACCCGCTCGACACCGGTTCCGGGCGGCGCGACGAGGCACCTCGGCAGGCCCCGGTCCCGGCAGCGCTCGATCGCCTCGAGCAGGCCGCGGACCCCGCGTTCGGAGAGGAAGTCCAACCGGCCGAGGTCGATCACCAGCAGCCGGGGCCACGGCAGTTCGCACAGGGCGGTCTCGAGCACCGACGCCCAGCGCAGCACCGTCGTGATGCCCGGCTCGCCACGCATCTCGACGACCAGCACGCCGCCGGAGCGTTCCGAGGCGATGTCGTCGTCGCGCATCGCGCCTCCCGGGAGTCATCCCGTCCCGGGCCCATCGTCCCACGTCACGTCAGGCTTCCGTAATACCCGCGTGGAATCATCGGGGGTCCGGGGTAGTTGTAACGGGCGGTAGCACCGCACGAGGAGAAGGAGTGACGCCGTGACCACGTCAACCGAAAGGGCCGTCCTGGCCGGCGGCTGCTTCTGGGGCATGCAGGAGCTGTTCCGCCGTCAGCCCGGGGTGATCTCGACCCGGGTCGGTTACAGCGGCGGCGACGTCGCAGGCGCCACTTACCGCAACCACGGCACGCACGCCGAGGCGATCGAGGTGATCTACGACCCCGCGCAGACCACGTTCCGCGACCTGCTCGAGTTCTTCTTCCAGGTGCACGACCCGACGACGAAGAACCGCCAGGGCAACGACATCGGCCTGAGCTACCGCTCCGCGATCTACTTCGAGAACGACGAGCAGAAGCGGGTCGCCGAGGACACGATCGCCGACGTCGACGCGTCCGGGCTGTGGCCGGGCAAGGTCGTCACCGAGGTCGCCCCGGTGGGTGACTTCTGGGAGGCCGAGCCGGAGCACCAGGACTACCTGCAGCGCATCCCGAACGGGTACACGTGCCACTTCGTGCGCCCGGGTTGGAAGCTCCCGAAGCGTGAGAAGACCGCCTGACACGCAGCAGCACCGAGGGCCCCTTCGCCGATCCCGGCGGAGGGGCCCTTCGTCGTCTCGGGTGCACCGAAGATGGCCCAAACGGCGGTGATTCGCTTTGAGTCCTCAATGGACAGTGAACACTCGTGGTCCCAATAGCGTCGAATGTCCTATTTGGGATGTATTGCGACATGCAGATAAGACCGTACGTTCGTCGCTTGTTCACGAGGCTTGCACCCCGGATGCTGATTTCCGCTAAGCCGCACGATTTTTCCCCGTCGTCCCCGTTCTCGGCCCGGCTCGACCCCGGGCCGGTTCGCCCTGCCCGGAGGAGATCCTTCGATGCAACTGAGACGTCCATTCGTCTTGGCCGCGAGCGGTGCGCTCATCGCCGCGATGTGCACGACCACCACCGCCCAGGCCCAGCCCGTCACCCCGAACGCCGTCCCGGACGCCCAGACCCTGGCCGCGTCGGCGGCGGCCGGGCTCGTGGCGAGCAGGCCCGCCGCGCTGCACGCGAGCGCGGACGACGTTTTCCTGGCCCAGAAAGCGATTTCGGCCACCAACGGCCTGAAGTACATCCCCTACGAGCGTAGCTACAAGGGCCTGAACGTGGTGGGCGGCGACTTCGTGGTCGCGACCGACTCCACGGGCCAGGTGCTCGGCACCTCCGTCGCGCAGGACCAGACGATCGACCTCGCGACCACCACGGCGAAGGTTTCCAAGGCCGCGGCCGAGGCGACCGCGCGGCAGCAGCTGTCCGCCGTGGACAGCGTGAGCCCGGCACAGCAGGTCGTCTACGCGCTCGGCACGCCCACGCTGGCGTGGAAGAGCACGGTCGTCGGCCGCGACGCCGAAGGCCCGAGCCGGCTCGACGTCATCGTCGACGCCGCCACCGGCAAGGTGCTCCGCACGCAGGAACACGTCATGAACGGTGACGGCACCAGCGCGTGGAACCGCCCCAACCCGGTGCACCTCGACACCACCCAGTCCGGCAGCACCTACTCGCTCAAGGACCCGAGCCTCACCAACGTCTCCTGCCAGGACGCGGCGAACAACACCACGTTCAGCGGCCCGGACGACCTGTGGGGCACCGGCAACGCCACCAGCCGCGAAACCGGCTGCGTCGACGCCCTCTTCGCCGCCCAGACCGAGAAGAAGATGCTCACGCAGTGGCTGGGCCGCAACGGGTTCGACGGCAGCGGCGGCGGCTGGCCGATCCGCGTCGGCCTGAACGACCAGAACGCCTACTACGACGGCAGCCAGGTCCAGATCGGCAAGAACACCGCCGGCCAGTGGATCAGCTCGCTGGACGTCGTCGCGCACGAACTCGGCCACGGCATCGACGACCACACCCCGGGCGGCATCTCCGGCGCGGGCACGCAGGAGTTCGTCGCGGACGTCTTCGGCGCCTCGACCGAGTGGTTCGCCAACGAGCCGTCGGGCGGCGACGTCCCCGACTTCCTCGTCGGCGAGACGATCAACCTGGTCGGCTCCGGCCCGATCCGCAACATGTACAACCCGTCGGCGCTGGGCGACAAGAACTGCTACGACAGCAGCGTCCCCAACGGTGAGGTGCACGCGGCCGCCGGCCCCGGCAACCACTGGTTCTACCTGCTGGCCGAGGGCACGAACCCGACCAACGGGCAGCCGGCCAGCACCACGTGCAACAGCTCGTCGATCACCGGCCTCGGTGTCCAGAACGCGGTGAAGATCTTCTACAACGCGATGCTGCTCAAGACCTCCAGCAGCTCGTACCTGAAGTACCGCACCTGGACGCTGACCGCGGCGAAGAACCTGTTCCCGGGCAGCTGCACCGAGTTCAACACCGTCAAGGCGGCGTGGGACGCGATCAGCGTGCCGGCGCAGTCGGCCGACCCGACGTGCTCGGCGACCGGCACGGTCACCGTTTCGAACCCGGGCAACCAGTCCACCACGACCGGCGCCGCGGTGAACCTGCCGCTGTCGGCCTCCGGTGGCACCGCGCCCTACACCTGGTCGGCTTCCGGCCTCCCGGCCGGCCTGTCGATCAGCTCCTCCACCGGCACGATCTCGGGCACCGCGACCACCGCGGGCACCTCGAACGTCACGGTGACGGCGACCGACAGCGCCAGCCACTCCGGCACGGCGTCGTTCAGCTGGACCGTCGGCACCACCGGCGGCTGCTCCGGCCAGAAGGTCGCCAACGGCGGCTTCGAGTCCGGTGCGACCAGCTGGACCGGCACCACCGGCTCCATCGGCCAGTGGGCTTCGGACGGTCAGGCCGCGCACGGCGGCACGTACTCGTCCTGGCTGGACGGCTACGGCACCACGCACACCGAGTCGGTCGCGCAGTCGGTGAGCATCCCGGCCGGCTGCCACGCCAGCCTGACGTTCTACCTGCACATCGACACCGCGGAGACGACCACCTCCACCGCCTACGACAAGCTGACCGTGACCAACGGCAGCACGACGCTGGGCAGCTACTCCAACCTGAACAAGGCGTCCGGGTACGCGCTCAAGACCATCGACGTCTCGTCGGCGGCCGGCGGCACCCTCGCGCTCAAGTTCACCGGCACCGAGGACAGCTCGCTCCAGACCTCGTTCGTCATCGACGACGTGGCCGTCACGTTGAGCTGAAGCTGAATCACCGAAGCGGGGAGACCACCGGTCTCCCCGCTTCGGTGTTTTCCGGAGCAGAATCGGCGGATGGACACCGAAGAACTCCGGGCGGCCCAGGCGCCGCTGAAGGGCAAGTACCGCGAAGACCCGGAAAGCGCGCTCATCACGCTGCACGCCGACGCCGAACTGGACGGTCCCGGTATCTCGTGCAAGGTCGAGACCGGGCGCGCGATCGTGGAGGCCGGCTTGCACCCGGCCACCGGCGGCGACGGCACCCTCGCCTGTTCGGGGGACATGCTGCTCGAAGCACTCGTCGCCTGTGCCGGGGTGACACTGCGGGCCGTGGCGACGTCGCTCGGGCTCGAGGTCCGCGGCGGGCGGGTCCGGGCCGAGGGCGACCTCGACTTCCGCGGCACCCTCGCCGTCGCGAAGGACGCGCCGGTGGGCTTCCGCGCCATCCGGCTGTCGTTCGACCTCGACACCGACGCGGGCGAGGAGCAGCTGGCGACCCTCAAGAAGCTGACCGAGCGCTACTGCGTCGTGTTCCAGTCGCTGCGGACGCCGCCGGAGTTCGCCGTCACGCTTTCGGCGAACCAGGGTTAAACCCGGAGGACAAATCGGGCAGCTTGGCCTAGCTTGTCGGGGGTCACCGGAAGGGGAGCCGACATGCCACAGCCGGAACCGGACACCGCTGTCCGGGTACGCGGGCTCGTGAAGACCTATGGTTCGACGCGCGCGCTCGACGGCGTCGACCTCGACATCCCGGCCGGGCAGGTGCTCGGCCTGCTCGGGCCGAACGGTGCCGGGAAAACCACCACCGTCCGCATCCTGACCACGCTGCTGCGCCCGGACTCGGGGTCGGCGCACGTGGCCGGCTACGACGTCCTGGCCGAGCCGGACGAGGTGCGGCGCCGGATCGGGCTGTCCGGCCAGTACGCGGCCGTCGACGAGAACCTGACCGGGTTCGAGAACCTCTACATGGTCGGCCGGCTCTACGGCCGGAAGAAGGCCGCGGCCCGCTCCCGCGCCCGGGAACTGCTCGCGCGGTTCCGGCTCGAAGAGGCCGCCGACCGGCCGGCGAAGGGCTATTCCGGGGGCATGCGCCGCCGGCTCGACCTGGCCGGCGCGCTGGTCGCCGAGCCGACCGTCGTCGTGCTCGACGAGCCCACCACCGGCCTCGACCCGGGCGGGCGCCTCGACACCTGGGAAGTCATCAAGGAGCTCGTCGCCGACGGCACGACCGTGCTGCTGACCACCCAGTACCTCGAAGAGGCCGACCAGCTCGCCGACTCGATCGTGGTGATCGACCACGGCCGGGTGATCGCCCGCGGCACGGCGGACGAGCTGAAGGCCCAGACCGGCGGCGAGCGCCTCGAGCTGGTCGTCGCCTCGGCGGCCGACCTGCCGGCCACTTTGGACGTGCTCCGCGAGGTCGGCACCGGCGATCCGTCCGGCGACGCCCACACGCGGCGGGCCGAAATCCTGGTCGACACCGGGCCGAAGGCACTGATCGAGGCGTTGCGGCGGCTCGACTCCCACGGCATCACGGTCCAGGACGTCGGCCTCCACCGCCCGACGCTGGACGACGTCTTCCTGTCCCTGACCGGCCACGGCGCTTCGGAGGCTGCCCAGTGAACGCGCTCGCGAAGGGCATCTCCGACGGCGGCATCGTCACGTGGCGCAACCTGATGAACGTCCGCCGCAACCCCGACTGGCTGATGGCGGCCACGCTGCAGCCGATCATGTTCGTGTTGTTGTTCGCGTACGTCTTCGGCAACGCGATCGGCGGCGAAGCGGGCGGCGCGGCGTACCGCGAGTTCCTCATCGCCGGGATCTTCGCCCAGACGGTGGCGTTCAACTCGGCGTTCACGGTCATCGGCTTCGCCAACGACCTGCAGAAGGGCATCATCGACCGGTTCCGTTCGCTGCCGATGTCCCGGGTCGCGGTGGTCCTCGGCCGCACGACATCGGACCTCGTGGTCAGCGTGGTGGCGCTGGTCGTGATGTCGGCGTGCGGGCTGCTGGTCGGCTGGCGCATCCGCGGCAGTTTCTGGGACGCCCTCCTGGGCTACCTGGTGATGCTGATGTTCGCGTGGGCCCTGTCCTGGGTGGGCGCGCTGATCGGCCTGGCGGCGCGCAGTGTGGAGGTCGCGCAGAGCGCGGGCCTGATCTGGATGTTCCCGCTGAGCTTCATCTCCTCGGCGTTCGTCCCGACGGACACGCTCCCGGCGTTCCTGAAAGCCATCGCGGACTGGAACCCGTTCACGGCGGTGATCAACGCAACGCGCGATCTGTTCGGCAACCGCTTCGGCGCCCCGCCGACGGGCTGGCCGGCGGAGAACGCGGCGCTGTACTCGATCCTGTGCTGCTTGGTGATCATCGCGATCTTCGCGCCATTGGCGACGGCGCGGTACCGCCGGGTGGCGAGCAAGTAGGCCGGCGGGCTTGATCGGAAAGCCTACGAAGGCTTTCTGATCAAGCCCGTGTATCCGGCGAGGGCGAGTGTCGCCAGGCCCCAGATCGCGGCTTGAACGAGCTCCACCGTGGTGCACGGCCGGCCGGAAGCCGAACCGAAGGAGCTCACGCGTTCCCCGACGTGGTGGCCGAGGACGAGGACAGATCGAGCCAAGGCAGCCGCGCGTTCCACGCGGTAACCCGGTCCGTGAACAGGCATCCGGTCAGTCCCACCCCCGCGCAGGCGGCGACGTTGTCGAGATCGAGGACGCCGGTTATCCGGGCACCCGCGACACGGATTCCCCGGGGATCCACCGGACCGTACCTGCCGAGCAGCAGATCGCGGAGCACCTGGGCACGAATCGAATCACCGATGTCGGCGCCACCGCACGTCAACCGTGCACCGGTGCGCGCCGAGTCCACCAATGCGCGTTCGAGGTCATCCAGCTCGTCCCCACCCGAGGCCGATATGTCCGACGCCGGCACGCTTCAGTCCTCTTCGGACAGCTCCACGATCGGGATCACCCGCCGCGCCTGCCGCGCCTTCGCCTGGTGGTCCGCCAAAAACGGATACGCCTTCTCCAGCTCCGTCCAGGTCCGCACGTAGTCCGCCCCGAGCAGCGGCAGCGCCTCGGCGTCGAACGAACGGCCGTCCACCTCGACGTGCACCCGGGAGTCCGCCTCCAGGTTCAGGTACCAGTCCGGGTGCCGGGGCGCGCCGATGTTGGACGCCACCACCAGCCACCGCGTGCCGTCGCGGTGGACCATCGTCGGGACCGTCCGGGGCTCCCCGGAACGCCGGCCCGTCGTGGTGAGCAGCACCAGGCGCTCGCGGTGCATGCCCTCGACCTCGCCCCCTGCGCGGAACTGCTCGATCACCCGGCGGTTGGTCTCCGCGATGTCCACGACGGTCACCGGTCGTAGTAGCGGGTCGGCGGGTCCTGCCGGGTCGGCGGCAGCTGCGCGGTACCCTGCCGGCTGCGGCGCTGGTGCAGGGTGCGGGCGCTGGCGGCCATGCTGTTGACCACCGCGGCGATCACCAGCCCGATGACGAGGTTGATGGCGGCCGTGGCGATCTTCGCGCTCGGCGCCACCGTCAGGGTCAGCGGCAGCACCACCGCGATCAACGTCACCAGCACCATGATCCAGCCGAAGAACTGCGACGGCGCCGGCGTCGCCACGCTCAGCAGGTGCATCAGCCCGGTGGCGAGCAGGGCCACCGCGGCGGCGACCAGCGCGTACGTCGTGGTGCTCGCGTTGCCCCAGACGCCTTCGCCTTTTGGGGCGAGCACTTCGACCTCGAAGATCCCGCGCGCGATCAGCAGCCCGACGACCGCGAGCAGGGCCGCGACCACCGCCGTCGCCACGCCGCCCGCCCACAGGCGGCGCGCGTCGATCCCCGGGCGGACGTCCTGGGGCTGGTTCCCGTAGTAGTCGGACATCAGAGCCTTCCTGGGTCGGCTGCCTCTCCCCCCGATTGTCCCCCGTTTCGGCCCCGGCCGCGATTTGCGCTGGAGTGCACTCCAGCTCGTAACGTCGGGGCCATGACCACCGCACAGCACAAGATCGGTTCGGGCTTCGGCGCCACCACCACGGCCGCCGAAGCCGTCGCAGGCGTCGACCTCACCGGGAAGCTCGCCGTCGTCACCGGTGGGTACTCCGGGATCGGCCTCGAAACCACCCGCGCGCTGACCGGTGCCGGCGCCCACGTCGTCGTCCCGGCGCGCCGCCGCGAAACCGCCGAGGAAGCGCTCGCCGGCCTCGGCGACGTCGAGGTCGACGAGCTGGACCTGGGCGACCTCGAGAGCGTCCGCGCGTTCGCCGAGCGGTTCCTGGCGACCGGACGGCGGATCGACCTCCTCATCGCCAACGCCGGCGTCATGGCCTGCCCCGAGACCCGCGTCGGGCCGGGCTGGGAGGCCCAGTTCGCCACCAACCACCTCGGCCACTTCGCACTGGTCAACCGGCTGTGGCCGGCGATCGCCGAGGGGGCCCGCGTGGTTTCGCTGTCTTCGCGCGGCCACCACTACTCGCCGATCCGCTGGAACGACGTCCACTTCGAGAACGGCTACGAGAAGTGGCAGGCCTACGGCCAGGCGAAGACTGCGAACGTGCTCTTCGCAGTCCGGCTCGACGAGCTGGGCGCCGAAAAGGACGTCCACGCCTTCGCGCTGCACCCCGGCGGCATCATGACGCCGCTGCAGCGGCACCTCCCGCGGGAAGAAATGATCGAACGCGGCTGGATCGACGAGGCCGGCAACTTCCTGATGGAGTTCAAGACCCCCGAGCAGGGCGCCGCGACCACCGTCTGGGCGGCCACCTCGCCGCAGCTGGCCGGGCTCGGCGGGCTGTACCTCGAGGACTGCGACGTCGCCGAACTCGCGCCGGAGGACGCCGAAGGCCTCGCCGCCTCCGGGGTCCGCCGGTACGCCGTCGACCGCGAGCAGGCCGCGCGCCTGTGGACGCTGTCGGCCCGGCTCACCGGCGTGAACGCGTTCGCGCGGCCCTGAGTGTCACGTCGGCGGGTGCCCGGACGATACTTTCTTCGTGATCTTCCGACGTTTGCCGGGCAGGGCGCCGGGGTACCTGCCGCCCGTGGCCGACGAAGCCGGGAGAACGGGGCACCCGCCGACGGATGACGCGGCGGAGGTCACCTGCGGCCGGTACGCCCTCGGCGAGTTCGCCATCACCCCGCGCCGGGCCCTCGACGACGAGCGGCCGCCGGACCTGCTGGGCGGGCGCTACGAGATCGGCAGGCTGATCGGCAGCGGCGGCACGGCCCGCGTCTACCGCGCCTACGACGTCCGGCTGAGCCGCGAGGTCGCCGTCAAGATCTACGACCGGGACGCGGTCGCGCTCGACCAGCGACGCCGGCTGCGCGAGATGACGATCCAGGGCAGCATCAGCCACCCCGGCGTGGTCGCGCTGCTCGACAGCGGCACCGAGCACGGCCGGACGTACCTGGTGATGCAGCTCGTCGAGGGCGAGAACCTCGCCGAGCGGCTGCTGGGCGGCCCGATGCCGCCGTCGGAGGTGGCGGCGCTGGCCGACGGGCTCGCCGAGGCACTGGCCCACGTCCACGCGCGGCGGATCGTGCACCGCGACCTCAAGCCGGCCAACGTGTTCCTGTCCGCGGACGGTCCCCTGATCGGCGACTTCGGCATCGCCCACGCCCTCGACGCCACCCACATCACGGGCACGGGCCTGATCCCGGGCACGGCGGCGTACCTGGCGCCGGAGCAGGTGTCCGGCGAGCCCGCGGGCCCGCCGGCGGACGTGTACGCCCTCGGCCTGATCCTGCTGGAATGCCTGACGGGCGAACGGGAGTACCCGGGCACGATGGTCGAGGCCGCGATGGCCAGGCTGACCAGGCCGCCCCGCATCCCGGACGGCGTGCCCGCGGCCCTGGCGTACACGCTGCGCCGGATGACGCAACGCGACCCGGCCGACCGGCCGACGGCCGCGAAGACCTCGGACATGCTGCACGCCCCGCCGCCGACGGTGCCGTGGAGCAGGCCGGGGCGCAGCCCGCGGTGGCGTCGCCGCCCGGTGGCGGTCGTCCCGGACCCGGCACGCCAGAGCGTGGTCTCGAGGCCCACCGTGAGCGAGCTTGATGCGCCGACCCGTCTCCACGACGTCACCGCGCCTCCCGCCGGCCGCCCGAAGCGGCGGCGGCTGGCTGCCGCGGCCGGGCTGACCGCCGCCGCGGTCGCCACCGTGGCCACGATCCTGCTCCTCGATCGGGAGACCGGGGCCGGCACGCCCGCCCGGCCGCCCGGCGCGGACTCGCCGGCCACTTCCTTCACCCCTTCGCCGTCGACCCCGCTCGCCGGATCCGGCACCCCCGAGCCGCGCTCCGGCTCCGGCGTCTCGGATCCGCAGCCGCGCACCAGCAAGCCGGCGTCGTCCGAACCCGCGGCCGTCACCAGCGACACCCCGGTTCCACCGAGCGGGCAGCAGCCGAAACCGGACAAACCCGAGAAGACCGAGAACCCCGGCAAGGGCAAAGGCAAGGGACCCGGCCACGACTCCTGAGCCGGCGGCACGGGACCTCCGGCGCGCGGATCCGGGTCCAACGGCCCTGGTGCGGAAAACCCACCGGAACGCCCGGTGCGGTAATTCCGGAAATGCGGACTCGAACCAATAACGACAGGTAACCGGAACGCGTCCCGAGCCGATTCACCCCACGTGCCGTGCGCCGGCACCCGCCACCGGGCTTCCTGTCCCGGCCGGTTCGACGACATTTCCGGAGGTCTGGATGAGTGTCCACGCTGCCCTCGCGCGGCCGGTTCTCCACCCGCCGCGCGGCCGGCACGCCAAGCCCCGTCCCGCGTGGCCGCGGGTCGCCGGCCGGGCAGTCTTCCTGATCTCCGCCCTGCTCTGCGCCGGCGCCGTCGCCGGCTTCGGGTGGCCGCCCGCGCTGCTGGTGCTGCCCGCCGCGCTGCTCGTGGCCGGCGTCGTGAAATTGCGCGCCGCGACGCGGAAGATCGATGCCATCTTCGCCGAAGAACTGCCGGAAACGAAGGTGCCGCTTTCCCGGAACGATCAATCCGGCGCGTAGGGGTTCTCGAGCGCTGCGCCGGCCGGGAATACTCGGACGCATGGAGTTCTTCTGCTTCCACCGCGACCGCCCCGGCTCGTCTGCGGTGCGCGAGGCCACCCTGGAAGCCCATTGGTCGTACATGGACGGATACGCCGCCCACATGATCGCCCGCGGCCCGACCCTGGACGGCGACGGCACCCCCACCGGCAGCGTCCACGTCCTCGAACTGCCGGACCCGGCCGCCGCCCGCGCGTTCGCTTTCGACGAGCCCACCTACCAGGCGGGCGGGTACCGCGATGTCCTGCTGCGCCGGTGGCGCAGCAGCACCCCCGGAGCCACCATGGCGGACTCCCCCGGCGAGCGATCCGGCTATCTGGTCCTCGGCCTGGGCGAAGGCGGGCCCGTCGACGTCGACCGCCCGGCCGGGCACGACCTCATCGCCCACGGGTCCCTCGTCTCCGACGACGGTGCGACGTGGCTCGGCACGGCCGCGCTGACGAGGGCACCGGGCCCGGACGCGGCGCGCGCCCTCCTGACCCAAGACAGGTACGCCGCCGTCGAAGTCCGATCCTGGCAGTTCGGCGGGCGCCGCTGAGGGCTACCGCAGGTCCAGCCACATGATGCGCAGCCCGACGTCACCCTCGACCGGGTGACGGAACGCGCCCGGCGCCGTTCCCAAGGTCACGAACCCCAGGCTCTCGTACAGCCGGATCGCGGCCACGTTCACGTCGACGACGGCGTTGAACTGGATCGCCGCGAACCCGCTTCGCCGGGCCCAGCCGATCAGGTCGGTGGTCAGGGCGCGCCCCACGCCCGTGCCGCGCGCGTCCTTCGCGACCATCAAACTGCCCGAGGCGACGTGGCTGCCGGGCCCCGGGCGGTTGGCGTACATGTTCGCGGTGCCCGTGACCCGGTCGCCGCCGGCGGCGACGACGACCCGGGCCGGCGGGGCGAGCAGCCACATCCGGCGGGCGTCGTGCTCGGTCATCGCCGGGTCGTAGGCGAACGTCCGCTGCTCGGTGACGACGTCGTGGACGATCGGCCAGATCGCGGGCCAGTCCTCGGCGCGGGCCGCCCGGATCACCGGTTCCCCGCCTGCGCCACGGCGGCGCAGAGTTCCGGCACGACGGCCTCGATGTCGTCCCGCAGCACGAAATCCGCCTCGTCGTCGTACGGTGTCGGGTCGCGGTTGACGACGACCAGCGTCGCTCCCGCGCGCACGGCGACCGAGCACAGCGACGCCGCCGGCTCCACCTGGAGCGAACTGCCGACGGCCAGGAACAGCCCGCTCGCCGCCGCGATGTTCCGGGCCCGGCCGAGGACGTCGCCGTCGAGCAACTGTCCGAAAAGGACGACGTCGAGCTTGAGGATGCCGCCGCAGCGGGCACACGCCGGGTCGTCTTCGCCTGCTTCGAGGATCGACGTGGTCGGGAACCCGGCCGCGCACCCGGTGCACCGGGTCGTGTGCATGCTGCCGTGCAGTTCGAGGACCTTGCGCGCGGCGAGGCCTGCCCGCTGGTGCAGGCCGTCGACGTTCTGGGTGAGCACCCGGACCGCGACACCCGCGGCGTCGAGCTCCGCCAAGGCGCGGTGGGCGGCGTTCGGCTCGGCGCGCCAGGCGGCGTGCCCGGCGTAGGAGCGCCAGAACTCCCGGCGCACCGCGGAGTCGGCCATGAAGTTCTCGAGCGTGAAGGCGTTCACGGCACTCGGCGTGCGCGTCCAGACGCCTTCGGGGCCGCGGTAGTCCGGAATCCCGGACGCGGTGGAGATGCCCGCCCCGGTGAGCGCGGCGATCCGCCGGGCGCCGCGGATCCGGTCGATGAGCTTGCCGTCCATGGTGGCGGAGGTTAACGGCTCACCGGCGCACGGCACGACCGGATTTACCGCAGCCGCAACGCCAGCGCCGGGCACGCGGCGGCCGCGCGGCGGGCCGCCGTCACCAGTTCCGCCGGCACGGGACCCGAAGCCGCCACCGGATATCCCCACTCGTCGAGCCGGACGAGCTCCGGCAACAGGTCCGCGCACAGGCCGTGGGCGCGGCAGCCGATCGGGTCCACCGTCACCTTCACGCCACACCCGCCGGCACCCGGCACCGGCCGCCGTCCTGGTGCGCGCGGACGTCGGCGCCGAAGACCTGCAGCGCGCTCGCGGCGAGGCGGACCGCGCCGTCCGGGTGCGCGCACGCGCCGCGGCCGGTGAGCAGCGGGAGGCGGCGGGCCAGCCGGGCCGTCGCGGGACCGCCGCGGACCAGTTCGGCGAAGTCCGCCGCGATCGACGGCAGGCCGAACGTGCACGGCCCGCACTGCCGGGCCGACTCGGCCGCCAGGAACGCCAGCACCTTCGCGGTGTACTCGAGTCCGCAGGCACGCACCGGCAGCGCGAAGACCGCCGCGATGCCCGGCACGCCACCGGCGAGCTCCGCGGTCCACGTCCCGCCGTACCCACCGGCGAGCACTGCCGTGACCGGTTCCGCCTCGCCGCCCGCCGCGGCGAGCACCTCGGCCAGGGACGCTCCCGCCGCCACTTCGACGACGCCGGGCCGCCGGACCGCCCCGGTCACCGTGACGAGGTCGGTCCGGGCCGCGCGGTAGTGGTGCGGCCCCATCAGCACCACTGCGGCCAGCTGCGCCAGCGTGTCCACATTGGACACCAAGGTCGGCCGCCCGCGCACGCCGCGTTCGGTGGGCCGCCTGCCGAGCGGCCGCGCGTCCCCCGACGTCAGGTGGCGGACGAGCGCGGTTTCTTCGCCGGCGACGTACCGGCGCGGGATCTCCGCGACCCGCACCGGCACCCGGTCTTCGCGTTCGGCGAGGGCGGCTGCGACGCTCGGCAGCGCCGGGCTGCCCGCGTGCACGCAGAGGACGGCTTCGGTGGCGCCGATGGCGTGTGCGGCGAGTTGCAGGCCGTCCAGCACGAGGTGCGGCGAAAGCGTGAGCAGCGTGACGTCCTTCCGGCTGAGCGGATCGCCTTCACACCCGTTCGCGACGGCGATCGACCGCTGCGACCGGGCCGCGCGCAGCTTCACGGCGGTCGGGAAGCCCGCGCCGCCGCGGCCACGCAGGTCCGCCGCCGCGACGGCTTCGATCAGCCGGTCGCGGCCGTCGGCACCGTGGTAGGCGATCCAGGGCACGACGCCGTTGCGGCGCCGGTGGCCGGCGAGGTCGAGCCGGTGCGAGGGCAGGATGGTCATCGAGCGCCTCCCAGGTGGGCGAACTTGCGGATGTGTGTCACGCGGTAGCCGGCGGCGCCGAGCACGGCCAGCACGCACAGCACGTCGAGGGCGACGATCCAGCCGAGGGCGGCGTCGTCTTCGGCCATGCCGAAGCCGTGCACCAGGGCGACCGGCCAGCAGAGGTAGGCCAGCCAGTGCACCGCGCGCCACGCCCGCGCCGGGAGCCGGGTGCGCACGAGGCTGGTGACGACGATCGCGAGCAGCAGGTCGGTCGCGACGGCGCCGAGCCCGACCCACAGCGGCTGGTAGTCCGCGCCGAACGGGACGACGACGTCGAGCCAGCCGAGGGAGACGTAGCCGTCGAGGATCGCCGACGCGATGTGCACGGCGAGGAAGGCGAGGCCGGTCAGCGCGAGGTTCCGGTGCACGGCGGCGACGACGAACCGCGGCCACTCGCGCGTGGCGAACCGGCCGGCGCCGAGCGCGCCGAGCACGACGACCCCGGTGAGGAGCACCAGTGAAACCAGCCCGCTCGCACGGCTGAAGTACCACACCGCGGAGCTCATGCGGCTTCCCGCGCCTCGGGCCAGCCGGGCGTCGTGACCACGTCGCCGTCGACGCCGACGAGCCGCGCGGGCAGGTGCCGCCGCTCGAGCCAGCCGGCTGCTTGCGGCCCGAGGACGATCGCGGCGGTGCTCGCGGTGTTGGCGTCCACAGTGGACTTGGCGGCGACGCTGGCGGTGCGCCAGCGCGGTTCGGGCACGTCACCGGTGCGCGGGTCGACGATGTGGTGCACGGTCCGGCCGCCGTGCCGCCAGCGCCGCCGGGTGGTGCCGGAGGTGGCGAGCGCACAGTCCCGGTGCAGGGCAACGGTGACGTCCGGCCGGCCGACGGCGGCCGCGTGGTCGTCACCGAGGGCGATCTGCCAGCCCCCGGTCGGCGGCGGCCCGGCGGCGCGCAGGTCACCGCCCAGGTTCACCAGGGCCCCGCAGCCGAAGGTGGTGTGGATCCGCCGGGCGGCCCGGTCGGCGGCGAGGGCCTTGGCGGTCGCGCCCAGGTCGAGGTGCACGCCGCGCGGGAGGACGACGAGCCGGCGGGCGGGGTCGAAGAGGATCCGGTGCCAGCCGGGCGCGGGGCTCGCCGCCGGTGTCGTGTTCCGGTCAGCGGCAACCGAAGCGAAGTCGCGGTCGTACCCCAGTGCGCGCACCGCCGCACCCACCGTCGGGTCCACCAGTCCCTCCGTCAGCCGCGCCGCCCGCAACGCCACCCCCAGCGCCTCCGCCAGCAACGGCCCCACGCGGACCTCCCGCCCGGCCGCCTCGTGCAGCCGCGAGATCTCCGAATCCGGCCGGAACCGGCTGCACGCCTCGTCGATCGCCGCCAGCTCCTCCCGCAGCACTGCGACCGCCGGTCCCAGCCGGGCCGGGTCGGTCACCAGCAGCTCCGCCGTCGTGCCCAGCGCCGGGAATGCCGTGGTCACGACGCACCCGAGCCGGTGTGCGCATGGCCGGTTCCGCTGCTCAAGCCGCTGTCGGGCGCCTGGAGCCGGTCCTGGGAGCCGGTCGGATCCGTGGAGGCCGGGTTCGTCTCCGCCGACGCCGCCGAGAGGCCGAAGCCGATGGCGCCGACCGCCGCCGCGCCCAGGACCGCGGCGGTCGCCGTGGCCAGCGCGGCCCGGCGACGGCCCTGCTCGCGGCGGGCGGGGCCGGCCGGGGTGAGGGGTTCCATGGCACGGAGTGTCGGCGCCGTTCCTTTGAACGAGCTGGGAACGACCTGTCAAAGCCCTGACGCACCAACCAAAGGAGGTTGACACCGGAAAGCCATTCACCCACTCTTTCCGTTGTCCGCCGGAGGTTTCCTGGTGTTCACGAGCCGGACCACAGCACCTCACGAACCGGTCCCCTGCCGTGGGCACCATGAGGCGCCCACCCCCTCAGTGCTGGAGGACCCATGATCCGCAAGCGGATCTTCGCCGCGCTCGCCGCGGCCACCCTGGTCACCGCCGGTGCGGTCACCGCCGCCGCCGTCACCGGCGAGTCCGCCGCCGTCCGGCCGACCGCCGCGGCCGTGCCGGCGTTCGACCACATCGTCCTCGTCATGTTCGAGAACAAGAAGTACTCCTCGATCAACGGCAGTTCCAGCGCGCCCTACTTCAACACCCTCGCCTCGCAGAGCGCGAAGTTCACGAACTCCTTCGCGATCACGCACCCCAGCCAGCCCAACTACGTCGCTCTCTTCTCCGGCGCGACGCAGGGCGTCACCGACGACAGCTGCCCCGCCAACCTCGGTGCGAAGGCCAACCTCGGCCGTCAGCTGATCGACGCGGGCAAGACGTTCAAGGGCTACTCCGAGGCCATGCCGTCCGACGGCTACACCGGTTGCTCCAGCGGCACCTACCGGCGCAAGCACAACAGCTGGGTGGACTTCTCGAACGTCCCCGCCGCGAGCAACGTCCGGTTCTCCTCCTTCCCGTCCGACTTCACCCAGCTGCCGACCGTTTCGTTCGTCACGCCCGACATGTGCTCCGACATGCACGACTGCTCGGTCGGCACCGGCGACACCTGGCTGAAGAAGAACCTCGACGCCTACGCCCAGTGGGCCAAGACGCACAACAGCCTGCTGATCACCACCTTCGACGAGGACAGCGGCACGTCGGTCAACCAGATCTTCACGACGTTCACCGGTGCCGGCGTCAAGGTCGGCAGCTACGGCGAATCGATCAACCACTACACCGTGCTGCGCACCATCGAGGCGGCCTACGGCCTGCCCGGCATCGGCAACGCCGCGAGCAAGTCGCCGATCCTCGACGTCTGGCAGTAACCGCGTGTACCTGGCCACCATCGGCCGCCGAGAGCACGCCGCGAAGGGCAAGCTCTCGGCGGTCGGCGCGAACGTCTTCGCGCTGGGCGCCGTCAGCCTGGTCACCGACGTCTCCTCGGAGATGGTCACCGCGGTCCTGCCGGTCTACCTGGTGCTCGGGCTGCACCTGAGCCCGGCCGCGTACGGGCTGTTCGACGGCCTCTACACCGGCGCGACGGCGCTGCTGCGGATCGTCGGCGGGTACGTCGCCGACCGGGTCCGACGGCGCAAGGCAGTGGCCGGCGCCGGCTACGCGCTGTCCGCGGTGGCCAAGCTCGGCCTGCTCGCCGCCGGAGCGTCCGCCACCGCGATCGGCGCGGTGATCACGCTCGACCGCACCGGCAAGGGCCTGCGGACGGCGCCGCGGGACGCGCTCATCACGCTGTCGGCACCCGAACCGCTGCTCGGGCGGGCGTTCGGCGTGCACCGCGCGATGGACAGCATGGGTGCGTTCGCCGGGCCGCTGGTCGCGCTCGCCGTGCTGGCCGCCGTCGGGGCCACCGAACCCGAGGCCTTCGGCGCCGTGTTCGTCGTCAGCTTCTGCATCGCCGCGATCGGCGTGCTGCTGCTGGTGCTGTTCGTCCGCGACCGACGGACGCCGAAAGCGGCCTCGACCCCGGTCTCGCCGCGCGCGGCGGCGGCTCTCCTGCGCGGCAGCGGCGTGCGGCGGCTGCTGGTCGCCGCGTGCGTGCTCGGGCTGGCCACGGTCGGCGACGGGTTCGTCTACCTGCTGCTGCAGCACAAGGAGGACATCGCCACCGGCTGGTTCCCGCTGCTCGCGGTCGGCACGAACCTGAGCTACCTGCTGCTCGCCGCACCGCTGGGCGCGCTCGCCGACCGGGTCGGGCGGCTGCCGGTGGTGCTCGGCGGCTACGGCGCGCTGGCGCTGGTCTACCTGCTGCTGGCCGGGCCGGTGTCCGGCTGGCCGCTGTTCGCGCTCTCGCTCGCGTTGTACGGCGCGTTCTACGCGGCGACCGACGGCGTCCTGATGGCGCTCGCCGGTCCGCTGCTGCCGGAGTCGCTGCGCACCACGGGGATCTCGCTCGTCCAGACCGCGCAAGCGCTTGCCTACTTCGCCTCGTCCGTCCTTTTCGGACTCGCGTGGCAGTTCTGGGGCGCGGACCTCGCGATCGCGGTCGCCGCGGGCGGGGCCGTGGTCGCCATCGCCGTGACTTTCACGGTCCTGCGGAAGGCGACGGCGTGAAGACCCGGATCATCGTCGCCGTCGTCGGCGTGCTGGTGCTGGCCGGGGCCGCGGTCGCGTACGTCGGCTTCGCGAGTGCGCGGAGCCACGACGTCACCGCGACCGGCGCGGTCAGCCTCGCCCCCGGCCCGCGGCTGCTGTTCCGCAGCACCGCCGACGCCGACCGGGGGCACGTCGCCACGGTATCGGCCACCGACCCCGGCGGCCCGCGGACGGTGTCGCCGCTGTCGTGCGCGCGGGTGTACGCCGCCGGCGGCACCGGGCTCTGCCTGCGCCAGGACGGCGACCTGACCACCTACCAGCTGGCCGTGCTCGACGCCGGGCTCGCGGTGACCCGGGAGATCCCGCTGGTCGGGCTGCCGAACCGGGCGCGGGTGTCGGCGAGCGGCCGGATGCTCGCGTGGACGGTGTTCGTCACCGGCGACTCCTACAACGGCGGCATGTTCTCCACCCGCGCCGGCCTCCTCGACACGGCGACCGGCGATCTGGCGGGCACGCTGGAGGACTACGCCGTGACGCTCGACGGCAAGCCGTACCAGGCCGCCGACCTCAACTTCTGGGGCGTGACGTTCACCCGCGACGACCGCCGCTTCTACGCGACGATGTCGACGGCCGGCCACCGCTACCTGGTCGCGGGCGACTTCGCCGCGCACACGATCCGCACGCTGCACGAGAACGTCGAGTGCCCGTCGCTGTCGCCGGACGGGACGCGGGTGGCGTTCAAGTCCGCTGTGGACGGCGACCCGGCTCGCGGGTGGCGGTTGTCGGTGCTGGACCTGGCGGCCTCGAAGGTGACGCCGCTGGCGGAGACCCGCAGCGTCGACGACCAGCCCGCCTGGCTCGACGACCACACGATCGGCTACGGCCTGCCCCGTGGCCCAGGCCACGCGGACGTCTGGTCGGTCCCGGCCGACGGCTCGGGCACGCCCCGGCTGCTCATCCCCGACGCCGAGTCCCCCGCCGCCCTGCAGCCATGACCTCCCGCGCCGCCCAGCCGGCCCGAACGGCAGCGGCTAGTCCAGTTTGCGGAGCCCGTCGAGGATGCGGCGCATCAGGTCCGTGTCCGGGGGTGCGAAGGCGAACCGCGGCGCCGGGGCCCCCGCGGTCGCCGGGCGCGGAGGCGGGAGGGCCCCCGCCACGCGGGACGGCAGCCTGACCATGGCGGGTTCGCGGCGGGTCTGCGCGGGGATCGGGAACGTCGGCAGGGCCACCGTGCCCGCTTCGGCCAGCCGCCGCGTGATCAGCTCGCGGCGCAGGCGCGACTGGATCCCGGCCACGGTGAAGTCCGGCTCCGGCTCCGGCTCGGGAGCGGGCTGGGACCGGCGCGGCCGCCGTTCCAGGCTGATCGCCCAGGCCACCGCGGCGAAGGCAGGCAGCAGCAGCCCGGCGACGATCGCGAGGCCCGGCAGGTCGACGGCCATCAGGCGGCCCCGGGCACAGGTAGGAGCATGACGTTCACTTCCGGACGGACGGTTCTTCCGCAGCATGACCGACACCTGGATATTCGACATTAACGAATTTTTGCGGACCCCGAGCCCATCATGAATGACGGTCGACGCTCCCGCAAGCGGCCGAACGGGGTCGACCGTCCGGACGGTAAAACTGCAGCTCGGCGCGGGTTCCACGGCAAGTAGACCGCGCCCCTCACCCAGTAGTACGGACGCCGGTTCGATTTGGTTCACCCTTGTTTTGTACGTTTCGTGTACACCGTCGCCGCAAAGTGGGGAAATGCGCATTCAGACCTGGCTCGTGGCCGCCACGCTGGCGCTCACCGGACTCGCTCCCGCGTCCCCGGCCCTCGCCGCGGACGGCAATCCGCTCGAGAAGACGAACGGCTTCTACGTCGACCCGGACTCCAACCCCGCGGTGTGGGTCCGCGACCACCCGGACGACAGCCTCGCCGGCCCGATCGGGACGGCGATCGCGGCCAAGCCCGGCGCCCGTTGGTTCGGCAACTGGAGCGGCGACGTCCGCGCGGCTGCCGACTCCTACACCTACGCCGCCGACGTCGCCGACAAGCTGCCCGTCCTGGTCGCCTACAACATCCCCGGCCGCGACTGCGGCGGCGAGTCGACCGGCGGCGCCGGCAGCCCGCAGGCCTACCGCGACTGGATCTCCGCGTTCGCCGACGGCATCGGCGGCAAGCCGGCCATCGTGATCATCGAGCCGGACGCGCTCGCCCAGCTCGACTGCCTGCCCGGCGACGCCCGCCAGACGCGGATCGACCTGCTGAAGTTCGCCGCGACGCAGTTCGCGCAGAAGGCGCCGAACACCTGGGCCTACATGGACGGCGGCAACGCCACCTGGATCCCGGCCGCGACGATGGCCGCGCGGCTGAAGCAGGTGGGCGTGCAGTCCATCCACGGCTTCGTGCTGAACGTGTCCAACTTCTACACCACGGCCGAGTCGACGACCTACGGCAAGGCCGTCGACGCGGCACTGGGCTACGCGGCGCCGTTCGTGGTCGACACCAGCCGCAACGGCAACGGCCACGCCGCGGACACCGAGTGGTGCAACCCGCCGAAGCGCAGGCTGGGCGCGACGTCCCAGCTCGGCGGCGGCCCGGAGATGCAGCTGTGGATCAAGGTCCCCGGCGACTCCGACGGCAGCTGCGGCTACGGCTCGGGCATCCCGGCGGGCACGTTCGCCCCGGTTCTGGCCAACCACCTGATCAAGGGCGACTGACCAGGTCGCACGACGTCGCCAGCTCCGCCGGGGTCGCCCCGGCGGGGCGGGCGATCGTCGCCGAAGCCGGCGGGCGCACGCCGCGCAGCCAGCCCGCCAGGGCGTCGAACGCCGTCCGGAAGCACGGGCCCAGCGGGCGCAGCCGGTCCGGGTAGGCGTCGAAGAGCCCGTCGACGTGGTTGCCGCCCTCGATCCGGTAGTACCGGTGCAGCGCCCCGCGCCCGGCCGCCGTGATCATCCGGTCGTAGACGTCGGAGTCGCGGGTGATCGGCAGCAGCGTGTCGAGCGTGCCGTGGAGCGTCAGCAGCGGCTTGCCGATCCGCCCGGTCAGCGAGATCCGCTCGACCGCCCGCGCCACCGAGGCGGGCCGGGACGCATACGCGTAGTCCGCGTCACAGGACGGCGTTCCCGAAGCGCAGAAGGGAGTGCCGCCCGAAACCGGGCCGTCGAACGACGGGTCGACCTCCTCGCGGTAGATCCGCTGGGTCAGGTCCCAGTAGACGCGGTAGTGGTAGTCCCACAGGAACTCCGACCCCGGCGCGAAGCCGGCGTCCAAAATGGACTGGTGCGCCGCCTCCGAACCCGCCGCGTACGCCGGGTAAGCGCGCAGGGCCGGCGGCAGGAACGTCAGCAGGTTCGGCCCATCGGCACGCCACAGCGTCCCCTCCCAGTCGACACCGCCGTCGTAGAGCCAGGGCCGGTTCTCCAGCTGCCACCGCACGAGGTACCCGCCGTTGGACAGCCCGGCCGCGAGGGTCTTCGCCACCGGACGGCCGTAGTGCCGGGCCGCGGCGGCGCGGGCGGCGAGCGTCAGCTGCGTGACGCGCGAGTTCCACTCCGCCAGGGCGTCCCCCGGCCGGACGCCGTCGGTGAAGAACGCCGCACCCGTGTTGCCCTTGTCGGTCGCGGCGAACGCGTAGCCCTCCGCCAGCGCCCGGTCGCCGATGGCGCGGTCGTTCGCGTACTGGCGCCGGACGCCGGGCGAGCCGGAGACGACGAGGCCGCCGTTCCACCGGTCCGGCAGGCGCAGCACGAACTGGGCGTCGTGGTTCCAGCCGTGGTTGGTGTTCGCCGTCGAGGAGTCCGGGAAGTACCCGTCGACCTGGATGCCGGGTACCGCGCCGTACGTGGGCAGGCCCGCCGACGTCAGCCCGGCCCAGTCGGCCTCGACGGTGTGCCCGGACGCGAGCGTGCCGGTCGTCGTCAGGTCGTCCAGGCACCCGGCAACCTGCCGCTGCGCCCCGGGCACGTCCACGGCACAGCGCCCGGCCGACGCCGACGCCGCCGCCGCGGGCAGCGCCGCCGCGAGCGCGCCCGCCAGAACCAAAGCCAGCCAACCCCGCACGGTTCACCTCCGGTCTCGGATGCCTGGAACCCAACCGCGTGCGGCGCCCGGGAGCCATCCCGCCGGCCACCATGAACCGGCGAACCGATGTGGTGGACGGCCACATGTGGTCGATCAGGACTAGATTGGACTGCCATGAGCTACCAGTACTACGCGATCGTCACGACCGAGTGCCCGGTGGAGAACCCGTTCTTCGTGATACGCACGGGTGGCGAGTACGAGGAGTTCTTCTCCACCAGTCTCCGGTGGGAGCGGTCGGATACGCTGTACCGCATCGAATCCGGTCGTGAGTACTGGACTGCCGTGCCGATCAGCCAGGAGCAGGGCGAGGGCTTCGAGAAGGTCCAGGCCCAGCGGGTAGCGGCGGTGCGGAAGGCCGAAGGCAACTGATCAGGTCCGTGAAACGCTTGCGGCACCCGGGAGCCATCCCGCCGGCCACCATGAACCGGCGAACCGATGTGGTGGACGGCCACATGGCCCGAACCGCGAGGCCGCCTTAGCGTCGCTGGGGACCCTCTCAACGACGAGAAGGAACCCACCATGCGCAAGCTCGCCTTCGCCGGACTCGCCGCGATCACCGCCGCCGCGATCACCACCGCCGGAGTGGCCTCGGCCGACCCGCCACCGTCGTCCCTGGTCCAGGTGACCGACTTCGGCGCCAATCCCGGCGCCCTCGCCATGTACACCTACACCCCCGCCGGGCTCGTAACCGGCCGTCCGGTGGTCGTCGCCCTGCACGGCTGCACGCAGAGCGCCGCGGACTACTACGCCCATTCGGGCTGGCCCGAGCTGGCCGACCGGTGGCGGTTCGAGGTCGTGTTCCCGCAGACGTCGACGGCGAACAACTCGCTGAAGTGCTTCACCTGGTTCGATCCCGCCGACGACACGCGCGGGAAGGGCGAAGCGGCGTCGATCAGGTCCATGGTGGACAAGGCGGTCGCCGACCACGGCTCGGACACCTCGCGCGTCTTCGTCACCGGCCTGTCGGCCGGCGGCGGGATGGCGGCCGACCTGCTCGCCGCGTACCCCGACGTCTTCGCCGGTGGCGGCATCAACGCCGGGCTGCCCGCCCAGTGCGCCACGAGCATCACGCAGACGTCGAGCTGCCAGCAGAACGACCAGCACCTGACCCCGGCGCAGTGGGCGGCGAAGGTCAAGGCGCAGTACCCCGGCTACGGCGGGCCGTGGCCGCGCGTCGCGATCTGGCAGGGCACCGGCGACTACACGGTCTACCCGGTCAACGGCACCGAGCTGCGCGACCAGTGGACCGCGGTGCACGGCCTCTCCCAGACCCCGACGAGCACGCAGTCCCTCCCCGGCGGCACGACCCTGACGAACTACGCCGACAAGGTCCAGCTGTACTCGGTCGCGGGCATGGGCCACGGCACGGCGGTCGACCCCGGCACCGGCACGACGCAGTGCGGCAGCACCGGCGCGTTCTTCCTCGCCGGGATCTGCTCCAGCTACCACACAGGCCTGTTCTTCGGGCTGGACAGGGGATCCGGGACCACGACGACGGCCGCGCCGCCGACCACCACGACCGTCCAGAACGGACAGTGTGTCGGTGCGAGCAACTACGCCCACACGCAGGCCGGCCGCGCACACCAGAGCGCCGGCCAGACGTACGCGAACGGTTCGAACCAGGCCATGGGGCTGTGGAACACCTTCACCGTCCACGCGCTGCGGGAGACGTCCCCCGGCTACTGGGTGCTCGCCGACGGGGAGTGCTAGAGGAAGATCGGCATCGGGTTGAGGTCTTCGTAGGCGGTCGGCTCGGCCAGGCGGCCGAGCCGCACCGGCACGTCGTAGAGCCGGCCGGGCGCGAACCGCGCCCAGAAACCCCGCAGGCCCGGGACGATCACCTTGACCACCGGCAGGCCGATGTCGGGCCGCGTCTGGTCGAGCACGAACACTTCGAGCCCGGCGGCTTCGAGCTTGCCCTGCACCAGCCGGACGTCGGCCAGCAGGTCCGGCGAAGAGGCGTCTTCGAAGCGGGCCGCTCCGAGGGCCGGGTCGGGCCGGAGGTACGGCTCGCCGGCCACCGTCGCGTCCCGCAGCCACCGCACGGCGTCCGGGTCGTCGCCGCCGTCCCAGCCGTCGAGGACCGCGGGCATCATCTGGTTCAGCTCGGTCAGCGCCCGCCGCACGGCGACGGCCGGGTCGAGGTGCGCGCCGAATCCCAGCATGATCGCCTCGCGCGGCCCGCGAGTGTCCCGGGACACCGCGGCCAGCACGGGCACGCCGAGGTCGGAGGTGACGTCGAGGACCCAGACCTCGCGGCCCAGTCCCGCGTACACCTCGCGCAGTTCGGCGATCCAGGGGTCACCGAACGCGTCCAGGTCGACCCCCGGCTGCCGGGTGCGGTTGTACCACCACAGCGCGACGGCGTCGCGTTCCACGAGCTCGAGCATTCCTTGCAGCACAGCGTCTTCCAGGGTGCCGCCGGCCGCGTTGCCGTTGGAGTCGGCCCGCAGGGACGGCGGCCCGGGTGCGCCGAAGTACAGCATGGCGGCCGGGAACAGCCGGTGTTCCCCGCGGGTGAGCGACCACACCGGCGTCCAGTCCAGCTCGGCGTCTTCGTCGAACGGCTCGCCGACGAACTGGAACGGCCCGTGGCTCGCGTTGCTGCGCACCCGGTCGGCGAACTGGCGTTCGTGGAACAGCTGGCACGCGCCCGGGTGCACGGCCTTGTCGCCCAGCGAGCGGAAACTGGCCCGCACGCGTTCTTCGTCGCCGTCGTGGTGGCCGCTGTGCCGTTCGAGAGCCTCGCAGAGCGCGCCGACCTCGGCCTGGATCGGCGTGACGCCCTTGCCGCCGTTCCGGCTGCGCAACGCCGAGGTCAGCCGTTCGGCACCGCGGCGGCCCAGCGCGATGTTCGGCCCGGAGTGGAACGACGCGAACAGCCCCGGGCCGCGCGTGTCCCGGCGCAGCTCCTTGACCACGCCGGTCAGCGGGCTCACCAGGTGCCGGTAGGTGTCGAGCACCTGCTCCGGCGGCAGCGCGCGGTGCCCGCCGCCGTCGGTGCGGGACTTCGGCCGGGACTCGAGCACGACGGGCCGTCGCGCCCGTTCGCGCACCAGCTCCGGGTTCCCGCAGGACGGGCACTGTGGCCGCGCGCGCACCTCGTGCCGTTCGCCGGTCAGGTCGCGGCTGTCGAACGTCCACAGGGCCCGCTGCCCCGGGTAGCGCTGCCCGGCCAGCCACTTGACGGCTTCCAGGGCGATCAGGTTCAGCGCGACGGCGGTCAGCGGGGTGAGCGTGACTTCCGGGCGGGGCAAGGGACCCGGCAGGCCGAGCGCGTCGCGGACGTGGGCTTCGGCGGGCCGGTTGCCCCACAGCCGCGCGGCCAGGCAGTGCCGGCACGGGCCCTCGCCGGGGGTGAAGAACGGGCCGATCCACGGTCGCGCGCCCAGCGGTCTGGCGAGCAGCCACGGCCGCCCGGACGCGCGGTGCTCGGCGTCCACTTCGGACAGTGTTTCGTCGAGGTAGTCGTGGCACAGCACCACGGAAAGGTCGCCCTCGTCGGCCACGGTGAGGCCGGCCGCGCGCAGCACGTCCGCCGCCGCGGCATCCCCGCCGATCAGGGCGACCTGGCCTGGCGCCGCTTCGCCGCCCACGGCGTCCCAGTAGGCCAGTTCGGGTGTCGAGGCGGCCGAGCGCAGCCCGATCAGCCCGGCTTCGGCGAGCCGGGTCAGCACCCCGGACGCCTCTTCGGCGGGAACGTCGGCGGGCAGGTCCCGGCGCAGGGCCGCGAAGTCCCTGGTGCCGTCCAGCAACGGAACCAGGGACTCCACGTGCGGCCCGCGCAGCGCTGTCGCACCGTCTTCGGACAGCACGTAGACCGCGTCGCCGGGCACCACGGCGGTACGGAGGTGCCGCTTGAACCCGACGACCGGCGGGGACGGGTCGGTCACCCGGCGGCTGCGGCCACGCAGAGGTTCACCCCGGTCAGGCACAGCCGGACCGGCTCGGCCCGGCTCCGGCCGTCGAGCTGGTCGATCCTCAGGTCGAGCAGCTCGACCGGCCCGGCTTCGAACGCGGCGGTCAGTGCACGCTGGAAGTCACTCACGGAAACCCCCACGATTCCGGTGGTCGTCAACTTCCACCGTGCCCTTTCGCCGAGCGATGCGATAGGGCTGGTCGGGGTAGTTTCCGCGGCGTTCGGTCAGAGGCAGGGGCTCACCGACCCGCGAACCGGCTCCGCCACCCAGGTGTAGCAGCACAGCGGCACCTGACCGGACCCACCGGCCGATCGGCCGTCGAGCTGGTCGATCGCCAGCCCCGGCACCGCGGCCGGGCCGGTCTCGAACGCGGCCGCGAGTGCGTTTTCGAATTCCTTCATGAGACCCCCATCATCGTGGTGTCCGACAACTTCCACGATGCCCGGCCGCATCGCGTACCGATAGACCCGGGCGGTCGACCCACCGGACTGCCGAGCGGCAGAACAGGTACTGGTCCGCGGCAATCTCGAAGAAATCACCGCGGCGAACCGAGCCGGTGCAGGCGCAGCGCCAGCTGGATTTCCAGCGCCCGGTCGGGCACCTGCCAATCCTCCCCCAGCAGGGACGCCACCCGTTCCAGCCGCTGCACGACCGTGTTCACGTGGACGTGCAGCACGTCCTTCGTGCGCGCCAGCTGCGAACCGTTCGCGAAGTACGCCCGCAGCGTCGCGACCAGCTCGGTGCCGCGCCGCTCGTCGTAGTCCAGGACCGGGCCGAGCGTCTGGCGGACGAAGGCGTCCAGGTCCGCGCGGTCGCCGAGGAGCTGGCCGAGGAAGCCGAGCCCGGCCATCGCCGCGCCTTCGCCCGCGCGGCCGAGCGCCAGCAGCGCCCGGACGCAGCGCGCCGCCTCCGCGTGGGCGTCCGCGATCGCCGACGGGCCGCTCGCCGGTCCCGCGGCGCCCACCGTGACCGGGCGCCCGGTCGCCGAGCCGAGGTCGGCGGCCACGCGGCGGGCCAGCTCGTCCGGGTCGCCCGCGGCGAGCAGCACGACCTCCTCCGCGTGCACCCCGACGAGCGTCGCGTGCCGGGCGGCCGCGCCGGCCACGCGCCGCCGGGAGCCGCCGTCCGCGTGGGCGACCAGCACCGCGTGCGGCGCCGAAAGGTCGATGCCCAGCCGGCGGCCGCGGGCCAGCAGCGCGCGGGGGTTGCGGCCGGGGGCGGTGAGCAGGTCGGTCAGCAGCTCGCCGCGGACCTCGTCCTCGGCCCGCACCACCGACCGCCGCAGCATCAGCAGCAACGCCGTCACGACGCCGGCGCGTTCGAACAGCCGCCGGTCGGGTTCGGTGAGCCCGGGACGGCCGGCCAGCACCAGGCTGCCGAGCAGCTCGGGGCCCGCCTGCACCGCGCACACCCAGTTGTCCTTTGTGGACACCGCACGCCCGCTCGTGCGGGCCGCGGCGAGCACGTCTTGGTCGAACGGAGCCGGGTCGAGCGCCACCGCAGCCGCCGAACTGGCCAGGAGCGTGCCGTCGGCGTCGTAGACGGTGAGGTCCCCGTGCAGCACGCCGGCGACCGCGTCGGCGACGTCCGGCAGGTCGCCGCCGCGCAGCACGAGGTCGGTCAGCCGGTCGTGCGCGTCCTCGGCGCGTTCCATCGTCGCGTTGGCCTCGTTGAGCTCGGCGACCGCGCGGCGGGTCTGGTCGAGGAGGTTCGCGCTGTCCAGGGCGATCGCCGCGTGGTCGGCGAGCGACGACAGCAGCGCCACCTCGTCGGCGGAGAACTCCCGCGCGGCGCGGTCGGACGCGAAGAGCACGCCGAGCACCTTCGGGCCGATGGCCAGCGGGACGCCGAGGATCGCGGTCAGGCCTTCGTCCTCGACGCCGGAGTCGATGTGCCGGGTGTGCTTGAACCGGTCGTCGTTGAAGTAGTCCGACGTCGCGTACGGCCGTGCGGTCTGGGCGACCAGCCCGCCGAGGCCTTCGCCCATGCCGAGCACGATCTGCTGGAACTCGGCCGACACCGAGCCGTCGCTGACCCGGATGTAGGTCTTGCCCTCGGCTTCGTTGTTGAGGCTGAGGTAGGAGACGTCGACGCCCAGCAGCGCCCGCGCCCGCCGGACGATCGAGCGCAACACGGTGTCCGGGTCCGACAGCGCGGCGAGTTCGCTCGCGGTTTCGAACAGCGCGGTGAGCTGGGCTTCGCGCCGCCGGTGCTCGGCCAGTGTCTCGCGGATCCGCAGAGCCAGTTCACCCGCGCTGGCCAGCGCGGCCAGGTCGGCCGCGTCGAGGGCGCCCTCGGCGCGGGCGGCCACGACGACGTGCGCCAGCTGCTCGGTGCTCGCCCCGGAGGCGAGCAGGTCGAGCAGCCGGCGCAAGGCGTCCGAGGGTGCGGTCACGGCCGTCATGCTAGGGCGAAACGGCCGCCTTCTCCGCTTCGACGTCCTCGTCGTGCAGCGATTCACCACGGGTTTCGCGGGCGGAAAGCAACGCGACCACCGTGATCAGGCACATCGACGCGACGTACAGCGAAACCGGCACGGTGCTGCCCCAGGCCGAGAACAGCGCGACGGCGATCAGCGGCGCGACGGCCCCGGCGGCGATCGACGAGAGCTGCCCACCGACCGAAAGGCCGGTGTAGCGCACCCGGGTCGGGAACTGCTCGGCGAAGAACGCGGCCTGCGGGCCGTACATCGCGCCGTGCAGCACCAGCCCGACGGTGGCGGCCAGCACGATCACCGCCGACGACTTCGTGTCGAGCAGCGCGAAGAACGCGAAGCCCCACAAGGCCATCCCGATCGCGCCGAACAGGTAAACCGGGCGACGTCCGACGCGGTCCGAAAGCGCGCCCCACACCGGGATCGTCACGAAGTGCACGGCCGAGCCGATGAGCACCGCGGTCAGGCCGACGCCCTTCGGCAGGTGCAGCCCGGTCGTGACGTACACCAGGATGAACGCGGTGATCACGTAGTACGAGACGTTCTCGGCCATCCGGGCGCCGATCGTGATCAGCACCTGGCGCCAGCTGTTGCGGAAGACGTCGACGACCGGAACGTGCTTCTCGACGCGGGCCTCGGCCTGGCGCTGGGCGGCGAGGAACACCGGCGACTCGGCGACGGCCAGCCGGATCCACAGCCCGATCAGCAGCAGGACGCCGGAGAGCAGGAACGGGACGCGCCAGCCCCAGGACATGAACGCGGCATCGGACTGCGTGGCCGAGAGGATCGCCAGCACCGCGGTGGCCAGCAGGTTCCCGCCGGGCGCGCCGCACTGCGGCCAGCTCGCCCAGAACCCGCGGCGGCGGTCGTCACCGTGTTCGGAGACGATCAGGACGGCCCCGCCCCACTCCCCGCCGAGCGCGAAGCCCTGGACGAGCCGGAGCAGCGTGAGCAGCAGAGGTGCCGCGACGCCGGCGGCGGCGTACGTCGGCAGGACGCCCATCAGGCAGGTCGACCCGCCCATCAGGACGAGGCTGACCACGAGGAGTTTCTTGCGGCCGAGCCGGTCGCCGAAGTGGCCGAAGACCAGGCCGCCGATCGGCCGGGCCAGGAACCCGACGGCGTAGGTCAGGAACGCCAGCAGCGTGCCGGTGAGCGGGTCCGCCGTCGGGAAGAAGAGCTTGTTGAAGACGAGGGCGGCGGCCGAGGTGTAGAGGAAGAAGTCGTACCACTCGATGGTGGTGCCGATCAGGCTCGCGCCGACGATCTTGGCGATCGCCGACCGCTGGGGTTGGCTCACTGCGGGCTCCACTTCCTTGTGGGGTTAAGCGGCGGTCCAACCGCCGTCGAGGGGGATGGACGCCCCGGTGATGTGACCGGCGTGCGGCGAGCACAGCCACACCACCAGGGAAGCGACGTCCTCGGGTTCGATGAGCTTCTTGATCGCGGCCCGTTTGAGGAGGACCTCGGCGACGACGTCCTCGCGCGGGATGTCGTGCTCGGCGGCCTGGGCGTCGATCTGGCCGTCGACGAGAGGCGTGCGGACGTACCCGGGGTTCACGCAGTTGCTGGTGACGCCGTGGTCGGCGCCTTCCAGCGCGGCGACCTTCGAGAGCCCTTCGAGCCCGTGCTTGGCGGCGACGTAAGCGGCTTTGAAGGCGGAAGCGCGCAGCCCGTGGACGCTCGACATGTTGACGATCCGGCCCCACCCCCGGGCGTACATGGCCGGGAGGGTGTGCCGGATGAGGAGGAAGGGAGCCGTGACCATGAGGGTCTGGATGCGCGTGAAGACCTCCGGTGGGAAGTCTTCGAGCGGCGAAACGTGCTGGATCCCGGCGTTGTTGACCAGGACGTCGACCTCGGCGGGCAGATCGCCGATCGACGCGGGATCGGTGAGGTCGGAAACGTGCGCCCAGCCCCCGACCTCGGAGGCGGCGGCCTCGGTGCGACGTTCGTCGATGTCGACGACGTGCACCTTGGCCCCGGCCGCGGCGAGGGCACGGACGCAGGCGAGGCCGATACCGCCGGCACCGCCGGTGACGAGGGCGGTGCGCCCGTCCAGATCGCTGGTCATGGACGGGAACGGTAAGCGTGACCCCGGTCGCTAGCTATGTGCGCGGGAACTACACCTGGGGAAGATCCAGTGTGGTGGAGCGACACAGTGCGGAGAGTAAGGCTTCCCACGATCGGGTGGAGATTTCGAGGGTGCCGCCGGAACGGTCCTTGGTGTCGCGGATTTTTGCCGCAGGTCCGAGCGCCACTTCCACGCAGTCTTCCTTGCCCGTGTAGCTGGAAGTCCGCCACTCCGTCATCCGGCACCTCCGAGTTCGGCGGCCACCTCCCCGATGAGCGCAGCGCTCTCCTGCTCGCTCAGTGCAAGGCCCGCCAGGGTCTTCGCGGCCGACCGGTAGTCGGCGATCTGATCGTCATCGTAGAGGTAGGCGCTCGCGCGGTAGTGCTCCACGAAGACGATCGGCGGAAGCTGGGCGAACTCCAGGATCATGAAGGGGCCCCAGTACCCGGGATGGAACTTGCCGCCGGCGGGCAGCACCTGAAGGCGGATGTTCCGCCGGTTGGACACCGCGCTGAGAGAGCGAAGCTGCTCGAGCATGATCCCCGGCGGCCCGATGCTCCGCCGGAGCGCGGCCTCGTCCACCACCACGTGGTAGGGCAGCGGATCGTACCGGGTGATCACCGCCCGGCGCGCCCGCTTCACCTGAACCAGCTTCTCGACCTGGGCCTCGGGCACCCCGAGGTCCGCGAACATGGCGCGCACGTAACCGTCGGTCTGCAGCAGTCCGGGCATCAGCAGCGGCTGCCAAGCGAAGATCGCACTCGCATCCCGCTCGTACTCGGCATACGTCGACACGATCGGCTCCACGGCGGGCACCGCTCGCTCCAGCCAGCTCGGCTCATGAGCCGTGCGAGCCAGCTCCAGCAAGCGTTTCCGCTCCCCCGGCTCCACCACCAGCGCCCCCATCAACAGCGCCACCTGCTCCACCTTGGGAATCCGCTTCCCGTACTCCCAGTTGGACAGCTCCTGCGCATGCACGCCGATCTTCCGGGCCAGCTGCCGCACTCCGAGGTTCCGCGCTTCCCGGCAGGTGCGCAGCCCGAACCCGAGCGCTCTCGCCCGGGGTGTCGCGAAGGGTGTCGCCATGACCACATTGTGTCATCGGGGTCCGACATTTCCGCTCCTCGCCCGTCGGCTGGTGTCGCGGATCCGCGTCAGTTTCGCTGCTGGTCATGGACCCGGACCACGCACTCCTGACCCGTCTTCGCGACCTCGCCGCAACGCTCCCCGGCGACGTCGCCTGGCTGACCGGCCCGCCCCTGCGCGCGGACGGGCTGCGCGACCTCGGCGAGCGCCTCACCTGCCTCGGCGCCGACCTGATCGGCCGCGCGGGCGTCCTCGACGAGATCGCCGCCGCCCGGCTGCCCGCCGACGGCTGGATCCCCGAGTGCGGGCCGGAACCGCGTCGCCGGCTCAGCCACTACGTCGGCCGTGGCGAGGTGCGGCTCGGCCTGATCTACTTCGGGAGCTGCGGAGCGGGCTGCTTCCCCTTCTACGGCACCGATCCGGCGGGCAAGACAGCGCGCCACGAGCGGTGCGAGAAGTGCGTCAAGGAGGCGTACCGGCTCATGAGCGTTCCGCCAGCACCGCGAGATAGTGCACGTTCGTCATGATCCCGAGGACGTTGCCGAACGGGTCGACGACCGACGCCGTCACGAAGCCGGGCCCGCGTTCGGTGATCGGCTCGTACTCCTCGGCGCCCAGCTCGAGCAGGCGGGCGAAGGTCGCTTCGAGGTCGTCGACGTGCCAGCGGACGATCTCGCCACCCGGCTCGGCGTGCTCGAACGGGGCGTACCTGCGGTCGATGATCCCGAGTTCGTGCTGGTAGTCGCCGATCCGGAACTCGAAGTAGCCCGGCCTCTCGAAGTACGGCTCGATCCCCAGGAACTTCGTGTACCAGGCCTTCGCGGCCTCGTGGTCCTCGGCGTAGTAGGTGACGGTGGCCATCCCTCGCAGCATGTCCTGCTCCTCTCGAACTGTGTGGAGCCATCATGCGGGCTTGAAGTGCTCACCAATTGAGCACTTTTACGGTGCTATCGTCCGTCCATGCCGACGGTCTTCATGTCGTACACGCATGATTCAGCCGAGCACAAAGACAGCGTGCTCGCGTTCAGCGAGTTCCTCGTGCACAACGGCGTCGACGTGACACTGGACCAGTGGCACCTGGCCCACCGCCAGGACTGGTACACGTGGGCGATCGAGAGCATCGAATCCGCCGGTCACGTCATCGTCGTCGCCTCGGCGCGGTACCGCGAGGTCGCCGACGGGTACGCCTCGGCCGGAGCCAACCGCGGCCTGCAGTCGGAAGCCGCGTTGCTGCGGGAAAAACTGCACGCCGACCGGCCGGCGTGGACCCGGAAGATCCTGCCGGTCGTCCTGCCGGGCCACACGCCGGACGAGATCCCGCAGTTCCTGCAGCCGCAGACCGCCGACCACTACCCCGTCGCCGAGTTCACCGTCGCGGGCTGCGAATCCCTCCTCCGGGTGCTGACCGCCCAGCCGCCGCACCTCAAGCCGCCGCTGGGCGAACGCCTCCCGCACCTGCCCCCGCGTTCGGCCAGCCCGGCGTAACGAGTCCACAATGGACCTCACCGCCTCGCCGCCCGGCACCGCGACGAGTGCGACACTTCCCCCATGCGCGCCGACCGCCTCGTGGCCACCCTGCTGCTGATGCAGACGCGCGGCCGCGTCACGGCCGCCGAGCTCGCGTCGGAGCTCGAGATCTCCGTCGCGACCGCCCGCCGCGACCTCGAAGCCCTCTCGGCCGCCGGCGTACCCGTCTACCCGCAGCCGGGCCGCGGCGGCGGCTGGCAGCTCGTCGGCGGCGCGCGCACCGACCTCTCGGGCCTGAGCGCGCGCGAGGCGCAGGCGCTGTTCCTCCTGGCCGGGCCGGCCGCGGCCGGGGCACCCGAGGTGAAATCGGCGCTGCGGAAGCTGATGGGCGCGCTGCCCGGCACGTTCCGGGCGGACGCCGAAGCCGCCGCGGACGCGATCGTCGTCGACCAGGTCGGCTGGGGCGAGCGCCCGAAGGAACGGCCCCCCATGGTCTCGCTGCTGCAGGACGCTGTCATCGCACGCCGCCGGGTCCGCCTCGCCTACGCCGGGCGCGCGAAGTCGGAGCGGCTCGTGGACCCGTGGGGCCTGGTCGACAAGGACGACGTCTGGTACCTGGTCGCCGGCACGGCGAAGGGCCGCCGCACCTTCCGCGTCGACCGGATCGTCTCGGCCACCCCGACCGACGAGCCCGCGGACCGCCCGTCGGACCTGGAGCTGGCCGAGGTGTGGCAGGAGGTCGTCGAGGAGATGGAGAAGCGCCGTTCGCCGCTCACCGCGGACGTGGTGCTCGGCCGCCGTCACTTCGAGGTGTTCCGGGGGCGGTTCGGACGGCACTGCGAGCTGGTCGCCGAGCTGCCCGGCGACCGCGTCCGCGCGCGGGTCGCCGCGCCGGCGCCGATCATGATCGCCCAGGAGCTGGCCGGCTGGGGCGCGCTCGTCGAGGTCGAGGGCCCGGAGTCCGTGAAGGCCGAACTGGCCCGGCTGGGCGCGGAGCTGGTCGCCCGCTACGGAACGTGATCACCGGCCCGGCCGCTCGCTATGCCATGCGATGTCGCAAATGCCCGGTCCGACGCCCGCGGCGCCCGGAGACATCCGCACCCACCTCGGAACCTGCCTCGTCGATCACGTCGAACGGGCCCATTGCCGCTATGCTCGGTGAACGCCGTTAATCGGTCTACAATGGACATCCGGAGGCCCACTGCGAGTGTCCGTTACCCGCCGGTATCTGGCCGTTCGGAGTATCCTTAATCACCCGTTTGCTGCTACTGTGACGCCTCCGTGACCTGAACGTGCGTTCGGTGACACTTCGGTGAGGGCAGACAATGCGTGACGATGTGGTCGAAGCGAGTGCCGTGGTCGGGCACCCGCCGGACGTGGTGTGGCAGATCGTCGGATCGCCGGAGTGGTACGCGCGGTTCGTGCCGGAGATCAGCTGGTGCGAGATCCAGGAGCCGGCCGGGCGCGGGCGCGGCCCGAGGGGCTCGATCCGGATCGTCCCCGCGCGGGGGCCGATGTTCGAGGCGCAGATGCAGGCCGTCGTGTACCGGCCGGGCGAGCACGTCGTGTGGTGCGGTGTTCCCGACGAGGGCACCTGGGTCTCCATCGAGCTGAGACCGCTGGCCGGCGGCCGGACCGAGCTGTTCGTGCGGATGATGCTGCCGCCGTCGCACCTGGACCTCGTGTCGTCGATCAAGAAGGACGTCCGCACCCTCGGCCGTCGCCTCGACCTGCACCTGGCCGGCGCGCACGACCCCGAAGCCGACGCCGAGACCAACAAGGCCACCAAGCTGCGCACCACGGGCATCCTGCTGCGCGCCGGCGTGCTCAGCGCCGGGCGGCCGGACAAGCTCGCGCGCCAGCTGAACTCCCTCGCGCAGTGGGGCGCCACCGTCGCGGGCGGCTACCAGGCCGCGGCGGCCCGCGTCCCGGACGAACTCGCCCTGCACGACGAACGCAGCGTCCGCACCTTCCGCCAGGTCCAGGAGCGCAGCGACCGGCTGGCCAACGCGCTGAGCGAACTCGGCGTCGTCGAACGCGACCGGATCGCGCTGATGTGCCGCAACCACTCCGCGATGATCGAGTCCTTCGTCGCCGCGAGCAAGCTCGGCGCCGACGTCATTCTGCTGAACACCGGCCTGTCCGCCGCCTCGGTGAAGGACGTGCTCGCCGAGCACCAGCCGTCCGCCGTGCTGGCCGACGACGAGTTCGCGCAGACCATCGCGAACGTGCCCGGCGACTTCGCCCGGATCAGCACCTGGCCGGACGCCGACGCCGGCTACCCGACCATCGACGAGCTGATCCACGCCGCGCCCGCCGACCGCCCGAAGCCGGTCGAGCGCCCGGGCCGGCTGATCGTGCTCACCTCCGGCACCACCGGGACACCCAAGGGCGCACGCCGTCCCACGCCGAAGGGGATGGGCACCGCCGCGGCGATCCTCGACCGGATCCCGCTGCGCGCCGGCGATCGGCTGCTCGTGGCGGCGCCGATGTTCCACAGCTGGGGCCTCGCGGCGATGCAGCTCGGCATGGCGCTGCGGGCGTCGCTCGCGCTGATCCGCAAGTTCGACGCCGAAGAGACGTTGCGGACGATCGCCGAGCAGAAGTGCGACGCGCTGTTCGTGGTGCCGATCATGCTGCAGCGGATCATGGACCTGCCCGAGCGGGTCCGCGCGCGCTACGACCTGTCGTCGCTGCGGATCGTGGCCAGCAGCGGCTCGGCGTTGTCCGGATCCTTCGTCACGCAGTTCATGGACACCTTCGGCGACATTCTCTACAACTTCTACGGCTCGACCGAGGTGTCCTGGGCGAGCATCGCCGACCCGGCCGACCTGCGCGCCGCCCCGACCACGGCCGGCCGCTGCCCGCTCGGCACGCGGCTGGCGATCCTCGACGAGGAGCGCAAGCCGGTGCCACCCGGCGGCGAGGGCCAGATCTTCGTCGGCAACGACATGCTGTTCGAGGGCTACACCAGCGGCACCGACCCGGCCCGCGCGGCGGACATGATGGCCAGCGGCGACGTCGGCTACTTCGACGCGGCGGGCCGCCTGTTCATCACGGGCCGGGCCGACGAGATGATCGTCTCGGGCGGCGAGAACGTGTTCCCCCGGCCGGTCGAGGAGGCGCTGGTGGCGCTCCCCGGCGTCCACGACGCGGCGGTGGTCGGGGTGGCGGACGCGGAGTGGGGCCAGCGCCTGGCGGCGTACGTCGTCCCGCGGCAGGGCGCGTCGCTGCACGCGGAGGACATCCGGCGGTACATCCACCACCGGCTGGCCCGGTTCGCGGTGCCGCGGGACGTCTACTTCGTGCCGGACCTGCCCCGCAACGCGACGGGCAAGATCCTCAAGCGCCTCCTGCACGACGACACCTGGCCGGCGACCAGCGAATACTGAGCTCAGCCGACCGGCTGCCGCAGCACCGTCCTCAGCTTCGCGGGCTCGACGCGCCTCGGGTCGCCGAGGTACACCTCGTGGTGCAGGCCGGTCGGCTTCAACCCCTGTTCCGCCAGGTATTCGTCGTGCAGGCGGGCCAGCAGCGGGCCTTCGTCGTCGTACGGACCGACGTGGAGCGCCTGCGCGCACCGCCCCTCGTGCAGCTTCTCCAACCGGACCGGCGCTTCGAGTTTCTTCTTGCGCCGCACCGTTTCCCGGGCGTCCTCGACGGCGTCCTCGCCGATCCAGGGCGGCTGCGCGATGAGCATCGTCCACTGCCAGGAGTCCTTGGCGCGCACGGTGAACGCGGCGTAGTCCTCGGCCCACCACAAGCCTTCCAACGGGCCCACGACGAAGTCCTCCCCACGCTGCTTCGCCGCCATCTTGATCGTGTAGGCGAAGGTGTAGAGCGCTTCGACGGCCTTCTTGTAGCTCTCCTCCGTGTTCGGGTTGCCGCGGCCGTCGATCGCGAGGAACTGCTGCTCGGGGACGTCCACGAGGGCCCAGCCGGTGTTCTTCGGCGCGTAGAGCTGCTTGAGGTCCTTCTTGATGTCGTACGGCATCAGGGCATTCCTTCCAGCCACCGGGCTTCCGCCTCGAGTTGCGCAATGGAGTAGTCGAAGATCGCCCGGACGAACGGCGGGGCGTTCTCCTGGGCGTTCGCGGCGCGTCGCACCTCGGCCAGCCGCTCTTTCACGGCTTCCGCGCGCCGGGCCAGCGCCGCCGCGAGCCGCGCGGGCGGGACGGCCGGGCTGTTCGCCAGGCCGACGAGCACCGGCGGGTGCACCGGGCGCAGCTCCGCGATCGCGGCTTCGGCCGCCGCCGCGCACGCCTTCCTGCCCGCTTCGGTGGCCGTGAACGTCTTCTTGGCCTTGGAGTGCGCTCGTTCCCCCTCGACCTCGGCGACCAGGCCCTTGTCGCGGAGTTTGCCCAGGACGTAGTAGATCGAACTGAAGCCGAGCGCCGTCCAGTCGCGCATGCCGCGCTGCGAGACGACCTCGTCGAGTTCGTAGCCGTGCCTCGGCCGCTCCGCCACCAGGCCGAGCACCGTCAGTTCCGCGTCGGTCAGCACGCTCATACTCTAGCACTAGAATAGTCAGGCTCCGGAAATTGTCGGTGACATCTGGGGCTTCGCCCCAGGTCGGGG
>Ga0207678_10000277_pt1 | contig 46368 bp, 42 predicted proteins | sample KBSC63metaG_FD_184319 | JGI IMG/M metagenome (GOLD analysis project Ga0207678, IMG submission 184319) | Corn rhizosphere microbial communities from Kellogg Biological Station, Michigan, USA - KBS C6-3 metaG (SPAdes) (version 2) | ecosystem: Host-associated > Plants > Roots > Rhizosphere > Soil ... | reverse complement strand
TAAAACACCGTCGGGGAAAAGGTGGCCCAGCCCGCCCGCGAATGAGCGGGAGGTCCGGCGTTGGCTTTCAGTTGGGAACCGGCACGGGCTCTTGCGCAGGCTCTTTGGGCTCATTGCGCTTTTCGGCCGCGTCCACCGAGAACAGCATGAAGTGATCGAAACTGTGGCGGCGGAAATAGCGCCGTTTGCGGAATTCAAAATAGAGTTGCGCGCTGTGGGGCAGCCAGAGCTCTTCATTCTTTTTTGCGAACATTACGGGACCATATTCGACGATCTGATGTTCGCTGGCCAGCTGGATCGCCGGAGCCGGGCTCACCAGGTCCGATTCCATGCGTACGATCTGAAAGGAATCGGTCTTGATCCACGCCCGCCCTTTCAAACCGACCGGGTACCCTTTGCCATTCAGCACATAAGAGTGAAGCCGGTTGGGGCGATCGGTGCGCTGCCTGAAATAGACCAGCCATGTGGTCTGGCCGTGCCAATCCCCCAGGCCTTCGCAGGTCATCTGAAACTCGTCACGCAGGGAAGGATGAAAAACCATGGCCAGCGAGATAAACCCGCTGCTCGCAATATTGTCCGGAAATTCGGGCGGACCTGAATGCTCGCTGCGATACTCGCTCAACTCCAAACCGTTGGGCGGATTGTCCGTGATCGAAACCACGTAATTGAATTTGCGGGTTTCCCGGGTGATGGGATAACCGACGGTGTCGAGCCGTTCATGAACCAGGTCCTCGATGGCGGCAAACCGCGCCACGTCGTCAGCCAGCTGCTTGACCTGCTTTCCGGCCAGGCTGACCACCATTTCGGTCGGACAGGAGACTCCCGCCGCCACCGCCGGTTTGGAGTCATCGACGCTGGGGGGTTGCCAGTCCATCACGGCAAACTGCGGTTCGGCGTTGGCCTGCTGCGAGTCAGGAGCCACCAGTGGTCCCGCCGACGGCACGCTTTGACCCGCAGCTCGCTCAGCAGTCAGCCGCGAGAGGCGTGGAATGAATTCGCGAACCTGACCCGCCACCGGGTTGTCAGGGTCCTTCTCCAGGAAGGATTTGAACGCCTGAATCGCCTCGTCGGTGCGCCCCAGGTTGGAGAGCGCCTCGCCCAGCACCAGTTGGGCCGGGGTGCTTGCCACCTGGTCGCAGGCAATGGCTAACTGAGCCTGTTCTCTCGCCTTCTCAAACTCGCGCTGCTTCACATAAGTTTCGGCCAGCTGATAATGCGGCATCCACTCCTTACTATCGATCGCGACTGCCTGCTCCAGGGCCGCCTTCGCCGCATTGTAGTCTCCCTGCTGCAGGCCGATCCGCCCCAGCAAAAGGGCTGCCTGCACGTTGTGGGGATCGAGCGTGAGCGCCTTGTGCAGATAGTCCTTGCCGGCATCCAAGCGCTTTTGCTGAAAAGCCAGATAGCCCGACAGGAAATTGGCGTCAACACTATCAGGGGCCGCAGTGACCGCGGTCTTCAGTTGCTTTTCCGCTTCCTTGTAATCCGCGGATTTAAGCGCCGCCACGCCGCGCTGGATTGCCTTGCGTGCCTTCTTCGGCAATTGCGCAGCATGGGTTGCCTCCAGGTCAATGCTGGAGGGATCCTGTTCGAGCGCCATCTCCTCTTGATAAGTAATAAGCAAGGCCTGTACCTTGATGCTCTTGCGCGCCGTAAGGTATCCCACCGCGCTAACTTCGAGATCGTAAGCTCCCACTTCCAGGTCGCCGAAGGAGGCCTCGCCACGATCATTAGTGGTTTGCCACACGATGTTTCCCGTATTTCGGTTAAGCAGCCTGACCACTGCCTGGCGATCCAGATGACCCTTGGGAGAACGGCCCACGGTCAGCAGAAGCACGGAGCCGCGGGTGTTGTAAATGGGGACGTTGGGAGTATTGGGATCCGGGACGTTGAGGTGGCCGCCGACTACCTGGGCCATGCCACTGGCCGCGAGCAACAGGCACAGGGCGCAGAGGGTTACAAAGCGGCCATTCGCACGCCTGCATCGGCGCGGTATTACAGAGAAAGGATGGCAGTTTTTCATGACCGGCGCGAGGTCAAACCTGTTTGACTCGCCAAGACCACCAGAGGGGAATGACTGGCGCAGGGGAGGCTGTTGACCCCAACCCCGCCATTGTACACCGCGTTGGCGGATGCGACCTACGGCATTACAGGCTTGAACTGGGAAGTTAAGGCGGGCTTACTTCTTCTTTTTTTTGTCTTTGTCTTTTTCTTTCTTCTCGGAGCTCATCTTCCTGGCAATTTCTTCGACCAGCTTGGGCCTTAACTCGGCCAACATGGTATCGACGATGCTGGCGATCGCGGTGGATTCTCCCGGTGCCTCAGCGGGGGACGCTTCCACGTCGGCATTTTCCGGGTCCGGTTCCGCAGCCGGTTCTGCAACTGAGGCGGCCGCACTTGCGTCCTCGGGAGAGGCGCTTTGCGGAGCGCTGGTTTCGGCGGCTGGAGCATCCGCCACGGGTGCGGAAGCCGGTGTGCTGACGAATGATTCGCGTATCTGCTTCCAGTTCTGCCAGGCGGCTGCCAGTTCCGCTTCGCGTTGCGGAGCTACTTCGACGCTGGCGACGGGCACATTCTCCGCGATTTCTGGCCCGACAGTGGTCGAAGATATCGCTTCCACCTGGGGCACTGGTTCCGAGGCAGAACCTGCCGCTGCCGCGGCTGCGTATGCCGATTCTTCCTTCGCCACCGCGGGCTCTGGTTCTTGCGCCGCCGCTTGAGCGATTTCCTGAACCGCCGGGCTCTCGACGCTACTGGTCTCGGCAGCCATGGAAGCCGGGACCGGTTCCGCGGCGGCCACCGCCTCGGTGACGCTCACTGGCTCGGCGATTACCGGTTCGGCCGCTTCGACGGCCGGTGCCGGAACCTCTACCGCTGCGGCAGGAGCCAGATCTCTGGCCGCGGACGCCCGTTCCATTTCCTGGTCCAGCGCGGCTGCGGATTCTTCCACCGCGACCGCAACCGATTCCGCGATCCATCGCGGCCCGGTGATGGCGGCTTCGGCAGCCGCTACGGAGGCAGCGCCGGCGGCAACTTCCTGACCAGTTCCGCTCGCACCCGATGCCGTCGCCGTGCTTTCGCTGCCCTGGCCGTTGGAGGGCGCTAAAGATGCAATCGCAGCCATGACCTCGGCATCGCGGCTAGATGGTTTCTCATCCTCGGCGGCCGGGACCGACGCGGCTTGAGGTGTGGTATCCGTTTCCGCCACGGCCGCCGGTAATTCGGTTGCGGAAGGAAGATCATCCGTCTTCGCAGCTTGGTTGCTGGCAACGGCTTCGGCAACTCCCTCAGTCTCCACTGGGGCGGGCTCGGCGGCGACTTCCACTGGAGGCGCTTGTTCCGATTCTGTCGCAGAAGCCAGGGTTACAGCCTGCGGTTCGGGCTCGACCGCGGTACTCTCGGCGGATGCGGCCGGCAGTGCAGCGGCAGAGTCCGATGCGGATCCCTCGGCAATTACGGTCGCAAGTCCAGCCTTGCCGTCAAACGACGCAGCCGCCGCAGTAATGGCAGCGATTTCCTCGGAGGTGATGTCAGCCGGCAGGCCGGCTGGTATCGGACGCTCAAACTCCTGCTTCAGGTCCGCGGGCGTTCCGCTCTCGCTGCGTGCGAAATCACGGGAGGGTCCGGCAACCGCCTCGGTTGGGGCTTCTGCCTCCGCCGGCCTGACTTTTGCGTTCGGTCCGGGAATGGTGAGGCGATTTTTCCATCCGGTTTCCTTGTCACCGAAATCGGCCCCCTCGACCGCCGCCAGGGCCCTGGCGAAGCGGCCCGACTTCTGGGGTTGCGGGGCTGCCACAATCTTGTCTTCGAGCTTGGTCAGGGCGGTGAGAAGTTCAGTGGCTTCAAAGGGCTTGACGATGAAAGCATCGGCGTTCACGCGCCGCGCTTCTTCGGGCCGGAAGGGTTCCAGTTTGCCCACCGTCAGCAACACTGGAATTCGCGCTGTCTCCGCCGCTTCCTTGACCCGCTGGCAAACTTCCAGGCCGCCGTAGCCTGGCATATAGACATCCAGGACGATAATGTCGGGCTTGTTTTCCGCAATCTTCTTGAGCGCCGCCGAACCGTTATTGACGGTGACAACTTCGTAGCCGGCATCGGTCAGGATGCGGCGGCCCATATTCTGGGCGGTCACGCTGTCGTCGGCAAGCAGTACTCTTCGCGCCAAGGGATTTCCTTTGGTGAGGGGGAGACAGCCTGAAGTTAATTGGTGCCGGATCGTAAGTCAATGACAAGAAGAGAGTAAGCAGGTTACCACTGGTCAGTGACAAGTGGGGGCAACGGCCCTTGATTTGCTTATGGGCTCGACCCTGCGATCCGGCTCGCGGCTACCAATTCTAGAAGGGAATGATTTTCTGCAGACCCTTCTTTTTCTTGTGCTTGCTGGAGGACATGGCTGCCTCAATGTCCTTGTCGTCGGCGGGAGCCGAGGCTCCGGCGGCGGTCGTGCCATTGGCGCCGGTGGCGGCTTGCCCGCCCGCCGCGGGATCGAGTTCGTTGACCTGGGTGGGGGGCGGCGCAGTCTGGGCGCCATTGTCCACGTTGGGCTTGAGTTCGTTGGGGTCAGCGGCCACATTGGGAGCCAGTTCATTGGGATCGGCAGCCGGCGCTGGGTTGCCTGCTGGGGTTACGGCAGTTTCCGGCGCGGGCGTATCCGAACGCGGAGCCGGCTGGTCCGGGGCCAGGGCGCCTTTGCCCAGGGTCTCAATCGCCACTGAGTTCTTGTCCCCTGCGGCCGCGCCGCCCATCATGGCCCGCGTCGCTTCCTGCACCACTGAAGTGGCGCTGACCACCTGTGGATCCACCAGAGTTGGTTCACCTACTCTGACAGCCTCGGCCACGTCGGGGTGTTTCTGGAAATTTCCCATCAGCCGGGAAACCGTGCTGGCTTCGCGGCGGCTCTCTTCTTCCGCCTTGTTCTGCGCCAGCGCTGCTTTTGTCGGCCTGGGGATGGGCTGATGCAGGGCCTCCAGCCGGGCCTTGGCGTCCACTGTCCGTTCCATCAGCGGATACCGCGTCAGGATGCGGGAGTAGGCGTCGGTCGCATTCTTGGCAAAGTCTTCGATCATGCGCGCCTTGTACACCTCATTGCCCGGCCGCGACCGCAGCATCGCAATCTCGCCTTCGTAGGCTTGTCCAAGAAGATACAGAGCTTCATCCGCCTTGCTGTACAGCGGGTATTTGTCCATCAGGGAACGCAGCCGCGCGATGGACGCGGGATACGACTGACGCAGATAGTAGAAGCGCCCCACCCGGAATTCGCGCTCCGCGATCACTTCCTGCACTTCCAGCAGACGTTGTTTGCCCTCGGCCACCACTTTCTTGTTGTCCGGATACTGAAGAATCAGCTGGCGGTATTCTTCCTCCGCGCGCATGGCGTGGGTGTAGTCGCGGTCCGGCTTCTCCATCTGCTGATAGTGGATGTTGGCAATTTTCAGCTGCGCTTCGGCAGCCTCTGGCATGTTGGGGAAGAAAGTTTCAAAGTCCTTGTACTCGATCTCCGCCTGCGCCAGTGCCGTTCCGCCGCCTTCGGCGTACCAGGAGTCCGCCACCGCCAGTTTGGCGCGTGCGATGTATTCCGAATCCGGATAGGTGTTGATCAGAGTTTGCAGCGTGATTCGCGCCACATCGAAGCGATTGTGCTTCATGGCGTCCATGGCTCGATCGAACAGCACCTTGTCGGGCTGCTTGGAGCCCACGTTCGCCAGGGGATTATTGACCTTCTTATTGGTGCAGCCGACAGCAAACGCCAGCACGCCCAGCAGAATAATGACCGGAATACGACGCGACATAGGGGAACCTCGGAAGCAGTCGTCAGTCGTCGGTCTTCAGTCGTCAGAAAAACCAGATTCTGCTGACGACTGAAGACCGACGACCGACGACTGACTTCTAGACTTTCTGCAGCGTGGCCTCCACTGCAGTCTTCAACAGCTCTCCAGCATTAATCTTTGGATCGCCTTTACCGAAGATAGCGTTGCCCGCGACCAGAATTTCGGCTCCTGCCCGTACCACTTCGGCCACGGTGCCGAGGTCAATACCGCCATCCACCTCAATACGATAGGCCAGCCCACGCTGCGCCCTGAGTTGCGCCAGGCGGCGGATCTTGTGGACCGCTCCGGGGATGAATTTCTGCGCCCCGAAGCCGGGATTCACCGACATCACCAATATATAGTCCGCCAGGTCGAGCACTTCGCTCAGGGTTTCAACCGGCGTTGCCGGATTGATTACTACGCCCGCCCGGCAACCATGGTCCTTGATCAGATGCAGGGTGCGATCCAGGTGCACGCAGGCTTCCTGGTGCACCGAAATCCAGTTGGCCCCAGCGTCGCAAAACTCAGGAATGAACTGGTCCGCGTTCTCGATCATGAGATGGCAATCCAGCGGCAGTTCGGTCACCTTGCGCAGCGACCTTACCAGGGGCGGCCCCATAGTCAGATTGGGGACAAAGTGGCCGTCCATGATATCCACGTGGACAACCGTGCCTCCGCCTGCCGTGGCATCGCGGACCTGGTCCGCCAGGTGGGCAAAGTCAGCCGCTAAAATCGAGGGTGCGAGTTCAATCAACCTGGGTTCTCGCTCACGCTTTCTTTGGTAAAGTCTAACACGCGGGGGAAGCACAAGAGTGCCCCGGAAGGGCCGTTCCGCCATGCAACTTGCCACTGCGCTCGAGGATACTCACCACCAAATCAATGAATTCCCGCTGAGCCGTGAGTGTCAGTACGCGACCGCACAAAACAACGCGGCGACGGCCGCGCTGAGGACAATTGTCCGGCATCGAACACTGTAAAGATGAAGGATGTGGTATCCATCCTACCGGGGAGACCGAATGCAAGAACAGCGAGAGCGATGGATGCAACTCTGTGAGCAGGCGGCCACGGAACAAGACCCTGAAAAACTGATGGCGCTCATAACTGAAATCAACCGCTTGCTGGAAGCTAAGGAGCGGCGACTCAGACAGAACTCACCAGCTCCCAAGCCGACCGACTAGTCTCCCTACAGCCTGATTTTGTCGAAAATGAGGGCACGCCCTGGGCCATTAGTCAGCATCCCACTTCAGTCCTTCAAGATCAGTTTGCCCGCATTGGGGGCGAGGGATGCAGGCCATGCTCCGGAACTCTTTTGAGGATGGTTCGTGGAAAGCAAGAACCTACAAATCGCGCAGCCGGGCGAGCGCACCAATGCCGCCGGTAAACCCGTCGGCAACGTGATACTGCTCTCGATGTGTGACAGTGAATACGGCTTGTTTCGTCCTCATCTCGAATATGTCGAACTGCCCGACCATCTGGTGCTGCACGAGGCGGGAGCCAAACTGGACTTTGCCTACTTCCCAAATCGAGGGCTGATCTCTTTTGTAGTCGCCATGGAAGATGGCAAGACCGCGGAAGCGGGCGTGGTAGGAAACGAAGGTTTTGCCGGAATACCGGCGGCCGTGGGCCTGAGCCGGAGCCCTCTGCAGGCCGTGGTGCAAATCAGCGGAGATGGATTTCGGGTCGAGGTGGAGGCTTTGCAAAAGATCCTGGAATCGGCCCCGCATCTCCAGTTGCTGTTAAGCCGTTTTGCCGTGGTGCAGGGCATGCAGGTTGCGCAAACGGCCGCCTGCAACCGGCTGCACGAGATTGAGCAGCGCCTGGCGCGCTGGTTGCTGATGGCGCAGGACCGGGTGGATTCCGGGGTGCTGCCCATCACCCACGACTTTCTCGCCACCATGCTGGGCACCAATCGATCCAGCGTGAGCCTGGCCGCCGCGACCTTACGCAAGAAAAATCTCATCCGCTATACGCCGGGCGCGGTGACCATCGTCAACCGCAAGAAACTTGAAGCTCTGGCCTGCGAGTGCTACGGCATCATGCAACAGCACAACGGGCACCTCGGCCTGAGATAGCGGCATCTGGGTGCGCTCCGTCCGACTGAGAAATAATCTCCCCGTAACCTTTTTGCCTCCTGAAAGTTTATATAGTTTAGAGGCACGATGGCCCTCAGGCGACCAGCGAAAGACCCCCGGAAGGAGGCGTCCGGCTTGGCGGCAGGCGAGCGCCTGCTGGTGGAAGCCGCCCAAAAGGACCCCAGCCGCTTCGCCGAATTGTACGAGCTGAATTTCGCGCGCGTCTATGCCTACATCGCCAGACGCGTCGGCGATCGCGATGCCGCCCAGGACCTGACTTCCGACGTCTTCCATAAGGCCCTGGCCAGCATTCACACTTTTGAATGGCGCGGCGTGCCCTTTGCCGGCTGGCTGCTGCGAATTGCCGCCAACATGATCGTGGACCGGTCAAAACGCGGGACCAGAGAGATTACCGGCCAGGAGGATCTGCCGGATCTTCCCGACCCGGGCGCGAAGCCCAGGCTGGTTGAGGCCGATGAGTCCGCCCGCCTCTTCCTGCTGGTGGAGCAGCTGCCCGCCGATCAACGGCGCGTTATCGGGATGCGTTTCGCCGAGGAGAAAAGTATCCGTGAAATCGCGCAAGCCCTGGGACGCAGCGAGGGCGCAGTGAAGCAGTTGCAGTTCCGCGCCTTGCAGAACCTGCGTGCCCGATTGGAGGGTGCCCATGCCTAAGCGCTCTCTGCCCAATCGCCAGGCGATCGAGAAACTCGACCAGGCGGTGACCCAGCTTCTGGCGGCCCCGAAGGCAAGGCTTCACACCGAAGATCCCGAGTTGTTGCCGCTGCTGCGCATCGCCGCCGAACTGCGCCAGCTTCCGCGGGAAGATTTCAAGGCCCGGCTCAAATCCGATTTGCAGAGGAAATCATCCATGGCAACCATGACCGAAAGTGCTGCTTCCGTTCGCATCGTTGCATCCCCCCGCATGACCTTCAAGGACGTAGCGAAAGCGATCGAGTTTTACAAGAATGCCTTCGGAGCGAAAGAGACTTTCCGCTTCGAGGTTGGATCCGGGATCGCCCACGCCGAAATCCTGATTGGCGACTCCGTGGTCATGCTGGCGGAAGAGTGGCCGGAGGGCGGACGCTACAGTCCGGAGACCACGGGCAATTCGCCGGTAGCGATGACGATCCAGGTTCCCGACGTGGATGCCTTCGCGGCACGCGCCATTGCTGCCGGCGCCAAGCTGCAACGCCCCATCGCCGACCAGTTCTACGGAAGGCGTGATGCCAATCTCCTGGACCCTTTCGGATATCCGTGGAGCGTATTTACGGTCAAGGAAGAGATGCCCGTCGAGGAGATGCACCGCCGCTTCCGGGCGATGATGCCGGAGAAAAAGAAGCCGGCGGTGGACCCCGTCCCGAAAGGCTACACCACCTTGACCACGTATCTGGTGGCGCAAGATGCCGACGGCCTGATTCAGTTCATGACCAAGGCGTTCGGTGCGGAAGAGACCTTCCGCAGCGGCCCCGGATCCGAAGGCGGCCTGCACTGCGAAGTGCGTATCGGCGACTCCATGCTGATGGTGGGAGGGGGCGGCGCCGGCATGAAGTGGCGGGGAACTCCGATGCCCAGCGCATTCCACATCTATGTGCCCCATTGCGATGCCACTTACGCCCGCGCCCTGGAAGCGGGAGCGGCTTCGATCGCTGAGCCGGCCGATCAGGACTATGGTGAGCGCACCGCAACCGTGAAAGACGCCGCCGGAAACTTCTGGTACATAGCAACCTACAAAGGCGAGAGCTACAAGTCGGAGGGAGCACCCACGCTGCAACCGTATCTGCATCCGCTGCGCGCCGAACCGGTGCTCAACTTCATGAAGCGCGCCTTCGGAGCCGAAGAACTTGGCAGGTACACGGCCCCCGATGGGGTGATCCATCACACCACGGTGAGAATCGGCAACGCCCACATGGAAATGGGCGAGGCTCACGGACCCTATCAGCCCATGCCGACCATGTTCTATCTCTACGTGGAAGACTGCGACGCCCTGTACAAGCGCGCCATGAGTGCAGGCGCCACATCGATCTCCGAGCCCAAAGATCAGCCTTACGGCGACCGCAGCGGCGGCGTGGTCGATCCCTTCGGGAACAAGTGGTACATCGCGACGCACATCAAAGACATGTAGGCGCGAGCGTCCTTGCTGGTGCAGGTGCCACGGCCCACGTAGGGGCAGATGTCCTCATCTGCCCAGTCGAGCGGAGCTCGACGAGGGTTTTTCAAAGCAGGAAGAGGAATTGGGGTTCTTGCCTGCGAAAGCAGCGAAGCTTCGCTTCGCCGGGCAGATGAAGACATCTGCCCCTACGTGGGCCGTGGCACCTGCACGGGCGGGACGCTCGCGCCCACATATATCACTGCAGCTTGGCGTATTCGGCTTTGGCTTCTTTCAGGATGGGAACATCCTGGTCGGCATCTTTCCACAGCGCCAGGAAATCCTGGTATGCGGTGCGCGCTCCGGCATTGTCTCCCGAGAGGGCCCGGGCGCGTCCGAGTTGAAGGCGCGCGAGGGTGCACTCGGGCGCGGTCTGGCAGATTCCACGGTGGTCTATAATTTTCTGAAACTCAGCTGCCGCTTCCGCCCCTTGCCGCGCCTTGAGGTAGGCCGTTCCCCGAATGTAGTTGGGCCATGCCCGCGAGGCCCAGCCGAATTCGTAGGGCGACACCACCTTGAGCGATTCAATCGCCTTGGCTGGACTGCCGCGGTTGATCTCGATCTCGGCTCGAATCATAGGCAAATAGATGTTGTTGATGTAGGTGTGAGTGGGATTGGTCTTGCCCAGCTCGTCCGCGATCGCGGTCGCACCAGAAACGTCACCTGCCAAAGCCAGCACGATGCCGGATAACACCAGAGTCGGCCGGTTGCGGCTCACGGCCATTGCTGCCATGGCCTGGCTTCGGGCCTCGGCGGTGTTTCCCATCAGTGCTTCCGTCCACGCGTGCAGAACCGTAGTCCGGGCGACGATTTCACCGACTTTTCCCCGGCGCGCCACTTCAATTGCCCGGCTGTAGGTCTCTCTGGCCTGGCGCAGCTTGCCGGCCGAAGCCTGTGCGTCGGCGACCACCTGCAGCAGGTCGTATTCGTCCGGTTTGCCTTTTGCCCAGTCCACCTGGCGCTGCATGGCCGCCGTGTCGCCTTCAAAATAGGCGATGACGTACAAATCCGCATGGTCGAGGACCGCGTCGAGGTTGGCTGCTACTTGTTTTTCCCGCACCGCCTTGGCTTCGGCAAAACGGTTCAGTCCCAGGTAGTCCCCGCCTACGTTTTGAAAACTCAGAGCCTCGTTAGGGGCGAGGCGCATGGTCTCCTGGGCCTCCACCAGCGCTTGATCAAACTTGCCCACGGCAGCGTAGCTGGAGGCCAGGTTGTTGGTTGGGATGGAGTCGCGGGGATAGGTCCGCTTCCACAACTGATAGGCCTCGATCGCCTTGTCCGCTTCCCCTGTGACAATGTCGTAGTAGTGCGTCGAAATATAAAGTTTCTCCGGTTCGCTGGTGCGCTCCCGGCGCTCGAAGGCCTGCCTGGTGTTTTGGATGGCCAGGTCAACCTGCCCGCTGTTGGCGTAGGACTGGCCCACGCGGGCATAAGCCACGGCGAAGTTGGGGTCGAGTTCGATCGCTCGCTTATAAAACGGGATGGCGCCCAACTCGCTGCCCTTGGCCCGCTCCGCTTCACCCAAGCTGAAGGCCTTGAGCGCTTCCAGCGAGGAAGTCGTGGCCTCTTCCACCGGCGCGTCGAATTTCTGCACTGAAGCCAGCGACTCTCCCAGTTTGCCGCGCAGGCTGGAAGCCGCCTTGCCTACCGCGCCCAGGACCTGTTCCTTTTTGTCCGCTGACACCTGCTCGTGCGCCAGGCTGTCGCCGGTCTGGCAGTTCACCGCGTTCACATCCACCACGTATTGGGTGCCAATGTTGCTGATGGCGCCATTCAGGACGGCCTTGATGCCCTCCCGCTGGCAGACATCGCGCGCCAGGTCGGGAGTGAGCCGTTCATCGGGCGACCGACCCATAAACTTCAGCGTGTCCCGCACCCGCTCCTGGGGAAACACGTTCAGATAAGGCGACTGCTCCAGTTGTACAGCCAGAGCTTGTTTCAGAGTTCCATCGAAGACGGCGTCACCAGTGGTGTTGACGAAATCGGTGAGCAGGATGGAATCCTTTTCCGTCAACGCACCCGCGCGGCGGGTGTAGAAAAAGCCGCCAATGCCGATTGCGACCGCCAGCAATGCAGCCGCCGCGATATACCATCGCTTTCGGTTCGCCGGTGCTGCCGCAATAGCTGGAACGGACGAGGCCGGTCCCGAGATCGCGGACACGGGTTGCACCGCCGGAGCCGAGGGCGGCGCCGCCACTGCAACCGGACCCGAAGGCGACGAGCCCGTGGGAGTTGACACGCTTACCGACGAACTCCTGCCCGAATCAATCTCGCGCTTCAGCCGCTTCAGGTCGCCGCGCATTTCCGACGCAACCTGGTAGCGCAAGTCACGGTCTTTCTCCAAGGCTTTGTTGATGATGCGTTCCAGCTCCGCCGGCAGATTCGGATTCAGCCGCACTGGGGCTGTGGGCGCGCGGTTCAGGATGGCGTCAAAAATTACCGCAGAGGTATTTCCGGTAAAGGGTTGACGCCCGGTGGACATTTCATAGAGCACCGCGCCAAAGGAAAACAGGTCAGTGCGGGCGTCCAGCTCTTCGCCCCGCGCCTGCTCCGGGGACATGTAGGCGACAGTCCCCACCGTGCTGCCCGGGCTGGTAAGGTGCGCCGCATCGATGGCCGCGGTTGCGAATGATGCGCCCACAGGTTCCAGTTCCGGCATCGGCCGCCCCGACACTTTGGCCAGCCCGAAGTCGAGAATCTTGGCCTGTCCGCGCTTGGTGAGAAATAAATTCGCCGGCTTCAGGTCGCGATGCACGATGCCTGCGGTGTGCGCTACATCCAGCGCATCGGCAATCTGCACCCCGAACTCCACCAGTTGATCAATCGAGATCGGCTTGCCTTCGATGCGGTACTTCAGGGTCGTGCCATCGAGATATTCCATCACGATGTACTGGCGGTCTTCGTCTTCGCCGATGTCGTAGATGGTGCATATATTGGGATGATTGAGGGCCGACGCCGCCCGCGCCTCGCGCCGGAAGCGCTCCAGGGCCTGCGGGTCTCTTGCCAGCTCGTCGGGCAGGAACTTCAGAGCCACACGCCGCCCCAGGCGCAAATCCTCCGCCTCGTACACCACACCCATGCCGCCGCCGCCCAGTTTTTGCGAGATGCGGTAGTGCGATATGGTTTTCCCGATCATAATTCCAGTAGGTCGGCCATGTTAGGCTGCGGGCCGCGGCAAGTCAATTTGGCCAGCGTGGAAGACGGGCGTCCCGCCCCTCCCGCAGTTGTTCCCAGCACACAAATGTCGAGGTGCACTCGACCCGAACGGGTCCGAGACCAGTCCTCAAACGATCTGTCTTGATTTATAGCGTGTGCAGGTATGCCAGCAAATCCTTGACCTGCGATTGCGACAGTGTCTGGCCGAAGGCCGGCATCATGTTGCGGCCGGTCACGATGATTTCGCCCACGCGCTCGTCGTTCGCCGGCATTCCACTTTCCGACAGGAACTGTTTCTTGAAGACTCCCTGCAAAGTGCGCGCCTTCTTATCGCGGGACGAGTAAGGCTCGTGGCAGCGATCGCAGTACTGGTCGTAGAGCCGCCGGCCGGCGGCCTGTTGTGGGTTCAATCCCAGTTCAGCGTCGCTTTTTCGGCGCTGCACATCGCAACCGCTGGACAGGGCCAGGGCAACAGCGACCACGGCGAGAGCCTGCCAATTCCTGAAAGCTGATGCCATTCGTTCCTCGATCATCTGATGCAGTACTCGGCACTCTGCATTTGGCGCAGCCAAAAGGCATTGGCCAAGTGCCAATTGCTAATTGCCAAGTGCCGGCGCGCTGCGCGGAAGTACAATAGTAGAGCAATCCCATGCCCGCCGCCGTCAAACGCGTCACCGTCAAACGAGTGTATGAGAAACCCGCTCGCGGCGACGGCTATCGCGTTCTGGTGGACCGGCTCTGGCCCCGCGGGTTGAGCAAAAGCCAAGCCGCGCTGCATAGTTGGTTGCGCGACCTCTCACCTTCCGACCAACTACGCCGCTGGTTTCACGCCCGTCCCCAGGAGTGGCTGACTTTCCGCAAACGCTATCTCAAGGAACTGGCGTTGCCTCAGGCCGCGGAGGCTCTTAACCAACTTTACCGCCTGGCCCAGCGGAAGAAAAATCTTACCCTTCTTTACGCCTCGCGGAATGAGCTGCACAACAACGCCGTGGTCCTGAAAGACCTGCTGGACGGAATGCGAAAGCCGCCCACCGGCACCGGCCCGGGCGCAGTGCGCGCGCTGCGCCATCGCCAGGCCAAGCGCATGCCGCGATAGATTCTGCTCGTGTGGGTCGGGCTGGTGTGGGTCGGACACTCCAAGTCGAAGGGAGTTTCCGACACACACGACTAGCAACTTCATTTCCTGGGCTTGCCGTCGTCGAGAATCTGGTCAACGATGTTGTCGATGGTTTCGTTGATGCGTTTGTCCGGCAGGTTGAAGTTGTTCGACAGGATGGAAAATGCCACTCGCTCGCCGCGATTGGTGGTGGCATAGCCGGACAGCGTCTTGACTCCGCCGAGCGAACCGGTCTTGGCCTGCACCCGTCCTTGCACGTCCACATTCTTGAAGCGACTGGAGAGGGAACCGTCGGTGCCGGAGAGAGGCAGGGTATCGCGGAAACTGGGGCCCCAGGATTGCGAGTCAGCGTAGCGCAGCAACTGGACCACGGCGCGCGGTGTCACCAGATTTTGCCGCGAGAGTCCGGAGCCATCGTAAAACGCATACTGATCGCCCGTGATCCCGGCCTGGTTGAGGAATCCGCGAAGCACTTCGAGGCCGCCTTCGACCGTGCCCGCGGTGCCCTTTTCCCGGCCCAGCAACCGCAACAGGATTTCCGCATGCAGATTCTGGCTGACTTTGTTGATGACCCGCACATCTTCAATCAGCGGCCGGGATTGATAGCTGGCCAGCACCAGAGGCTGGTTCTGCAACGAGCGTGAGGGTTCGTCGCCACCGCGTGCAGCGGCCGAAGCCGTGATCGTAAGAGTGGACAGGCTGGACAATTCGGTATGCCGCGTCTTCTGTTTGCCGTACACCGCAATGCCACGCACTTCCAGCAGATGGCGGAACAACTCGGCCGCAAACTCCGCCGGATCTTCGATGGCGAGGGCCTCGTTGGCCCCCGCGTCTCCCAGCGGCATGTTGCCCCAGAGAGTCAGCGTGATAGCGCCGGGCTCACGATTGATAAAGATCTTCCGGCCCGTGCCCGCGGGCGTGGTCATGATCCGATTGTCAATGCGGTAGTAATCGGCAAAAGGCGTAATGCTGACGAAGGCGCGATCGCCCGCCCGATCGGCGGGCAGGATGTTCACGAAAATCACATTGTCGTTGATGGTAAGCGCGGAGACGGGAGCGCCGTCCGCCCACACCAGATCGTCCTGCGTCCAACCTTCGCCGTAGCGTTCGAAGGCGAAATAGGAGTCGTCGGCAATGATGTCGCCGTCCACATACTTCACGCCTTTTTGGGCCAGCGTGTCAGCCAGTTGCTCGAGCACGCGAATGGGATGGTTATTGCGCTCGGTATGCAGAGCGTATGGCAACTCGCGGCCGGAGAGATTGGGGTCGCCACGTCCCACCAGCACCAGGTCTCCGGTAAGTCGTCCGTGAGTGTCGAGGGTGCCGTTGGTTTCGACCGTGGTGTGAAAAGTGTAATCCGGCCCGATCAGGGCCATGGCCGCCGCGGTGGTGAAGAGCTTGGTGTTGGAAGCAGGTGTGAACAGTTTGTCCGCATCGCGGGCATACAGCACCTTGCCGCTGGAGAGCGAAATTACTTCGATGCCCCAAAAGCCGCGCGCCAGGTCGGCAGGCTCAAGAACAGCGGCAATGCGTTTGTCGAGCGCTTTATGGGAGGCGGCCTGCAGTTGCGTGCACAGCAACAGGCACAGCGCAAGCCGCGGAAAGAGGCGCATATGGCGCATGGCAAGCTGATTGTAGCACCGCAGATTGGGCTCGTAGCACGTGGAGACAGCCGCCCCCGGCTGTCTGGTGGAGCGCAGCTCGACAGACTTTTCTGTTCCTGCAGAGCCAAAAAACAGCCGAGCCTGGCTCGGCCGGACAGCCGACGGCGGCTGTCCCCACGCAGGTATTCACGCTGGTACCCGAGTCAAAATCAAAGTCAAAGGCGTCGGGCAGAGCCTGCCCTGAGCGAAGTCGAAGGGAGTCTCCGGCCCACACTCCCGCACAAGGGGGGTAGAATCGCTGGCATGCGCCCTGTCTTCGAGTGGCAGATCGGTTCCCGTGCGTTGCAACTGGGGAAACGCACGCTCATCATGGGCGTGGTCAACGTCACTCCCGACTCATTCTCCGACGGCGGGGCTAACTTCGATCGCGATCGCGCCGTCGAATATGCGCTCAAGCTGTTGCAGGACGGTGCCGACATCATCGACGTAGGCGGAGAATCCACGCGCCCGGGAGCGAAAGTGGCATCTGCGACCGAGTCCGGCGTGAGCGAGAAGGAAGAATTGGATCGGGTCATCCCGGTGATTTCGGGTGTGAAGAAGAAAAACCCTCAGGCGGTTATCTCAGTCGATACCTACAAGTCGGGCGTGGCCCGTGCCGCCGTGAAAGCGGGAGCAGAGATCGTCAACGACGTCAGCGGGTTTCTCTGGGACGCGCAAATGAAGAAGACGCTGGCGGAGCTGAAGTGCGGGGCTGTGCTGATGCACATGCGCGGACGTCCCCAGGAATGGAAAACGTTGCCGCCTTTGACTGACGCGGTGACCGTGGTCAAGCGCGAACTGCGGGAACGCTCCGACGCCGCCGTGGTTGCGGGCATGAAACGGGAGCGGATGGTGATCGATCCCGGCTTCGGATTCGGCAAGAACCGGGAAGAAAACTATCCGTTGCTCAGGCAACTGGAGGAGTTCCATCAGCTTCGTTTCCCGCTGCTGGTGGGCGTTTCGCGAAAATCTTTTATCGGCCGCGCCCTGGCACGCAGTGGGACCGACGCGCCGGTTGCCGACCGACTTTACGGGACCCTGGCGGCGGAGGCCGTGGCCATTATGAAGGGCGCGCACATCATCCGCACCCATGATGTGCGCGCCTGCGTCGACACGGTGCGGATTGCCGACCTGGCGAGCTAAGGCTCAACATGACGCTACTCCGTGCGGCATGCGTCGGCGAACTTGCGGATGATTTCAGATTCCAATTTCCGGTTCCACGCCATGCCTATGTCCCACTCCGCATAGCTGCTGTGGACGGGGGCAAACTTCACTCCGCTCACATGCATCGCCCGGGCGGCTTTGGGAACGAGGGACACGCCAATGCCGGCGCTGACCAGGTTCAGGATGGTAAACATGTCGTTCGGTTCATAGACAATCCTCGGAGTGAATCCGGACCGGTCGCATAGGCTGATGCAATGATCGTGATACGTGGCCGAGACACCGCGATCGATCAGAATGAAGGGCTGGTGCTGAATCCCTTTCATGGTCAGAGACCCGGTGAACTTCTCCGCGGTGGCAATGGTAAGGCGTTCCGTCAGTACCTTGCGCACCGCGACCAGGGGGTGCTTGACCGGCAGGCGCACGAAGCCGACATCGAGGCGGCCATCGATCAGGGCCTCGATCTGGCGGAGCGTGGGCATGTCGGCAATCTCGATTTCAACTCCGGGAGCGCTTTCGCGAAACTTCACCAGAGCGCGGGGAACCAGGCTGTGCACGGTGGACATGCCCACGCCGAGGCGCAGTTTCCCGCGCTCGCCACTGCTGGCGCCGCGCGCGGCCTCGAAAGCCGCCTCCAGGTCGTGGATAATTCTGCGCGACTCCTTGTAGAACATCGCGCCGGCCCGGGTAAGCGCGACCCCGCGCCGGTTGCGCGCCAGCAGCGGCCCGCCGATCTTTTCTTCCAGGCTCCGCATGCGTTTGCTCAGCGCGGGCTGTGAAATGTGAAGGCGCGCCGCCGCCCGGCCGAAATGCAGCTGTTCGGCGAGGACGGCAAAAGAGGCCAGTTCCTGGGTTTCCAGTGCCATAATTGGAAGTTATCACAGGCTTCCAAACATTTCATTGGACGAATCATCACCTGGGGTCATCTACTATCAGGAGAGGGGTAATCGGTATGTCGTTAACGGCCTTCATAGGCATCGTGGCAGCTTTTTGCACGACCGTGGCGTTCGTGCCGCAGATTGTAAAACTGCGCAAGCAGGGTGGCCGCGGGTTGTCGTACGCAATGCTTCTTCTTTATCTCACGGGAGTGTTGCTGTGGCTGGCCTACGGCATTCGCATCCACGCGGTGGCGATGATGTGGGCCAACGGAGTGGCAGCGGTACTGGTGTTGATATCCATCGTGCTGAAGGCCAATCCGCCGGCCCCAAGGGTTGATTCAGGAACGCGCCGGCTGCGCATCGCGGTCGATATGGACGAGGTCATCGCCGACTCGTTCAGCAGGCATCTGAGCCAGTACAACCAGCGGGCAGGCGCGAACCTGACGCCGGAAATGATCAGCCAGCGGGGACTGGCCGAACTGCTCCCCGGCGAGCATTGCGATGACTTCAATGCCATCCCGCACGTGCCTGGATTTTTTTCTGACCTCGAGGTCATTGCCGGCAGCCAGGAGGCATTGCTGGAATTGTCGCGCCATCATGACATCTACATCACCAGCGCTGCCATGGAAGTCCCTTCATCGTTCGCGGACAAGTTCCAGTGGATGGAAAAGAATTTCCCTTTCATTCCGCCCAGCCGGATGGTGTTTTGCGGAGACAAGAACATCGTCAACGCCGATGTGCTGATTGATGACCGCTCGCGGCACTTCAAGGGATTCCGGGGCACAGGCATTCTGTTCACCGCACCGCACAACGCCAGGGAAACCGCGGATTTACGCGCCGACAACTGGAACGATGTGCTGCGGATCCTGCAGGCCGGGCAGCCTGCAGCAGGCGGCGCCGAACAACGATCTAGAACGCTTTCGATGAATCCAGCAGGATAGTCACCGGCCCGTCGTTGACCAGTTCCACCTGCATCATCTCCTGAAACCTGCCGGTTTCGCAGCGCAGGCCAGCGGCGCGGATGCGCTCCACAAAATATTCGTAAAGGGCGCGCGCTTTTTCCGGCGGAGCCGCGGCATCGAACGATGGCCGCTTGCCGTGCCGCACGTCTCCATAGAGCGTGAACTGGGAAACCACCAGCACGCTCCCTTCAGCCTCGCCCACGGCGCGGTTCATCTTGCCGGCGGCATCCTCGAAAATTCGCAGGCCGGTGATTTTGCCGGCCAGGTAGTCCGCGTCGGCTTCGGTGTCGTCCTTTGAGACGCCGAGCAGGACCAGCAATCCGCTGCCAATCTCGCCGGCCAGGTCACCGCCAACAGTGACACGGGTCCGGCTTACTCGCTGCACCACGGCGCGCATGGCTTACTTCGCCGCTTCCGGCAGCAGGGTTTCCTGGCCGGCAACCGCGAGCCAGCGCGTGCCGCGATAAACATAAATGTCGGTGAACCGGACCCGGGCCACGGTCTTGCCCTGCGCGTCCACCAGCGTGGCCAACCCGCGGATGTAGCCGGTATCGCCAAACACATGCGGCGTGAGTTCGCTCAGGATGTTCTTACCGGGACGGCGGTGGGGAATCTGCGCCAGAGTCTCTGCCCGATTGTGAAGCTGGCCGTTGGGATCGGCATCCTGAAATTCCTCGGCGAGGATACAGCCAACGGCGTCGGCGTCGCGCGCTTCGAGCGCCTGCGCCCACGATTGCTCGATCTGGATGAGAGCGTTGCCGTCTTTGGCGTGGTGGGCTGGGCAGTTGGATGTGAACATCAAATTCAAAAGCAGCGGGCGAGGGCGCCCGCCCCGCACGGGCAGCATCGCAAACATGGCAAGGAGCAGGCCAGCTTTCACGTGGTTTCCTCCGGAGGCATGATACCGCGCCGGCAGCGTAATGGAGGACGCGGCGTCCCGCCCGTCCCGAATTGACGACTGCCGCCATGACTCATAAAATCCCGAGTTCTGCGTTTCGAGAAATCACGATGCGGGAGTTGTCCCCATGAGTCGGGTCACTACTCTAATTTTCTTTGTTGTCGGACTGGCGTCATTGCAGGCCTTGGCCCAGCAGCCAGCGCCTTCATCGCACAATGAAGTTCTGATCAGGAATGCCGTGGTGATGACTGTCACCCACGGCGACATTCAGAACGGCAGCGTCTATATCAAGGACGGAAAAATTGCCGCCGTGGGCAAAGACGTGAGCGCCCCCGCGAGCGCCACCGTGATCGATGCCGGAGGCAAATATCTCACACCGGGCATCATCGACTCCCACTCGCACATTGCGCTGGACGACGACGTAAACGAAGCCACCAGCCCGGTCACGCCGCAGATGATGATGATGGATGCCTTCGACTACCAGGACAAGGCCATCTATCGCGGCCTGGCCGGAGGCGTCACCACCTCGCTGCTCTTGCACGGGTCGGCCAACATGATTGGCGGCCAGGCCATCGTGATCAAACACAAGTACGGAGCCAGCCGGGACGCCATGCTGTTTCCCGGCGCGCCGCGCTCCATCAAGTTCGCCAGCGGTGAAAACCCCAAGCGCGTCTATGGCAGCAGAGACCAGTTGCCTTCCACTCGCATGGGGAATTTCGCGGTGCAGCGCGCGGCCCTGGTCGAAGCGCAGGACTACATGCGCGAATGGGACGACTACGACGCTAAAGTCAAACGCGGCGACAAGGATGCCAAGCCTCCCAGGCACGATCTCAAACTGGAAGCGCTGGCCGATGTGTTACGCGGCAAGCTGCTGGTGCAGATCCATTGCTATCGCGCCGACGAATTGCTGAACGAGATGGCGATGGCAAAGGAATTCGGCTACAAGGTGCGCGCCTTCCACCATGCCCTCGAGGCCTACAAAGTGGCGGACCAGTTGGCCGCCCAGGGCGTGGCCATCGCCACCTTCTCCGACTGGTGGGGCTATAAGCAGGAAGCCTGGGACGCAATTCCCTGGAACGCGGCCATCTCGATGCGGAAAGGAGTACGGGTGGCGATCAAAAGCGACTCGGAAGATTTTGCCCGCCGCCTGAACCAGGAGGCGGCCAAGACCATGCGCTACGGCGGCGCCACCGAGGAAGAGGCCCTCAAGATGATCACCATCAACCCGGCGTGGATCATCGGCGTGGATGATCGGGTGGGATCGATTGAAGTGGGAAAGGACGCCGACCTGGTGGTCTGGGATGGATATCCTCTGTCCACTTTTGGCGTGCCCAACAAAGTACTGATCGATGGCGACGTTTATTTTGACCGCTCGCTGCCGGGCTTCGGCATGCCGCACTACCGGGAGGGAGAATGATTCAGTCATCAGTCGTCGGTCGTCAGTCATCAGACTCGGTCGCAGGCCGTTGGGCGTTGGCCGTTGGCCGAATCCTCCTTGTCCTGGCTGTGGGCTTCGGGTCAACGGCGAGTTTCGCCCAGCACAAAACTCTCGTTCTTAAGGGCGGAAAGCTACTCACCATTTCGCACGGAGAGATTGAGAACGGCGTGCTCGTGATTTCCGCGGGCAAGATCGCTGCCATCGGTGCAGCCAATGCGGTGAAGGTTCCGAAAGACGCGCAAGTGATCGATGTGACGGGGATGACGGTTTATCCCGGACTGATCGACTCTGAGAGCTACCTCGGACTCACCGAAATTTCCGCCGAGGGCAGCACCAACGATCTGATCGAAACCAGCGATGAGATCATGCCCCACATGCACGTGTATGATGCCTTCCACGCCGAGTCGGAACTAATTCCGGTGGCGCGTCTCAACGGGATCACTAACGCCATCGTGGCGCCGCAGAGCCAGGACACTCTGCCCGGGCAGGACTCGTTCATTCAACTCGACGGCAAGTCGGCCAACGACATGCTGCTGGTGCGCGACATCGCCATGCCCCTGAACTTTACCGGCGAGCAGCGGCGGAACGAGTCCTGGGAAAAGAGAAAATTTCCGCAAACCCGCATGGGACTGGCGGCGCAACTGCGCCAGGCCTTTATGGACGCGCAGGACTATTCCCAGCGCTGGGCCGATTACGAAAGAAAGAAGTCCGATACGACCGCAAAGGGCGACGACAGGAAGGGCCCGCCAACTCCGCCCAAGCACGATCTGAAACTGGAAGCCTTGCTGCCCTATCTTCAGGGCAAGAAGGCCATCGTGCTCGCGGCCCAGGAACCCAGTGATCTCGAAACCGCGGTCGGACTGGCCCGGCAATTCAACCTGAAATTCGTGCTCAATCACATCAGCCACTCCCAGTCCGTGCTCGACTATGTGGCCAGCCTGAAGGTACCCGTCATCGTGGGGCCGATTTATGAAGACCCCAAGAACTATGAACGCTACGATGCGGTGTACAAACTGCCAGGCGAGTTGTACAAGCGCGGGGTGAAGATTGCATTCGCGTCCTACGATGCGCACGCGGTGCGCAACCTGCCGTATGCGGCGGGCTTCGCGACAGCGTTCGGTCTGCCCCACGACGAGGCGCTGAAGGCGATCACTCTGAATCCCGCGGAAATATGGGGCGTGGCCGACCAACTGGGTTCCCTCGATGTGGGCAAAACGGCCAACGTAGTGGTCGCGGATGGTGACCCGCTTGACGTCAAGACCGACGTCAGGAGGGTTTTCATCAATGGGCAGGAATTACCCATGAGAAGCCGCCAGACGGAGCTGCGAGACAGATATTCCCGGTAGGTTCGTATGATGTGGGTCGGACCCTCCTGCCCGACGCTTTTGACCTGGGTGTTGAAGTATCCAAAACCGATGGGGCCCCGGGCCGGCAACGAAGGCCGAAATCACAAATTTCAGTCGTGGAACGGAGATTTGGGGAAGCAAACCAAAAGCAAAGTAAAAGGCGTCGGACAGGAGTGTCCGACCCACACCGACCCGCTGGCAGCGGCGTTGACCCCGTAGGCCGGCGCAAGTAGGATTCTCTGTGGGCGATGAGGCGGCTCAGCCTTTTCCTACCGCGCTTCCTTTACAGCAATTCGCACGGGCCAGTACACTATTCGTTCCCTAAATTCAGGAGGTTGGATTCATGGCTGCCGAAGAAAAAAAAGAGATTGTAGAGAAGGTGAAGCAGATCATCTCCGAGCAGTTGGGCGTGGACGAAAACGAAGTCACACCCAGCGCGTCGTTCGTCGATGATCTGGGCGCGGACTCGCTCGACCAGGTCGAACTGGTCATGGCCCTGGAAGAACACTTCGGGGTGGAGATTCCGGACGAGGACGCGGAGAAACTCCGCACCGTGCAGGACGCCATCGCCTATATCGACAAGCACGCCAAGGTCAGCAAATAGAGGTCAGACCGTAACCGCGACTTCCGGCGGCCGGGCGTGCTCCGGCGTTTGAGCTGCTATTAGGGGTCCTTCGACTCCATCAGTTCATTCGCAAAGCGAATGAACTGATTGCGCTCAGGATGACAACCGTGACGGAGTGAAGCTTGAGGCTGGAAGCCAGCGGCTAGAGGCTTTTCCCCTGCGCGAACCTGGGGGAGTTGCCATCCGTACAACGCCCGTAACGAAAAACACTGCACGCGACGAGGAGAACCAATGGCAGCCGTTGACGACAAGGTGAAACAGATTATCGTGGAACAGCTGGGCGTGGACGAGGGCGAGGTCACTTCGAACGCCTCGTTCGTGGACGACCTGGGCGCCGACTCGCTGGACACGGTGGAACTGGTCATGGCCTTTGAGGAAGCCTTCGAGATCGAAATCCCCGACGAAGACGCGGAGAAAATCCGTACCGTGCAGGACGCCGTCGATTACATCGGCAAGCACGCGAAAGGCGGGAAGTAGTTGGGACGTAGGGTCGTAGTCACCGGAATCGGCCTGATCTGTGGAGTGGGCAACACCGCGCCCGAGGTGTGGAAGAACCTGCTCGCGGGGAAGAGCGGCGTGGCCCGCATCACCGAGGCCGTTAAGCAGGGCGCGTTCAAGGAAGAAGACCTGCCCAAGTTTGCCTGCCAGATTGCCGCCGAAGTCAAGAATTTCGATCCCCTGCAATTCATCGAAAAAAAAGAACTGAAGAAGATGGGACGCTTCATCCATCTGGCCCTGGCGGCCGCGGATGAGGCCATGAAAGCTTCGGGATTGCAGGTCACGCCCGAGATTTCCGAGCGCGTGGGTGTCCACATCGGGTCCGGAATCGGCGGGTTCGACGTGATCGAGCGCGAGCACATCAGTCTGCTGAGCGGCGGACCGCGCAAGATCTCTCCATTTTTTATTCCGGCGGCGATCGTCAACCTCGCCGCCGGCCACGTGAGCATCCGCTACCACGCCCGCGGACCCAACGAAGCTACCTGCACCGCCTGCACCTCGAGCGCCCACTCCATTGGGGATGCTTTCAAGATCATCGCGCGCTGCGATGCCGATGTAATGATTGCCGGAGGTACGGAAGCAGCCATTACTCCCATGGGAGTGGGCGGGTTTGCCGCCATGCGCGCACTCTCCACCAGAAATGACGATCCCGAAAAAGCCAGCCGGCCCTGGGACTCGGGACGCGACGGATTCGTGATTGGCGAGGGCGCCGGCATCCTGGTGCTGGAGGAACTGGAGTTTGCCCGCCGTCGCGGGGCCCGCATCATGGCCGAGGTCATGGGCTACGGCATGAGCGGGGACGCCTTCCACATCACGCAGCCGGCCGAAAACGGCGACGGGGCCTACCGCGTCATGATGAACACTCTGCGCGACGCCAAGGTTCAACCTGAGCAAGTCCAATACATCAACGCCCATGGTACTTCCACCGACATTGGCGACAAGCTCGAAACCATCGCCATCAAACGGGCGTTTGGAGACCACGCTTATAAGCTGGCGGTAAGTTCGACCAAATCCATGACCGGACATTTGCTGGGCGGAGCGGGCGGACTGGAAGCTGGAATTACTCTGCTGGCGCTGCGCGACCAGGTCCTGCCGCCAACCATCAATCTGGAGAATCCCGAACCGGACTGCGATCTAGACTACGTCCCCAACGCTGCTCGCAAAGCGGAGGTTGAGTACGCCATGTCGAATTCGTTCGGCTTCGGTGGGACCAACGGCGCTCTGCTGTTCCGGCGCTGGAGCGAGTAGGCAGTCGTCAGACTTCAGCCGTCGGACCTCGGCCCCCAGACCTCGGTTGTCACTAATTTCCCACTTGGCCGCGAGGCGGCGCAAGCATGTAGCCCACGGCGTGTGGATAATAAGCCGCCGCGACGGCGGAGCCCCAACGGGGCCAAAGAATGGGGTGCCGCTGGTACGAAACCTGGCGGTTTTCCTGGCCCTGCACGAGCGTGGACGCTCGCGCCTACATTCTCCGGATCCGCCTTTTCGACCATCCACCTAACTCCCGCAAAATTTTGGGTTTGCAAGGCCCAGATTGGTGCCTTCAGTCCATTTTGGGTAATGGCACCTTGGTACCTGCATATTGGCCTTCTATCCCTTTGCCAAGCACCGGAAGGCAGGCCAGAATGGAGTTTCAAGGCATTCCTCAAGGACATGCAAAAATCGTCAGGACTGGTTCTCGCGCCGCCTCCTCGCAGCAGAAAGGCCTCTGCCCGGGTCGCCCTGGTTGACATCAAGGAACCCGCCCGCTCCCTGCTGGCCGACTGTTTCAAACAATTCGGGATCGAAGCCGTGGTAATGACCGGCAACGTGCCGGAGCGGCTGCAACGGGAAAAGCTTGAGGCCTGCGTCGTGCACCTGACGCCGGAGGCCGTTCCGGTGATGGAATCGGCGCGCAGGTCGGCATCAAACAACCGCATGGTGATCTACGGCCTCGGCGGCAGCGCCCAGGAGGCGATGAAGTTTTCCCGTTACGGCGTGAACGCCGTCTTCCATGAACCCCTTGAACGTCAGGCGGCGCTCAAACTGGTGCGCGCCACCCAGATGCTGGTGCTGCACGAATTTCGCCGCTACATACGCATTCCCATCATTACCGAAATTTCCATGGTATCGGCCGACAGCCGCCGCTTCACTGCTACCAGCCAGGACCTCAGCACGGGAGGGATGTCGGTCAAAAGCCCGGAGGATGTCCAGGTCGGCATGGCGTTGGAAGTTTCGTTCGCCTTATTGACTCTGCCCCGCATCTGGGTGCGGGCAACTGTCAGCTGGCGTAAACCCGACAAGACCTTTGGCGTTCGCTTCGACGTCAAGGATGAGCGCCGCATGCGCATCAAGGAATGGATCGAAGCCTACCTGGAAAACTAGGGCGCCGTTTCGTCGCTGCGCACTCTTTGCCAACTTCGCGGCCCTTCTTTGCGTCCTTTGCGGTTTAAGATTTTTGCATGATAGGCCAGATCAAACCTTTACCGCAAAGGACCCAAAGAAAAGACCGCAAAGTTCGCAAACGAGATCCCGCACGGCAGACCGCCTTGGGGATCGCTCCGCCTGCATGTAAAATCGAAGTACGATGGCCGCCAGTTCCCCACTCGTACAGATCGAACTGAGTCCTCCCCTCCGGCAACCCAAGCCGGAGTGGCTCCGGGCCAAGGCCCCGGTCGGCGAAAATTTTCACAATCTTAAGAAGCTGGCCCGCGGCCTGGGACTGCACACGGTGTGCGAGTCGGCTCAGTGCCCCAACATCGGCGAGTGCTGGAATCACCGTACTGCAACTTTCATGCTGCTGGGAGATATCTGCACCCGGCGCTGCGGCTTTTGTGCCGTGCCCAAGGGCAAGCCTGGCCCCATCGACTGGGATGAACCCCGTCGCGTGGCTGAAGCTGTCGCCACACTCGGCCTGAAGCATACTGTGGTCACCAGCGTGAATCGCGATGACGACAACCTGGGCGGCGCCCGAGTTTTTGCCGAAACCATTCGCCAGATTCGCGAACTCGTGCCGGACTGCCGGGTGGAAGTCCTGATTCCTGACTTCCAGGGTCTCGATGAAGCCTTGAAGATCGTACTCGACGCCCAGCCCGACGTCCTGAACCACAACACCGAAACCGTGCCCCGGCTGTATCGCTCGGTGCGCTCGGGTGCACGCTACGAACGCACCCTGAGTTTGCTGGAAAAGGCCAAGACCTTTGCCCCCGCGACAGTGACCAAGTCCGGCGTGATGGTAGGTCTCGGCGAGAGCACGGACGAACTGATAGAAGTCTTCAGCGACCTGGGTTCCCGCGGCGTGGATATTCTCACGGTCGGGCAATACTTGCGCCCGTCACGCGATCATCTCCCCATTTCCCGCTTTTATGCGCCAGAAGAATTCACCTATCTAAAAGAAGAGGCGCTGCGCTTCGGCTTCCGCCACGTGGAATCCGGGCCGCTGGTGCGTTCCAGCTACCACGCCCACGAACAGGCGGAGTCCACCAGAACCGTGTAGGCGCGAGCGCCCACGCTCGTGCGTTTTCTTGTAGCGCCGGCATCCTGCCGGCTGTCCTGAGGGCATCCTGCCCTCAGCGGGGTACGCCAATCAAATCGAATCGGGAACGCACGTGCGGGCGCTCGCACCCACATTGAGGATGAGAGTGATTCGTCCGCCTGAGGGCAAGATGCCCTCAGGACAACCGGCAGGATGCCGGCGCTACTTACTTGGGCGCGCGGGACGCTCGCGCCTGCATCAGAAAACTTTGAAGTGAATGGTCAGATACTTTTTCGGGTTCTCGCGGATGGACTTCACCAGCCCCCGGGTCTCGACCAGCATCTGGTCGGCGTTGTTGTAGAGCGACGGATCGCGCAGCAGTTTGCCGGCTGAGCCTTCGCCTGCCTCCAGGCGATCGGAGATGGCGGACAGTTTGTCCATCGTATTTCGCAGCTTGCGGGCAAACTCTTCGTCTTTGGCCAGCATGCCGATCGGGCCCTTGCCGGCATTCACATCGTCGGTGAGCTTCCGCACGTTGGCGATGGTGGCATTGGCGTTATCGTAAAGGACCGGGTCCTTGAGAATCTTCCCGGCGCTGCCCTTGCCCGCATTCAGGTCGTCAATGACTACGTTCAATTTATCGACCGTGGCGTTGGCTTTGCGGTACAACTCGTCGTCGGAAAACAGCTTGCCCAGCGTGCCCTTGCCCTGGGCCACCTGGTTCACCAGTCCCTGGAATTCACTCACCGTCGCGTTCAGCCGGTTGTAGAGCGTGGGATCATACAGCAGTTTGCCCACTGAACCCTGGCCGCTTTCGACGAAGGCGACGATGCGATCCAACCGTTTGAGCAATGCATCCATGTTCTGCAGCGTGCCCTGGCCGGCGCGCACCATGTCGCCGAAGTCGGGCACTTCCCGGCTGCGCAACACATCTCCATCCTGCACCTGCGGACCGGTAGCTTGCGAACTGTCGATGTCGATATAAGTCTCGCCCAGCACGCCAGCGGTAGAAAGCAAGGTCAGGGAATCCTTGCGCAGGTTAAACAGGTAGCGGGTATTCACCTTCATCGTAACTTCCACCGGAGTGAGCTGCTTGGTGGGATCGTGGACCACCAGGATTTTGGTCACGTTGCCGATGTCCACTCCTGCCAGACGCACGGGTGCGCCCTCGCGCAAGCCGTTGGCATTGTCAACATATGACTTGAGCTGGATTTTCTTGGTGAAGAGACCGCCGGTACCGCTCATCAGGAAGATCAGGAACATCAGCGTGACGCTGGCCGCCAGCACCGTAAGCCCTACCTTCAGTTGAGACCATTTCAACTGCTTCTGGCTAGGCACGCATTCTCCCGAGCAAAGGTCGTTCTCCGTGGCACCGGCACGGGTTAGCCCAGAATAATAGCAGACCGCGTGGCCTGATCAGGCCATCCCGTGGGCGGGACGCAACGTTGTCGCCAACAGAAGCGCAATCAGATAGGCAGCGGCTCCGGAGGCCAATGTGACGTTCAAGCCAAACTGGATGGCAATGATAATGGCCAGCACCGAGCCCAGGACGCTGGAAGCCGCGTTCATGGCCCAGGCCCACTCCACCATATTTCCGCTGCTTTTACCGGCGGCTGCAACCGGCAATTCGCCACCTCCCGCGCCCGCCAGGGCCCGCAAGCCAGTGGGGAAAGGCATGCCCATGGCGAAGCCCAGCGGAACCAGAAGCCCGGCACTGACCGCCAGTTTGACCATGAAGGGCCAGCCCACCAGCCGTCCCAGCAGGCCGGGCAGCACGCCTACATACAACAGCAGGGCGGCGGCAATCAGCAGCAGGGGCAGCCATACCCGGCTGGTTTCCGCCAGCCACCAGCGCGAGACCATGCTGCCCGCGCCGCTCGAAAGCAGCAGCAGGAACACCACCACCGTCAAGGCATAGACGGGATGGCCCAGGAACAGGACGAAGCGCTGGATGAAGGCGATCTCGACCAGGATGTATCCCAGCCCCACCGCGACGAAGTAGAGCAGGCGCAGCGGACGCGGCTGCTGGCCCCGCGCCCCCATCGCCAGCGGAAGCACCAGAAACCCCAGCACAGCCAGAAGCGAGATGGCCAGCACCATCCCCAGCACAGCCACGCCCAGATTATTTTTCCAGTCCATGCCTCGCTGCAGCGCCTGGGGATGGAGTATCTGGTCGAGCTTCAAAGTGAAAAAGAAAAACGGGGCATTGTCGGTTACGGGAGACACCTCGTACGGGTAGCGCTCGGCAAACTTTTGGGGATCATTCGCCTGGATCAGTTGGCTGAAAGATTCGGCGCTGGCGGAATAGCGCGCTGGCATATTGCCCGCAGCCAAAGCTGGATCGGGGGGCGCGTACAGCAGAAATAATTTGCGATAGACCGCCAGGTGTTGCTTTACCTGGTCCACCTCCTCGGCGGTGAACGCGCTGCGCTTGGCCAATACCACGACCGGAATGCCGTCCGCATCCAGCTGCCCTTCCGAAACCACGATGAAATTGCCGGCGGGATTCGCCACTCCCATTTCATGCAGGGCCTCGATCGCAACCGAAACCACGCGCAGGGCTTCGCGGGGCTGTTGAAACTCCCAGCGCGTAATGGCGATCATTCCATCGGGCTTGAGATGTTCGAAGTATTCCCGGAAGGCTTCCACCGTGTACAAACTGTTTTCGCTAAGGGCAAAGGCGCCCGCGGCAGTGGATGCCCAGGTATCCACCAGCGTCATCTGCACCACGTCGAACTGTTGCCGGGCATTGCGCACAAACGAGCGGCCGTCAGTCACGTGGATGTGCACCTCAGGCTGCTGGTACAGATGGAAGGTGTAGTCCGCGTAGCGGCCGCGCATGATGGTGTTGGCGATGATGGGATTGATCTCGATTCCGGTGACGCTGGGACTGCCGCTGCCCAGCGCGCGCAGGACATCCACGCCGCCGCCGGGCCCGATGATGGCGAAATCGCCATGGGGGCGCAGCACATTGGCCAGCGCGGGAGGCGCTGACATCAGATTCTTCTCCCAGCCGCCCTGCCAGTGTTTGGGATCGACGTTCATCAGGTAAGTGGAAGCATCGGCGTCGATCACAATCGCCTTGCCCCCCTTGCCCTGCGAATCCACTTCCACCCTCGATATGGCATTCCAGCGTGCGAACTCCACCCAGGCGGAATCTCGAAACCCTCCCTTGGCGTAAACGATGTCGAAAAGATTGAAGGAGTAGTTGACCGCGATCAGCACCAGGATGAACAGGGCCCGCCCTGCGGCGGACCTTCGCGCCTTCCGCTCCGTTGCCCAGATGGTCCCTGCCACAGCCATGCAGGCGCCCGTGAAAAACACGGTGTTCGGCCCGCCCAGCCAGTTCAACAGCGGAACAATGGCCAAGCAAGCCAGGGCGCCTCCCGCCAGATCGGCGGCGTAAAGCGGGGAAACGTGGTTGGCCTCGCGCGCAAAGACAACGGAGAATTCCAGGCCGGTGACAAAAAACGGAACAGCGGAAGCCAGGTAAATCGCGGTAAGGCGCAGAAAGTTAGCGGTCGAGATGTCCAGCGAAACCGGAGTGCGCAGCACGATCACCAGCACGACTGGCACGATCAAGGCGTTGACCGAGCATAGCCTCGAGACCAGTGCGCGGGTTTCGAATCGCGCCAGCCGGTCTTTTCTTAAATGGGCAAACACGCCTCCGGCGCCGAGCCCAAGCAGGGCAATCGAAATCGCCAGAAACGCGAAGTGGTAAAACAGCACCACGGAAAACAGGCGGGTCAGCGCCAGTTCAAGCAGCAGGGCGGCAAAGCTGCATAGCGCCATGCCGTAAAGCATCGCGCGATTCGGGCCTCGTTCTGTGCTGTTGATGGGGGTCAGGAGGGATGTCTCACTCATCGCGCAAGGTTCGACCGGAACGCGGCCAGTCTAACAGAAGATGGAAGTGCAGCTCAGTTTGGAATTGAGTGTAATTCAGTCGCCGGGTTCGTTAAGCTAGCCGGGAGGGCTCGTCGTGTATCGCAATGGGAAAATTCTGCTGAGCCTGCTGTCCGTGGGGTGGCTTATACCCTTGGGTCTCGCTTGGCCACGCAGATTTATGAGCCCACTGTGGGCTTGGGCAAGGATTGTATCGGCCATCGGAATATTTTCCGTGTTGGAGCTATGGATATGGCGTCCGCAAACTCCCTATTTGGAAGTTGCGACGTACGTATTCGCTGTTGTCTACATCGCGAGATTTTTTGTCCTCCGTAAGCATTCGTTGGAAGATTCACGCTGACGCACTTACAAACTTTCCAGAATCACCTGCGCGATGGCCTGCTCGGCGGTGTGGGAGAGCGAAAGCGCGACGTGGGCCGCGCCCAGCCGGGCGGCAAACTCCGCCGCCTTACCGTGAAAGGTGATCGTAGGCCGGCCTCCGGGCTGGCGGGAGACTTCGATGTCGCGCCAGCGCACGCCATGGTTCCACCCGGTACCCAGGGCCTTCATGCCCGCTTCTTTGGCAGCAAAGCGGGCGGCATAGCGCTCCACGCGATTGGCCTTGGAATCGCAATATTTGATCTCGCCTTCCGTGAACACGCGGTGCAGGAAGCGGTCGCCGTGCCGGGCCAGAGCTTGGGCAATGCGCGGGACCTCCGCAATGTCGATGCCTGTGCCGACAATCATGAGCAAGTAAGTTAGCACGAAGCCATGTAGGCGCGGGCGTCACGCCCGTGCTGGCCGAGCATCGCTCGGCCACATCGAACGCCATCAGCGCCATGCCAACACCGGGAAGCACTTCAACTTGGCCACTCCATAGCCCATCAACGATTGTTTGCCGCTGCACGAGCGAGGACGCTCGCGCCTACATCGAGCGCTCGCTTCTTTCCTGCCTCAGGTGCCGGAACTCCAGGACGATCGCCGCCAGCAGGGCTATCGCTCCCGCCACCACGGCGGCGGGTAAGGCGATCTCCCGGTATGCGACCGTCATATTGGGATGAACACCACGCACGGCGGCAGTGATCAGGAGGCCGAAGATCCCCAGAAAAAGACACACGGCAAAGGTAAGCAGTGCCAGCAGAAAGGCCACCAGAAGCACGTGCACCGGAACCAGCAGCCAGCGAACCAATGGGGACGGTGCTTTGGCCGGAGACATTCCTTCCTGATTGTAGCGGTTTGAGGTTATGGGCTGTCTCTGACAGCTGACAGCTGATGGCTGATAGCTGACGGCTGGGCTAGAATACATCCCATGCCGCAAGCCGCACCGCCGATTACGCGTCCACCCGCGGAGGTCGTCCGTTTGACTCCCGTCTCCCAAGCTCCGAATGGCATCTGCTACGCCGCTTCGGGCGAGATCACGGTCCCTGAAGCCGACCTGCGGCGCATGGTGTCCGCGGTGCCCGACGCCGCCGCGGCCGCGCTGAAACGCAAGGCTTACTACTTTGTTCCACTCACCGTAAACCAGGGTGACGAAACCGTAATCGCCGACCGCTACGACGTGGCCCTCAGTGACAACGCAGTCTGCCATCGAAATCTCGACCTGGGCGACTCGCAGTGCGTCTTTATTTCCACCCGCCTTATGGATGACAAATTCTCGGTGGCCTTCGAGTTCTATATCAACGTAGGCCACGCCGTGGTGGAGCGGGTAGGCGTGTCGCAAGCTTTCGCCGACCTGGTGTGGAAGCAGGTTCAGAACAAGGCCCGTGGCGAGACCTCGCTTGATGCCTGGGAATCGCGCAAGCTGGCGACTGAGCCCGGGCCGGATGCGGAGAAATACAAGAACGAATATTTTGCCGCCAGCTTTTCCGACGCCATCTCCATCTATCTCCTGTCGCTGTTTATCGACGTGGATTACCAGGACCTGCGCGAGCGCGATTACCCCCTTCTGGCGCCGTCCCAGATGGCAGAGCGGTTGAAGAAAGTCGCGGAGCTGTTCCCGGCGAATCCCGGGTTTGAGTTCACGATCTACCATAAGAGAAGAACGTAGCCTCGGATTGCACGGACCACGGGGATAGAACTCCGGCCAACCCTCTGTGTCCTCCGTGTCCTCTGTGGTTACAATCATCACTCCATGGTCACCGTCCGCTCCTTCGCCAAAATCAACCTCGGCCTGTGCATTGGCGCGGCGCGGCCGGACGGCTTTCACGATCTGCTCACCGTGTATCAGACCATTGACTTGCACGACGTCATTCGGGTGCAGGTGGGGCGCGGCACAGGCATTCAGATTTGCTGTGACGATCCGCGCGTCCCCAGGGACCAAGCGAACACTTGCTATCGCATCGTGGAACGCGCCATGGCCGCGCTCCAGGCCAGCGGGCGGGTAACCATCACCATCGACAAGCGATTGCCGGTGCAGGGCGGCCTGGGCGCAGGTTCCGGGAATGCAGTGGCTGCGCTGCTGGCCCTTGAGCGGGCACTGAAAAAGCATTTGCCGGCAGCGGAGAGGCTGCGCATTGCGGCGCAGGTCGGTTCGGATTTACCCCTGTTCCTGGTGGGCGGGACGGTCTTGGGGGTGGGACACGGGGAAGAGGTCTATCCCCTGCCGGATTTGCCGTCCGTCTGCTGCGTGGTGGCGACGCCGGAAATTGGGGTATCGACCCCTAAGGCGTTTGCGGACTGGGATGCGCTGATGTCGCGTCTTTCTCATGAAAGAGACGCACGGGAAGGGCACGCCAGGGAACGCCACGACGGTGGCCAGCGGAACCCGGGAGGGCACGACTTCAGTCGTGCCGCCACTGTCCCGCAAGGTGAGGCGGCTTTAGCCGCCGCGGGAGCTGCCGAACTGCGCCCGGCCCGGACGGGTCGGAGACCCGTCCCCACACGACCATCAAAATTGACGCCTTCTCCCCCCTCCGATAGAATGATTGGGTTCGGTCGCGCGGTTTCTGCGTGGCTGAGTGGTCAACCTTTATCCGGTGTCCCTGTGAAAAAAGGCAGGGGCCGGGCCGAGACCTCGCTTCTCGACCTTGTCCGTACCGGGATCGAAAACGACTTTGAACAGGTCGTCTTTCCTGAATATCCCGAATTGCGCGAGGTCAAGAGTGTGCTCGAACGGGCTGGGGCGCTTTATGCCTCGCTCTCAGGCTCCGGTTCGGCTCTTTATGGGCTGTTTCCCTCAAGGGCCGCGGCTCAAAGGGCGGCGACCAGGTTGCAACGGGACGGCGTACCGGCAGTGGTCACCACTACCCTGACGCGACGGCAGTACTGGAAGAAGATTTCAGATTGAAGATTTTAGATTGCAGATTGGTGATTTGTGGTTTGAATCCGGGCATTTCAATCTACAATCTGAAATCGCAAATCTGCAATCAACACTGGGCCGTCGACTAATGGTAGGTCAAGTGCCTTTGGAGCACTTTGTCTAGGTTCGAATCCTAGCGGCCCAGCCAGAAACCAGCTTTCAGCTGTCAGCCTTCAGCTCTCAGCTTTTTGCGAGGGAGCAGGGTGGCTTGGGCTGAGAGCTGACAGCTGAAAGCTGAGAGCTAAAACATGGCAACTCTTGCGACAGCGACCGAAAAGAAGGCCCAGATGAACGCCGACGAGAAAGCTGAGCGCAAGCCTCAGCGCGGCCGGGTGGACGATAAGTTCAAAATCTTCTGTGGCACGGCCAACGAACCGCTGTGCGACGAAGTCTGCGCCTTTCTTGGATTGACGCGAGGCCAGGCGCAAGTCACGCGCTTCAGTGACGGCGAGGCTTACGTCCAGATTCAGGAGAACGTCCGGGGCGCTGACGTATTCGTGCTCCAGCCCACCTGCCATCCGGTGGACGAGCACCTGATGGAGTTGCTGCTGATGATCGATGCGCTCAAGCGCGCCTCCGCCAGGCGCATCACGGCGGTGATTCCGTACTTTGGGTACGCCCGGCAGGACCGCAAAGATAAGCCGCGCGTTCCCATATCGTCGAAGCTGGTGGCCGACCTGCTGACCACCGCGGGCGCGGACCGGGCGTTGATCATTGATCCGCACGCCCCGCAGATCCAGGGATTTTTCAATATCCCGGTGGACCACCTGTTCGCGTCGCCGGTGCTGGTGGATTATTTCAAGCGGCTAAGTCTGCCGAACCTGATTGTGGTTTCACCGGACGCGGGCGGGGTGGAGCGCGCCCGGTTCTTTGCCAAAAAGATCGATGCGCCGCTGGCCATCGTGGATAAACGCCGCGTGGAGATGAACGTCGCGGAAGTGATGAACGTGATTGGAGATGTGAGCGGCCGCACTTGCCTGGTGATTGACGACTTGATCGACACCGCGGGTACGCTGGTAAAGACCGCTGCCGCGCTCGTGGAGAACGGGGCCAACAAAGTTTATGCCTGCGCCTCGCATCCGGTTCTATCGGGTCCGGCGGTGCAGAATCTTTCGCAGTCCTGCATTTGCGAAGTGGTTGTGACCAACACCATCCCGTTGAGCGAAGCTGCTCGGCGGGAACCGAAAATCAAAGTACTGACCATCGCGGGCCTGATCGGACGTGCGATCCAGTCGATTCACGAAGAGACGTCGGTCAGCAGATTGTTTTTATAGGAACCTAAATTTATGGCAACCGCAACTGAAAGCAACGTCTTAGAAGCGCAACCCCGCACCCCGGGCAACAAGAACGTGGCCCGCCGGGTGCGTATGGGCGGCAAGATTCCTGGAGTGCTCTACGGAGCCGGCAAGGACTCGTTGACCGTTACCCTCGATCCCCGCCAGGTCACGCGCATTCTCCATTCCGCCACCGGCCACAACACCATTTTCGATCTCGCGGTCGAGGGCGGCGAACGCACCAAGGCCATGATCGTGGACTGGCAATATGAGCCCATCAAGAGCCACCTGTTGCACATCGACCTCAAGCGCATTGCCATGGACCAGAAGCTCACGGTCAGCGTGCCCATCGTGCTCAAGGGCGAGGCCGCCGGAGTAAAGCAGCAGGGCGGCATCCTGGAGCAGATTCTGCGCGAAGTGGAAGTCGAGTGCTTGCCCGGCGACATTCCCAGCGCCATTGAAGCGGACGTCAGCGAACTGGTGTTCGGCAAGGTCCTGCGCGTTTCCGACCTGACCCACGACGAGAAGAAGATCCAATTCATCAGCGACGCCAACCAGCCCGTGGCCCACATCACCACGGTCAAGGAAGAAGTGGCCGCCACTCCGGAAGCAGTTGCTGCGGAGGCGGGCGCCGCTCCGGCCGAGCCCGAAGTGATCAAGAAGGGCAAGCAGGAAGTCGAGGGCGAAGAGGGTGCAGAAGCCGCTCCCGAAAAGCCGGAGAAGCCCGAAAAGAAGGAGAAGAAGTAGCCGCGCGGGCCGTGTGGGGACGGCCGCAGACCGTGTGGGGACGGGGTCTCCGACCCGTCCAGGTCGAGCGCAGCTCGACTGGTTTTTGGGTTTCGGTTCGGACGGAGAATTTGCCGAGCGTTGCTCGGCCGGACAGCCGAGGGCGGCTGTCCCCACGCAGGCACTGTGGGGAGAAATGATCGGGCGTGAAACTGATTGTCGGGTTGGGCAATCCGGGCATTGCGTACCAGTTCACGCCGCACAATCTGGGCTTTCTCACCATTGACCGCATCGCGAACGACCGCGGCGTGGAAGTAAGAAATCGCCAGTGTCATGCGCTCACGGCGCGGACAGAAATCGGCGACGAGCAGGTCCTGCTGGCGAAACCAGAGACCTTCATGAACCTGAGCGGCATGTCGGTTCGTGAACTGGTGGCGAAGCATGAGATCACCCTGGAGACGGACCTGATCGTGATTTACGACGAACTGGACCTGCCCCTGGGCGCGATTCGCATCCGGCAGCGGGGCAGTTCGGCGGGCCACAATGGCATGAAGTCGATCATTGCGGCTCTGGGCACGCAGGAGTTTTTACGCATCCGGCTGGGAGTCTCGCCGGAGCGGAAGATTGCGGATGGCGTCAAGTTTGTTCTGACTCCCTTTCGCAAGTCGCAGCTGAAGAAGGTGGACGAAGTGCTGGACAGCGCCGCCGAAGCGGTAAGCGTGATTTTGCAGGAAGGCCCGGCTGCGGCCATGAACCGCTTCAACCGGAAGGCTGAAGCCATGTAGGCGCGAGCGTCCTCGCTCGTGCCGCGGCCTGCACGAGCGAGGACGCTCGCGCCTACATTCAAAATCGAACGTGGTGGCTGGGAAGGTGGAGAGAAAATGAATCGCACTTATGAATTGATGTTTATCGTCCGCCCCGACATGGTGGAAGAGGAGCAGGACAAGCTGATTTCCACGCTGGAGACTGCCGTCACTTCTTCGGGCGGAAACGTAAAAAGCGTGGAGAAAATGGGCAAGCGCCGCCTGGCCTACATGGTCCGCAGATTTCACGACGGCATCTACGTGCTGCTGACGGTGGAAGGCGGGGGCGGACTGATTCACGAACTGGAACGCCGCCTGCGCGTCACTGAACCTGTGATCAAGTTCATCACCGTGCGCATCGACGAAGAACAAAAGCGCCTGGACAAGATCAAGGCCATCCGCGACGCCAAGCGCAAGACGCCGCCACCCGCCCCGGTCGCGGAGACCGGCGGAGAAGCGGCAGAAGTCACAGCGTAGCTGTTCGTCAGTCGTCGGTCTTCAGTCTTCAGCAGGATGACTGGGAACCGGCTTCGTGACGACTGAAGACTGACGACCGACGACTGATTTTAAGGAGCATCATGGCTGAAGAAACCAGAGCAACAGCAGTGGCAGGTTCCGAGCGTCCGGCGGGTGGAGATCGCCCTTCCGGCGACCGGCCCTCATTTGGTGATCGCGAGCGCCGTCCTCCCCGTCCCGGCGGACCGGGTGGTGGCCGCGAAGGTGGGCGCAAATATTTTCGCCGCAAGAAGGTTTGCAAATTCTGCGTGGAGAAGATTGAGGCCATCAACTACAAAGACGTCCGGCTGCTGGCGCAATTCGTGGCGGAGAGCGGTAAGATCGTGCCCCGGCGCCTGACCGGCGTCTGCACGCCGCACCAGCGGCGTCTGTCCCTGGCCATCAAGCAGGCGCGAAACATCGCGCTGCTGCCGTTTGCCGGGCGCGCCTCGTAATAAGAATCGGCCACGGATTCGCACGGATCCTCACGGATTTTTTCTATTCTTTGATTGATCCGTGAAAATCCGCGTGAATCCGTGGCAAAAAGAATTTCTAAGGGAGTCACCATGGAAGTCATCTTGAAAGAAGATGTGCCCAAACTGGGCTCGCGCGGCGACGTGGTAAAAGTCGCCGAGGGTTTTGGACGCAATTATCTGCTGCCGCATAAGCTCGCCATCGAAGCCTCGAAGGGCAATAAGGCGGTCATTGAGCAGATGAAGGCCGCGGCGGTGCGGCGCTCCGCCAAAGAGAAGACCAGCGCCGAGGCCCTGGCGAAGCAGTTCGAAGGCGTGTCGGTTTCATTCACCCGGCGCTCCGGCGAGCATGACCAGCTCTTTGGCTCAGTCACCTCCAGCGACATCGCGGACGCGCTGGCCAAAAAGGGTTTTGACGTGGACCGCCGCAAGATTCAGATCCACGAGCCGCTCAAGACCGTGGGCGAATTCACCGTCCCCATCAAGCTGCACAAGGACGTGACCACGCACCTGAAAGTCGTCATCGAGAAGGAAGCAGCAGAATAGGTTTTTATTGCCACGATCCACGTAGGGGCGGGTGTCCTCACCCGCCCAGCCGAGCGCAGCTCCGCAGGGTTTTGATTAGTAACGTCCAAACCCCAGGCGAGCCTTGCTCGCCCGCCCGGACGAGGCGTCCGGGCCTACGTGGTTTATTCCAAGGGTAGCTCCCGCCCGGCCTTAACCCCATGCACGGACAGGGCCAAACTCCTATAATTCCTGCTCACGGTTCTTTTGCTGCCACGTCCATAGCTATGCAACCGGGAAGAACGGCAGGGCACCCGGCTTAGTCGAGGACAACGAGAGATGCCGGCCGATGCATGGGCAGTACAACTAGCGGTTCGCGGGTGTTCGCATCCGGACGCGAGTCGCGGGGTGGAACGAAGCAACGATTCCCAGGACCCCCTCCCTCGGGGCCAAATGGCTGGGCACAGTTTAGGCCGTATCGATGACACGTTGCTGGTCCGCGAGGCGCAGCGCGGCAACCGCGCCGCCTTCGAGGAGCTGGTGCGGCACTACGACCAGGCTGTCCTTCGGCTGGCCATGCACTTGACGGGCTCGGAGCACGAAGCCCAGGACATTTATCAGGACGCCTTCTTGAAGGCGTACAAAAGTGTCGGCAATTTTCGCTTCGAGTGCTCGTTCTATACCTGGATTTACCGCATCGTGACCAATCTTTGCCTGGACCACCTGCGCAAGAAGCAGGTGCGCAAGGAAGATGCGCCGGTCGCGGTGGATGCGCAGGGCGAGGCTTATGACGTTCTGGCACAGGTTCCCGACGGACGGGCTGGCGCCAACCCCGAGCGCGATCTGATGCGCCGCGAACTGGGGACGAGGATCAACCACGCTCTGGACAAGCTCACGCCCCGCGAGCGCATGGTCTTTGAACTGAAGCACTATCAGGGATTGAAATTGAGGACGGTAGGCGAGATTTTGAATACCACCGAAGAAACAGCGAAGAATACTTTATTCCGGGCTACGCAGAAGCTGCGCGGCTCCCTGGCGGACATGCGATGAAGAAGATTGATGGAGGGACGGGCGTCTCGCCCGTCCAGGCCGCCCGCGGGGCGGCTGAGAAAGCAAGCGAATACGAAGAGCAACGTCAGGACCAAAAGCAACAGCGGCGGGCGGGGGCGCCCGCCCCACACTTCCCCTACGCGGGGGTGAAACTATGAAATGCGAATGGGTCCACGAAAATATTCTGCTGCATATCTACAACGAGCTGCCCGATGACGCCCGTTACGAACTGGAGCAGCACGTGGCGCGCTGCACCGATTGCGCGGCTGAGCTGAAGTCAGCCCGCCAGCTTCATGCCACGCTCTCCCAGTTCCCCGTGGAGGAGCCCTCTCCGAATCTGGTGACCGCGTCGCGCATGCGTCTGCAGGAGGAGCTCGAAACTACCGAACAGGGAGGCTTCTGGCAGCGACTGGTGTTCGACCCGGGGGCCTGGCTTCGCCCCATCAAGCTGGCTCCAGCGCTGGCCGCGGCCATCTTCATCGTGGGTTTCGCCGGCGGAATCGGGGCCACCTATCAAGTAATGAATGGACGCAGCCCGGTCGATCTCAGCGGCAGCGCAACTCCCACGGAATCATCCATCACCGGCATTCAATCCATCTCGCAGCAGCCCGGCTCCTCTCAGATCAACATTCGCTACAACACAGTTTCTACCCAGGAAGCGCAGGGAACGCTCAACGACCAGCGGATCCAGCAGCTGCTGCTGTTCGCTACCCGCAACAATTACAACTCAGGCGTGCGCATGGATTCCGTGGACCTGCTGACCCAGACTCCAAACGACACCCGGGTGCGCGAGGCGCTGTTGTATGCCTTGCGCTATGACTCGAATCCGGGAGTGCGGCTGAAGGCGATCGAGGGTTTGGGCTCGTACGTGAAGGATGACGTTAGGGTGCGGAATGCGGTGCTCGAGGCCCTGGTGAACGATTCCAATCCCGGCTTGCGGACCCAGGCGCTGCATCTGCTCGAGCCCTGCCGCGCCGACAGCAGCGTGCGGGTGGTGCTGCAAAAGCTGGCGGAGAACGATCAGAACCTGTACATCCGCTCGCAGGCCCGCAATATGCTGGCCCAGACAGCGGAGATCGATTGAGACTTTTGAGGAACGGGGTTTCACCCGCGGTTCAAGCCTTGATGGGCGCGGGAAGATAGAAAATCGGAAGGTGACAGTTGAATAAATTTCCCAAAATCGCAGCGCTGTTTCTCCTGCTGGTGTCCGTGGCCGTGGCCCAGGAAGCGCGCCCTGACGAACAGACGCGGGTCTATCAGGACAATGGCAAGTGGTCGCGCCAGATCACCGGCAACCTGGCCGCCGCCAAAAACCTGCGCGTGAAGGTGGATTCAGGTGTGGTGAAAGTTGTGGGCGGCACGCAGCAGACCATCCATTACGTGGTCAACAATCGCTCCTACGCTTCGTCGGAAGAGAAGGCCCGCCGCGAATTCGAGTCCTACAAGATCAACGCTTACGTCCGTGGAGACACGGCCTGGGTGGTGGCCGAATGGCAAGGCAGCAAGCCACACCGGTCTTCCAGCGAGTTTGTGATCAATGTCCCGCGCAATATCGATCTGGTGAAAGTTGAAACTGACGGCGGCGACCTCACTGCCACCGGCATCGGCGGGCGGGTCGAGGGTGAAACCGGGGGCGGCGGTATTCATCTCGATGACATTGGTGGCGCGGTGAATGCCGAAACCGGAGGCGGCAGCATCGACGTAGGCACGGTCGGCGGTGAGCTGACGCTGCACACCGGGGGCGGCAGTATCAAGGTGTCTTCCGCCAAGGGCAAGATCAACGCCGAGACCGGCGGCGGCAGCGTAGTGGTGATCTCCGGGATGCAGGGTGCCGTGCTGGAAACCGGGGGTGGCAGCATTGAGGTACAACGTTGTTCCGGGCCTCTGAAAGTCACGACTGGCGGCGGAAGCATCGAGTTAGGCGAGATTGCGGGTCCGGCGGAGATTGAAACCGGAGGCGGAAGCATTCGCCTGAACTCGGCCACCGGCGCGGTCCGCGCCGAAACCGGAGGCGGCAGCATCACCCTCAACGGCGTGCCCACGGCCAAGGCTGAGACTGGGGCCGGCGGCATCGTAGCCAAGTTCGTCTCCGGCTCTGATCGCACCGATTCGGTGCTGGAGACTTCGGCCGGAGACATCACGGTTTACCTGGCGCCTAACCTGGGCATCACCGTCCGGGCGTCCATCGACCTGGCGAACGGCCATCGCATCCGCTCCGATTTTTCCGAGATTCGAGTTACAACCGAGGGCGGCGAGTGGGGTCCTGGCACCGCCACCGCCGAGGGTAGTTTGAACGGAGGCGGCCCAATCCTGAAAGTGCGCACCACCACCGGAGACATCACCTTCCTGGCCAGCCGGTGAGGGAGGATGGAGGACGGGCGTCTCGCCCGGCCAGCCGGGCGGGACGCCCGGCCTCCACTAAAGAGACGAGGGGGACGATATGCGTAGATCGATCCTTGCATTGATGATTCTACCGATGTTCGCTGCGGTCGCGAGCGGCGGGCAGTTATGCTCGCAGGAACCCTTCAGCGAGTCCTTTGGATACTCGAGCGAAGACTTCGGCGGTGGATCCTATCTGGGAGTTGACACGCGTGACGTCACCGCCGATCGCCTGGCCGATCTGAAGCTGAAGGAAGAACACGGTGTCGAAGTCACCCTGGTCGATCAGGATGCTCCCGCTGGCAAGGCTGGAATCAAAGAGCACGACGTAATTCTCACCCTCAACGGCAACCAGGTGGAAAGCGTGGAGCAGTTGCGACGCATGATCCGCGAGATTCCTCCGGGACGCATCGTGAACCTCGGAATCAGCCGCGCCGGCCAGTTGATGACTCTCAAGACCCAGTTGGCCGACCGCCGGCAGACTTTTGCCCTGGGCCGGCCGGGCAAGGCCCTCACCTTCGCCATGCCTGCGATTCCGGCCGTGCCCGCCATGCCCGCCTTCCCGGCCACCCCTTTTGTCCCGGACATGGATATGCCGGTCTCTATCGTGGTGGTGCACTCCTCGGCGCGCAGCGGATTGATGGTGGAAAACCTGACTCCCCAGCTGGGTGATTACTTCGGCGCAAAAGATGGCAAGGGAGTGCTGGTGCGCTCGGTGGAGAAGGGCAGCCGCGCCGAGCAAGCCGGGTTCCGGGCCGGCGACGTCATTGTGAAAGTCAACGGAGAATCGATCAGTGACAGCGGCGACTTTACTCATGCCGTTCGCGGGCGCAAGGGCAACTCGGTCACCGTCAGCATCATTCGGGAACGGAAGGAACAGAACCTCACCTTGACCGTGCCCGACCGCAACCAGTCGCAGCTTCTGGATACGGATGAAGATATTGAGCTTCCTGACGCTGACGCTGAAACCGTGATTGATCTGGGCGAGGTCCAATCTGAGATCGCTCATCTGAAGCCCGAAATCGAACGCGCCGTCCGTCTCATCAGGCCCAGCGTGGAAGAAGCCGCGAAAGAATTGCGCGAGCATGAACAAGAACTGCAGCAGCAGATGCGCGAACTGGAACGCGAGTTCACAGACCAGGAGCGCGAAATGCAGGAAAACCGTAAATCCTGGCAGCCCGGCGCCGATATCTAGCCCACTGAAACAGAAGTGTGGGTAATAGAAGTGTGGGTCGGACACTCTTGTCCGACGCCTTTGAATTTGCCTTCGCTTTTGATTTTTATTGCGGTTCTTGCTTCGGACTGCCCAATCCAACAAAAGTCAAAAGCGTCGGACAGGAGTGTCCGACCCGCACAGGGCCACTGATGCTTCCCGCACACAGTTCCTGCCTCCCTGTTTGGCGGCGTACAGTCCGGCGTCGGCCGCTCTTACCAGGTCTTCGCGGGTGCTGCCGTGATCGGGCCAAGTGGCCACTCCGGCGCTGATAGTGACCGGCCGCGATACTCCGGGAAATTGCCAGCTATCGACCAGCCGCCTCAGCTTTTCGGCCACGGCCAGGGCCTGTGGCTGGCTGGTCTGCGAAAGCAGGATGGCGAACTCTTCTCCTCCGTAGCGGCAGACCACATCGATCTTGCGCAACTGCTGCGAAAAGATCGAGGAAACCTGGCGCAGCACTTCATCACCCAGCAGGTGCCCAAATTCATCGTTCAGGCTCTTGAACTGGTCGATATCCACCATGATCACTGCCATCGCGCTGTCAAACCGCCGGGCGCGTTCCAGTTCCTCCTGAATTCGCAATTCGAAATAACGCCGGTTGAAGATTCCGGTCAGCCCGTCCAGATAGGCCAGGTGCTTGACGCGCTCAACGTAGTGAGCATTCTGGATGGCAGTGGCGCAGATGTCGGCGACTGACTCCAGCGACTGGATATCGCTGGCCAGGAAGGAATCCGGCCGAGCGCTGTCCAGGACCAGGACCCCCAGGGTCTGCCCGAAGGAAACCAGCGGAATGCACATCCGGGCAACCGACTCGAGATAGATGCCAACGCAATCCGGGTCCGCCTCGCCCTCGTTCTCGATCACTGTCTTGCTCTCGCGCAGAGCGCGTCCCCACAAACCTGCTCCCGCCGGCACTTTTCCGCCTTCCGGGATACGCAATGTCAGGTTGCCATGGTGGGCCTGCAACTTCAGGTCTTCGTCTTCCTTGACCAGCATCGTGACCTGAGAGACATCGAACGCCTCCCGGATTTTCCGGCAGGCTTTCGCCAGAAGTTCCTTCACGTCCAGCACGACCGTGGTCTCCCGCGCGACCGCGTTGATCGCTTCCAGCTGCGAGGCCCGGCGGCGCTCCAGCGAATACAACTTTGCATTTTGCAAAGCCATCGAGGCCTGCGTGGAGAACAGGGTCAGCAGGTCCACGGTTTCCGAATCAAAGTGGTCCGGATTTTCGCTCTGACAATCCAGCACGCCCACCATTTCGTCCCGCACCATGAGCGGTATGGCCAGTTCGGAACGGGTCTTTTTTCCCCACGGCTGGTAACGCGTTTCTTTGGCAAAGTCGGGGACGTACAGAGGGCGCTTCTTCTGAGCCGCGGTACCGATCAAACCCTTCCCGATACTCACCCGGACACTGTCAGATCCCGGCTCGCCGCCGATCTGGGACCGGATGCAGAGCTGGTTTGTTTCCTTATCCAACAATAAGATAGCGACGTTCTGCAGGTGAAAATAGTCCCGCGCGATGACCAGGATGCGTTGCAGCACCTCGTCCAGGTCAAAGGTGGACAACACCGCCTGGCTGGCATCGTAGAGTATGGCGATTTTCTGCATGGGACCAGCCGGATTGTAACCCGCGCCGGGCCCTGGGCTGAGGTTCCGAAAGTAACCTGAAGGGTCCGGCGATTTCGAAATTCGTCGTTGGCCATTGGTGAGTCTTTGGCCAGAAACTCATAGCTGCACCGACCGTTTTTAATGGCTGCGACCAACGAACCTGCCTTGCCTAGGCCAACGACCGACGACCAACGGCGGCTTGCACTGCCTCCTGCTAACATCGCTGGAGATGTTGGAACTCTCCACTTCGGTGCAATACGTAAAGGGCATCGGCCCTCGCCTGGCCGAGGTGCTGGGCGCCAAGGGCATCCATACGGTCGATGATCTGCTTCACTACCTGCCCTTTCGCTACGAAGACCGCGTGAACCCGCGTGGAATTTCAGAACTGCGTGCGGGAGAGATGGCCACGGTCATCGCGGAAGTTCGCACCTCCGGATTGTTCCACACCCGCCGCATGCCCATTTTTCAGATGACTGCCGGGCAGGGACGAAGCCGCCTGAAGTGCATCTGGTTCAACGCTACTTACCTGCGCGACCGTTTCAAGCCCGGGCAGTTGGTGGCCCTGTACGGCAAAGTGGAAGAAGAATACGGCGGCGGAGAATTGCAGCTGGTGCAGCCGCAGTTTGAAATTCTCGGCGACTCCTCTGACGAAATTGAATCGACTAAGCAGACACCTGCCTCGTCGCTCGAAGTCGGCCGCATCGTCCCCATTTACGAGTCAGCCGGTCAGGGCCGCCTGACCCCGCGCTGGTTCCGCCGCGTCATTCACGGCGTCCTGGAAAATCTTCCGCCGCAACTCGCGGACCCGGTCCCAGCCTCCGTTCGCCGCCACATGAGCCTGATCTCGCCACAGGATGCGCTCCGCCAGGTCCACTGGCCCGATCCCGGCGAGAGCTTTCAGGACTTGCAGGCCTTCCGCACTCCTGCCCATATCCGGCTGATCTTTGAAGAACTTTTTTTTCTTGAGCTGGGCCTCGAGCTCAAACGGCGGCAGCAGAAGGCGCAGACCGGAATCGCGTTCAGCCTGGACAATCGCGCCCGCGAAGCCATCAAGAAGATCCTGCCCTTCCATCCCACGGCGGCCCAGAAGCGCGTGCTCAAGGAAATCGCTGCCGACATGCAAAAGCCTGCCCCCATGCGGCGCCTGCTGCAGGGCGACGTCGGATCGGGCAAAACCATCGTGGCCTTCGAAGCGGCCATCATCGCGATGGAGAATGGACACCAGGTCGCGCTCATGGCGCCCACAGAGATCCTGGCCCAGCAGCATTATTTTTCCGCCCGGCGCATCCTGGAAAATGCCGGATACCGTATCGTCCTCCTCACCGGCTCGGTGGAAGAAGACCGCAAGCGGGAAATTCGCCGCCACATCGCCCAGGGCAATGCCCAGCTGATCATCGGAACTCACGCGCTGATTGAGCAAAAAGTCGAGTTCGGCAAACTGGGGCTGGTGATCGTGGAC
>Ga0207678_10000276_pt1 | contig 46568 bp, 42 predicted proteins | sample KBSC63metaG_FD_184319 | JGI IMG/M metagenome (GOLD analysis project Ga0207678, IMG submission 184319) | Corn rhizosphere microbial communities from Kellogg Biological Station, Michigan, USA - KBS C6-3 metaG (SPAdes) (version 2) | ecosystem: Host-associated > Plants > Roots > Rhizosphere > Soil ... | reverse complement strand
GATGCCTCATCAATGCCGACCACGACCGCCAGCTCCATATTCTGCGGATATTTGATCATCTTCATCATCAGGTCGGTGCCGATATTGCCCGATCCGATAATGGCTGCCTTGACCTTGCCCATCATGTTTCCTTCAGATGAAATTGGCTGTGCACGTGCCGATGCCGTGCAATGTCATTTCGAAACGATCGCCCTTCGCCGCCGGCTCCAGCGGCACGACGGACCCCGACAGGATCACGTCACCAGCCTCCAGCGTCACGCCATAGGTGCCCAGCGTATTGGCGAGCCAGGCCACCGCCATGGCCGGATCGCCCTGCACGGCATGGCCATAACCTTCCGAAAGCGGCGCGCCATTCTTGGTCACGGTGACATGGAGGTTGGGCAGATCATGGGCGCGCGGATCGGCCCGCGCCTCGCCCAGCACGAAGACGCCGCAACTGGCATTGTCCGCCACCGTATCGACGATGCTGATCTTCCAGTCCCTGATGCGGCTGTCTACGATCTCGAAACAAGGCGCGATCGCTTCCGTCGCGGCGATTACATCTTGCGGCGTGACACCCGGGCCGATTAGCCTGTCTTTGAGAATGAAGGCGATCTCCGCTTCCGCGCGCGGGGCTATCAACGCCTTGGCATCGACATCGATATCGCCATCTACATACATCCAGTCCGTCAGGAAGCCGAAGTCGGGCTGGTGCACGCTCAGCATGTCCTGCACCGCCTTCGACGTCACGCCGATCTTCTTACCCACGACACGCTCGCCATCGGCCGTGCGACGCTGCAGAAATCCCAGGCTGATCGCATAGGCATCGTCGATCGTCAGTGATGCCTGCTGCTCGACAAGAGGGCTGATCGTATGCCGTCCGCGAAGCGCGTCATAGAGGGCGTCGCTGAACGCAGCGTTGTTGGTTGAGGTCATTGATATTTTCCGTTGCAGTAGATCAGAGGGTCCACGCCCTCCCCAATCCGGACATGGCGCACTTCACCGATGACGATGATGTGCGACCCATATTCGACCAGCTTCCCTACGTCGCATTCGATCGACGCGATCGCTTCCGCCATCACCGGCACGCCCCGCTCCGAAAGTTGCCAGCCCCCGTCGCGAAAGCGCTCTGCCCGCAAGCTGGAACTGCCGAACGCATTGGACACATTCTGATGCCGGCGGTCGAGGAGATTCACCGAAAACGGCTTGTCCTGGTGCAACATCGGCGTCAGCGACGCAGACCGGTTGAGGCAGACCAGCAATGACGGCGGCTCCATCGACAGGGACGTCACCGATGTTGCGCTGAGGCCGAACCAGTCCTCGTCGCATTCGCACGCGACGATCGATACTGCCGAAGCCAGCCGCCGCATCGATTGGCGAAAAAGATCGCCAATCGCATCGACGGTCGCGACGGAGGCATCGACATCGATTACCCTGTTCATTCACATGCCTCCGGCACACGCCTAACCATAAGCCGTCAAGGTCGCCTTCAGGCGGCCTTCGGCACCATTCCATTGGGATCGATCACGAACTTTTTGGCCGCGCCATGGTCAAACACTTCATAGCCGCGTGGCGCTTCATCCAGACCGATCACTTCGACATTGACGATGTCGGCAATTGGCAGGCGGTCCCACAGGATCGCCTGCATGAGCTGGCGATTATATTTCACCACCGGCGTCTGCCCGGTGAAGAAGGCGTGGCTCTTCGCCCAGCCCAGCCCGAAGCGGATCGACAGGCTGCCGATCTTGGCCGCTTCGTCGACGCCGCCCGGATCACCAGTGACATAAAGGCCGGGAATGCCGATCCGTCCCGACGCGCGGGTCACCTGCATCAGCGCGTTCAACACCGTGGCGGGCGCCTCATGACCGGAATCGGCGCCATGCCCCCTTGCCTCGAACCCGACCGCGTCGATGGCACAATCCACTTCAGGAACGCCCAGGATCTGCGCAATCTGTTCGCCCAGATCGGCATGTTCGGAAAGGTCGACCGTCTGGAAGCCCATGGCGCGGGCATGCTTCAGGCGCTCCTTGTTCATGTCGCCCACGATGGTGCAGGCGGCGCCAAGGAGATTGCAGGACGCCGCAGCCGCCATCCCGACCGGCCCCGCTCCCGCGACATAGACGGTGGAACCCGGACCAACGCCCGCATTGACGGCGCCGTGGAACCCGGTCGGCAGGATATCAGACAGGCAGGTCAGGTCGCGTATCTTCTCAAGCGCCTGGTCACGATCGGGAAATTTCAGCAGGTTGAAGTCGGCGTAAGGCACCATGACATAATTGGCCTGCCCGCCGATCCATCCGCCCATGTCGACATAGCCATAAGCCGCGCCGGCGCGATCCGGATTGGTGTTCAGGCAGACACCCGTCGCCTGTTCCTTGCATGTGCGGCAACGGCCGCATGCCACGTTGAACGGGACGGAGACGATGTCGCCCTTTTTGAGGAACTCGACACCGCTGCCGACTTCTGCGACTTCCCCGGTGATTTCATGCCCCAGGACCAGCCCGGTCGGCGCCGTCGTACGTCCGCGCACCATGTGCTGATCGGATCCGCAGATGTTGGTGGACACGACCTTCAGGATGACGCCGTGATCGATCTTGCGTCCCTGCGGCGTTTCCATTCTGGGATCGCCGATATCCATCACTTCCACATTGTTCGGTCCGAGATAAACGACACCACGATTGCCCGCCATGACTTCGCTCCTGCTCTTTTTTATTACCAATTGGGACAGGCTCTCGCCCTCGCTGAGGCCGGCTGGCCGGCCGGCGCTGATTGAGGGAGGGCGCCGATCGCCACCATCTTAATCCCGCCGGGGCTGCGACATACGTCCCACCGGACTATGCCCGTGCTTCAGGCTGTGGCGACCTTCGACGCGATCAGATCCCGCGGGTTGAAGGCCGGATCAGCTAGCATCGCCGCACTCACACGATGGTCGACCGCCAGCAGCTTTCGACCGAGCACATGATCGCTCACCGCATTGACGGATTCGATCGCGACGACGCGCTCGTCGCGCAGGTAGAAAACGGAGAATTTTCCGTCTTCCAGCGACCCGCGCACAACCTCCTGCTGCGCATCCTGGGAAAAGCCGACCATCTGCAATTTCATGTCGAACTGATCCGACCAGAACCAGGGCACGGACAAGTTGGGCATGGTCCTGCCGGCGATGGCCGCGCCGGCAGCCTTGCCAAGGTCGGTCGCATTCTGCACCGATTCCAGGCGCATGTCGCGCCCCGCGAACAGGTTCATGCCGAATGCGCAGTCGCCCGCCGCGAACATCGCGGCATTGGCCGTCCGACCGCAGCTGTCGACATGGATCCCCTGCCCGCTGGCGAGGCCAAGCGGCTCTGCCAGCCCCGTATTGGGCACCGCGCCCACCGCCATCACGACGAGATCTGCAGCATGGACCACATCATGGCTGTCCCGCACTCCCGTGACCTTGCCCTGGTCCCCTTCGATCCGCTCCACGCCTGTCGCGGTCAATATGCGGACGCCTTCAGCCGCGAACCTGCGCTCGACGAAATTCGAGATCACGGGCCCGGTCACCCGCGCCATCACCCGTGGCAACCCTTCCAGTACCGTCACGGGCTTTCCCGCCTTGGCGAGCGACGCGGCGAGCTCCAGCCCGATGAAACCGCCGCCGATGATCACGACCGACGACGTCTGCTCCAGCTTCTCGCGAATATGGTTGGCGTCAGCGAGCGAGCGCAGCGTCACGACACCGTCCAGATCGGCTCCGGCCAGCGGTATGCGGCGCGCCTGCGTTCCTGTGGCGAAGGCCAGCTTGTCGAACCCGAACGTCCCCTTGGTCGTGACGACACGGCCTTCCGGCTCGACATGCTCGGCACGCGCGCCGAAGACCACGTCCACCTGATTGTCGCGATAAAAGACTTCTCCGCGCAGCGGCAGGCTTTCGGCGTCGACCGCGCCGGTCAGATATCCCTTCGAAAGCGGCGGCCGGTGGTAGGGCAGAAACGCCTCTTCGGTCAGCATTGTGATCGCGCCGTCGAAGCCATGCTGCCGCGCCGATGCCGCGATGTTCAGCCCGGCATAGGAGCCGCCGACAATAAGCAGCCCGCTCATGTCAGAACTGACGTTCCGGAACCTCGACGCTCAGCCCTTCCAGTTCATCGGTCACGATGATCTGGCAGGACAGGCGACTGTTTCCGGTCCTTTCGCAGGCGGTGTTCTCCAGCAGGTCGTTCTCGACGTCATCCATGGCCGGCAGCCGGTCGATCCACTGCGGATCGACATAGACATGGCAGGTCGCGCAGGAAAGCGTGCCGCCGCAATCCGCATCGATGCCCGGAACACCGTTGATCGTCGCGGCCAGCATCAGCGAGCGCCCAGCAGCGACGTCCACCTCCCGCACGTCCCCCTGATGGCTCTTGAACGTCACTTTTGGCATCATGATCTTCCTGTACTAAACCCACCGGACCATCCGGCGCACGCCCCATTATCCTTCAGGCCCAACCTGGCCGGCGGGTACTTCGATGACAGAACCCGCCAAAGGCCGCTGACTGCCTTTCCCCGGCTCTAGCCGCAGGGACCGTGGAGAACATGGTCCAACCGGACGATGGATAAGCGAGGGTTCCCCGGAATAGGGCAAAGCTGACGCCTCGCTCCATCCGACTCCCGCAGAAGGACCGCCTCATGGCCATTTACAATTTAAAGCGCCCGCAATTGCTGGAAGAACGCTGCCTGATCGGAGGGCAATGGATGGACAGCGAGGCAAAGATCGCCGTGCGCAATCCCGCGACCGGGGAGGTGATCGCGAACGTGCCGCGTTTTGGCCATGCCGAAACCACGCGCGCCATAGAGGCCGCCGCGCAGGCCATGCCCGCCTGGGCAGCCCGAACCGCCAAGGACCGTGCCGCGATCCTGCGCCGCTGGTTCGACCTCATCATCGCCAATACCGAAGACCTTGCGGCGATCATGACCGCCGAACAGGGCAAACCGATGGCGGAGGCGCGCGGCGAGGTGGCCTATGCGGCCAGCTTCATCGAATGGTTCGCGGAAGAAGGAAAGCGCGCCTATGGCGACGTGATCCCCGCGCATGACAAGGGGATGCGCCTGCTGGTCGTCAAGCAGCCGATCGGCGTGACGGCTGCGATCACGCCGTGGAACTTCCCGGCGGCCATGATCACGCGCAAGGCGGGACCGGCCCTCGCGGCGGGATGCCCGATGATCATCAAGCCGGCCAGCGCCACGCCGCTGACCGCCTTTGCGCTCTGCCGTCTGGCGGAGGAAGCAGGGATTCCCCCCGGCATCCTGTCCTGCATCACCGGCAACGCCGGGGAAATCAGCGACACATTCTGTTCGAACCCCCTGGTGCGGAAGATCAGCTTTACCGGGTCGACAGAAATCGGTCGCGACCTCATGGTCAACGCAGCGCAGCATATCACCAAGCTCAGCCTGGAACTGGGCGGCAATGCCCCCTTCATCGTGTTCGACGATGCCGATCTGGATGCCGCGGTTGCCGGCGCGATGCAGTCCAAGTTCCGCAACGCGGGCCAGACCTGCGTGTGCGCCAACCGGCTTTACGTGCAGGACGGCATCCACGACGCCTTTGTCGAGCGGCTGGCCAAGGCGGTGGGCGGCCTCAGGATGGGCAACGGGTTTGACGAGGGGGTCACGATCGGCCCCCTCATCAACGAGGGCGCCGTGGCGAAGATCGAAAGCCATATCGGCGACGCACTGGCGAAGGGGGCCACTCTGGTAGCGGGGGGAGGCCGGTCTGACCTTGGCGGCAGCTTCTTCGAACCCACGATCATGACGGGTATGACCAGCGACATGCTGGTGGCGAAGGACGAGACTTTCGCGCCATTGGCTCCGGTTTTCCGGTTCAGCGACGAAGCGGAAGTCGTGCGCATGGCGAACGACACCTGTTTCGGCCTGGCCGCCTATTTCTTTGCCCGCGATCTGGGCAAGGTGTGGCGCGTGGCAGAGGCGCTCGAATATGGCATCGTCGGCGTGAACACGGGCCTCATCTCGACCGAAGTCGCCCCTTTTGGCGGTGTCAAGGAAAGCGGGCTGGGCCGTGAAGGGTCGAAATATGGGATCGAGGATTATCTGGAGATCAAATATATCTGCATGGGCGGCATCTGAAACCCGATCTCGGGGGGAATGGCGGGGCGATGCGGTCGCCTGCCTAAGACGGATCGACATTCAGATGATGACGAGCCGAAAATGGTGGTTTTTCGTGACCCGGCGCGCAGCGTACTTCCGGTAGGTGAGCACCGGAAGCACGGAAAGTCGCCATTTGCAGGCCGTCAGGGCTGAATGTCGATCCGTCTTAAATCCATTCGATCAACAGGCGGCTGAGCCTCAGATGGGCGATCCGCCATTCCCCCTCCGCCACACGCCGATAGCGTTCATGATAATGCCCATAACCGCGCAGCTGCCGCACCGGACTGCCCTCCGGCATCAGGATGACGTCCCGCATCGGCCATATTCCCTCTGCCTCGTTATCTGACAGAATATCGATCTCGCCCATATGCCCATGATGGACGGTGATCGTTCCCACAAGCGCGCTCGACATCGCCTGCAGGATCGCCGGCCGCCCTTCGATGAGCCCAGCTTGCGGGTCCACCGCCAATCCCGCATGCGCCAGCGCCGCCATTTCCGATCGCATGTCCATGACGGCGTCATCGACAAAAACGTCGATCATGGCTTCCCAATCCCGCTGGTCCATATTCCTGAAATAGCGCGCCTTCAGCATCCGGATCGCTTCGGCATGCGCCAGGTTTCTTTCCGTCATCGGGACAGTGGTGGACATCATCGTCTCCTCTCCTTGTCGACCGTCAGCGGTGCCCGAACTTGCGGATGGCGCGACGTCCCAATGGACGATGTGATGCGGGCTCCCGTCATCCCACAGACCCAATTGGCGGTGTCGCCAACAGGAGAGAGACGATGTCGGAAAAGCCGGCGCCCCATCACCGCATCCTCAACCGGCCCTATGCGTCAGCCACGATCCTGCTTCTGACAGGGTTGTTTTTCCTCATCGGGGGACTGAGGCTGCTGCAACTGGGCGGATCGCCTTATTATGCGGTGTCGAGCCTTCCGCTGCTGGCCAGTGCAGTGATGCTGTTCCGCCGACGGCCCTCCGGCTATCTGCTCTATGCGGTTTTTCTCGCTGGAACCGCGATATGGGCTTGGGCAGAAGCGGGCCCTGCCTTCTGGCCGCTATTCGCTCGGTTGGGTGCGCCCCTTTTCCTTGCCGCCGGCATGGCGCTGCCATGGCTGTGGCGCCGGTTCGGCGCGCGCCGGCTTGCTGTTGGAACCGTTCTGGTCCTGCTGCTTGGCGCCATGACCTGGACCGTCACGATGCGCCTGCCCAATCCGGACGACGGCTCGGTGCCGCCTGTCGCACAGGCGGCATCGGACTGGGCGACCTATGGCGGCGATCTCGGCGCAAGCCGCTTTTCGACGTTCGGGCAGATCGACGGCGCCAATGTGGGCAGGCTGGAGCGGGCCTGGGTCTACCGAACAGGCGACCTGCCCGGCCCCAATGATGCGCAGACCGCCTGGACCTTTGAAACGACGCCGCTGCAGGTCGGCAACCGCCTGTTCCTGTGCACCGCGCATACGCAGGTTCACGCCATCGATGCGACGACCGGCCGGCGATTGTGGATGTACGACCCCAAGGTCAGCTATGGCTGGTCTCCGCTGAAGGCATGCCGTGGCGTCGCCTATTATGCCACCGCCGACAATCAAGCCGGCAGCGGCGAATGCCGGCAGCGCATCTTCTCCCCGGTCGTCGACGGCGGCCTGCAGGCGCTGGACGCCGTGAGCGGCCGTCCCTGTTCCGGCTTTGGTGAGGGGGGACGCGTCGATCTCAAAAAAGGCCTCGGCCGCGTTCGTCCGGGCTATTATTTCACCACCTCTGCGCCACTGGTCGTCGGCGACAAGGTGATCGTCGGCGCCAACGTCATGGACGGGGCAGAGGTGGGCGAACCATCCGGCGTGATCAGGGCGTTCGATGCCGTCAGCGGAAAGCTCGCCTGGGCATGGGATCTGGGCGCCGGCGATCGCGCCGCAATCAATGGCGCGGATCCCCAGGCGGGCGATTATGCGCGCGGCACGCCCAATTCCTGGGCGCCACTGACGGCGGATGCGCAAAACAACCTGCTGTTCGTGCCCCTGGGCAATCCCACGCCGGACTTTTTCGGCGGAGGACGCAAGCCGGTGATGGAACAGTTCGGCAGCGCCCTGGTGGCGCTGGATACGCGGACCGGCCAGTTGCGCTGGAGGTTCCAGACCATTCACCACGATCTGTGGGATCAGGATCTGCCCGCACAACCCAGCCTGGTCGATTTCCCGATGGGCAGCGCCACTGTCCCGGCGCTCGTCCAACCGACGAAAAGGGGGGAATTGTTCGTGCTGGACCGTTTGACGGGCAAGCCGCTGACCCGCGTCGAGGAACGTCCTGCACCCGGCGGCGCCGTACCGGGAGATTTCACGGCGCCGACGCAGCCCTATTCCGTGGGCATGCCAAGCCTTGTCGGGCCACGACTGACCGAAGCGTCGGCATGGGGGATGACGCCGATCGACCAGCTCATCTGCCGGATCAAATATCGCCAGCTACGCTATGAAGGCCCGCTCACGCCGCCATCGCTGCAAGGAACCATATCCTATCCCGGAAGTGCCGGCGTAGTCAGTTGGGGCGGCGTCACCATCGACCGGCAACGCGGCATTCTTATCGTGAACACCAGCCACACGCCATTCAAGACGACCCTCATTCCCCGCGCCAAGGCGAACGCCATGGGCCTTAGCCGAGCACCCAATTCGACCGGAGCTGGCCAGGCCAGCCGTGGATCGCCGGAAACGAAGAGCGGCGCGGAGGCCGGGCTGCCGCAAGTAGGGACTCCCTATGCCGCGCAGGCCGTTCCCTTCCTGTCCCCCCTGTTCGTCCCCTGCATCCAGCCGCCATGGGGCCGGATCAGCGCGATTGACCTCAAGACCCGCAAGATCCTCTGGCAGCATCCCTTCGGGACATCCAGCGATACCGGGCCACTCGGCATGAAAGTGGGACTTCCGCTTCCGATCGGCGTGTTCAATACCGGCGGATCGGTTGCGCTCTCCAGCGGGATCTTCTTCATCGCCGCCGCGCAGGACCGTTACCTGAGGGCCTATGAAAGCGCGACCGGCCGCGAGCTATGGCGCAGCCGCCTTCCGGCCGGCGGACAGGCTACCCCGATGACCTATTATTCGCCCGCCAGCAAAAGGCAGTATGTGGTGGTCGCGGCCGGGGGACATGCCGGCATGGGAACCCAGGTGGGCGACTATGTCATCGCCTATCGCCTCCCCTGATCCCTGAAAAAAGGGGGCGGACCACTCAGGCCCGCCCCCTTTCCTTGCAGAACGCCGAAGGCTGCCCCAAAATTTAAGCCACGCGGACGCGGAGGCTTTCATAGCCCCGCACAAATGCGTCGCGAAGCCTTGGTTCCTCGGCGAGTTCAAGCACCGGCAATCTCGTCATGATACCACGGAACATGATGCGCGCTTCCGTGCGCGCGAGCTGGTTGCCGAGACAGAAATGCGGCCCGCCGGCAAAGGCCAGATGGCGGTTCGGATTGCGCTGAATATCAAAGCTGTCGGGCTTGTCGAACAGGGAGGGATCCCGATTGGCGGCGAGCAGCGACAGCAGGACAGGCGTGCCCGCCTGAACCGGAACGCCACCCAGTTCGACATCAACGACCGGCTCGCGCGGAAGCGACCATTGGGCGGGGCTGCAATAACGCAGCATTTCCTCGACCGCGCCGTCGGTCAGTTCGGGCTGGTCGCGCAGCAGCGCATATTGGTCGGGATGCCGCAGCAATTCGTACATGCCATTGGCGATCAGATTGCCTGTCGTTTCATGGCCCGCCTCTATCAGCATCTGCAACGTGCCCAGCAGTTCGACCTCGCTCAGCCGATCGCCCTCGCTTTCGGCGCGGATCAGGAGGGAAACCAGGTCATCCCCCATGTTCGCGCGCCTTTGCCGGACAAGGTCACGAAAATAGAGGAAGAAATTGCGATGCGCATCCTCGACCGCCTTCATCGTGGCGGGGCTCGGTTCATGCGTCCGGGCGGCGGCGACGATATCCGCGGTCCATTTGCCCCACAGACCGTGATCTTCCAGCGGAACGCCCATCAGTTCGCAGATCACCCGCTCCGGCAGGAGAAAGGCCAGTTCGCGCAGAAAGTCGAACTCTCTCCTGCCGCTTACATTGGCTATCAGTTCGTCGGTAATCGACTGGATGCGTTCCGCCCATTTGCGGATCTGGGTCGGCTTGAACGCGACTTCCAATATCTGGCGCAGCCGCTTGTGGTCGGGCCCGTCCGCGTTGATCAACATCGCGGTCGATGCTTCCCAGGCCAGTTTCAGCGTCTCGTCCCGCGCGTTGCCTGCCCCATGGGCCAGGGCTTCGGCCACCGCCTGCCTGTGGCGGCTGAAGCACTGGTCGCGATATCCGGTCAGGACATCCTCGAAGCGGGTCGCCACGCGTATGCCATTGGCCTCCGACACCGGGTCGATCTCCCGAAGTTCGGCATAGAGGCTGTCGGGCCGGCCGAAGCCGACCTGGTCGCTCATCGCGCGCTGCAAATCCCGACGCAGGGCCGCTACCCTGCTCTCTCCGTCGTCCGCCATCTTGCTTGATCCTTCAGACCTGCTGCGACTGAACGGCAGGGCACGGCTGCCCACGTCCTGCCCGGTTTCGTCCTTTTCAGCGCTTGATCTTCAGTCCGTCGGGCGACTCCGCCATGTGGCGACGATTGCCCATATTGGCCCTGAACGCGTCCTCCAGCGCCTTCTGGGCCGGCGGCAGGTTATGGGCCTGTTCGGCCGTGAAACGGTTGGTGATCGCCGTGTAGCAGGCGATGCCGATGCTGTCGGGCTCGACGAAGGGACAGTCGAGTATCGTACTCGCCTGCGCCAGATGGCTGTCCAGGCTTTCGACCGCGACCATGGGATCGGCAATATGGTAGACGGCGGAAAATTCATAACGGGGCACGGCATCGATCAACTGGATATCGGCCGCCTTGTAGAGGTCTCCGGCGATAAATCCCGTAAGCCGCAAGGTCCGCGGCAGATAGTCCTCACGATACCATTTTATGAACTCGCCTTCCTTGCCCTTCTTCACATTCATGCGGATGAGCAGGACGTCGCCATTGCGCGAGTCGTAGGATTCGACCGCTGTCTTTCCCGATAGCGCGGGGACATAATAGAAGTCTTCCGCCTTGTCGATGCGCTGCGCCGAGGTTATCGGCATGCGATCGCTGAAGCATTGCTCGATATGATCGTCGATATTCTGTTGCGTGTCGTTCAGTTCATAGATGCACAGCCAGCGTTGTTCAGGCCCGAAGTGCCGGGCATTATAGCGGAGCTGATAGGGTGATAGTTTCCACCGTTGCACCGCCACGCTGCCCTGCAGGCGCATCGTGTCATGGCAGTGGATATTGGTGTACCAGTCGTTGAATTCATCCTCCTGACCTTCGAAAGCTTCCGTCATGACGATGAAGATGGACGAAAGCGCCTGGCGCGGAGGAGGCGCGGCTGGGCCTTGATCCAGCACCGCGGAAGCGCCCGCTTTTCCGGCCTTTACACTGTCGGTCATGGCTCTCTCCAATTTCCGGCGCCTCTGCCGGCGTCCGTTTAAAATCAGCGCGCAGATCGCGACAAAAGGTCGCATTTCCGGCCGTCGAGCGACACAGCAGCATGCGTTTCGCGCCGGCACCACGTTCGATCGGACGATGCCAATGCGGCATTGGTGCATCATGCGGGTCGGATCGCGATAAAAATGGGAGAGCGAAATGGACCCCAAAGTGCAGCGCCTCGTCGATCATTTCGAGATTCGCGAGGTTATCGAGGCCTATGTCCATGCCTGCGACCGATGCGATCGCGACGCGGTGGAGGATGTCTATCATCCCGACAGTTGGGACGATCATGGTCCGATGAAGATGACCGGCCCCCAGTTCGCCGACGCGGTCACGGACTCGCTGAGTTCGGTCTGGAAGAATGCGACCCATCTGCTCGGCCAGTCCCGGATCAGGGTGGACGGCGACAGGGCGGGTGCGGAAACGACCTTCTTCGCTTCGCTGACCCGTGACGCCGACGGAACGGAAATGCTCGACATGATGGTCGGCCGCTATGTCGATGTCATGGAAAGACGCGACGGCGTCTGGGCGATCAAGGATCGGCGCTGCGTTTCCGAATGGTCCTCCAGCGCCCCCATCGGCGAGGATTTCCTGCGGGGCGATCTCTTCATCCAGGGTTCCCGCTCGGTCAAGGATCCCGCCTATGAAGTACTGAATCTGGTCGCGGGCCGTGCCCGGATCGAGCGATAGAAGGCGGGACCGCCGGACAGGATGACGCCCTCCCGGCAGAAGCCGGGACATGCACGGAAAGTCATGGCATGAGCATATATATCGACGCCAAACCCTATCATGTCGCCTATGTCGTTCCCGACATCGACGCGGCCGTGGACAGGCTGCTGGCATCGGGGATCGGCCCTGCGCATTTCATCCGCGGTACGGAAATGGCGGCGCGCTTCCGGGGGGAATTGATCCGCATCCATGTTTCGGCCGCCTTCGTCGTCATTGCCGGACAATTGACGGAACTGGTGAGCCAGGACGACGACAGGCGCTCGACCTTCACCGAGTTCCTTGACCGCCACCCCTCGGGCGGCCTGCACCATGTGGCCTATTTCAGCAATGATTTCGAAGCCACGGTCGGGGACGCGGCGGCACGCGGCCTGCACCTGAAGCCGCACATGGAATATGTCGATGAAGCCGGAAACGCCTTCGAATCCTATTATGAGCCGCAGGAAAATCCAGACGCTGTTCTTTTGCAGCTCGCGCTGCCCAGCCCGCTCGACCCGGTCTATCGCGCGATCGTCGACATTGCGGACCATTGGGATGGTTCCGATCCCCGCCGCGATTTCTGGGCCCTGGTCAACGAACCCGCCGCCTGACGCCCCGGATGACTCCAAAGGGGTCAGGCGGCCCTCCAGGGCGGCCCTTCAGCCGAGACGGGGCCACACCAGCTTCAGTTTCCGCATGGAATTGACCATCCCGCGCTCCAATATCGCGCATTCATCGGCGGCGACGTCGAATTCCGGAATCCGCTGAAGCCATTCCTCGATGAAGATGCGCATTTCAAGCCGGGCGAGCATGGCGCCGATGCAACGATGCTTGCCCTGCCCGAAGGTTGCGTGGCGGACATCCTTGCGGTTGAAATCGACGATGTCCGGATTGTCAAAGCGCCGCTCATCCTGGCCATGGAACATGGTCTGGATCAGGATCCGATCATCCTTCCGGAACAGGATGCCATCATGTTCGATATCGCGGGTGACCACGCGCGCGGTTCCGGTCGCCCCGTAAAAGCGCATCAGTTCGTCGATCGCCCGCGGTATGAGGGCATGATCTTCCCTGAGTTGCCGGCGATGGTCAGGATGCGTGGCAAGGAAGCGCGCGATGACGCCCATGGTCGCCATCACGGTATCCAACCCGCCCAGCAACACGTTCAGGATCATGCTGTGCCGTTCCTCATGGGTCATTTCCCGGTCGAACACCTGCCCGCGCATGATCATGGAAATGACGTCCTCACGCGCACCGTCCGCCCGCTCGGCCATCAACGCCTCGATATAGGCGGACATCTGGCCATAGCCCCAGATGCGTTCCTCCAGCGTCCGTGGGTGGACCGAGGCATCCGCCCACCTCATGAGATCCGCCTTGTCGGATTTGGGCAGATCGGCAAGCTGCATGAAGATCTCGATGGGCAGGATGGCGGAAAATTCGCCGACGAACTCGCACTCGCCCCTGTCGACGAACCCTTCGATCAGCTCGATCGCCAGGGCGCGGATATCCCGTTCCAGTTGCATGATCCGGGCGGGCGTGAATGCAGGCTGCAGGACGTTGCGATAGGCCGAATGCGCAGGCCCATCGGTTTCCAGCGGGATATTGATGAACGGCTTCGCGCCGGCCGGCAGCACGACGTCCTGCATGGAAAACAGTTCTCCATCGCGCTGGCACATGTCAATCTCACGCGCGCGGGTGACGACCCAATGGCCCCCATTTTTGGGCGTCCAGAAGATATCGGGCGCCTCCCGGTGGAGGCGGCGGACGATATCGATCTGATAATCGCTCGTAACCTCGCGGGGCGCTTCATACAGGTCATATTCGTAAACGCGATCGGCTGGCACATGATCGGGCCGAACGGGCTGCGCTGTCTCTTCTGCCATGGTCATCCTCCAATATCCTGTCCGTGCGTGCTTCCCTGTCGGCGAGACGGCCGGGTTTTGAACCGCATCAGTGCAATCTCGCCAGGGCGTCCGCGGAATAATTGCCCAGCTTGTCCCACCGCCGGTCGCGCAGATCGCGGGTCCAGTCCGGATTGGTGATCATAGCGCGCCCGACAGCGACAAGGTCACATTCACTCCGCCCAAGCATGCCCACGACATGCTGGATGCTGCGCGGGCAACGGCCATGCAATTGCCGCTCGGCCGGCCTGTCACCCACTTCCTTGCTCGGCAGCGGATCATGATCCAGCGAGATCGAGCCGACGGTCACGGTGGGCTTGCCGGTGATCCGCCTGGTCCACCCGGCCACATTCAGCGGGCTGCCATCGAATTCGGGTTCCCATACGCGGCGGGTCGAACAGTCGAATATGTCAACGCCCGCCTCCGACAATGGAGTCAGGAAGTCTTCCAGTTCAGCGGGCGTCTGGCACAGTTTCGCCCAATAATCCTGCTGTTTCCATTGGGACCAGCGAAAGAAGACGGGGTAATCCTCGCCGACGGCCTCACGCACTGCCCGTATGACCTCGGTTGCAAAGCGGGTGCGATCGACCAGGCTGCCGCCATAAGCATCCTGGCGCCGGTTCATCTTGTCCCAAAAGAACTGGTCGATCAGATAACCGTGGGCGCCATGCAGTTGCACACCGTCGAAACCCAGGGCCCTGGCGTAGCGCGCGCTGCGGGCGAAACCATTAATGGCTGCGTCGATATCCTTGACGGACGCCGGCTCGGCCACCTGCCTGACCGCCGGCTTGTCGCCAAAGGATTCAAAGGGCAGATACAGGCCCGACGGACTGAGCGGCGCCAGATCGGGATTGGGCGACGCTCCGACTTCGCGGACGGTGCCGCAATGCACCAGCTGAGGGATGATCCGTCCCCCTGCCCCATGTACCGCCTCCACGATGCGGCCATAGGATTCCAGCGCATCCTCGCCATGCAGACGCGCATAACCCGGATGCGCCTGCGAAACGGGATGTTCGACGGAGGCCACTTCAGTGATCAGCAGGCCCGTGCCAGCGGCGGCGCGGCGGCGGAAATAATCGACATAGGCTTCGCTCGGCACGCCATCGTCATTGAAATGGCGTCCCATGGCGGGCATGACGATGCGGTTGTTCAGCCTGAGCCCACGGATTTCAAAGGGATCGAACAAGGGGCCGAGTTCCATGTCCGGCTCATCCAATCCATGCGCAGCCATCGCCGTCCACTTTCCTTCTTCTGTCGCTCCCCGAAGGGCGATGCCCCAGACCGGCCCTGTTCCGCCATCAGTCCGCGATCGGCCCGCCTCGTTCCTCGACCACGCGGACGAGCGTTCGAGAGCGGTCGAACAGCTTTTCCTCATCTTCCGCGATCAGGTCGCCGCCGGGGGGCTGACTGGCAAGCGCCATCGCCTTGTCGAAGGCCGCCTGATCGGCAAACCAGATTTCCGTCACCACGTCGAAGCCGCCCACGGACTCAGGAAGAAAGTTGCGCCGGTAATCGACAATCCCGGGCATGATGCTGAGGACCAGCGGCACGTGACGAGTTTCGTAATGGGCAATGAAGGCTGCCCGCGACATGCCTTCCCTGGCCTTCAGAAATGCCATCATCTTTACCGGCATCAACGTCTCCCGTTCGCCTTTTTGTCTTCGGAACTGGTTAGAGTTGGGGACGCCTTGCTGCATGGTCCGTAGAGACTAAGGCAGGTGACGCGGAGGCGCCGTTCCTGGATCAGATGACGCGCAGAGTCTGGCCGTCGATCGCTGCCGCCTGGGGGAGAAACAGCATCAGGGCGGCATTCGCCACGCGCGCCGCGGCCTCTTGCGACACTGCATGTCCGCCATCGACGATCAGGGCATTGCTCCTAATGCCGTTGCCCGCCGGCCGCCGCGCGATCGTTACGGGGTCCGAATACATGATATCCACGATAGCGCCTGATCGCCCACTGGCGGCGATTTGCGACGCGCCGTTCCACCGGACAGTCGCATCCTTTTCTGTAACGACATTCACCACATGATCCAGCCGCCCCATCAGATCGATCGCGCGGGACGGTGCATCTTGCGCAGGACCGGAGATCGCGATCGCCTGTCCGCCGATAGAAAGAAGCTCTTCGACCAGGCGTTCGCGGGCGGATTCGGAGTCCCCGCTTACGACCACGCGTGCGCCGGCAAGCACCAAAAGGCGCGCGCAGGCATGACCGATCGATGTGCCGCCAGTCGCGACCAGTGCCACACGCCCGGCCAGCGGCAACAGCAAGGGAGCGCCCGGCGCCTGGTCCTCGACAATGCCGCCGAGGTCGGGTTCACCCCAGAAGGCGCGCATTTCGTTGATCTTGCCCGCATCGTCGAACCGGAAACTGTCGAAGATCCGAACGACGTGGAGATCGGCTCCGGTACCGATGCAGGCGACGAAGGAGAAGGCGATGGCCGATTGCGCGACGCGGCAATCACCGGAATAATGGAGATAGGATGGCTGGTCCTTATATTGCTCGTAGAAGGCGCGTATGGCCGGCCTGCCGCGCACGATCGTGCTGCCGACCGGGTCCTCCAGGGTCGCATCTTCCGCATAGAGCGATGCCACACTGTCCAGATCGCGCGCGTTGAAGGCGCGGACATAATCGCGAATGAACCGATCGATATCACCTGGCAGCGCCATGTCCGTTCCCAGTCATCCTATCCTCTGGCGACACAGACTATCCCTGACCAGACATCATCCCTTCGTCCGGGCAGACTAGAGCGGGTTTCGATCAGCGATCGGTCCGATCGCTTGGAAATCGCTCTAGAGAGCAGCTCTGCTTCACAAGCCGCTACCGGCTATGTCCCATAAGGGAAGATCTCCGCCCGAAACCATGCCGGGCGGAGATCCAATCGATCAGAACTTGAAGCCGAGCGTGGCGCCATAGGTCCGGGGCTCACCCCAACGGCAGGAGGCATAGCCGATGCTGTAGAGGTTGTCGGCGCAGTACAGCTTGTGGTCCTTGTTCGTCAGATTCTGCGCCCAGAAGGACAGCGACATCGGCGTTTCGAACAATTCGTTGAACGACAGTCGGCCGCCGAAAATACCGAAGGCGGGCGTCTGATAGATGCCCTGGACGCTCAACCCCTTGGTATTGCCGCGATAGGAGTAATTGCCGCTCAGCGAGACTTTCGCGAAGCTCTCCGGGATGAAGCTGGCATGATAGGTCGCCGCCACGTTTAAAGTCGTGCGCGGCACGCCGGCAAATTCCCGACCGTTGAGATCGGTGCCGCCGGTATAGTCGATCGGGTTGCCGTTGAAGATCGGCTTCGTGGCGTCGGTCGGCTGCGGCAGGATGGAGCCTTTCCCGTAACGCCCCACCTGATAGGAATAACCGACATCCAGGGTAAGGTCGGGGAAGGGCTTGACCGACGCTTCCACTTCCACGCCCTTGATCGTCGCCTGCCCGACATTGAACACGATGAGATCGGTATAGGTGCCCTGAGCGGAGCTGCAATTGATGCTGTCGCTGCAGAAAGTCAGGATATTCTGGGTCTGGATATCCTTATACTTGCCGATGAAACCCGCGACATTGAGCCTATAAGGAACGGAACCCAGGCGCCCCTGATGCTTGAAGCCCAGTTCGTAATCCGTGATCCGCTCCGGATTGAAGAAGGCGAATTGCGGAGAGCGGGTCGTCGGATTGGGGCTGCCGGCCTTGAACCCGCGGCGGTTGGCGAAATAGACCAGGGTCTGCGGCGTGACCTGATATTCCAGAGACGCGGTCCATGTGAGGGCCCTGTACGTACGATTGCCCGAAATCGAACAATTCGTGCCGTCATTGACCCCTGTCACACCGTCAGCGCTGCCGTTCAGCTCATTACAGATCGCGCCGGGGGAGGAAGCGAATTGCTGTTGCGCCGCGTTGCTTGCAGAGAAGAAATTTTCACTGAAATAATCACGCTTGTCCCAGGTGTAGCGCGCGCCGGCGGTCAGGCGAACGCCCTCCAGTCCCAAATTCGAGAAATCGTAGGTGCCCTGCGCGAACACGGCATAGGAATCGCTTTTGGTCGTCGCCGTGGCATGGCGCGTCTGCAAGGGATAAAGCGAAAGCGGGCCGACCGAGAAGTAGGAATTGACGGTATAAAGCAGATTATTATGGCTGTAAAAACCACCTGCGATGAAGTTCAGACTGTCGGTCTTGCCAATGACCTGGAATTCTTCCGTCAATGTTTTTATGTTATTGAACATATTGGTGTTGTTGTTCGAAAACTGACCGGGGAACGGCGACGGCACCCCGCCGTTGCATGCACCGGTGGGATCGAACACGCAGTTGAGGAAAAGCGAGGTGTCGACTGTCGTACCGGATATGCCGGCCGGATCGGAATGGTCGCTTGCGCGCTCTTCACGGTATCCGAAGATGTTCTTCAGCGTGATGACGTCGCTCAGTTCATAGGTAGAACTGTTCGAAACACCCCAGGTTCTCACCTTCGATCCGAAACCGTTGACGGGGGTGATAGGCGTGGCGCCAGGCGCAATCGGCCCGATTCCGGGAATGACCCGATTGATGCCCGTCAGCATGTTGACGTTAAACGGGCTTCCGGTCCGCACCAGCAGATTGCCCTGCACCTGCGCCGTGCCACCGCCCAGCGCGCTCTGCTGGGTGACGACCTGCTGCGTGAGGTTGGAGACCAGCGCAGCAAAGCCGGTCGCGTTGAGCGGAGCGGCCTCGATGATGGCAGGATAGGGAATTTCGTTCCGGCGCTGGTAGTCCACGGTCAGGAGATTCTCGAACCGGGAACTGGGTTGCAGCAATAGGGTGGCCCGAAGGCTGTCATTGTCACGATCGCCCAGATCGTGCATCCCCGGATAGCTGTTCTTGTAGACGCCGTCGCGTCGTTCGACCTGGCCGGCGATACGCAGCGCTGCGACATTGTCAACCAACGGCACGTTGACGACGCCATTGAACCGCATCAAGTTGTAGTTGCCGTAATCGAACGTGCCCTCTGCGCCGAAATCATATTTCGGCTTTGTCGTGGTGAAGACCATGGCGCCGCCCATGGAATTCTTGCCGAACAGGGTGCCTTGCGGGCCCTTGAGCGACTGGACATTTTCCATGTCGTAGAGGATGAGCCCGCGCGTGCCCTGCGGCACGCCGTTGACATATGTCACCACATTTTCATCCGTGTACAGCACCTGGCGCTGGCCGCGGAGGATGAACTCGACCTGCGAGGGATAAAGCGTGCTCGGTTTGATCTGAAGATTGGGGACGTTATATTGCAGATCGCTGACCGAACTCACATTCCGCTCGCGCAGCGCGCTGGCGGTCAGCGTGGTGACGGCCACGGGCACCTTCTGCTGGTTTTCCTCGACCCGACGGGCCGTAACGACAATCGATTCAAGCTGGTTCGTGTCGTTCTGGCCTGCTTCGGACTGGGCGGACGCGGCTGCAGCCGGCTCCTGCGCCATGGCCGGATTCGCGAAAGCCGCCAGGGACAAAATCGCGGTAGACGATAAAAATACGACCTTCCTCACATTCCAACTCCTAGAATTTGAAATTTCAGCGACAAGTTCCGTCGCCTTGCCACTTCCTCGAAATTCCGTGGCGAACATCACCCTGCCGTTTCAGCATGGCCCTGAAACGGAAACGGAATTCCTTGGATATTCTGCGCCGATTAGTTTTCTTTCTGATTCTTCTTTCGTCCGATCGGACTACTTCGCGGATACTCACGGGCATTACCGCAATTTTTCCCGCTCCGTTGCAAAAATGTCCCGCATCAGCGGGCGAGCATGCTGGAAATCGGAAAGTTCTTCTCCACGACTTCACCAGAAGCCGCTACCCTGATCGTCAAACTCCGGCGCGACACGATTCCGATAGGCCCGCATCGCTTCCTGATTTTCGGCGCTGCCGAAATTGATCATCTCGAACGCTGCCGAAAGATCGAAAACATCCTGATTTTTGCGCAGGAAGGAATTCAGCAGATATTTGGTCATGCGCAACGCCGTCGGCGCGGTGGCGGCAAGGTCCACCGCAATGGCCAGCGCCGCCTGTTGCAATTCTTCGTCCGGAACGGAAAGGGACACCAGGTTCATGGCCTCTGCCATCTCCCCCGTGACCGGGCGGTTGGTCATCAGATGATATTTCGCCTTGGCAAGGCCGCACAGCAGCGGCCAGATGAGCAGCGCATGGTCGCCGGGCGCCACGCCGATCCGCAGATGCCCGTCGAAAAGCTTGGCGGTGCTGCCAGCGACCGAAATATCCGCCAGCAATGCGATGGCGAGGCCGGCGCCCACAGCCGGGCCGTTGATCGCCGAAACGACGGGTTTGCGGCAATTGACGATGTTGTTGACGAGGACACGCGCCTCGGCGAAATCATGATTGAACTGAACGCCCTTTTCCTGCGCACCATCGGGCATGGCATCAAAGGCGCCCCCCGCGCAAAATGATCGCCCCGCGCCGGTGATGATTGCGACGCGGGTGAGCGGATCGCTGTCCAGCACGCCCCAGACTCCGTGAATGGATTTCAGCAGGGGCTGGTTGAGCGCATTCATTTGCGCTGGATTGTCTATCGTGATCCGCAGCACATGGGGGGCAGGACGTTCGAAGGCCAGCCCCTCGAAATGCGCATAGGAAGAAAGATCTGCGGACATCAACGGTCCCTTTTGTTCTGACGGGGGCAAGGTGGTCGATCGCCGCGGTGCGGGTTGCGCCGGCACCCCGTGGCACGAGGCGAACGTCCGGAAGCAAGCGGTAAAACCAGCCCGCCCACCCGTCATAGTCCTATAAGACGTGGTGCCCCGAACCTTTCGGTGCCAACCGCATCTCCAGGTGCCGCTTTTTCCCCGTGATCGAGAAACTGGAGAGTTGGAATGGAGTTTGGATGGAATGAGGACGAGGTCCGTTACAGGGACCGGGTCCGAAAGCTTCTGGACGAAAGCCTTCCATCCGACTGGAACGAGATCGCCGTGCACGGTCCGGGATCGAGGCAGCAGACGGAATTTTCCAAATCTTTCTGCAAGACATTGGCCGGGGAAGGCATGCTGATTCCCCATTGGCCGAGCGCATTCGGCGGCGAGGACGGAAAACCCTGGGACCATTTCATCCTGGGGGAAGAGATCTGGGCGGCGGGCGAGCCCAGAGGCCCCCAATATATGAACGTCAACTGGATCGGTCCGGTGATGATGCGCTATGCCACGCCGGAACAACAGCAGCGCTATCTTCCCGATATCGTCGCGGGCAATGTGATCTGGTGCCAGGGCTTTTCCGAACCGTCGGCCGGATCCGACCTCGCCTCCCTCCAGACCCGCGCCGAAAAGGTGGACGGCGGATATGTCGTCAACGGCGCGAAAGTCTGGACCTCCTACGCCGGGCTGGCGGACCATTGCTTCCTGCTCGCCCGCACGGGGACCGGCAAGGCCGGCATCGTGATCCTTCTGGTCCCGATGACCAGCAAGGGCATTCAGGTCAAGGAGATCGACGCGCTGATCGGAGAGGGCGACATTCACGAACTCTTCTTCGACGACGTCTTCGTGCCGGAGGAAAACCGGCTCGGCGCCGAGGGACAGGCGTGGGAAATCATCAGTTACGCGCTTCAGAACGAACGCATCGGCATTCCGCGTTACGCCTTCGCACGACGCATTCTGGACCGGGCGATCGCGAAGCTGAAGGCCGACGGCCGGTTCGATGACCCCGTCATCAAGGACAGGGCGGGCCGCGTGCTGGCGAAATGCGAAGCGGCGCGGATGATGGTCTATCGCGTGGTCGATGAGCGCGCCAAGGGCGCACCGCCGTCGGCATTCGGCAATCTTGCCCGTTTTTCCGTGGTGCAGGCGGACCATGCGGTGTCCGATTTCATGCTGGAATATATGCCCGAAGGCATGCTGGGCGACGATCCCATGCAGCAGGCCCATCACCAGCGCGCCATCGCGGCAGGCATCGCCTCCGGCGCTGCGGAGATCCAGCTCAACCTTGCCGCCCGCCGTTTCCTCGATCTTCCCAGCGAGTAAAGCCGTGAACTTTGAACCCGACGACAATCAGGCCGCCATTCTGGACGGGCTGGAACAGCTCATCACCACCCAGAAGATCGAGCCGCCCAAACATGCGACCTTTGTCGCCTTTTCCGAAACGCTGGATGCCGAACTGGCGGCGTCGGGCTTTCTGGACATCGCCAGGGAAGACGGCTTCTCGCCGCTTGACGCGGCTCTGATCGTCGAACGCATCGCCCGGCTGCCGCTGTGCGCCGAAGTGGCTACGTCCGCGCTGGTCGGCCCCCTGTTCCCGATCGACGCGCTGCAGCGCCCCCTGGCCATGCTGCGCGGTTCGCCGCTCGGTTCTGCGCGGTTCCTGCCGCACGCGCGTTCCCTGATCGTCGTCGAAGATGAAAATGTCAGCCTGATCTCCGTCACCCCGGACAGGGTCGTTCCGGTCGACAGCCTGTTCGCCTATCCCTATGGCAGGCTGGAGAGCGTCGATGGACTTGCAGTGCAGCGCTTCGGCCGCGACATGGTCGCCCCCGTGTTGCGCCGCTGGCGGCTGTCGATTGCGGTCGAAGCGGCCGGACTGATGCAGGCGGCACTGGATACCGTGCTTGAGCATGTGAAGACGCGCAAGCAGTTCGGCCGCGCATTGGGTTCGTTCCAGGCGGTGCAGCATCGCCTTGCGACGGCGGCGTCCACCGCCAATGCCACGAAATGGCTCGCCCTGCGCGCCGCATGGTCGGACGATGAGGCCATCTGCGCGATGGCGGCCACCTATGCGCAGGACGCCATTCCCCTCTTCACATATGATCTTCATCAATTCTGCGGCGCCATGGGTCTGACGCTGGAATTTCCGCTGCACCTGTGGACCTATCGCCTCAAGGCGCTTCTTGGTGAACTGGGCGGCAGCGGTGGACAGGCGCGGGCGGCCGCCGAGCTGACCTGGGCGGACGCGGCCTGACCCATGACGATCGCAACCGACAGCAATGAAGATGACGCGCTGGCCGCGTTCCGGGCCGGGGCCCGGGCCTGGCTTGAGGCGAATATCCCCGACCATGCCGCGCCGCTGGATGGTCCTGAATCCCGCCGCTATGTCCTGGACTGGCAGCGGAAAATGTATGACGGCGGCTGGGCCGGCCTGACATGGCCGAGCGAATTTGGCGGCCGCAGCCTCCCCGTCGCGCAACAGATCATCTGGTTTGAGGAATATGCCCGCGCCGGGGCACCCAGCACCCATAATGCGTCCTTCGTCGGCGTGAACCATGCAGGGCCGACGATCATCGCCTGCGGCAGCGACGCGCAAAAGGCCTTTCACCTGCCCAGGATACTGTCGGGCGAGGCGATCTGGTGCCAGGGCTTTTCCGAGCCCGGTTCAGGGTCGGACCTTGCCAGCTTGCGCACGCAGGGACGCGTCGAGGGCGACGAGATCATCATCGACGGCCAGAAGATCTGGAGCAGCTATGCGGACATTGCCGATTATCAGGAACTGCTGATCCGAACAGAACCGGGGTCGGAACGGCACCGGGGCATCACCTGGGTCATCTGCCCGATGAACCTGCCGGGCATCACCGTCCGTCCGATCGAAACCATGGCGGGCCCGGCCAAATTCTGCGAGGTCTTCTACGATCAGGTCCGTCTGCCCATCGATCAGGCCGTCGTCGGCGGACTGAACAATGGCTGGAAAACGGCGATGGCCACGCTCGGTTTCGAACGGGGCACCGCGTCCCTCGCGCTTCAGATCGGGCTGGTCGACAAGATCGAAAGGCTGGCGCGGGACTGCACCGACCCGATGCTCGCGCCCCGACTGGCCGATCTGCTAGCGGATGCCGCGGCGCTGCGGGCCATGTCCTACAGCTTCGCCCTTGCCAGCGAAACGGGCACGCCCGGTTCGGAAGGGTCACTGATCCGCCTCTATTTCGCCGAACTCGCCAAGCGCGCGTCCGATGCGGCGATCGACCTGTACGGCATCGGTTCGCCCGCGCTCGCCGGCGACCATGGCTGGGCCTTCGAATATCTGGATGCGTTTTCCGAGACGATCGCGGGTGGCACGGCAGAAATTCAACGCAACATCATCGGCGAGCGGGTTCTCGGACTGCCGAGGGGCAAATCATGACGATATTCCGTAGCCTGGGCGATACGCATGAGCTGGTCGACAGCTTTACTCGGCCAGTTCGGACGGTCTTGCCCGTCTCGCGTCTGCGCGACGACCCGGATGGCGAACCGAACCGCTGGCAATCCATTGTCGACTTGGGCTGGCTCGGCATCAGCGTGCCGGAGGAGGCGGGCGGCATCGGCCTCTCCGCGCTGGAAGAGGTTCTGGCCGCGCAGGATTTTGGCCGGCAGTTGATCTCCACAAACTATCCCGCCACGGTGATCGCGGCCCATGCCTTCCACAAGGCAGGCGACAGCGATACCGTTGGGGCGCTGTTGACAGGGGAAGCCCGCGCGGCCTTTGCACTGCATGGCCATGCACAGGGCGTCGGCCGGGCGATCGATGCGGACGGGGCAACCCACCTCGTCGCGATGACCCGCGAAGGCGTCGAGATCCGCGCCAATGGGACGCTGGAGATCGATGACGACGTGCATTGGGGACGCCCCGTTTTGCGTACTGCCGTCGAAGAACCGCTGCTTTTCGACGCCAGCCGGGATACAGCCGTTCGCGGCAGGCTCTTGATCGCAGCGCTGCTCGCCGGGATCGCCGCCGAATGCTGCGAGCGCGGCGTCGAATATGCGAAAGTGCGTGAACAATTCGGTCAGCCGATCGGGGCGTTCCAGGCGGTCAAGCATCATTGCGCCAACATGGCGATCATGGCGCACGCGGCCAAGGAATTGACGACTTTCGCCGCGCTCTCCTTCACAGAGGGGCATGCGGAGGCGGAACGAGAGGCCGATGCGGCGCTCAACCTCGCCCTGCGGGCGGCGCGAGAGAATGCGGGCACGAATATTCAGGTGCACGGCGGCATGGGTTTCAGCGCGGAATGCGACGCCCACCTCTATCTGAAGGCCGCTCGCCTGCTCGACGCCGCCTGCGGAGGACTGAGCGAAAGCCGCCGGAGACTGATGCAGCACAAATGATCCAGATCAGGCGAAGATGACGACGAACAGGATCGAGTGCCCCCGATAGATCATTCGGTCTGCTGTTGACCTCTTGCAAGGACGGGAACCGCCATGTCGATCGGCGCCGGTAATCAGAAGAAACTGCACCATGATCTGACCAATGTCGGCCTGAGAGCGCAGGCGACGGCGGCGGGGCTGGTTCAGCTCTGCGTGGAACTTCGAGGGGCGGGGATCCTGGATGAAGACGCGTTGAACCGAATCAAGGCCGCCATCGGGGACGAGATCATCATCGGAGCCGCTCGCCCGGTCGACAGGAAAGGATATCGGCAGGAGGTTCGCGCCCGCCTTGACCGGCTGTTTTCCGGGGAGGAACGCATGGGGCCAGCCGAAAGGATCGCGCCAGACAGGACGGGAACCGACTAGATCGGTTCACCGAACAGCGGGACGAAGGTCAGACCGATCCTCCGGCGCGGGTTTCGATCTGATTGAATGAGATCGAATCCCGCGCCGGATTCCTTGTTTCCCGCTATTTTCAACGATCGGGTCCGATCGCTGGAAAATCGCCCTATCCCGCCTCCGCCGCAGCACCGGGCGACAAGGCTGAATCCCTGCCTTCGCCCCGCCCGTCCGCTCGGGACCGCTTGACTATCGCGCTGGCGGCGCGGCGGCCGGACCAGGTGCAATCGGCCAGCGACAGACCGCTGACATAGTTGTTCGAGGGAATGCCAATGGCCGAACGTCCCGCAGCATAGAGTCCGGGCACGGTCTGGCCCCTTTCATCCAGGACGCCACCCGAATGTTCATCGACGCGCAGCCCGCCGGTGCTGAGGGCCGTGATCGGGCTGATCGGCATTTCGTGGCGAAGATTGATGGCATAGTAGGGGCCCGGGCCAAAGGCCTGGCGACAGGCGTCGCTTTTGCCCATGGGATCGGGCGCGCCAGACCGCGCCGCATCGCCATAGGCCCTTATGGCGGCCTCCATCGCCTCAGCCGGCACCCCGATCTTGCCCGCCAGCTCGGCAATGCTGCCGGCCTTCTTCGCGCCCTTCTGCGCCTGCTTCACGGGGAATTTCTGGAATTCGAACAGGTCGCCCGAATTGACCTCCTGCAAGGCCGCGCGCCAGATCGCGTCGTCCACTACCAGCCATGCCCGACCGTCGGACTGCTCATAGATAGCGCGCGACAGGTGTGCGCCATATTGCTCCTCATTCGTCAGTCGATCGCCCGAGGCGCCGATAACGACGCCCTTCGTCCAGTCATAGGGCGGGTTGATGAAGCGCCATGCCGATATCCGGTCGAGATGATCGCCGACCCCGCCAGCGGAAGCGCCCAGGCGGATGCCCGCGCCATCGTCACCGAAAGAGCCGATCGGCAGCGTCCGGACATAGGGCGCGGCATAGCGGGCCATCATCGCCCGGTTGCGGATGTAACCGCCCGCCGCAATGACCACGCCATGGCGCGCGCGGAATGTGCGCGGGCGCGAAGACAGCTTTTCGATCGAGCGGAAAAGGGCAGCGAAGGGACGGTGAACCTGCATGACCTGGAATGTCAGCTTGTTCGCAAGGCGTTCGGCCCAACGATGGACCCGGCTGCTCAGGCCACCCTGGGGAATGGCGTCCACCTGCACGCCAACCACGACGCCGTTCTCTACGATGAGCCGCCTGGCGCGGGCCTGCGGCAACACGGTGATCAGCGGGTTCTTCGCAACCGCCTGCTTGATCGCGGCCATCAGATACCAGCCCATGTCGGCGCCTTCCGAAAAGCCGCCATGCGGCTTCTTTCCTGGCAGCGGCGGAGCACCGGGGACCTTGGCGGGATTCTTGGTACGATGGCCGCGCTCGGCCGGGGCGTGCTGGCCCATATAGGCGGGCACCGTGCCATTGTCGGAAAAATAGAGATAATATTGGTCGGTGGGGTGGGATGTTTTCTTGGGCGCCTTGGGACCGCTGAAATTGACGCCATGCCTTTCCAGGAAACCCAGCGTCTCCAGGCTGTCATCGCAGAAGCGCTGAACAGCTTCATCCGAAACGAGGCCGCCAACCTCCTTTCGCAGATAATCGGCCATGGCGGCCGGGCTATCCTCGACGCCGCAGGATTTCTGGACATGCGTGCCGCCGCCCGCATAGACGATGCCGCCGCTCATCTGGCTTGCACCGCCGCCCTGAAAGCGGTCGATCAACAATATTTTCAGTCCCTGTTCGGCCGCCTCCAGCGCGGCGCTGGCGCCTGCAAGACCAAAGCCGATGACGATCGCATCATAGACGGCGTCGACCGGCCCAGCCGCGCGGGCGTCAAGCGGAAGGTCCACGACGGACGAGGATGCGTCGCGCATGTCCACCAATTCTCGCGCGCCGCTCGCACTGTTCGCATCACTCGCCATGCCGAGCTCCCATGCTGTTGCTGTTGCGTTGCGCGATATGTTCCGCGGCAACCATGCCGAAGGCCATCGCCGGCCCGATCGTGCCCCCCGCGCCCGGATAGGAATCATAGGTGACCGCGCCGGACACATTGCCGGTCGCGTAAAGCCCCTCGATGGGCGTGCCGTCCGGCCGAAGGACATTGGCATTCTCGTCCGTGCGCAACCCGCCCTTCGTACCGATGTCGCCAAGGTCGACCGGGATCGCGTAGAAGGGCGCCTTCTCGATCTTGCCGAGGCAGGGATTGGGTGCGTTGCGGGGATCGCCAAAGACCATGTCATAGGCATTTTCGCCGCGGTGGAACTCCTCGTCCACGCCTCTTTCGGCAAAGCCGTTCATGCGCTCCACGCTGCGTTGCAGGACTGCGGGATCGACCTCGATCTTGCGGGCGAGTTCCTGAATGGAACCGGCCTTGTAGAGCACATTGTCCCACCATTCGCGGGGGACGAGCATGTCAGGCATGATGACGGGAGGCATGACGACGCCGATCGGATAGCGCCACCGCGCCGTGGCGTCGAAAATCATCCAGCATGGCGTGTTGGCGCCTGTCCGCTGTTGGTCGGCGATCATCTCTGCGCCGAAATCATTGTAGGAAATGGCTTCGTTGACGAAACGCTCCCCATTTCTGTTCACGCACATGGTGTGGGGATAGCCCCGCTCCATGAAGAAGGCCGCCCGCATGTCCGCATTGTTGAAGCCGGGCGCGGGAACGCGCATCGTCGGAACCCACCATGCCTGGTCCAGGAATTCGCTGTCCGCCCCGATCGCCTCGCCGGCGATCAGCGCGTCTCCGCTGTTGTTCAGGCCTGGCGTCAGACTGAAATCGACGGGCGTAGGCACGGGCATATGCCGGTCGCGCAGCGTCTGGTTCTTTTCAAAACCGCCCGACGCAACGATGACTCCCTTCGACGCTCTGATATCATAGGTGCGCCCGCGCCTGGACACCGTGGCGCCCGTCACCCTGCCCGTTTCCTCGGTGAAGCCGACAAGTCGGGTGTCGAGCAACAGGGGAATGTCCCTGTCCATCATCGCCTTGCGCAGCGCGCCGATCATGGCGTTGCCCGTCGTCAACCGACGGTCCCGCCTGCTCTTCAGACGGAACGGCATGTCGCGCAGGTAACGGAACACCAATTTGCCTGCCGTCAGCCACCAGGTACTGTTGCGGCGGATGAGCGGCCCCATTTCCGTCAGGTCGATCTGCATGCGACCCAGCACCTTGTGCGTCGGGTGGGGTTCACGCATCTTGAAGATCTCGTCTCCCAGGAGCCGCCCGTCGAACGGCAACGGCATCATGGTTCTGCCGCCGGTCTGCAACGCGCCCGGCAGCCAGGGCATATAGTCGGCATAGCCAGGCACGCTGAAATAGCCGACCTTCCACTTCGCCAGTTCGTCAAGCAGCCGGGGGCCGTTCACGACATAGGACTGCAGCTTCGCGTCCGGCACCCGCCCCTTGGTGCAGGCGCGCAGATATTCCATGGCCAGTTCGGTACTGTCATTCTGCGCGATGGCGGGATTATTGGGAATCCAGATGCCGCCGCCGGACACGGCGCTCGTGCCCCCGAAGCGATCGGCCTTTTCGATCACCGCCACCCGCAGGCCAAGATCGTGGGCGCGCAGCGCCGACACCATCCCGCCCGCGCCCGACCCCACGACGAGAACGTCATATTCCATCATTTCAGCCATCCCGGCTCCTTCATAGCGCGACATCGTCAAACAGGCATCAGGGTCAAACGGGCATCAGGACGAGCCGGGTCAGCTTCACGCTCTCGATCAGCCATTTGTCATCGCGGTACACATAATGATCCTCATAATGGCCGAACCCGTCGAAGCCCTGTATCGGCGTGGGCGCACCTGCCGGATATCGAATGATGTCCTGCATCGCCCAGATGGCCTTGATCCGATCCGGCGCCAATATTTCGAATTCTCCCATATGCCCGTGATGGACGGTGCGAACCCCCTCCAGCGCCGTGGACACGGCCTGGCGAATGCCCTTTGCCGTGCGGAACAGCAGCGCGTCGGCCGGCGGCGCCGGGAAGCCCAGCTTCGCCATCGCCGGCCCGTCGTCGCGCGCATCCAGCACCGCGTCCGGCGTGTACAGCGCTTCCCACAAGTCCCACTGCTTGGTGTCCATGAACCGGAAATAACGAGCCTTGAGCTGCGACACGCTGTGGATGGCGACCAGGTCGTCCAGCGTGCGGGGTGCTGACGGCATGAAACTCTCTCCCGCGGATTTTTCAGCCTTGTTGGGCATCATCCGACATAGGGGAAAAATCTTTGCCGATGCCTCGTCCGAGTGGACGACACACATTCGCCGTTCCCCGTGCTAGTGGACAGGCCATATCAGACCTTCCTTAAGGGAGCTATTTGTGTTCGAGCTTACCAAAGACCTTTCCGAAGCGACGCTGGACAAGCTCGCCAGTGATTTCGATCATCATAGCGAGGAATATCGCAGCAATTCGATCGACATCCTGATGCACATGCGCGGCAAATGCCCCTTCACCCACAGCACCCAATATGGCGGATTCTATGTCGCAACGAAGGCGGAGGATTGCCTGGAGGTCGCCAAGAACGCCGACGTTTTCTCCAACTGGCCGGCGGAGGTGATCCCTGCGCTCGAACCGACGCTGATGATCCCCATCAATGTCGATCCGCCCGAACTCTACGACTATCGCGCCATCCTCAATCCGCTGTTTTCGCCCAACAAGGTCAAGCTGCACGCGGCCTATGTCCGCCAGGTGGCCGACGAGCTGATGGACAAGATCGTCGCCAAGGGCGGCGGTGACCTCAAATGGGACTTCGCCCTGCCGCTCACGGGCATCATGACGCTCAAGCTGGCGGGCCTGCCGCCGGAGGACTGGCAGCATTATGCGCCGCCGCTCCACCAGCTCATCTACAGCCGCCTTCCCATGGAAGAGCGCCTGAAGGACATGGCGGTGATGATCGATCGCATGCGGACCGAAATCCGCCGTCTGAAGGACGATCCGGTTCCCGGCAGCGTCATCGAATATCTCTATAATGTGGACATGGCCGGGCGGAAGCTGCGCGTCGATGAGATTGACAGCTTCATCCTCATCATGCTGGGCGGCGGGCTGGACACCACGCAGGCGCTGTTCGGCATGGCCAGCGTCTATCTCGCGCGCAATCCGGAGCGCCGCCAGGAGCTGATCGATCATCCCGAGCTTCTGGACAACGCCATAGAGGAATTCCTGCGCGTTTTCCCGCCAACGCAAGGCAATTCACGCCGCGCGACCAAGGAAATCACCGTGGCGGGCCATGTCATCAAGCCTGAAGAACAGGTGTTCATGTCCTGGGCCGCGGCCAATCGCGATCCCGACGACTATGAAAATCCCCATGAGATCGACTTCCGCCGGGAAAATATCCGTCATTTCTCCTTCGGCGTCGGGCCACACCGTTGCCTGGGTTCGCATCTGGCGCGACTGGAGGCCAAGACCATGTTCCAGGTCCTGCTGGAAAAGGCACCCAATTACAAGCTGGTCGACGGCGGCGTCGAACTGGGCGACGATATCGGCACGATCGCCGGCTTCAAGAAGATCGAAATCACGGTCTGACCGCACAGGCGGCAATCATAGCGGACCTTCAGGAGAGTAAAATGGCGACAACTGCGGAATATGGTCTGGGGGAATTCACCTTCCCGCGCGGATGGTTCATGGTCGCAGAAGCCAGCAAGATCGGAAAATCGCCCTATTCGGTCCGTTTTTTCGGACAGGACATGGTGATCTACCGGGGCGAGAGCGGTCAGCTGCACATGGTGAGCGCCTATTGCCCTCATATGAACACCCATATCGGCAAGAGTTCGACCTCGTTCATGGCCCAGCAGGGCAAGCAGATCGAGGGTGAATCGATCCACTGCCCTTATCATGGCTGGCGCTTCGGGCCAGACGGCGTCTGCAACAAGATTCCCTATTCCGACAAGATTCCGCCGCTCGCCAAACTGAAATCCTTCAAGGTCGTGGAGCGTTATGGCGTCGTGTTCCACTGGCATGATCCGGAGGGGGGTGAACCGGACTATGACCTGCCCGCCATCCCCGAATGGGATGATCCCCATTATGTGAAATGGGACATCGACCATCTGGGATCGATGAATCTCCATCCGATCGAGGTTGTCGACAATATCGGCGACATCCAGCATCTGGCGCCCGTGCATGCCACGACCAAATTCTATTATTTCGAAACGATCCTTCACGGCCATGTCGCGCAGCAACTGCTGGGCGGACGCCATGAATTGCTCGGCGCGGATGCAGGCATGTCGGAATTCAACACATATTATACGGGGCCGGGCATCCTGCTTTCCCGCTATGTGGCGAACAATGCCAATGATTCCATCATGTTCATCTGTCACACGCCGATCGATGACGGATCCGTGTTCGTATGGCATGCGGTCCTGAGCAAGCCCAGCGACAGGAACCCCACCGAGGAGGACATCGCGACGGCGAAGGCGCAACAGCAGATGAGTTGCGACGCGTTCGCGCAGGATTTCGAGATCTGGTCGAACAAGATGCCGTGTTTCAGGCCGATGCAAATGCCGGGCGACGGCAATTTCCTGAAAGTCAGGACCTGGTACAGGCAGTTCTACAATCCGCGCTCCGCAGCGGCCGACATTCTGGCCCGCAGCGAAGGTCGCTACATCATTCCGGGCGTCCCCAGCGCGGAGGATGGCGGCGCGCGCAAGGAAATACTGGAAGCTGCGATAGCCGGCTGATCCATCCCGGACCACCATATAGAGAGCAATCATGAGATATCGGATCGTAATCGACAAGGACCAGTGCGTCGGCCATGCGCGTTGCGCGAACGTCGCCCCGCACCTCTTCAAGCTGGATGAGAGCGGCTATATCGCCACGACGGGCTTCGACGTGCCGGAGGGCGAGGAAGTCGCGGCCTTCCGCGGCTCGCTCGCCTGCCCCGAGCGCGTTATCAAGATGTTCGATGCCGAAGGACAGCAGGTCAAGAAGACGCCGCGCAGCACTTGATCCGACTTTAATGCGCTGAAATGTTAAATCCGGCAGAAACGGACGTTTATGTCCCTTCCTGCCGGATTTTTGTTTCTGAAGTTTTCGTGCTGTACCGGACCGCTTCAGGCGGTCCGGTACAGCACGTGGCTTGCTCAACCCGCGATCACTGGAATTTGTGGCCCCAATCGCTGCCCCGTGTCGTTTCGAACACGACATGTTCCGACCAGTCCATCTGCTTTCCGCCAAAGCCATATTCGAGCGAAAAGCCCGCCGGTGTCATCATGTAGAAGGAGATCATGTCGTCATTGACATGGCGGCCCAATGTGGCGGTCACCTTGACGCCATGTTCCGCGACCCGGTCCAGGCACCGGCCTACATCGTCGATGCTCCCGACCTCCAGCATGATGTGGATGCAGCCCCCCGGTATGGGAAGTTCGCCAAAGGCGAGACTGTGCTGCCGCCGATTGCGGCAATGCAGGAAATGCACCCTGGCCTTCCCGTCCGGCATGGGGACATGCAGGATATCCGACAGAGAAAAGCCGCCAAGGCTGGTCCAGAAGTCGGCTTCGGCCTTGAAATCCTTGACTGCCGTGAGCACGACATGACCAAGGCCCATATCACCGGTCACAAAGCCGCTGACGGCAGCGGGGGAGACGAAGGGCTGGAAATCCGATATCGGGCCCCAGGCCAGTTCATGGCTGTGACCTTCGGGATCCTTGAAGGAAAAATATCCCTGGACCTGCCTTATCTGCGCGCCTTCCGCCGTTCCTTCGACCAGTTCGACGCCACCATCCGTCAGTTCGGCCCTCGCCGCATGGAAGTCATCCTCCGTCTGGACAAGCCAGCCGCTGGCGATGAGGCCATTGTCCTGGCCCGGCAGGATCGCGATGCGAAAGGCGCGGTGATCGATCTTCACGTAGAGCGCGCCCGCCGGTCCATCCAGAGCCATGGCCCCCAGAACCTTTTCAGCGTAGAATTTCCATTCGGCAACCTCCGGTGCTCCAACCAGCAGATAGCCCAATTCAGCGATCTTCATGTCCTGTTCCTTGCTCCGGACGACGGTTCTCATCAGCGCGCCTAGCGCGCATCGCGGCGGCGGCAATCGTCCGAAAAGACAAGGATAGGGGCTTGCCGGCTAATTATCCCTCGCAGGCAGGATCGCCTTGTAACTCATGCGGGCCAGGATCGCGGCGGCCATGTCATTGTCGAGTGGTTCGTCCGGGAAAAACCATCCTTCGAACAGGACCGCGGCCGCCACCATGCCAAAGGCATAGCGCACGAATATGGCCGGCGGGATGTCATAGCCTCCATCCTCATCGCGGTAGAACAGCCTTACCCTCTTCTCGGCAGCGAGAAAATAATCGTCGAGGGCATGGGACAGGGGCAGATCGCCAGCGGTCACCGACTTCGCCAGCGCCTGGAGGAGGTCGGCATTCTCCCTGAGGAACAGGAAGAGCGCCTGCATGGTGGAAAGGCTACGCGCTTCCTTGCCCTCAGCCTCCACGTCCATGCTCTGCAGGAAGGCTGTGAAGACAGTCTTGAACGGTTCGATGATCGCCGCTTCGAACAATTTCGCCTTGGATTCGAAATGGCGGAAAATCAGGGCCTCGGCGACACCGGCGCCTCCGGCAATGGTTCTGGTGGTCGTGCCTGCCAGGCCGTCGGCCGCGAACAGGGCGCGAGCGGAATCCAGAATGAGCGACCGGACCTCGGCCGAACCACGACGGCGGCGACCGCCTGCGCCATCCTCTATTTTGTTCCGCGTCCCCTTGCCTGCCAATTGCATGTCCTTTAGATAGTGATCACTGACTAATAACAACCCACATGTGGAGAGCGAGTCCGATGAGCGCTGATTATCAACTGATCATCCGCGGCGGAACCGTCGTCGATGGAAGCGGCGGCAAGGCTGTGGCGGCCGACGTGGCGATACAGGACGGCCTGATCGTCAAGGTCGGACAGATTCATGGCACCGCGGAAGAGGAAATCGACGCCAGCGGCCTGATCGTGACGCCCGGCTTCGTCGACGTCCACACCCATTATGACGGTCAGATCACCTGGGAAAGCCGGATGGCGCCGTCCTCGAACCATGGTGTCACCACCGTCGTCATGGGGAATTGCGGCGTCGGCTTCGCCCCGTGCCGGAAAGGGGACGAGGATCTCATGATCCGCCTGATGGAAGGGGTGGAGGACATTCCTCATGTCGTGATGGCCGCCGGCGTGCCGTTCAACTGGACAAGCTTCCCCGACTATCTCGACGCGCTCGAACAGCGCCAGAGCGACGTCGATTTCGCCACGCAGATCCCGCATTCGCCCCTGCGGGTCTTTGTCATGGGGGAACGCGGCGCCGATCTGGAGCCGGCGAACGAGCAGGATCTGGGCCATATGCGCAGGCTGGTCGCGGAGGCGATCCAGGCGGGCGCTCTCGGCGTGTCGACGTCACGCAACCTGTTCCATCGGTTCCGCAACGGGAAGCTCGCGCCCAGCGTCCGTTCCGAACTGGCCGAACTGAAGGCGCTGGCAGCCGGATTGAAGGACGCGGGAGACGGCGTCTTCCAATGCATTCCCGACATCGACGGCAACGGTGCGGACGAGGTTGGGATGTTGGAGGCCATAGCGCAGGAATGCGGACGTCCGGTCAATTTCAGCCTCATCCCCATGCCGGGCAACCCCGCGAACTGGGACATTTATGTGAATGCGATTCGCACTGCGCAGGATAAGGGCCTGCGTCTGAACGGCCAGTTCCTGCCCCGCGCGATGGGTGTCCTTTTCGGACTCGATCTGAGCTTCCATCCTTTCAGCCTCAACCCCAGCTACCGCGCCCTGGCGGACCTGCCGCTGGCCGAGAAGGTCGGAAAAATGCGGGACCCCGCGCTGCGCGCGCGCCTCCTTTCAGAGGAGCCGGAAGACCCCAATCCCGCCTTTGTCGGCCTGCTGAAGGCGGGACTGACCCTCTATCGCCTCGGCGAGCCGGCAAATTATGATTTCGCCGAGGAGGAAAGTCTTCAGGCTGAAGCCGCGCGGAGCGGCCGTCCCCTTGCCGACGTCATCTACGATGCCTTGCTGGAAAGCGAAGGCCGGGCGATCCTTTGCGCCTATGGCAGCAATGTCCGCGATACCGTCGCACGGACGTCGGCGTTGATCGGTGAGGATAATATGATCGTGGCGCTGGGTGACGGCGGCGCCCATTATGCGATGATCTGCGACGCTGCCTATCCCACCTACATGTTGGCCAATCGCCTGGGCCGGGAGGGGCTGGACCTGCCCCGGCTGGTCCGGTCGCTGACCAGCCAGCCCGCGGAATCGGTCGGCCTGCTCGATCGCGGCAGGATCGCGCCCGGCTACAAGGCCGATATCAACATTCTCGATCCCGAAAAGATCGTGCTGCACCGTCCACAAATCCGGACGGACCTTCCCGCCGGCGGCAAGCGGTTGCGGCAGGAAGCGCAGGGCTATGTCGCGACGCTGGTGTCAGGAAACCTCACCTATCGCAACGGCATCCCCACGGGCGCGCTGCCCGGGAAGCTGGTGCGTGGCACGCGTAGCGCCCCCACCGACGCCCATGTTCCCATGGGCGCCGCGGCGTGAACGGCGGGGTCGAAATGCAGGACAGGACGAACCAGGACCTCGTCCTTGAACCACTGCCGGGCGCCTTTGGCGTCCGGGCGGTCGGCGTCGACCTTAACCATGCGGACGACGCCCTGTTGCGCGGCCTGGCCGACGCCCTTTTCCAGAACCGGATCCTCGTCGTGCCGGGGCAGGCCATGTCCAACGATCAATATGTGGCCTTCGGCAAGCGCTGGGGGCGGCCCGTCCTGCTCGTCTCCCGCAGCAATCGGCATGGCGAGCATCCCGAGATGATCGTCCAGTCCAATTCGGGGTCCGTGCCGACCTTCATGCGCAACGTCGCGTCCCACTGGCATTGCGACAGCTCCTATGAAGATGAGGTGGCGACCGTCACCATGCTGCTTGGGGTAAAGGCACCTGCGGAGGGCGGCGAGACGCTCTTTGCGGATCTGGTCGCCGCCTATGCGACCCTGCCGAAAGACATGCGGGACCGCATTGACGGGCTGCAGGTCCGTCACGGTATCAGCGCGGCCACGCCGGGAAAGGATGAGACGATCGTCCGTCCGCAGGATCTTCCCGAAGACATGCAGCGTCATGTCGACATACCCGCGCCTGTCCTCCATCCCCTGGTGCGCACGCATCCGGTTACGGGCATGAAGGCGCTATACGGGCTGGGTGGTTCCGCCTTCGCGGTCGAGGGGATGGACGAAGCGGAAGGATTGGCGCTTCTGGACGATTTGAAAAGCCACGCGACCGCGCCGATATTCGTGCAGGACTATAAATTGATGCCGGGCGACGTGCTGCTGTGGGACAATCTGTCGGTGATGCACCGGGCAACGCCCATCGAATATTCCGATGCGCCGGACAAGGCACGGCTGAATTATCGCATCAGCGTCAAGGGCCTGCCGGATTTCCTGGCCGTTTCCGAAAATCAGCTTATGGAGCCGGCGTCGAAATAGGCGCGCATCTGTACAATGAGGCCGTCATCGTTCATCACCAGCGTCTCGAACGGGTGGATAGTGACCTGTCCACCCTCCCCCGCGTCCAGCCGGGCGCGAAAGGCGAAGGCAGCTTCATTGCCGCAAATGACGATCCGTTCCAGTTCGGCGGATATTTTCATGGCGCTGCCCTGAGAGAAGAAGGCACGCAACGCGTCATGGCCGACCATGGGCGGGGTGCCGACCGGGTCCTCGAATGACCCATCAGGCGCGAATAAAGCGACGCGCGCCTCTATGTCGCCCGTCGCAAAGGTCGCGAGATACCGGGTGACGAGGTCGCGAATTCTGTCGCCAGCCGGCGTTTCCCGCCCCTTGGCCATTTCGACGAACATGTCCTTCAACATGGATCACTCCCCAGCCGCGATGGTGGCTGCTTCCGTTTGCCGATACCCCTTGCGGCCGAAATCCGGATCCGCCCCCAGCTGCCGGTTCCAGTCCGCAAGATCGAAATAATCCCGCCAATGCACGATGAGATTGCCGTCGTTCACCGTGAAGGCGCCCATCACGCGACATTCTGTCCTGCGTCCGTCATTGAGGATGAATATGTCGGACCGTTCGGTCAGCACCGTGCCATCGGCCGCTTCCACAATATGATGGATTTCCCATGGCGCCTCCCGATACATGGCCATGAAGGCCTGATTGGCTGCCCGTATGTCGTCCTTGCCGACGATCAGGTCCATCGGCACATTCTCGAATATCGCATCATCGGCAAATTGCGCCATCATGAAGTCGATGTCGCGGCGCGCCCATGCTTCGACGAGATTGAGTACCGCTCTGGTCTTGCCACTCATCTTCCTCTCCCTTCATCACAGCCGAAGCGCGTGCGAAAACAGGGTCCGACCGGGGACGTTGCGGTCCGCCGAATACCGGACCCTGCCGCTCAGAGCATCATGTCGAACGGTTCGCCGCCCATCAGCTTGTCGCCATAGGTGCGTCCGTAGATGCGGTACTGGGCTGCGGCATGCTGACGCCCGGTCAGCATGTTGCGATAGATGCGGCCCATGTTGGATGTGTCGTACACGCCGCCGCCGCCCGCGACCGTCAGCATGCCTTCGGCCAGCTTGACGCAGCGGTCGGCAACGCTCGCGCTCTGGAACCGCATCATGTGCCGCATGTCCAGCGGCGGCATCTCGTCGCGCTCCGCATAGTCCTGCATGATCTCGAAATTGGCGAACATCACCTTTTTCATCTCGTCTATGCCCGCTTCGGCCGATGCCACCGCCAGCTGCGCGTCGGGATCCTTGGCGGTCTTGCTGCCCATGAATACCTTGTCCTTGGCATAGGCCTTGAACAGGTCGAGGAAGTGTTGCAGCGCGCCAATCTGGCCGTTGGTGATCCCCCGCATGAACACGAGCATGAAGGGCATGCGATAGAGGGGGTTGTCATTCCACTGCCGGCCCGGGCTGGTCCCGTTGAAGCCGTCGATGAATTTATGTGTCCGATATTCGGGGATGAAGGCCTTTTCCACCACGATGTCGTGGCTGCCCGTCGCGGCCAGGCCGGTTGTGCGCCAGGTGTCGACGATCTTCGCATCCGCCCTGGGCAGCAGGAAGGCGCGATAGTCGGTCGGATCGCCATTGACGAAACCGCCCAGGAAGGTCCAGTCGCAATGCTCGCTGCCGCTGGAATAGGACCAGCGACCGGAAAATTCGAAGCCACCCTCGACAGGCGTCGCCGTGCCGCCCGGCATATAGGGCGAGGCGACCAGCACCGAGCTGTCGTTGCCCCAGACGTCCTGCGCCGCGCGGTCATCCATCAGGCCGATGTGCAGGCTGTGCAGGCCGATCACGCCATAGATCCAGGCCACGGACATGTCGCCCTCGCCCAGTGCGATCTGCACCTCGGCAAAGGCGCGCTGGCCAAGCTCATAGCCGCCCCAGCGGCGCGGCTGAAGGACGCGGAACAATCCGGCCTCGTTCATTCGCCGGACCGTGTCCGGATTCACCGTCCGGTTCGCCTCATCCTCCGCGGCACGCTCCCGCAGCAGCGGGATCAAGGCGCGCGTCCGATCGACAAGCTGCTCGACCGACGGGATGGTTTCGTTCTTGGTATCAGCGTGGACAGCCGACATGGATCACTCCCAAATACTGTTTCCTGATGACCTACGCCCCGGACTGCCGCCCACCATCATCCGTTCGGACGTTTGCAATCACCCGCGAGCAAAGAAAGCCTCGCCTCCACCGCGGCGCCCAGGTCCTGCGTCGATGCCAGGCCGCCAAGGTCCGGCGTCAGCGCGTCCCCGGCCAGCAGGGCGTCGCCAATGGCTTGCAGGATGGCGGCGCCCGCCTCCTGTTGCCCCAGATGGTCCAGCATCATCGCCCCGGCCCAGATCTGCCCGATCGGATTGGCGATGTTGCGCCCGGCGATGTCCGGTGCAGAACCATGAACCGGCTCGAACATGGAGGGATGAAGACCTTCCGGATTGAGATTGGCGGAAGGCGCGACGGCGATCGTGCCGGTACAGCCGGGCCCAAGGTCAGACAATATGTCCCCGAACAGGTTGGACCCGACGACCACGTCGAACTGTTCGGGCTTCATCACGAAGCGTGCCGCCATGATGTCGATATGATGGCTGTCCGTCCGCACGTCGGGATATTCCGCCGCAATCGCGGCAAAGCGCTCGTCCCAGAAGGGCATCGAATAGAACAGTCCATTCGACTTGGTCGCCGAGGACACATGGCGGCGATCCAGCCGACGCGCGAGGTCGAAGGCGTAGCGCAGGATGCGATCGGTGCCGCGCCGGGTGAACAGGGCAGTCTGGATGACGGACTCGTTTTCCCCGCTCCCGCTCCTGCCGCCCAGGCGCGAATATTCGCCCTCGGTATTTTCCCGGACGACCCAGAAATCGACGTCTCCGGGCTGCTTGCCCTTCAGCGGGCAATCGATGCCGGGCAGCAATCGCACCGGCCGCAAATTCACATATTGGTCGAATTCGCGCCTGATCGGGATCAGCAGGCCCCATAGGGAAATATGGTCGGGAACACCCGGATAACCGACCGCGCCAAGGTAGATGGCATCATGTTGCGACAGGCGGTCGATGCCGTCGTCGGGCATCATCGCGCCCGTCGCGTGCCAGGTTTCGCAACTCCAGTCAAAATGATGCCAGTCGAAGGAAAAGCCGAAGATATCGGCGGCGCGGTCCAGCACCCGAATGCCTTCGGGCATCACTTCCTTGCCTATGCCGTCTCCTGGAATGACCGCGATGGAGTACCGCTTCACGCGGCGCCTCCCGCCATGTCGGCCAATATCTCGTCCCTCAGCACATGCTTCAGGACCTTGCCCGTCGCATTGCGGGGCAGATCGTTGCGAAAGACGACATGTTCAGGAAATTTGAGCTTGGCAATGCCGAAATCCGCCAGGAAGGCGGCAAAATCAGCGCATGTCGGCCTTGCGGAACTTGCCGGCAGAACGACCGCGCAGGCCATCTCTCCCGTCTTCTCGCTCGGAATCCCTACGACCGACACTTCCGCGACATCGGGATGGAGCGTCAGAAGATCCTCGATTTCCTTGGGGCTGATATTCTCGCCGTTGCGGATGATGATATCCTTCTGCCGGCCGGTAATGACGACATAATCTTCGTCCACGATGCGACCAAGGTCGCCCATGCGGAAATAGCCCGCCTCGTCGAACGCGGCGGCCTCATCCTCTATATTATGATAGCCGACCAGCATCTGCGGCCCCTTGGCGAGCAGTTCGCCCACGCCTTCCGCGTCGGCGGCGGGGATGATCACCGTGGCCGCGCCGATCTTTCCATCGGTTTCAGCCGCATGTTCGGTGTCGCCCACATCGATCGACCCCAATGTGATGGTGGGGACCTCTGTCGAGCCATAGACGCGGGTGGCGATGCAGTTATCGAACCATGACGTGGCCTCGCGGATCAGCGACGGCGGCACCGAAGCGCCACCGCAGATGAAGATACGCAGGCTGGGAAGACGGGCGCCGGAAACCCGGCAGGCGTCCAGCAGGTGCTGCAGGAAAGGCGTGGCGCCCGCCATGTGCGTGCATTGCTCCTGCTCGATCAGCCTTGCGGCGGCCGCGCCGTCCCACATGTCCATCAACACCGCACTGGTGCGGTACAGAAGCGGCATTTCGAAGGCATAGAGCGATCCGCCGATATGGCTGACTGGAGACGCGACCAGATAGCGCGCATCCTCCCCCCGATTCCAGAAACGGTGAAGCTGGACGATATCCGCATTGATCGTGTTATGCGTGTGCAGCACGCCCTTTGGGCGGCCGGTGGTGCCGGACGTGTACAGGATCATCCGCACGGCGCCCGGATCGACCGGATCGAACGTCGCCTCGGGACTGCCCTCCGCGACCAGTCGCTCATATCCCACGCCATCACCCGGATCGCCGCGCAGAACCACCACGAGGGGCGGACTTTCCATCTGCGCGCCGACTTCGGCCATCATGGTCCGATAATCGACGCGACGAAACTCGGCGGGAATGAAGATCGCGCTGCTCTTGCAGTCGGAAAGCATGAACAGCAGTTCGGCGTTGCGGAAATTGGTGACCAGCGGGTGGCTGACGGCGCCGATCAACGCCGTGGCGAGATAGACGACGCAGGCCTCATGCCAGTTGGGCAGCATGAAGGAGACCACATCGCCCCGCCCGATGCCGCGCCGCCGCATGGCGTCCGCCAGGCGGCGCGCCGATTGATAGAGGTCGCCCGCCGTCAACCGGATCTCTCCATCGATCAGCAGCACCCGTTCGGGCTCCTGCGCGGCAAGCCGGGCCGCCGCTTCGCCGATGGTCGTGTCGAGCCACCAGCCGCCCGCGCGCGCCTGCGCTTCGCGGTCGGGGTCGTGCCTGATCGACCAGCCATCCACGACGCGACGGGTGATGCCGGATTGCGATGGCGTCATTTCGCGACCCTTTCGGCGAGACGCGCTTCCTCGCTCAGGAATTTGGTGGTGGTCCAGCCGCCGTCCACGGCCAGGATCTGACCGTTGATGAAGCCCGCCTGATCCGACAGCAGGAACCAGATCGCGTTGGCGATGTCCTCTGCCGTGCAGGTCCGGTTCATCGGCGTCATCTCGAAATTCATCCGCCGGAAGACTTCATTCTCCCAATTATAGGCTGTCATCGGCGTTTCGGTGACGCCCGGCGCGACGACGTTGCTGCGAATGCCCTCAAAGCCATATTGCGCCGCCATGTGCAGGGTCAGGCCGTTGATGCCCGCCTTCGCCGCCGAATAGGCGCCGCCGCGCAGACCGCCGAGGATCGAAAAGGTCGAGGACACGTTCACGATGGCGGAACCCGGCTTCATCACGGCGATCGCCTCCCGACAGTAACGGAAGGGCGCGCGCAGCAGTACGTCCAGGAAATCGTCCAGTATCTCGTCCGTGGTTTCATGCACGGGCGATGGCTTGCCCTTGCCTGCATTGTTGACGAGATAGTCGAGACGACCGAACCGCTCGATCGCCATGGCCACTGAGGCCGCGGGTGCCTCTGCCGCCGTGATGTCGGCTACATGCAGGGCGACGGAGTCGCTCCCCAGTTCGTCCTCGACCTGCTGAAGCGACTCGCGCGTGCGGCCCACGGCGACGATGCGGACGTCGTTGGCGACGAGCGTACGCGCCGTCGCCAGGCCTATTCCCGTTCCCGCTCCCGTCAATATGGCGACTTTCCGGTCCTGAACGCTCATTGGCCGTCTCCATGGAGAAAGCAGGAAAGGTGCGCGTTGGAGTCGTCCTTTTGCCCGATCATGTACAAATATCCCCAAGGATCAGAATTCAGTTCGCAAGCCGACCGTTCATATCGGCCGAACGTGCCGCGTCGCGGCTGCCAGAGGCATAGACGCCGCACGGATATGCGCCTCGTCCAACTGAACTAGGCCGCACGCGGCCAGCCGTGCGGCAACGGCGTTAAATGACCATATTTGTAAATATATGGATATAAAGCCGAGATTGGTGCTGCGCGGTTCGGGAACAAAAAATGCTGCCATGCAGCAAGGACATTCCGGCATAATGGCTGTTTTCAGCGGGATATCGAGAATATTGAGATAAGGAGAACCGTGGCGCAGGACCCTACAAAAGGACGCCAAGCCATATTGACATAATTCTCCATTCATGTGCATTTAAATGCATGGCAAGATTCGGTGGGCCTGCCGAGGGCAACGCCGGTAAGCACGATAGGAGAGGCACGCATGGCGGTAGCCCAATTGAAATTTCCTGCTTCCCAAAGCAGCATTTCCTACGACGCCCTTATCTCAGCAATATATCGCAGCGTGGACGACGACGACGCCTGGCCTGAGGCGCTCGACATCCTTCGGGGCTATCTGGGGGCCAATGTGGCCTGCCTGCGCATCGCGCAGCAATCCAAGACCCATCGGCAATATCTTTTCGCCTCAGGTCCTCATGCGACCGAAGACTCCATTCGCGAGTGGGAACAGATAAATTCCCGGGAACTGCTACCGCAGGACCTCAAGCCAGGCGAAACCACCGTCATCGACTGGCGCCTTGTCAGCAATGCCGTTCAATGCTCCAAATTGTTGCAGCGATATGATATCGCGGTGACAGCGACCGTATGCGTCGATGTGATCGATGATGCCCAATATACGCTCAATTGCAGCAGGGGTTTTGAAGATTCGGAATTCCGGTCCGCAGACCTGGACAGTTTCCGGCAGATTGCGGAGCATTTCCGTCGCGCCATGGCGCTTCGCCGCCAGAATATGCAAAGCAAGGTCGTCAGCCAGTTCCAGACAGAGGCGCTGGACAGCCTGGGCATTGCGGCCATTCTCATCAACCGCGCGGGCAGCCATGTCCTGCTGAATCAGACGGCTCAGGATGCGCTGGATGAAGGCGTCGGTCTGGAACTGACGGCGCGCGGGCTGCGGGCCGTGGACCGCACCGACGATGGCGCCTTCCAGCAGGCGCTCCGGGCGGCTTTGTGCGAGAAGGAGCCGGCCGGTTCGCGGGCGATGCTGATCAACAGCGGGGACGACGACCGTCGCCTGCATCTCGTCGTCAGTTCACGGCGGCACAGTTCCATGATTTCCGGCGAGACGGAGACATCCGCCTTGATCTTCCTGCGGGTCAAGGAAATAGTCGGCGAAGCGGACAAGAAATTGCTGCAGCAGCTTTTCTCCTTCACCGCGACGGAGGCCAATCTCGCGGTCGGGCTGGCCAAGGGTCTGTGCCTGAAGGACGTCGAATCCCAACTCAATATCCGTCACAACACGGCGCGTGCGCATCTGCGTTCGATGTTCGCCAAGGCGGACGTGTCGCGACAGGCGCAACTGGTGTCGCTGCTGGCCAACAGCCTGGTCCCGCTGGGGCGCATGAGTTCGACACCGCTGCAATAGGAGATCACCCTGTCCGTTCCCGGACAGCCTGGAGCGCACTGCGTTTAATCCAACGCAGCGCGCTCCATCTTATTTGATGCCTGATGCTCGGCCTGATAGCTGTCATATTGCGTTCCGGGCGGCGCTGTCACGGTAAGGCATGATGCCGCATAGCCGCCCTCGACCGGCAATATCTGACCCGTCACATAGCTTGATTCATCGGAACAGAGCCAGACGGTCGCTGCCGCGATCTCATCCATCGTTCCGAACCTCTGCATCGGATGCGCCACATCGTCTTCGCGGCTGACGGTGGCCGTGCAGGCAATTGCCTGCCCCCTGCCCCGCAGATCGTGTCAACGACCTCCTCGATCTTTCCGGCGGTGCGGCCCATCACCACCACTCTGTTTCCAAGTTCCGCAAATATGTCCGTAAATGGTCTCAGCGTTCGAGCGGCACTGAGAAAGCCCGCAAATAGTCCCCGGTCATCCGGTCTATGTCGTCGAGCGTCAGGCCGGCGCTTTCCAGGGTGTAGGCGTGATGGCTGCGGCCCGCCCTGATGCGCCTGTCTTCCTCCAGCCAATGCCGCATCACCTGCCGTCGGCCGTCGTCGGTCGCGATGCCGAAATGGCGGTAGATGCTATCGACGGTCGCCATGGGGTCGGCCTGCAGGTCCACGAACTGGATATCGATGAACCGATCGGCCATGCCAGGGCGCTTGCGGAAGGCCAGCGCATCAACCCAGGTTCCATCATAATCCTGGATCACCGCGGCCGAGCCGGGAGGTTGATCGCCATGCTTCGAATGCAGGATGGAGGTCAGGCTGCCCATGGAAGGATAGATTTTCGCCGTATCGCGGTGGCAATGCACGAACAGCGCGTCGGGAAAGACATCGATGATCTCCTGCAGGAAGCGCACGTGGATCGGCGTCTTGAGGATCCACCGGCGACGCGGCTCGCCATATTGCAGATATTGGAGCAGGGCGCGCTGTTCCCGATAAAGCGGCGCGAAATCCCGGGAGAAGACATGGCGCTCGAAATTCGGAATATGCGCGCGCGCTGCATAGTTGACCGATTGCAGAAACATTTCCCACATGAACGGACATTCTTCCGCCCGATCGGCATCGCTGGGGTGCACGCCCTGCCAGTCATCATCCATCAGCCCGTTGAACTGCGCGCTTTCCCGCGCCCGTTGCAGTCGCAACGCCCGATGCATGGGATCGGGATTCTTCGGCCCGGGCGACAGCATTTCGAACATGCGCGGCGCACGGTTGTCAGGATCGGAACCCAGCAGATTGTGCAGGAATGTCGTCCCTGACCGGGGAAGACCGAGGATGAAGACCGGGCTGTCGATCGGCTCGTCCCCAACCCCCTTCAATCTTTTGCGGTCGTCCAGGTAGACGAGCCGCGAGCACAGATTTTCATGTATTTGCCGATAGATGCGACGAGCACCCAGTTCATGGAGACGGGCCGTCGAATTCAGGTCATCGACCAATATGGTCAGTGGCTCCAGCGGGTTTCCCGTAAATGGCGCGTCCCAGTCCGATCGTCCGGTTTCCAGTTCTGCGCCATGCATCAGCGCGCGCGCATCCGCTATCCTGTTCAAATTCCGTCTCCTTCCTTGCGCCTGCCGCGGATCGGCTTCAAAGCCCGTAAAGCCGCTTGACGCCGCTCCTGCGCGCTTCGATCGTTGCTTCCCGCTCCGCCGGCGAGATCCTTCGGCCATCGGGATGCAAATGGTCGTGCAGGTCAGCCAGGGCGACTTTCGTCACCGTCGACCGCGGCACGAAATCGGCATGGACCCAGCGCCATGCGGCGATGCCGCGCCTGTTGCCGGCGCTGTCCAGCCAATTGGGAACGCTCGGATCGGACAGGGAAAGGACGAAGCGCGCCTTGCCGTCCGGATCGCCATCCGCCTGCATCATGTTGAGCGACGACTGGTGATTCATGTAATCGAGCGTGTGCTGGCAAAGATCCGCGAGCTGGATCGCCCAGAAACGGGCCCTGCGCGGGATCTCGACCTCAATGACCAATGCTTCCCCGTCGTCGATGTCAAAGACCATAAAATGGTAGCCGGCATGCTGGATACCGCCCAGATTCTGTTCGCGCCCCTCCCAGAAC
>Ga0207678_10000274_pt1 | contig 46691 bp, 48 predicted proteins | sample KBSC63metaG_FD_184319 | JGI IMG/M metagenome (GOLD analysis project Ga0207678, IMG submission 184319) | Corn rhizosphere microbial communities from Kellogg Biological Station, Michigan, USA - KBS C6-3 metaG (SPAdes) (version 2) | ecosystem: Host-associated > Plants > Roots > Rhizosphere > Soil ... | reverse complement strand
AACCACCGGTTGCGAAACACTGCGTGTTCTGGAAGTAATCGTAAGCGTTCCTGATGATCCGCAGGTAAGCCGGATCACCAGTCACCTCATACGCCATCGCCGCGCTGCTGAACGTGTTGCAGTGACTGTACGCGTGCGCGCCCTGCGCATCCGGGGGGCTCGCCGTGTTCGCGAACTTGTCCCAGTAGGCGGGATACAGCCACACTTCCGCGAACTGCTTGAACAATGGATCGCCGCTCGCCTGGTACGCACGGTAGAGATTCTCCGACAGCGTGTACCACTCGTGCGGAAGACCGTAGTAGGTGGTAGGATCCGTTCGATCACGCAGAGACCGCTCGCGACTGAACGTCCTGTCGGCCCAGCGCGTGATGCTCTGCAGCAACGGCATCGCTTCCGGTACATCGGCGTACACGTGGAGATCGACCAGGCCGCACACCATCTTGTCGTAGCCGTATGTCTCCATGCGGCAGTTGCCATCGGGCCCGAACGTCTTCGCCCACTCGCGCACGAGCCCTACAGCTTTCGTCCGCGCGGCATCGTCTCCGGTCGCCCGGTACATGCGCGCGAATCCGCTCAGCCACTGGCCGAAGATCTCGTCGGTGTTCACCTTCGCCCAGCCGCCCAGAGTTTCGCCGGGCGCCGGCAGTCCGGCCGCTACACGATACCCCTTCAGGATGTCGTCATCGGGAACGTTCAGATAGAACTCGCGCGCGGCCAGATACTGCGTTCGCCACCGGCTCTCGCTCAGCGTCACACCGCGATAGTCGAACGGCTCGAGTGCAGTCTTCGCGGAGGGCGCATCCGCTTCTCCAGTCGCGGCTGCAGTCACGCCTGCAGCTGCACCTGCGCCAGTTTCCTGCGCGCCAAGCCGCGATCCGATCACTATCAGCCCCGACACTACGGGTACGGCGCTGATACCCTGAGCCAGAAACTCGCGCCTGGTGATGTCTTCCATTGGGCTTCCATGAAATTGGATATAATATCCCCAAATCACGGATATAGCGGTCGGCTGGACTTCCGCAAGTGGCCGGCCCCCGCCGCTCGACCTGCCACCAGTCGCTGAGCTCTACAGCGCTCGCAAGGAATCAGTCTCCGCCGCAAGCTCGTTCAGATACCGCTGCATCTCCGCCACTCGCTTCGCACCTTCCCGCTTCGCCGCCGCACTCTGCAACCGGCCCGGCATCTGAAGCATGTTCTGCCGTATCGCCTCCACCGCGTGTGGCAGGTCCGGCGTGAACTTCTCGCGCGTAGTCAGCGACAGTATGCGCGCGACGTCCACCGCGCCAAGAAAGTCCAGTATGTCGGCGTCACGGAATAGCACGGCAACGGCAAGAGTGTCCGGCGGACGATAGTACTGGTGATGATCGATGATCTCCTTCACCAGCGCGGACTTCTCCATCGGAAAGCCGGCATCGCGTAACACGCTGTCCACCAATTGAATCGAGCGATCACCGTGATCCACGCCAGCCTTCGCGTACGGTGGAATGCCGCCCATGTCGTGCAGATACGCAGCCGCGTATAACGCGTCGTCATCCACTGCCACGCCTTCCGCACGAGCAAGCGAAAGCGTCATCTCGTAATCACGTCGTCCGTGCGCAGGTCCCCACGCGGTATGCTGTAGATGCGCTTCGGCAAATGCGCGAATGTTCGCGCGCCAGTCGGACGAACGCGGCGCAGTCGCGATTGGAGTTGCGGCAGGCGCGATAGTTGCCGACGATGCTGCAGATGATGAGATGAAGAGCGTCGCGACTATGACGCCAGGAAGACACCAGGCGATGATGCTGGCGCGACGCGGTGCGGGAAACCCAAACATGCGCGACTCACTGCTGAGCGTTCGGAAAAGCTGGGAGCCCGACGTGAGTCAACGTACTCACGACAGCCCCGAAATCTACGGCCAAACGTATGAATGGTAAGCCGCCGCATCCGAATATCACCCCATCGGAGCAACCTGATACTGCTCCAGCTTGCCATCCGGCATCTCATATGTCCAGACACGTAGCGCACGTGTTGGAAACCTTACGCGATAAACACGCTCGACCATACCGCCACGATTGGCCTCCGATATTTGCACGAACTCCGTCGGTGCGCCAAGGGGCGCCAGACCGGAGGTGAAATCGATGATCGCCTGCGTGCTGAAGTACGCGTTCGCGTCGTCCGTGAACAGTGAACGGTTGATGGTGCCGCGTTGCAACCCTTCGAGAATGTCGCGTGCGAGAGCCGTGTGCTTCGCCTCTGTCGCGTCCTGCGTCGTGAACAGTACCCGCGCAATCTGATCGGCGATCACGCCATCAGCGCGTGAAGCGTCCTGGTTCGTGAGCACCACCACTGCGATGCTGTCGTCCGGAAAGACGAGATTCTCACCGGTGAATCCCGCTACTTCACCGTTGTGCTCGATCAACCTGTGCCCATTCATCGTGCCGACGTCGACGCCCAGACCGTAGCCACTGCTGACCCCATCGCGAAGCAGCACCGTCGTTTCCATCGCCTTGTACGATTGCGGTGCGAGCAGCGATTGCCTGATCATCGCGATGTCCCAGCGCGCCAGATCGCTCGCTGTCATCGCAAGCTCACCCGCGCCGTGCATCCACCCGGGACCCGTCGACGTCGCTGGGCGCAACGGACCGAGCGCATAACGCATGTAACCGATCGGTTGAACTGAAGATGGTCCCTTCGCGTCGAAATCGATCGCGCTCTTCATCCCGAGCGGATCGAGAATTCTGCTCTGCAGAAACTGGAAGAACGGCTCACCACTCGCCTTCTCCACGATCAGCGCCGCGATCACGAAGTTGGTGTTGCTGTACTGCCATTTCGTGCCCGGATCGAAATCCAGCGGCTGCTTGGCCCACCGGTCCAGAATCCCCTGCGGCGATATCGGCTTCTGCATCAACGGCGGCACGTAATCCTGCGGCCAGAAATCCTGGTAGCCGGACGTGTGCGACAGCAGCTCGCGAATCGTCACCTCGTCTCCGCGCGTGAGCCCGGGCACGAACCGCGACACGTGATCGTCCAGCGACAGCTTGCCGTCCTGCTGCAACAGGAGTATGGTCGCCGCAGTCAGTTGCTTGCTGATCGAGCCGATGCCATAGCGCATGTCGGGAGTCGCCGCAACCGCAGGATCCAGCTTCGCCGACCCGTACGCATGCGCGTACACGATCTCGCCGTGTCGCACCACCGCGACCGATGCACTTGGTACACCGGTGCTCTTGAGTACCGAAGACGCTATCGAATCGACTCGCCCTGCAAGTTGCGGATCGGCGGGGGCGGCCTGTGCGTTGAGGGACAACGGTCCCAGAGCAACGCTACCGAACAGTAAGGTGGCGAAGGCGTGCGGAATACGCATATGGAGTTTGATGAGGGTCGGAGCTCTCCTGCGACTCACAAGCATGCCAAAGATATGGCCGCAACGCCAGATGGCCGTTGGCCCGGCGACATCCACCACGCGCCGAATGATTGCCACGCCAATCGTCTACGGGTGACGATCGGATTCAACACCGCCACGTTGCAGGAGTAAGTGGTGGCAGGCGAATGTGGGGCACGGATGCATCCGTGCCTCACACTCTAAGTGCTATCGAGAGCAGATTGCGGCTCTCTGCCCCCTGCACACTCTAAGTGCTATCGAGAGCAGATTGCGGCCGACCACATTGCTGCTGTCATCGCATCCCGGGATCGATAACATGGGTTCCCGCTTTCGCGGGAATGACGAACCTGCACGAACCCGCTACCGTCCTTCCGGCTTGAACACTTCCACAGCCAGCGTGAAAGTCCGCGTCTCCGACGCCACCAACGCGCCTACGCCGACGATTTGTCGAGCGACTTCCTCGCCGCGCTCGTTGCGGATCGACACCACCATGGAATACTCCCACACCTGATCCGCCGCCGGCGGCTTGATGGTGCCGTCCACCTTCAACGCCGTGAAACTCGGAAAAACACTCTCGGTGGATGATGCACCGGAGCGCACGTGGTGCCGGCAGCCGGGACAGACGTTGGCGCTTTCGAGGATCGTCGCCCTGCAGTGCGGGCAACTGCGCGTCTTTCCCGGCGTCCGTTGATTCACCGTACTCACGTGCGTCTACTCACGCGATGCTGCGCCCCGCCGTCGCATCCGAGCGCTGCGGACCATCCTTGGCCCACCCGAACTCCACCTGCCCACGCATGCGCGATCCCGCCGCGACAGTGAGCGAGCCGGTGTTGAGATTGCCGTTCAGCACGCCCGTAGAACGCAGCTCCACGCGTGTCGCACCTTCGATGTTGCCCTCGAGCTCGCCATCGATCACGACGTTGCTCGCGCGCACGCCGCCAACCAGCTTCGCGCCCGCTTCGATCGTGAGACTCCCCTGCACGTTCACGTCGCCCTTGAACTGGCCGGCGATGCGCACGTCTCCGTTACCCGTGATCGTCCCCTCGATCGAGAGTCCTGCCGAGATTACCGACTCGGCATTCTTCCGCTCCGGAGTCGCACTCGGGCTGCGGCGCACGGGCTCGTTCGCCGGCGGAAGATCGGCGGACGTCTGAGGCTGGACCTCGGGGTCTGGCGTCAACGACAGCGGTGAAGAATCCTTTTTGACCGAGGTCTGTTCCTTCCAGATTGCCATGGTGCGATGCTCCTGATTGATGTATACGTGCTTCGACTACTGACTACCGTGGACGACGGCGCCAGCACACGGTCACTGCCGCGGTGCGTCCTGCCTGCACAGAATGCACCACTATTTCTACCCCCCTGCGCAGCATCCGGGAATAGCCCGCCGAAATTTCGCCTGTCCCCCCAACTACGGAGTCCTCACCAGGTTCCCGACGACTGCGCTCGCTCCCAGCTTCTTTCGCACGAACGGTCGTACAAAAGCGGCAGGCGGATTGTGCCCCGTCGCCATGTCATAAGCCTGTCTGTACATGGCGTTCGCCTCACTCTGCCGGCCCATCCGCTCGTACGTCATCGCCAACAGGCAGTGCATGAACGGATCGCGCTCGTTCCCCTTCATCGCGACGGCCTTGCCGAACTGCACCTCGGCGGTCGGCAGGTCATTCGTGTATAGCGCGACATAACCAACCAGATACGGAAAGAAACGCTCCTGCTGTGCCGCCATTGCCGTGTCACTGTCGAGTAACTGGCGCGCCTTGATGATCTGCCGCTCCGCCTCGGCTTTGTCCCCCTTCCGGGCCGCCAGACGGCCCAGTGCGTGCGCGAGCCGGTAATCCCAGAGACTGCGAGGATGAGTCTGCGGAGCCGGCTCCTTCACGCCGAGCTCGTAACCCTTTCGATACCACTGGTCGGCAGCGGCCAGATCACCTGCGTCGATACAGACCCGAGCCGCCTCGTTCGCCATCTCTCCCTCCTGGTAGAAGGCGTTCTGCGGCTCCGCCTGTTCCCGCGTCTTCCAGTAGTCGATCACCATCGACTCGTACTTCACCGTATTCGCGCAATCGCCGTCAAAAGCATACGACATCGCCATCGCCCGCTGCGCCGCAGCCTTCGCGGCCGGTACGGTTGCCGTATCGATGATCTTCTGGAAGATGACGCGCGCCTGGGCCGTCTCGCCCTTCAGATCCAGCTGGTTCGCCTCCCGCATTGCGGGCGCCATCCCGCCGCCCGGAGGAGCGCCTTGCGACATCATCACGCCCGGCGCGACCGATGATGCCGCAATGATTAATCCCGCTGATGCAATGCCACGGAGATGAGATGCTGCGGTCATGACAGTTCTCCTTCGCTGATGGGGTGCACCGAATCCTCCGGCGCTCGACAGTAGGCTACTACTCGCCTTCCGGATATATGTTCGCCTCCGTACCATGTTTCTGGCTAGTGTCGAGCTACGATTAGTCGTGCCCGACCCGTTTCATCGCGATCAAACCGCCCGCGCGGCGATGCCTTCCCCCTTCAGATGTGCAAATCGGGCGAGGATGCATATGCACCCTCGCCCGATTCATCGATCGCCTCTTAATTGAGCTACTTCTTCGGCTGCTTCACCACAGTGATCGTCAACGATGACGGATACTGCTTTGAATGATGGACGCTGTTGTGCGCCACCAACGGCTGCGTCTCGTCGTAGTTGTTCCCGCCCGTATTCAGATTGCGATCGAAACGCGGGAAGTTGCTGCTCGACACTTCGATGCGAATGCGATGACCGGCCTCGAAGTAATTGCTCGTCGTCATCGGCTGCAGCGCGACCTTGTACACCTTGCCAGGCTGCATCCACTCCACCGGCTTGTCGTAACCGTTCCGATAACGCAGTCGCTGAATCGTCTCGTCGAGGTTGTACGCTCGCCCGTCAGGATACACATCGATCAACTTCACCGTTATGTCCGTATCCTTTCTGTCCGACGATACGTACGTCGTGAACTGCACCGGTCCGCTCACTTCCATCCCTTCCTTGAGCGGCTCCGTGGTGTACACCAGGATCCCGTCGTTCTGCTCGGCCTTCCTCTGATCCAGTGCGCCACCAGTCAGTGCATTGGCCTGACAGCACACGTTGCCGCCGTTCGACATCACCGGATGCATCGGATCGTAGGTGAAGTTGTCCGGTGTATCCTTGGACGGTGCAGCCATCGTCAGCATGCCGTCACCGTTCAGCGTGTTTGCCTTGCCGTTGCTCGATAGATAGAACGTCATCGGTGACGCACCCTTCGGCGGCCACGAATCCGACGTCTGCCACTTGTTGATGCCCATCACGTAGTAGCGCACCTTGGGCAGCGTGTCCAGCAGGCCCGTCTTCTCGCCCTTGAGGAACGTGTCGAACCAGCCGTACGTCAGCGCGTTGTAATCGAGGCGCGCATCACCGACGCTCCGCTCACCCACGATCGTGTTCTCCGTCGCACGCGTGTACGAGCAGTGCAAGGTCGGCGCGATCACTGCGTACTGCTCGTTCGCGATCGCCGGATCCGCTGTCTTCCGCACGTAGTTGTACGTCGCGAGGTTCGGCCCGATCGACACGTCGTACCACGACATGAACCACAGTCCCGGCACGTTGATCTTCATGCTGTCGTTGAAGAGACCACCACGATACCACGCTGGATCGTTCGGCGTGCGCTTGATCATCGCACCACCAGTCGCAACGGGCATCGAGTCGGCGAATATTCCGTGCGGTCCGCCGTGCGCCTCGATCATGTCCTGCTCCGGCAGATGCCAGAACGCTTCCTTCCAGTCCACGGGTGGCAACTGATCCGCGAGATCGAACCCGCGCGCAGCACGAATGAGATCCGCCTGCGACGTGTTTGATGGGAACATCGGCCGCACCTGGTTCTGCTCACCCTCGAGCCAGTCGATGAACAGCATCTGCACCGCACCGCCACGATACCAGTTGCCCTGCTCGTAGTAAGGCTTGACGCGTCCCACGCCCGCGCCGAATCCCTGCGGATTGATGGCGGCAAGACCCTTTGGCGCCTGCGCAGCAACGCCCATCTGCCATTCTGCAGTCGAAGAACAACCCACCAGACCGACCTTCCCGTTCGACCACGGCTGCGACGATATCCACTGGATCTCATCCACGCCGTCCGTCAGCGGCGGACCCAGAATGTCGTAGTTGCCTTCCGAGAAGAAGTGGCCGCGCTCGTTCGCCATCACGTAGGCGTAGCCGCGCTTCACCGCTTCGAGCTGCGCGCTCATGTCTGCCGGTGCGCCAAGCTTGACGTCCCAGTAATTCATGTTGTATGGGGTACGACTGAAGATCGCCGGCGCCTTGGCCACGTTCTTTGGCCTGTAAACGTCGAACTGCATCTTCTTGCCGTCACGCATCGGTATCATCAGCTTGCGATCGATGACCGCGATGGCCTCGAGCGCCTTCTCGAGCGAGTCGCGATGCGCGACCAGTACGGTGTCACGCGGCGGACGGCGTTGCGCGGGTAGCGCCGGCACCACGGCGAGCAAGCCCACCGCGGTGCAGAGGAATTGGCGAGCAGCCTTGATCATGGGCACGGTCCGTGAACTTGAGTGCGAATGGAATGCATCTACGACGACGCGCGGAGCACCACGGCCGCCGTAGATAATACTATGACATCATTCCACTACGCGCCGGAAGGACCGTTCGTTCACCGCGTCGTTCTCCCCCGTCGTCATTCCGGCGAACGCGGGGATCCATTGTTCACCAGCCGCGGCGAACATCTTCCTCCCTATCCCTGGACGGGCGCTACTCCGCGCCCGCCGTATCGAAAAAGTCCACCGCCCCCGTCTCGAGAGAGTACTCCGCACCCACGACCGCGAGCTTGCCATCCTGAATCAGCTGCTCGATGAGCGCCGACGCATGTCGTAGATGATTTACAGATACAGCGACGTTCGCCCGCACAGCATGGCGCACCAGCGAATCCAGATCGTTCCGCAAGTCGGTCTTCAGCAACGGCGCTACAGACGGCCGTACACGATCCACGATCGACTTGAGACCGGGTGAGAGCTTTTCGCTCGGCTGCTGAAGTGCTTCCAGCGTCGCCAGAATGCCGCCACACTGCGTGTGCCCCAGCACCACCACCAACGCCGTGTCATAGCGCGCGGCAGCGAACTCCACGCTCCCCACCTGCGATGGCGCCACGATGTTTCCGGCGACGCGAATCACGAAGAGATCGCCGAGCCCCTGATTGAAGACGATCTCGGCAGGCACTCGCGAATCGGAGCAGCCGAGTATGATCGCGAATGGATTCTGATCCTTCGGCAATTCAGATCGACGCGAATCACTGAGCGCCACGTCGCCGCCCTGCATGCGCGCGACGAAGTCTCGATTCCCATTTCTCAGACGGTCCAGTGCTTCATGTGCAGACATCATATGTGTTCATATCCTCATGCTCGTAGTTCCGAATTCACGGCGCGCCCGGGTATCCAGCGGCCGGCAGGAGATCGCAGAACATGAAACGATTATCCCGCAGCACACTTTCACCACGCGTCACACCGAGTGCTTCAGTGAAAATAGGGCCTTCCGACACGAAAGTGTGAAATTCGCCCCGTTCGCCACACGGATCGACGCTCGCCGGCAAATCCGCGATCAGAGCTGCGTCGAACTCACGGCCCGCGAACTGGGCGGATAGCTGAGTAGTGTCCACGCAAACGAGATGCGCGCGAAATCCCGCTGCGATGAATTCGTGCGCCAGCGCACGCGTATCGCGTCCCCACAACGGAAACACGGCGCCGAAGCCGGCGGCACCGGCCAGCCGCTCGCGATACTCACGAACATCCGCAAGAAAGAGGTCACCGAAGGCGATCCGCCCCACTTCCGGATATTCGCCTCGCACACGTCCGAGCGACTCCTTGAACGCTGCTTCGTATGCATCGTTCGACGATTGCTGCTCGAGCGTGATCTCGATCAACGGCAATCCAGCGGCAGCAGCTTGCGCTTCCACCAGTGCGCGCCGGACACCATGGATGCTGACACGATCATAACCGCGTGTTATGCTCGTCTGGAGAGCTATCACCTCATAACGCGGGTCGCTGCGCAATGCAGCCAGCGCGAGACTGCTGTCCTTGCCGCCGCTCCAGCTCAGTACAAGTGGCTCAGGAATCATTTGGCCGGAGTCGCGGGTGGCGGCAGCACTGTCGATTCATGCACCTGCACAGCACGCCACCCCTCCGGACGTTTCTGCATCATCATCGTGACGGCAAGCTCGCCGGTCGTGGTCTGGCCGTTCGCCAGAGTTCTGCGCGCGCTCATCCTCTCGGTCACGACCGCCGCATCGGAGCTCAGCACCGTGAACTCCGGTTCGCCGACATAGCTGTACACGACATCGGATTTTCCATTGTTCCACCACTTGAGCTGCTGTGCGCGCACTGCGTCCCAACCGTTCATCACGGTGCCGTTGATCACGAAGACGAACGATGGATCGCGCATGTAAGCATCCATGAAGCGGTCGGTGTCGTGCGCATTCGCCGCTGTCATCATCTCGGCAAGCAACGGCTCGATCTCCTGCTTCACCTTCGATGCGATGGACGTCGACTCCGATTGCACCATGCCCAGCTTCGGCGCGCGAATCACACGACCATCCGGATATCCCTGCACGTATCCGAGCACGCGCCCACTCGCATCCCGCTCGAACGAGATGAGCGCGCCATCGCCGTCCGGACTGAACACATTGGCAGCGACCGGCACGAGGCGCGCGCCAGTCCTCTGCCCCGATGCAGTTGCGACGAGATTCGCCCCTTCCCGGTGCACATCATCGACATAGCCAGGACCGATCTGATAGCGTCCCACGAACGCATCCATCGACGCGGAGTCGAGCGATATCGGAGTGACCGGTGAAACCAGCCATACCTGCGTGTGCCGCTCCAGCAGCCACCGTCCCTTGTGCAGCGCGAATACGTCCAGCGCCTTCCACGATGTTGCAAACTCGCCCGTGCCCTGTGGCCAGTGATCCGTGCGACGGTACTCGACGGTCGCGACACCGCCAAAGCGCTCGGCGCGTACACTGTCGACGGTGAATCGAGGTGCGGGAGCGTGGAATTTTGCAGCCGCACTCAGCAATTGTGTCTTTGTCATCTCGCTGCCGTTCGCGCCAACGATCCATACCAGATCGTCAGCCAGCATGGCACCGAGTGCAGAGGTGTCACCCCGCACCGTCGCACTGTATTCCGCGTCCAGCAGCGGGCGAAATGTGCCGCTCGATGCAACGGGGGCACCCTGCCCGCCGGCGGGGTTCGGCACCGCGCCGAGCGCGATTATTACGCTCCAGGCCAGACCTTCGAATACACGATGCATCTGCCGATCCGTGTTTGGGGAATGCGCAACACGACTGTCGGTTTAACTTACACAACTGATCGCGCGGCGCCGTCGCTCGCGATCATGGATCCAGCCATTCATGCACATCCTTGCCATCTCCGGCAGTCTCCGCGCAGGCGCGTCCAACACTGCTGTCCTCCAGGCCGCGTTGCTTCTCTCGCCGCCGGACGTCACCATCACGCTTTACGACAGCCTCGGCGCGCTTCCGCATTTCAATCCCGATCTGGATTCGCCGGACGGACGTGCGCTACCGGCAATCGTTGCGGACCTGAGAAGGCAGGTCGGGCAGGCTGACGCGCTGCTCATTTCCTGCCCCGAATACGCGCACGGGATTCCTGGATCGTTCAAGAACCTGCTCGACTGGCTGGTAGGCAGCACAGAATTTCCGGACAGGCCTGTCGCGCTTCTCAACACGTCGCCCCTGTCGGTGCACGCTCCGGCTCAGCTCGCCGAAGTTCTCACGACGATGAATGCACGGCTGATTCCCGAAGCGTGTGTCACGGTGCAACCTCGGCGCCGCGGTGACAGCGCCGCCACCATCGCGGCCGATCCGGAGCTATCGTCCGCGCTACGCGGCGCCATCGCTGCCGTGCTTCGCAACTAATTTCCGCACGCTCGACATGTTCCGCATCGTCGACGTCGGCAACTTGAGCGCTTTTACATCCGGAGACGTCCATACCTTCGAGTCGGACGTTCTGATTCTGCAAAGCCAGTAGTACTCTCTTCCTTTCGCGAGAAACTCATCGTCAGCCGTTCGCACGGCCGTCAACGCCTTTGCGGTCGCGCTGCTCAGCGCGTCCTGCAGAAAACCGACGTGGATGGTGATGCCGTCGTTTCCATCTTCGGCGAATGGTTTCGAGCTGGCGATCGCCACGACTTCATCCACAGTCCGCACGAACGTGTCGACGTCGTAGCCAAGCGACCGCTCGAGGTGTGCGGCGATGCGCGACTCCAGCTTCTTCGTAGCCCGTTCGGGCGTCGAGAAGATGACGTTGCCACTCGCGATGAACGTATCCACGTCCCTGAATCCAAGCTCCACGAACAGAGACTTGAGCCGGCTCATTTCGAGACGGCGTTTGCCGAGATTCATACCGCGGAGAAATGCGACGTATCGGGTCATCCTGCGCCGTCCGGTGTGGATGGGTTCGGGCTAGTCCAGCCGAAAGAAATGCCGGCCGCCAACGGTTTGCCACGACCCCTGATTCGCGCAGTCTGGCGCGACCGACCGGATGGCAGCATTTTGGGGGCTCGGAGCCCCACAAAATGACTGACCTCGCAGCTGTGCAACCGTCCGTGTCGACCACCTACACCGGAACTCCCGGTGTCCCTCCTGCGCGTCCGGATTTTCAGATCGTCCCGCGCAAGGGACTCCCTATAGTGGGTGTGGTATTCGCCGCCCTCGTTGCGGCGATCGTAGCCAATAAACTCTGGCCCCTCGTCTTTCTGCACGTCGCCTTCGGCGCTGCATGGACCATCGTCGATCTCTTCATGGGATTCGTGATCGGCCCCACAATGGGGAAACTTCCCCCTCCAGCGCGAATCGAGGTTGCGACCCGCCTGATGCCCAAGATGGTGCTGATCATGCCCACAGTCGTGACAGTCACTCTCGCGGCTGGCTGGCAGCTCGGCATGCTCATGGGCACCGTCAACAGCTCGTACTACAATCACGCGTGGATCGTCGCCAGCTACATCGTCGTCGGATTCATGGCTGTCATCGCTCTCGGCCTTCTCTCCCCCGCCAACATCGCGGTCCTCAGCGAGCTCAAGAAGCCCAAGCCAAATCCAGCAGTGATTCAGAAGCTGATGAAGCGCTTCATCTTCGCCGCCGGATTCACCGGAACGCTTCAGGTTGCGATCCTCGTGATCATGACCAGAATCAGAGTCGGATGAGCGAGCGCACTCTTCCGCCAGTTACTCAGCTCGCGATGACTTCGCTCGCGCTGATCCTCATCGGTGGCATCTATCTCGCCTCACACCTGCCACAACAGGTGCCCCTCACGCCGGCGTGGATTCTTCTCGGCGCGTCCGCCTTGCTGCTGGCAGTAAATCTCATCGCGCTCAGCCGCGTGAAGGATTTCGCATGGAAGAAATTCTTCGCCGTAGGCAAGTGGGCACTTCTGGCGTATGCGATAACGGCGGGATTGATCGAGTTCGCATTCCTGCGCGACGGAATGAGCGGCGGACCACTCGTCGTGCTCACCCTCTCGATCATCATCTACGCCATTCACGTCCCGGTGCTGATAGCATTCACGGTGGCACAGTACGAACAGTAGAGGCGGATGCCCGAAGTCGTCATTCCGCGTTGCTCGTCAGTTCCGCGTTGCTCGTCAATTCCGCGTTGTTCGCCATCCCCCCGTTCTTCGTCATTCCCGCGAACGCGGGAATCCATGTTATCGGTCTCCACGATGACGACGTCCACCCACCAGCAACGACGGACGCGACTGTGGGGCACGGATGCATCCGTGCCTTTCACTTATAATGCAATCGAAATCGGGTAAGCTTCCCGGCTTCCAACCAGACTTTCCCGCTTCCAACCAGACTTCCCGGTTTCGAATCAGACTTCCCGGCTTCCAATCAGACATACCGTGCGTCTTTCAATCCTGGCTTCCCTCGTCGCTTCTGCAGCGATCACCGCTCTTCCACTCGCCGCGCAATCCCAGACCATCGATCCGGCGATGTACTCCAGCCTGCGCTATCGGCTCATAGGCCCCTTTCGCGGCGGGCGAACCGTCGGAGCCGCCGGAATCCCCGATCAGCCCAACACTTTCTACGTCGGCGTCAACAACGGCGGCGTCTGGAAGACCACCGATGCCGGCCGCACCTGGAATCCGATCTTCGACTCCGAATCGACTGGTTCCATCGGCACCATTGCACTCGCACCATCGGACCCCAACGTCATCTACGTCGGTTCCGGCGAAGGTCTTCGCCGCCCCGATCTCTCAACCGGCAACGGCATTTACAAATCCACCGACGCCGGAAAGACCTGGCGCCACCTCGGCCTCCGCGACGGTCAACAAATCGCATCAATAATTGTTGATCCATCCAATCCCAACCGCGTATTCGCGGCAGTACTCGGCCACCCGTACGGCCCCAATACCGAGCGAGGAATCTTTCGCTCGACCGACGGCGGAGAGAATTGGACCAGGGTTCTCTACAAGGACGAGAACACCGGCGGTGTCGATCTCGCATTCGATCCCACCAACCCACAGATCGTCTACGCCAGCATGTGGGCATCACGACGCCCGCCGTGGATATCGAGCGATTCGTACAACGGCACCGGCAGCGGATTGTTCAAGTCTGTAGATGGCGGCACCAGCTGGCATCAGTTGACACGCGGACTTCCAACCGACGCGCAGGGCCTTGGACGCATCGGCTTCACCATTGCGCCAAGCAATCACAATCGCATGTACGCCCTCGTCGAAGCAAAACGTGACGACGGCGGCCTGTTCCGATCCGACGACGCTGGCGAGAGCTGGACACGCGTAAACAACGAGCAGCGCATCTGGGGTCGCGGATCCGATTTCGCCTGGGTCCGCGCCGATCCGCGCAACCCCGACGAGATCTACGTCTGCAATACTTCGACATACCGCTCGATGGACGGCGGCGCAACCTTCACCGCGATCAAGGGCGCGCCAGGCGGCGATGATTACCACGCGATCTGGATCAACCCGCTGCATCCCGAGATCCTGCTTCTTGCCGTCGATCAGGGCGCAACCATAAGCGTCAACGGCGGAAAGACCTGGAGCTCATGGTACAACCAGCCTACAGCTGCGTTCTACCACGTCGCCACCGACAATCGTTTTCCGTATCAGGTTTACGGCGGTCAACAGGAAAGCGGATCCGCTGCAATCGCGAGCCGCGGCAACGACGGTGCAATCACGTTCCGTGAATTTCATCCGGTCGGTACCGAAGAATACGGCTACGTAGCCCCCGATCCGCTCGACTCGAACATCGTGTTCGGTGGCAAGGCAACGCGCTACGATCGCGTCACGGGCCAGAACCAGAATGTTGCCCCCGAAGCAATCAGGGACGGCAAGTATCGCTTCAACCGCACTGCTCCGCTCATCTTCTCCTACGCCGATCCCCACACACTTTTTCTCGCGAGCAACGTTCTCTTCAGAACGCGCAACGGCGGTCAGAGCTGGGACGTCATAAGCCCGGACCTCACGCGTGAAGATCCCGGCATCCCCGCGACACTCGGCTCATTCGTCAATGCCGATCCTGCGCACGGCCATCATCGCGGTGTCATCTACAGCATCGCTCCGTCGTACCGCGACGCCAACGTCATCTGGGTCGGTACCGACGATGGCTTGATTCACGTAACACGCGACGGCGGAAAGACGTGGAGCAACGTGACACCGTCCGGCATCACGCCATGGAGCAAGGTCGCGCAGCTCGATGCGTCGCACTTCGATGATCAGACGGTGTACGCTGCAGTGAATCGCTTCCGGCTCGACGACCTCCATCCTCACATCTACCGCACTCACGACGGCGGAAAGACGTGGAAGGAGATCGACATCGGACTTCCCGACGATGCTCCAGTCAACACCGTGCGCGAAGACCCCGTTCGCAAGGGTCTGCTCTACGCCGGAACCGAGACCACGGTCTATGTCTCCTTCGACGACGGCGACCACTGGCAGTCGCTGCGCCAGAACCTTCCCGCGACGTCGATCCGCGACCTCGTCGTCAAGGATAGCGATCTCGTCGTCGCAACCCACGGCCGCTCGTTCTGGATCCTCGACGACGTAACCCCTCTCCGCCAGCTCTCGGCGCAGACTTCACACGAAACTGCTCACTTATTCGCCCCGGCAGTTGCGTTCCGCGTTCATCGCGACACGTACACCGACACACCCCTGCCGCCCGAGGAGCCTGTCGGCCAGAACCCACCCGACGGAGCAATCATCGATTACTACCTCGGCAGCACGCCGAAGAGCACGGTTACACTGGAAATTCTCGACGCGAGTGGCAAGCTCGTGCGTCGCTACGCCAGTAACGATCGCCCAGACGTCACCGAGAAGCAGATCGATGCGCTGAACGTACCGGCATACTGGATCCGCCGTCCGCGCATTCTCTCCGCCACGCCCGGAATGCACCGCTGGATATGGAACCTGCACTATCCCGATCCCAGTGTGCTCATGCACCAGTATCCCATCTCGGCGATCTACATGGATACGCCGCGACTGCCACTTGGGCCGACCGCGCTTCCTGGCACCTACACCGTTCGCCTCACCGTCGACGGAAAGAGCTACACGCAGCCACTCGTGGTGAAGATGGATCCGCGTGTGCACACGCCGGTCGCCGATCTGCAACAGCAATTCGCGCTCGCTACTCATATCGCATCGATGATCGAGCGTGACTTCGATGCAGTGGTCGAAGGTCGCGCGTTGTTGAATCAGCTACAGGAAGCCAGAACGCACAATCCCGGCGCAGCGGCGAGCGTGCGTGCAGCAATCGATACACTGCACGCGCATGTCGAAGCCCTCCGGATCACGCGTCTCAACAATACGCTTGCTGGGTTGCTCGAAACCATAGATGGCGTCGATGCGGGCCCAACGACGCAGGCGACAGCTGCCGTCTCCGCATTGCAGCAGCAGCTCGACGCCGCAATCGTCGACTGGAACAGAGTCAGGGGATCGGAGCTCAATTCCCTGAACGCGAAACTCAAAGCGGCTGGAATTCCCGCCATTGCGATTCCCGCAGACCTCACGCCCTATCGCAATTCACTCCAGCAGGGAGAGACCGCCGACAAGGATGACAATGACCCCTGATCCGCTGTTGCTCGGCCCTTCGGAGTAGGCGGAATTGGCCAACTCCTGAAAAACCAGTTGACAATCTCGGGGCAAGGGCGTAATCTCCTGAAAAGTCAGGAGTTAACCCCTTTCCCCGAGTGGTTATGTACTTTCCGCCGCGTGAACTGGAAGTAATGAGCATCCTCTGGCGCCTTGGATCCGCGAACGTGGCGGAAGTCCGCGCCGAGCTGAAGGACTCTCTCGCGTACAACTCCGTGCTCTCTGCGCTGCGGACGCTCGAGGAGAAGAACTGTGTGCGGCATGAGCCGGAAGGTCGTGCGCACAGATACTTCCCCACCATCGACGCGCGGCGCGCCGGAAAGAGCGCGCTCGCGAGAATCAGAGAATCGATATTCGAAGGCTCCGCCGAGCGCATGTTCGCGCAGCTCGTCTCCGACCGGCGCATAAGCAATGCCGAGCTCGAGCGCATGCAGCGTCTCATAGCGGAGCGCCTGGAGCGCGAGCCGTGACCGTGGCGTTCGTAGTCTACATCCTGATCGTGACGCTGCCGCTCATTGGCGCAGCCATGTTGACGGAGAAGATCCTTCGACTCTGGAAGTGGCCAGTACGCGGTGCATGGGTAGCTACCGCGATCGCCATTCTCCTCATCGGTGGACGGACTGCGGTGCAGCAGATGACGCCGTCGCCCGCACAGCTGGTGCTTGCACCGACAACTCAAGCGACACCGATCCATCCCGCCGATGCCGGCGCCATGGCCAACCTTGCACGCGTGGCGAGCAACGTGATCTCCTTCCCGCGCTCTGCCGCTGCATACGCGGCGCATGCTGCTGGACCGGCACAGAGTCGCGTGCTTACAACACTGTGGTGCGTTGCAAGCGCAGTCATGTTGATCTTCGTCTGTATCGTCTACGCTCGCGTATGGTACGTCGCGCGGCGCTGGAAGCTGACCGAGTTCGCGGGCCAGACCGTGCGCGTGGCTCCGCACGCTGGGCCCGCTGTCATCGGTCTCTTCCGCCCGGAGGTTGTGGTCCCGCACTGGATGCTCGAGTACGGTACCGATGACAGCAATCTCGTCGTAATGCATGAAACGGAGCATCAGCGAGCACGTGATCCATTGCTGCTTGCAGCCATGTGGACACTTGTCGCTCTGATCCCGTGGCATCCCGGCGCATGGTATTGTCTCGCCCGCACACGTCTCGCGATCGAGCTCGACTGCGATGCACGCGTGGTACAGCGCGGCGCTTCACTCAGAACATACGCGGAGTTGTTGTTGAACCAGGCGAGAGTGCGACTCGGTGCACCCACGCGTTTGTGGCTCGGAGCGACGTCGCTGCTGGAACCGTCTTCACACCTCGAACGGAGATTGAACGCCATGATACCACACAACGACCCCTCTCTCGCACCGCGGCCCGTCATGCGCTATTTGCGCACGCTATCATATCTCGCGATCGTATCGACGATTGCCATCGCCGCGTGCGAGTCGCACGTTCCGACCGCGGCGGACATCAGCGGGCTCGATGCTGCATCGGCAGAAACGAACGCACGCAAGGCATCCATCATCAGCGATCAACCGGTAACGTTCTACGTCGACAACGTTAAAGTCTCCGCGGACAGCGCCCATGCGATCGACGCGAAATACATCTCCGCCATCCGGGTCATGAAGGGAAGCAAGCTTGCGAGCGGAGACGAGATATGGATTACCGTGCCGGATTCCACCCAACGTACCTATGCCCCCGACACGACGGTTAAACGAAAGCAGCCGTTCACCGGCCTTGTCATGATCGACGGTGTCGCATCGGATCTCTCCGCGATGGAAGCGCTCGATCCGAGGAAGATCGCAACAGTCGAGGTCATCAAGGGAACAGCAGCAACGGAGCGATACTCCAATCCGCTTGCAAAGAACGGAGTTATCGTCATCTCGCTCAAGCACTGATTCGACCTGGCAGTCTCGTCATTCCCGCGAAAGCGGGAATCCATGTTATCGATCTTCAAGTGCGATGATACCACAAAGCCGATCGGCAGCAGATGGATTCCCGCTTTCGCGGGAATGACGACAGGCGGATGGACCCGGTTTTCGCGGGTCGACGAGTCTCTTTACTACCCCGGCTCTCCCGCCAGCCCCTTGATCTTCCGTACAGTCCGCTCGCGCGCCTGCACCGACCTGCAGATGATCAGAATCGTATCATCGCCACCAACAGTGCCGAGTATGTCCGGCCACCCCTCACCGTCCAGCGCGCTAGCAATCGGCTGCGCGCCACCCGGAACCGTGCGCAGCACCGCCATCTCACTCACCCCGTCGATCCGCATGAACAGCTGCGGCAGCAACGTATCCAGCGCGACCCGCGCCTCCTCGATGTTGCCGTCGGTCACCGCGTAGCGCGCACCCTCCGCGGTCGGGACCCGGGCTATCCGGAGCTCGCGCAGATCCCGCGAGAGCGTGGCCTGCGTAACGTCCCAGTCCCGCCTCAGAAGCAGTTTTCTGAGATCTTCCTGGCTCACCACCGGATGATTCTCTATGGTCTCCAGGATGGCGTTCTGCCGCTCGCGCTTGTTGGCCATTCCGGGAAGATAGCTCTCCCTGGCCAGGCCGGGGCAGATAGTTGCAATTCTCCTTCAAGCCGACTATTTATACATGTTAGCCGCATAAAATTTCATTCCTACCTTGACAGAGTACCGCCATGTCTTTCTCACCCAAGAAGATCGCCCTCGCCTACTCCGGAGGACTCGATACCTCGATCATCGTCCCCTGGCTCAAGGAGCGATTTCCGGGCGTCAAGGTAGTCTGTGTAGCCGCTGACATCGGCCAGGGCGACGAGCTGTCGGGCGTCAAGGCCAAGGCCATCGCCTCCGGCGCGGACGAGTGCTACGTCGAAGACCTGCGCGACGAGTACGTCCGCGATTTCATCTTCCCCACCCTGCGCGCCGGTGCCATCTACGGCCGCAAGTACCTGCTCGGCACTTCCATGGGCCGGCCGCTCATCGCACGCCGCCAGGTCGAAGTCGCGCGCGCAGTGGGCGCCGACGCGCTCGCCCACGGCTGCACCGGCAAGGGTAACGATCAGGTCCGCTTCGAGCTGACGTACGCGGCCTTCGCACCGGATCTGCCCGTCATCGCCCCATGGCGCGAATGGGACATCCGGAGTCGCGAGGATGCCATCGCCTACGCTGCCAAGCACAACGTCCCGGTCGCAGCGACAAAGGAGAAGATCTACTCGCGCGACCGCAACATCTGGCACATCTCGCACGAAGGCGGCTGCCTCGAAGATCCGGCCCAGTCACCGCCGGACGATCTCTTCATGCTGTCGCAGTCGCCCGAGTCCGCACCCGACGTCTCCGAGGAAGTGACGATCACTTTCGACCGCGGAACGCCGGTCGCGGTCAACGGACACGTAATGTCGCCGGTGACGTTGCTCGCCACACTCAACGAGATCGGCGGACGCAATGGCGTCGGCCGCATCGACCTGGTCGAGGATCGTCTGGTCGGCATGAAGTCGCGCGGCATCTACGAGACGCCGGGCGGCACGTTGCTGTATACCGCGCACAGCGAGCTCGAACAGCTCACGCTCGATCGCCGCACACTCGCAGCCAAGGACCTCATCGCCCCGCGCTACGCCGATCTGGTGTACGAGGGACGCTGGTGGACGGTAGAGCGCGAGTCCTACGACGCGTTCGTGAACGTCACGCAGGAAACCGTAACCGGTTCGGTCACGCTCCGTCTCTACAAGGGCAACGCCATCGTCGCTGGCCGCGAAAGCGCCTACGCCCTCTACGACGAGCGCTTCGTGACTTTCGGTGAGGACGACGTCTATCAGCAGAGCGATGCCGCCGGCTTCATTCGCCTGTTCGGTCTCTCCGCGCGCGTCCGTGCCCTACGCGACCAGGAACGCGCCGCCGAGGCCGCAAGCGGAGACCAGCAGGCCGCGTAAGGGCGGGGCCCCCGTGCCCGCCCCGGTCTCGTAAGGGCGGGGCCCCATGCCCGCCCCGGTCTCGTAAGGGCGGGCCCCCGTGCCCGCCCACGTCACGTCGCATCGCGGTATCCCGTCGCGACGCCGGCGCGCACCCGCGCATCGCATCATCCCGCATCTTCCCACGCACCCCCTGCGCCAACCGGCAACTCGACGGTCTTCGCGTATCGTCGTCACGCGGGCGGGCACGGGGGCCCGCCCCTACGGGATCCACGCGCTCCACGATCCACCCGCTCCACGACCCACGCGATACCTTACGTAAATGACCGCCGATTCCCACAAACTCTGGGGTGGCCGCTTCGCCGCGCCCACCGCGCACGCACTCGACGCACTCAATCGCTCGATCGCCACCGACTTCCGTCTCTGGCCATTCGACATCCGACTGTCCCAGGCATGGGCCTCCGCCCTCGCTGAAGCTGGCGTCCTCACAGAAGAAGAGCGCGACCAGATCCGCGGCGGCCTCGACGTCGTCGCTGAGAAGCTCGCCAAAGGCGCGCAACCAGAAGAGTCTGACGAAGATGTGCATACGATGATCGATCGCATGCTCCACATCGAGGTCGGCGAACCCGCATCACGCCTGCACACCGGCCGCTCGCGCAACGACCAGGTAGCAACCGCCACGCGTATGTGGACGATGGACGCATCAGCCAGAGTCGATACGGCTGTTCAGGCGCTCCAGCGCGTAATGCTCGAGCACGCAGAACGATTACGTACGACGCTGATCCCCGCGTACACACACATGCAGCGCGCCCAGCCGGTCTCCGCTGCACACTGGATGCTGAGCCACTTCTGGCAGCTCGAGCGCGATCGTATTCGCGTGGCAAATGCCGCAGCCTCCGCAGCCACCCTCCCACTCGGCTCGGGTGCAATCGCAGGATGTGCGTTCCCCGTACCGCGCGACCAGATTCGCAAGGAGCTTGGCTTCGCAAGCACCTCCCGGAATTCGATCGACGCCACCGGCGATCGTGACTTCGTTGCTGACATGCTGTACGCCATGACGATGCTCGGTGTACACCTGTCCCGTCTCAGCGAAGACCTGATCCTGTACGGTTCCAGTGAATTCGGATTCGTAACCTTCGGCGACACGTTCAGCACCGGATCGAGCATGATGCCGCAGAAACGCAACCCTGATGCGCTCGAGATCGCACGCGGCTCCGCCGGAAGAATGCTCGGCAACCTCACGTCCATCGTAGCAACGATAAAGAGCCTGCCGAGTGGCTACAACAAGGACCTGCAGGACGACAAGCGCCCCATGTTCGACTCGGTTGATACAATGCTGCTCGTACTCCCCGCCGTCGCCGGAACCCTCGGCGAGCTCCGCTTCAACGAGCAGCGCATGCGCGCCGCCCTCTCATCCAGCATGATGGCAACAGATCTGGCCGACTATCTCGTGGCCAAGGGCACCAGTTTCCGCGAAGCGCACGGCGTCGTTGGTAGTCTCATTCGCACCAGCGAAACAAACGGTGTCGAGTTGGACAAGATGCCCTTTAAGACATTTGCTGCCGCACATCCGTCGTTCGACCACGACGTATTCGACTGGCTCTCTCCTGATGCCTCCGTCGCTCGCCGCAACGTCCCTGGCGGAACAGGCCCCGATGCAGTAGATGATCAGATCGCCGCCGCGCACTCGGCACTAGGCGCGGCTGTCCGCAGGTTGCAGCTCATTCCCTGAACCGAGGCGGTACGATGTCCGGCACGCCCGACGAAACACCCACAGGTCCCGATCTCTCCGCGGGAATTCCAGCATCATCGGTCGCAGACGGCACCATGTTGCTTGGTCATGTAGGTAACGATCCTGTTCTCGTCGCGCGCGCTGGCGGGTCGCTGTACGCAATTGGTGCAACCTGTACGCACTATGGCGGACCACTCGCCGAAGGAATAATCGTCGATGACACCGTTCGTTGCCCGTGGCATCATGCGTGCTTCAGCCTCAAGACAGGTGAGCCGTTGCGTGCGCCCGCACTGGATCGCGTCGCATGTTACCGCGTCGAGGAAAATGCCGGCAACGTGTTCGTGCGCGACACCATCGAGCCGCCATCGGCGTACCTGCGCAAGCTTTCCAGTCCTCCGACATCGGTCGTCATAATCGGCGCCGGCGCCGCCGGTGTCGCCGCGGCGGAAATGCTGCGCAGATGCGGCTACACCAATTCGATAAAGCTCTTCGACCAGCTGCAGACGCCACCGGTAGATCGCCCCAATCTTTCCAAGGATTATCTCGCGGGCACGGCAGAAGAGGAATGGGTCAATCTCCGGCCCGATGATTTCTACACATCACACGACATCGAGCTGATTCGCGGCCGCCGCGTCAGTGGCATCGACACCAGGGCACACACAGTACTCACAGATGACGGCGCGACCACGAAGTTCAGCGCGCTGCTTCTGGCAACTGGCAGCTCACCCGTGCGTCTTCCCGTGCCGGGCGCCGATCTGCCCACAGTGCACTATCTGCGCACGCTCGACGACAGCAAGGCTATCATTGCAGCTGCACAAAACGGCAAGCGCGCTGTCGTTATCGGTGCAAGCTTCATTGGTCTCGAGGTCGCTGCATCGCTTCGCGCGCGCAATGTGGAAGTCACGGTAGTCGCGCCCGAATCCCTCCCTCTGGAACGGATACTCGGCCCCGAGCTTGGCAGAATGGTGAAGGACCTCCACGAGAGCAAGGGCGTGACATTCAAGCTGGGCGCGGGTGTCAAGTCCATTACATCGGATGCAGTTCAGCTCGCTGATGGCACATCGCTCCCGGCAGACTTCGTTGTCGTCGGCGTGGGAGTTCGCCCCGACGTTGCAATTGCGCAGGATGCCGGCATCAAGGTCGATAACGGCGTAGTGGTCAGCGCGACACTCGAAACGTCCGCCCCTGGAATTTTTGCCGCCGGTGATATCGCATCGTGGCCGGATCCGCGCTCTGGCCAGATTCGTGTCGAGCACTGGGTCGTTGCGCAACTCCAGGGACAGACCGCCGCACGCAACATGCTGGGTGCGAATGAGGCGTTCACACTCGCTCCGTTCTTCTGGAGCCGTCACTACGATCTGCAGATCAACTATGTCGGCCGGTCGTCCCGCGACGACAAGCGCAAGGTCGATGGGGATCCGATGAAGCACGACTGCACCGTGACATACGCGCCATCCGGAGACGTCATCAGCGCGCAGGCCGACGTCGGCCGCGATCGATCCAATCTACTGGCCCAAGCGCGGCTGGACGGCGAAATTACGCAGCGTGATTCCTGACGCTATGCCCGAATGTTGACGATCTGGTACATCGCTGCCGGCAGCGCCCTCGGCGGCGCAGGCCGGTATGTGATAGGGACCGCGCTGCAACAACGCTTCGGCCTCGCCTTTCCGGTTGGTACGCTCATCGTCAACATCACGGGGAGTCTGCTGCTTGGCTTTCTTCTCCGCCTGGCACTTGGCGGAAGCCAGATCTCGCCCGAGACGCGCATCTTTCTTACCACCGGATTCTGCGGCGGCTACACCACGTTCTCGACGTTCACCTACGAAACGGCGGTCATGGTCGAGAGTGGCCAGTATCGTCGCGCGGCAGTGTACATCACGCTGAGCGTCGTTTTGTCGCTCGTTGCGACGTTCGGCGGCTTTGCACTTGCACAATCTGCTCTCACATTCCGCGGCAGAGCCTGACGATGACGATGCGTGGCCTCAAGGGCGAGCGCGTGCTGATGCGCATTCACATCGGCGAGCGTGACAGATACGAGGGAAAGCCGTTGTACGAAGCACTCGTCAACCTGCTTCGCACTCGCGGATATGCAGGCGCCACGGTTTTCCGCGGCGTCATGGGCTACGGCGCAAGCGGCCGGTTGGCGACCGATCACATGGAGCTGCTCGCATTCGATCTCCCGCTCGTGATCGAATGCGTGGATACGCAGGAGAAGATCGAAGCGATTCTGCCTGAGATGGACCTGATGATCGACGCCGGCCTCATCACACTCGAGCGTGCGAAGGTGATTCTCTACCGGGGCAAACGCAACGACTCGCCGCCGCACACGCTTCCCGAAGAAGACAGAATAGACATCACCGGAGACTGGCAGCAGCAGAAATGAAAACAGCCCCTGGTCAGAGTGACCAGGGGCTGTTTCGTCGTGCCTTACGGCGCTACTAGAACATCACGCCGAACGTGATCGGAACGAAGCTGGTGCTTCCACCACCGTCATTGTTGAAGTGGTTGTAGCGCGCTTCCACGAAGGCGTTGAAGCCGGACAATGGAATCGTCAGACCGCCGCCGAGGTCGAAGCCGAACTTCGTGCCGCTGCTCGCAGAATACGTGCTGCCGCCCGACGAGGTGCTGACGCCTGGCTTGAAGCCACCAATGCCTCCGATGACGTACGGGCGAATTCCCGTCATGGTCGGAATGTCGTAGACCGCGTTGGCCGTGTACGACCATACGTGTGCGTTGGCGTTGCCGGATCCCTTCGCACCGAAGTTGTCGTAGTTCACATCACCGCGGAAACCGATTGGAATCGCCGGCGATCCAAGTCCCACGTGGCCACCGATGTTGTAGCCGGTGTTTACACTGTTCGACAAATCACCCGTGGGGATCGATGCGCCGCCAGAGAGGCCTAGCGAGAACGGCTTCGTCGCACTCGTTACACTCTGCGCACCTGCAACAGTTGCACTCGAGATCACTATCGCTGCAACCGCTGCAAACTTTGAAAGACTTACCATGAATTGCTCCCCTGAGAGGTTCTAATCAAACGCGCCTCGGATTTTGAAAATCCGCGGCGCGACAGTAACACTTTACTTCTATGCTAGGACGATCCAAGGGTTCCGCGGGAACAGAAAGAACATTCGTTTATTGACTCATTTGCCGTGTTCGTGTATCAGATGTTTAGAACATTACTCCAAATGTCACTGGGATGTAGTGAATGGAGGTGTACGGTACCTTCTCCGAGCGGTTCACATCGTGGTATCGAGCCTCTATGAATGCACCAATGCCGGTGTAGGGGAGCGGGAAGACAATGCCTGCACCCCCGTTCGCACCGAAGTCATTCTCGCGTTTCGCAGCACCTGGCAAACGAAGTGGATACCAGCCAGCGCCGCCTATGAGATACGGCTTTACGGAGCCAACCCTGAACGCCACTACGAGATTCGCAGACAAGGAGCTTATGTGCATGTCCGGAACTCGCGCGCCCGTGACAGTCTTGCCGTTGAAGCCGGCGTACCCATAGTCGATCCGCATGCCAAGCGGAGATTCCCGGGGCCCTAGCGAAAGAGTAGCGAGCCCGGCACCACCAGCTGAATAGCTGCTGTCGAGCTTTCCCACGGGGATCGCGGCACCGCCGGCCAGGCCCAGGTGAAGCGAACTTTGGGCCCGCGCCGAAGGTGCCAGACTCATTCCGATTATGGCTGCTATAGCCACGGCCGAGTGCTTCATGTATAATATCCTAATATACTAGGTTAATTTTAAATATCCTCTGACTTTAGGATATTATGCCGCTCTACAACACAGCTACTGCCGCAACTGCCACCGGAGTCACCAGCAAGTGGCTAGATAACCTGCTGTCCCACAACCACATACCCGGAGTCCAGAGTGAGTCGCAGGGGGTATCCCGCCGCCTCTCACTCGCAGCCGTCACTCAGATTGCGCTGACCAAGGAGCTCATCCAGCTCTTGAATGTTCCCGTACCCACGGCCGTGCAAGTCGCCTCGACCATGCTGGCTGACCCGGATGGCAAGAGCCTGGGCGATTCACCCATACGCATGACTATCGACCTGCACGAGTTCCAGGCTGACGTGCTGCAGTGCCTCGCCCGCGCCGTAGAGCTTGCCCCCACCCGCCGGCGGGGACGCCCGCCCAAAAGATAAGCTGATCCGCTTTCCGGCGCGTGTCCGACGCACGTGGGAACGGCGCCCGCAACGAAAGAGGGGCGTCTCTTTCGAGACGCCCCTCTTTCGCCATTGCTTCAGGATCGCGTTACCCGTTCATCCGGGTGACATTCTCCGCCGCAGGCCCCTTTTGCCCCTGGACGATGTCGAACTCCACCGCTTCACCCTCTTGCAGCGACTTGAAGCCGTTGCCGGAGATGGCGCTGTAGTGAACGAAGCAGTCCTTCTGACCGTTGTCGGGTGTGATGAAACCAAACCCTTTCGCGTCATTGAACCACTTCACCTTTCCGGTCGTGCGCATTCCAACTAACTCCTGAATAGAAACTTGTCCGGAAGCAGGAAACGCCTACCCTGACAATACTGCGGGTAGTTCAGATCCCCCGCACAGATCCATAGGACGATCCTATGCTGGGCCACAAAATATTGGCGGCCGGAATTTTAGGCAATAGACAAGTTTTCCTACAAATTGATCCCGCGGCCAACGGTTACTGCACGACCCTGAACGCCTGCACGAAGTACTTGGTCTCGCCAAAACAGGTAGTGGGCACACCCCTGTGCTCCCCGTATGACAGGGTCACCTGCTTCCCACCCGCCAGCTGGAGCGCCCTCGCCACTGAATCGTTCCGGATCGTGAAATCGAACACGGCCGCGCCCTTCCCGGTCGTGTCGCCAGGCGCCGCCGCCGTCGCCCCCGGTATGGGCGCCACCGCAAGCTCGCCTTCCCACGTCTTACAGAGCCACCCGCGCTGAGTCAGGTTCTTCACGTAACCAGTTCGCTCCCCGGAGGAATACACGAAGCCCAGCGCCCCCCAGGTCCAGAGCCCCGCGCCAAGTATCAGCACCAGCACTACCGGTACGCCAACCCTGAGCCACAGCCGGCGCTTCTTCTTCGGTGTTGTCGCTGCTTGCGGTATCGGTTCGCTCGACGTCATCCCTTTTCTCTCCGCGGTTACTTTTCGAGTATGCCCTTCGGACCGCGCAGAAGAACGGTGACGACCCTCGTCGGCGACGTCGCCGTCGGGTCAGACCATCCGGTCGTGGTGCAGTCCATGACCAACACAGATACCGCTGACGTCGGTGGCACCGTCGCCCAGGTTGCGGCACTCGCCGCCGCTGGATCTCAGCTCGTACGTGTCACTGTCAATAATGAGCCTTCAGCAGCCGCCGTGCCGGAAATCGTCAAACGGCTTGCTGATCTTGGAATCGATGTCCCCATCGTCGGCGACTTCCATTACAACGGCCACATCCTGCTCGCAAAGTACCCCGACGCAGCACGTGCTCTCGCGAAATATCGCATCAATCCTGGAAACGTGGGCGGTAAGCGACGCGACGAACACTTCCGCACCATCGTCCGCATCGCCATCGACAACGCCAAGCCGGTCCGCATCGGCGTAAACTGGGGCTCGCTCGATCAGGACCTCCTCACTTCCATGATGGACGAGAACGCGCTCCGCCCCGATCCCCTCGGCGCACGCGACGTCTACATCGAAGCAATGCTCGAAAGCGCACTTCGTTCGGCAATACTCGCCGAAGAGACGGGGCTGGGACACGACCGGATCATCATCTCCGCCAAGGTCTCCGGTGTCAACGATCTCGTCGACGTCTACCGCCTCCTCGCCGCACGTTGCGATTATCCGCTTCATCTCGGTCTGACCGAGGCGGGACTCGGCATGAAGGGGATCGTTGCCAGCACCGCCGGACTCTCGATTCTGCTGAGCGAAGGGATCGGCGACACCATTCGCGTCTCGCTCACCCCAAAGCCGGGCGGCGACAGAACCGAGGAAGTGCTGGTCGCCCAGCAGATCCTCCAGTCACTCGGTTTGCGATCATTCACACCGCAGGTGACGTCATGCCCCGGCTGTGGCCGGACGACATCGACATTTTTCCAGCACATGGCGGAAGACATCCAGACCTACCTGCGCGAGCAGATGCCTGAATGGCGCGCACAGTACCCGGGCGTCGTCGAGATGAAGGTTGCAGTGATGGGGTGCATAGTGAACGGACCCGGCGAGAGCAAGCATGCCAATATCGGCATCTCCCTTCCAGGCACATTCGAAGACCCCAAGGCTCCCGTGTATGTCGACGGCAAGCTTGCCGTGACGCTCAAAGGTGATAACATCGTTCCCGAGTTCCTGAAAATTCTCGACGACTATGTGGAACGAACCTATGGCGCCACCAGTGGCGCTGGAAGCAACATCACAGCTGGAGTCTGATCCGCCGATAGCAGCGACGCAGGCCGGCGCCTGCCTCAATTGCGGTACTCTCCTCACCGACGCATTCTGCGCCCACTGCGGTCAGCGCGCGGGCGATACGCGCCTGTCAGTGCGCGACATTGCGCACGAAGCCGTTGCAGAGCACTTGGGGTTGGATAGCAAGGTTGCGCGCACCCTCGTCACACTGCTGCGTCATCCCGGCCGCCTGACGATCGAATTCCTCTCGGGCCGCCGCGTTCGCTACGTTCCTCCGCTGCGCCTCTATCTATCGCTGAGTGTGTTGTTCTTCCTTTGCTCCGCGACCAGCGCCAGACTGAATGGCTCGAATTCGACCGTTCGATTCGACACATCCGGAGCTGCGAGAAGACCGGGACAGATCATCTCGTTCGACACAACCACTCCGGAGAAGAGCCCCGAGAATGCAGCGCCGAACAAGTCTGTCGGCTCGACTAACGTCACGTCGAACCCCATGCCCGGAATCACGATCGATACAATGCACGGGAATGCGTTCACGCTGTTCATTCGCCGCCGGATCGGGCGTCGCGCCGCATACATGCAGAGCCACAGGGCTGAAGCTTCCGCTCGCATATCCGAAGCATTTCAGCATGATCTTCCGGACGCTCTCTTTCTTCTCGTACCGGGGCTCGCGTTCGCGCTGTGGGTACTGTTCCACGGCGAAAATCGTTACTTCGCCGAGCACCTGGTATTCGCGCTGCACTTCCAGGGCTTCGCCTTCGCAGCGCTGACCATCGGACTGCTCCCGATACCGTTCATCGATGCGATTACGAGTCTCGCGATTCTGGTGTATCTGTTCCTGGCGTTGCGGAGAGTCTATGGCCAGGGCGTCGCGTTGACTACGGCGAAGTTCGCCACAATAGTCCTCGGCTACTGTATCTCGCTGGCGGTGATCATGGGACTGGTGGCACTCGCGGTATTTCTCTTCGCCTAGCGCGCAAACCGCGATAGTATCTGGGCGAGGCCGCGCTCGTCTTCGGAGTCGAATGTCTCGGTGTGCTCCGAGTCGATGTCGAACACTGCTATAAGATCGCCGCTCGAGTCGATTACCGGAAGCACGATCTCGGAACGCGCGCTCGCATCACATGCTATGTGACCGGGAAACGTCGCCACATCCCGCACCACGACCGCGCGGCGCTCCGCAGCGGCGGTGCCACACACACCGCGTCCGAATGCAATTTCGAGGCAGCCCAGTGTGCCCTGGTACGGACCGACGCGCAGCAGCTTGCCTGGTGTCACGACGCGGTAGAAACCGGTCCACAGGAAACCAAATGCGTTGTGGACCAGCGCGCTCACCGTCGCCATCTCGGCGATGTCATCATCGATGCCGTCCAGCACGGCCTCGATATGGCTTGCGAGCTCGCTATATGCCTGACTTTTTGGAATTCCGCGCAGGTCCAGGGTTACTTCGGCCATGCACGAAAGCTAGCACGTTTACTTGAATATTCCGAAGTGCCCCAGCAGCCACCACAGAATGATGAAGATGAGAATCGTTCCGCAGCCGCACCCGCCGCCGCCCAGTTTCTTGGCGCCGTAGCCCGCCGCAATCCCGCGTAGAATCTTGCTCATGAGGCCTCCCCTTATGCACGGACCGTACCGGGCACTGTAGCGGCTTTGTTTCACCAAAGCCCGTCAAATCGTCTTTTTCGAGCATTTCTCCCACGAACGACAGACTCCGCCAGCCGCACCGCCACATCGTGATGTCGCCAATGAAAACCTTATCGCTTATCGGAATAGCCGCTCTCGCGTTGATCTCCAGCAGTTCCATCGGGGCCCAGTCTTCGACCCAGTCTCTCGTCGGTGCCTGGCGCGCAGATGCGCCCCTCCCGAATGGAGTGGTCCAGACATTCCGATTCGATCCCGATGGCACGTTCGACCTGGCTCAGGCACTCGCAGTAGAAGGCCAGTACCGGATCGATGGTAACCAGCTGATCGAAACCGTAACTCTGCCCAACGTCGGTGTGACACATACCGACACGGCAACGTTTACCATCGCCGGTGATTCTCTGGTCGTGAGCGAGCGGCCGGGTACACCTCCCAGGGTGTTGCGTCGTACAGGCGCTGCCGTCCCGTCGTCGCCGATCACCGGTGATTGGGTGATTACGGTCGGCACCGGAGTGGCTGCACACTACGTTTTCACCAACGACGGTGCGATGCGCATGCACGCACAGGTCGGCGACGAAAAAGGGAAGTACGTGGTGCGCGGCGACACGCTGCATCTGTCCAATGATCAAACCTTCCAGCTCCCTGCGACGGCTCTCTTCACGGTCGCCGACAGTGTGCTCACGCTGACTCCGCAGAACGGAAAGCAGGCGCGCCAATTTCATAAGGTCGCGCCTCGTTAGGATAGGTTGCGACGCAAGCTGGATCCGCGATTCGCCAGACTCGTCATCCGCACGAAAGTGGGAATGACAGATGGACTCCGTTCTACAACCGCGGCGCCTCGTCATCCCATAGCACGATCCCGTGCACCAGCTTCCCCGCTGCTCGCAGGTTCTTCACCGCCGCTCGAAGATCCGCGATCTGTGTCACACCCACCCGTGCGCACACGACCACGTCTGGCGCCGGTACGATCGTGTTGGTCTTGAGCTGAGCGTAACTCGATGGGGCAACTATTACGATGAAGTCATAGCGACGTTCCATCCTGGCAAGCGTATCGTGCAGTTTGCGGACTGCATCCGGCGATGCGGTACCGATGCGCCCGTGACCGCTCGGCAGCACATCGAGCGGACGATCACGCCCGACGGTGGTTGGTACGATCGCACTGAACAGGTCGATCTCCCCACTCAGCACACCGCGTAATCCGGGATCGGATTCGATTCGCAATACCGACGACACAGAGCTGGTGGACGGATCGCCATCCACCAGCAAGGTGCTCCGGGCTTCATAAGCCGCGACAGCAGCGAGATTGGCGGCGATCGTGGCGACGACGCCCGGAATGTCACCCGTCACGGTTACGATCGGCACACTTGCTTCGGTCGCCGCAAGATGCAAGTACAATGTCCGGTAGCTCTCGGACGTGAGGTCGATCAGTGGCGGCGTCTCGATATCCGACTGGCGCCTGCCGCGCTCCACGATGCTTCCAGGCTGTATCACACTGAGAACGCGCACGTTCGACACGGCTTCACCTTCACGCATGTGCGCCACGCGTGGATGGCGCATTTCGCCGATGAACACGACCACGAACCCAACGGCAAGTGCAATCACAAGAGCCGCAGCCAGCATGGCGATCGGTGGCGCGCCGACATTCGCGACCTGACGCGCCTGCGTCGCCACCGTATCGATTCGCGCATTGACACTCCGTAGAGAATCGAGTCGCTGGCGCGCCTGCAGGAATTCCTGCGTTGCACTGTCCCGTGCATCCACGAACGCTGTTGTGTCCACGTGCGTCGTCTGGAGCGTCGGTAACGGCGGCGGCGGCGCGAGGAGAGGCGCGAGACGCGCACGCAATTCCGATTGCTTCTCTGATGCGGCATCGCGAATCGATCGCCCCAATTCATTCACGCGCGCCGTCAACGCCACGTAGATCGGATCGCCCGCACCCAGCGCGCCGAATGGTGCACGCAGCTTGTCCACCTGATCCAGCGAATCCAGCCATACTCGAACGTGCTGGTCCTTCGCGAGCGCCGGTGATTCACCCAGCGCCCTGAACGCTGGCGGTAACGGCGAATCCGCGGCGTGCGCCATGGCTGCAGTGAGCGACGCAAGCAACGCACTGAGCGAATCGCGCTCCGCACGGAGTGCCGGCGATAGAGTGTCCCGAGGAACGGCGACCGGTTGCTGCAACGCTACAATCCGACGCGCTGCGGCAAGCGCCGAGTCGGCCTGTCGTATGGAGGCGCGCGCGAGGGCGAGTGCGTCGGCTGCTGCCGATGTGTCAGCGGTTTTCTCGACCGGGCGCTCACTCGTGATGCGCACCAGACGCGTCGTCTCGCGCGGAAGAAGCACCAGCCCGATCAGCGCGCACACGAAAGCGATGCCTGTGACGATGCTCGCCAACGCCCGTCGCCTGAGTGCGTTGCGCGCTCGCGCGGCGATCCAGACGTACGTCGGATTACCCGGCGGCATTCAATACCAGATCAGAAGCTCCGCTCACTGTTCGGCTCGGCCAAGGTTGCTACGCCAAACAAAACGAACCGGCTGCCCCGGAGCAAGTTAGCTCCGGAGCAGCCGGTGAGATGCGAGATCGCGGTCGGTACTACTGAACCGTGATGGTCTGCTTCATGTTCATAGCGAGGTGCGGCGTGCAGTGCGCCTCGTACGTGCCTGGCGGAATCTTTGCGAACGAGATCGTGTAGGTCTCATTCGGCTGAACCAGGAGCTTGCCAGCGAGATCGCTCATCTGATCGGGCATGTTCGCAGATAGCTGCGGCTTGACCGCCGCGGGAATCTGAGCTGGATCGAACGCAACGTCGTGTGGTCCACCGCTGACGTTGGTGTAGCGGATCCCGTCGCCTTCCTTGATCGTGATCGCGGCTGGCTCAAAACGATAGCCCTTCGCGTCGCCGATCATCTTCACATCGTGGATCGTACCGGTGATCGGGGCCGCCGCAACAGCACCAGCTGCTGGTGCCGCGGCAGTCGAGGTCGAACCCGCGGCCGCAGCCGCAGTTGTATCAGTTGCTGGGGTGGTCGCAGCAGCCGTCGTGTCGGCAGCCTTCTCGCCACCGCCGCATGCGGCAAGCATCAAGGCGCTAGCCGCTATTGCAGTAAAACCGAAATACCGCATCTGCTTCATTCTCCTAGATAAGTGCGCCCGACGAGCGCTCTCGCCGAGCATTGTGAAACTATTCACAAATCGCGCCTAATTCAATGTTGACAACAAATCCGTCTCTGACCACATTCAGGCATGGCTCGTACCGCAACCCACCACGCTCATCATCTCCATGTCCTGACGGACCGGGGATTTTGTCGTACGTGATGGGCTGACCAGCCAAACCATCCGCGATCTCCGGCCCGTCCTTCTGGACGGGCTTTTTTGTTTTCCGGTCCGACCTTCTCCTATTTCCCACTCACATGACACCGGCTGAATTCCAGCTCGAACCACTAGCTTCCCGCACCGTGATCCCCCCGGTCCTCCGGATCGCACTTCCGAACAAGGGGCGTCTGGCCCAGGATACGCGCGATCTTTTCACCGACGCAGGCCTCGAAGTCCGCGCTTCCAGCGATCGGGCCCTCAAGGCCTCACTCGGCGCAGACTTCGAGGCGATCTTCGTTCGGGCCCAGGATATCCCTGAGTTCGTGTCCGACGGCGCCGCAGACGCAGGAGTTACAGGGCTGGACCTCATCGCCGAGAACAGGCGCGGTGTGGTCTCCAGACTCGACCTCGGATTCGGAAAGTGCCGCCTTTCCATGGCCGCCCGGGAGGAAAGCCGAATCGATGATTTTTGCCAATTACCGCCGCGGTCCCGCGTTGCGACGGCATTCCCCAACATCACGGCACGCTTTTGCGCCGAGGCTGGGCTCGATCTCGAGATAGTGCCGATCTCGGGCGCTGCCGAGATCGCGCCGCACCTGGGCATCGCTGACGTCATCGTGGACCTGGTCTCTACAGGGTCCACCCTCAAGACCAACGGTCTGCGAGAGATCGGCACGATAATGCAGTCCACGGCCCAGCTGGTCGTCGCCGAGAACCGGACCGCCTGGCCCGCTGCGAAGGAAACGGCTCTGCAGGAGCTGTGTACGGCACTCGAGTCGGTGACGTCTGCACGCGGCCAGCGCTACCTCATGGCCAACGTGCCGCGAGACCGTCTCGACGATGTCCGTAGGGTCCTTCCGGGGCTCAACGGCCCTACCGTGATCGACGTCCTCGACGGAGGCAGACACGTCGCTGTTCACGCGGTCGTGGCCGCATCTGCGATATATCGAACTATTGCGGATTTGAAGGCAATCGGAGGAGAAGGGATCCTCGTAACTCGCATCGAGAGACTGATGCGATGATAAATGATCCTAACTTGCGTAAAGTCTGGCTAACAGAGCGTATATCCGCCCTCACAGACAGTGCTAAAACGGCGCTTTTCTCGCGCAGCCCTTCGTCAGGTGATGCGGTTGCGGTCGCAACGGCAAGACTCCTCGATGCAGTGAGGCTCCGCGGCGACAAGGCCCTATCGGAGATGGCGAGGGACTTCGATGGAGTCGAGATGGCCACCTTCGAGATCGCTCGCCCAGCCTGGCGGGCTGCTCTCGATTCTCTTGACCGCAGTCTCGTCAGGGCGATGGAACGCAGCATCCGGAATCTCGAATCGGTCCAGCAGGCCTTTCTCCCAACGACCTCGGAGACGTCGCCCGAACCCGGTATCCTCGTCGGACGCCGGCCGGATCCTATCGATAGAGTCGGCATCTACGCGCCAGGGGGGCGTGCCGCCTACCCAAGCAGTGTCTTGATGGGCGCGGTTCCAGCCCGGGTAGCCGGCGTGCGTGAACTGATCCTGTGCTCGCCGCCTGGTCCGTCGGGACTTCCGTCCCCGGTAGTCCTTGCGGCCGCCGAGCTTGCGGACGTCGACCGAGTATTTGCACTCGGCGGGGCAGGGGCAATTGGTGCGATGGCGTATGGGACTGAGACCGTTCCAGGTGTGGATCGGATAGTGGGGCCTGGAAACGCATATGTTGCCGAGGCCAAGCTCCAGGTAGCTGGTGTTGTTGCGATCGACTCGCCGGCTGGCCCGAGTGAGCTGCTCGTAATCGCTGACGCGACTTCCGACCCTGACGTGGTGGTACGGGAGGCGCTGGCTCAGGCAGAGCACGATCCACGCGCGGTTGTCGTGATCGTTGCCATCGGGCAAAGTGTCGCGGATTGTATTGTCGAGCGCCTCGTCGGCGCGATTTCGGCGCAGACCAGGCACGAGGTCATCGAAGAGTCGCTACGGACGCGCGGCGCGGTATTGTGCGCAGCGGATGTCGACGAAGCGATTGCCTTCAGCAACTCCTTCGCGCCGGAGCATCTGCTTCTCGCGGTAGCGAATGCACGTGAGCTGCTTCCGCGCTGCCGTAACGCGGGGACGATATTCGTCGGCGAGCGCAGCTCCGTTGCATTTGGTGATTACATGACCGGCGCGAATCACGTTCTTCCGACGGGTGGGCTTGCGCGCTCCTACTCGGGTCTGTCGGTGCTCGACTTCATGCGCTGGACGACATACCAGGTGATCGATCCTGCCGTCGCGAAGGGTTTGACTGAAGACGTTGGAGTATTCGCGGATGCGGAGGGTTTGCCTGCGCACGCCGCGGCAGCACGACAGTGGACATCCGTCGGAGCGGCGCAGTGACACGCGAAACCTACAGATCCATTTCTCTGTATGCGCCGAACCGTGCGCCGGCAGCTATCGATCTCAGCGACAATACCAACCTCTGGGGTGTTCCTCCGGCTGCTCTACGTGCAATTACAGATGCCGCATCGGGCACGATCACGCGTTATCCGGCGTTGTACGCGGCGGATGTGAAGCAGGCGATCGCAGATTATGTGGGGCTGCCACCTGAGATGGTGGTGACTGGATGCGGCTCGGACGACGTACTTGACTCCGCAATCCGCGCATTCGGCGAGCCGGGTGATGTCGTTGCCTATCCCGATCCATCGTTCGCGATGATTCCCATCTTCGCTCAGATGAACGGCCTTGTAGGCGCACCGATACCGCTCACTGCACAGTACGATGCGGACGTCAAGCGATACATCGAGACAAATGCAACCATTAGTTACCTGTGTTCGCCGAACAACCCGACAGGTGCATCGTTCTCGCGCGACGCGATAGAACGGGTCGCCTCTGGTATGACCGGTATCGTGATCATCGATGAAGCATACGCCGAGTTCGCGGGCTGGAACTGTCTGGATTTGCTGGCCCGGTTTCCCCGTGTCGTGATCACACGCACTTTATCCAAGGCGTTCGGCCTGGCCGGTCTTCGGGTTGGTTATGCGCTGGGCGATCCGGAGCTGGTCGCAGAGATAGAAAAATCGCGCGGACCGTACAAGGTGAATGCGATCGCTCAACATGCAGCAGTTGCAGCTCTCACGGCAGACCGCGCCTGGGTCGATCGCCATGTTCAGGATGCAATTGTGAATCGCGACCGATTGCGAGAATCGCTCACGGCGATTGGATTGGAGCCATTGCCGAGTGAAAGCAACTTCGTGCTGGTCCCTGTCAGGAATGCAGCGGAGCTCGATCGGCAGCTGCGCACGCGCGGCATCGCCGTCCGGCCATTCGTTGCACTACCCAATATCGGAGACGCCTTGCGCATATCGGTTGGGCCGTGGCAGCTGCTGGAAGAATGCATCGCCGCGTTGCAGGAGTGCGCTACATGAACGGGAAGACAATCATCACCGTCTTCGACTACGGCGCTGGCAACATGCATTCGCTGCTGAAGGCGCTCGACATCGGGGGCGACGTCGAAGTGCGGTTGCAGACTGACCCGGAGGCCGCGCTGGAAACGGACGCACTGGTTCTGCCCGGAGTGGGGGCCTTCAGCAATGCGGCTGGCAGGCTTGCATCCGGCGCTCCTGCGATGCGCGATGCAATCCTCGGCGGTTTACCGACTCTCTGCATCTGTCTCGGGATGCAGCTGCTTTTCGATGACAGCGAGGAGGGGCCCGGCGCAGGACTCGGGGTCATACCGGGCCACGTACGCAAGCTCAGGGCGAAGAGAGTTCCCCAGATTGGATGGAATGAAGTCGAATCGCTCGATGAAGCGCTGCCGCAGGTTGCATATTTCGCGAACAGCTATGTATGCGAACCCGATGATGCCGACTGTATCACGGCATATACGACCCATGAGCGCGACCGATTCGCGTCGGTCGTGACTGTCGTCAACACTGTCGGGGTGCAGTTCCATCCTGAGAAGAGCTCCCGGGCGGGAGTCAGCTTCGTGCGAGACTTCGTCAACGGAGTGATTCGATGATCGCGATACCAGCGATAGACATTCGCGATGGAGCGTGCGTTCAGCTCGTTGGCGGTTCGTATGACGCCGAGCAGGTGAGACTGGATGATCCTGCCGGGGTCGCGCACAAGTGGGAGTTTGCGGGCTTTCGTCGTCTGCACATGGTCGACCTCGACGCGGCGACGGGACGCGGCAACAATGCTGAGATGATTCGTGAAGTGTTGCGCGCAACTTCAATGGAAGCCCAGGTGGGTGGCGGCGTACGCGATGAAGAGAGAATCGAGTCGCTACTTCGCGAGGGTGCGCAACGCGTGGTTCTTGGTACGAAGGCTGTCGAGAGCGTCAACTGGCTCGGTGACATGGCGGAAGCATTTCCGGGTACGTTGATCGTAGCCGCCGATGTGCGCGACCGGCATGTCGTCACCAGAGGTTGGACGCGCACATCGGACCGTTACGTGCTGGACTTCATTGAAGAGCTCAACGCGCTTCCGCTGGCCGGTGTAATGGTCACGGCCGTGCACAAGGAAGGTCTCATGGAAGGAACCGATCTCTCTCTCATGGAAGATGTGGTGGAGGAGAGCGAGCATCCGGTGTGTGCCAGCGGCGGTATAGGCACGATCGGTGATCTACGTGCACTCGAGGACCGGGGAGTGGCATCAGTTGTCATAGGGATGGCGCTGTATACGGGCGCTATCGATCCAGGAGCCGTTGCTGAGGAGTTTGCCGAATGAGTGAAAGAACAGTGGTGGAGCGCAAGACGCGCGAGACGCAGATCCGGCTCGAGGTTCAGCGTGGAGAAGGGAAGGGTGATGTTGCAACCGGTGTTCCGTTTCTGGATCACATGATGGTCACGTTCGCACGTTACTCGGGCCTCGACGTAACTTTGCGCGCAACCGGTGACCTGAGACATCACATGATCGAGGATGTGGCGATTGCCATGGGTTCGGCGGTTGCTGATGTCATCAGTCCGTCGGCTGCACGCTATGGCGATTGTACCATTCCGATGGATGAGGCGTTGGTTCAGGCGTGTGTCGACATGGGTGGCCGGCCGTATTATCGCGGGCCGGTGCCGAGTGGTCTGTACGATCACTGGATGCGCTCCTTCGCGGACAATGCGAAAGCAACGATTCACATTCGCGTTCTGCGCGGTGTCGACCGGCACCACATTGTAGAGGCTGCGTTCAAGGCTCTCGGTCTGGCGATTCGCAAGGCGATGGTTGATACTGGCGCCGGTGCCGTATTCAGCACCAAGGGCGCCGTCTCGCTGGACGTAAAGTGACGCTCACACGCAGACTGATAGTGTGCCTCGATGTCAGGGATGGCCGGGTGGTGAAGGGGACGCGTTTTGTGAACCTTCGCGACGTCGGCGATCCTGTGGAGTTGGCTGCACGATACGAAGCTGAAGGCGCCGATGAGATAGTCTTCCTGGACATCTCCGCGAGTGTCGAAGGACGTGGTACACTGCTGGATGTGGCGCGACGAACCGCTGAGAAGCTGTTCATCCCGCTCACAATCGGTGGTGGAGTGCGGAGTGCTGCCGATGTCGCTCAGGTATTGCGCGCCGGCGCGGACAAGGTCGCAATCAACTCTGCTGCCGTACTACGACCAGCAGTGCTGGAGGAGGCGGCGGCCATGTTTGGCGCGCAATGTGTTGTGTCCAGCATCGACGCCAAAATGGTCGACGGATCGTGGCGCGTCTTCACGAATGGCGGAAGAGCAGCTACCGATCTCGATGCCGTGGAGTGGGCGCGCGAGTGCGAGCGGCGCGGTGCGGGGGAGATACTTCTCACCAGCATAGATCGTGACGGATCCAGGGACGGATACGACCTCGACCTGACACGCACCGTTGCGGACGCTGTGAGCGTTCCTGTCATCGCATCGGGCGGGGCCGGTTCGGCGCGTGACATCGTCGATGTGATTCAATCGGGCCGCGCAGATGCGGCACTTGTCGCTGGCATCCTGCACGATGGGGTGACGACTGTGTATGAGCTCAAGACGTGCATGAGAGAAGCATCATTGCCCGTGAGAGACGCAGCATGAGCGATTCATATCTGGAAGCAGTCGTCGAGCTTGCCCGCGTTGCCGGTGATTTTGCGATGTCGCACTATGGCCGGACACTCACTGTCGATGTGAAGCACGATGGTTCCCCCGTGACGATCGCGGATCGTGGCGCAGAGGAGCGCGCCAGGGCGTGGATCGAGAAGCGGTTTCCCGACGACGGAATTCTGGGTGAGGAATTCGGTGACGTGCGCCCAACCGCGCGGAGACGGTGGATTCTCGATCCGATCGACGGAACCAAGAGCTTCATAAGAAGAGTCCCCCTGTGGGGAACGCTTGTCGCCGTTACCGAAGGTGAGTCAGTTCTCGCAGGATGCGCATACTTTCCGGCAGTGGCGGAGACTGTCGCTGCGGCTGCTGGCGAAGGATGTTTCTGGAACGGCACTCGCTGCAGCGTCTCGTCGACCGCGACGATTGCAGAGGCGACCATCGTGACAACCGACGAACGGTTCGAAGAACGTCCTGAGCGCGCAAGAGCGTGGCGACGGCTGGCGTCGCAGGCCAGTGTATCGCGCACTTGGGGGGATTGTTACGGATATCTGCTACTTGCCACTGGACGAGCCGACGTGATGGTCGATGACGTCGTAGCGCCGTGGGATGCGGCTGCGCTGTATCCGATAGTTACCGAGGCTGGTGGGTCGTTCACGGATTGGAGTGGAAGTGCCACAGCATTCGGCGGTGACATCATCGCTACCAACTCTGCGCTGGCCAAACCGGTGCGGAACATTCTTATTGAAGCGTCATGACAACAGGCGATCTGGATTTCGAGAAGGGCGCTGGCCTGGTCACCGTGGTCACGCAGGATGCGGTTACCGGTGCCGTGCTGATGGTCGCGCACATGGATCGCGAAGCATTTGACAGGACCGTTGCGACTGGCGAGATGCACTATCGGTCGCGTACGCGCGGGCTATGGCATAAGGGAGCTACGAGCGGAAATGTGCAACGTGTGGTGTCGCTCACGCCCGATTGTGATCGTGATGCAATCCTTGCACGTGTGAATCCAGCAGGGCCGGCCTGCCACAATGGTACGGTGTCATGCTTCGATCAGCCTGCGAATGGAGATGCACTAACGCAACTCGCATCGGTGATCGAGTCACGAGCGCAGGGCACGGGTGCCGAGAGTTATACCAGAAAATTGCTGGCCGACCGAAACTTGCGGTTGAAGAAGCTGGGGGAGGAAACCGCGGAGTTGGTGCTGGCACTCGGGGACAGTGACAATACCCGCGCCCGTGAAGAGGCCGCGGATCTTATCTATCATTTGATGACCGCTCTACGCGCGAATGGCGTTACGTTGGATGACGTTCGGCGCGTGCTGGCGAGCCGTGCGACGTAGGAGGGTCCTGGCTCAGCCCATGTAGTTGGGCACTTGTAATGGAGGCGGAGTGAGAGTGTCCATCGTATTGCTTGTTACATCCGTTATAGTTGCCCGAACCACAGCCATGCCTGCGACGGTGGCAGCACAGGGTGGAGATAGCACGCAGCGCGTGCCGTCATCGGCGATTGGTGATGGCAGCACTTCCGCACCGGCAAGCTCGAACGATTGGACTGTGCGTGTGCTCGGCACGCAAGTAAATATCATTGGTCAGGACCTGCGGCCGTTCCACAGCCCGTACAGCGGTCCCAACAGTCTGCGCGCCCGCGGCGATTCCAAGATCAGCCATGCGTACGGTGGCTACGTCGGCGTTCAAGCCTGGCGCAATTTGCAGGGTTACCTCGACGTTGAGATGATCCGCGGCAAGGGAATCAGTAGCGTGACCGGACTTGCCGGCCCCACCAACGGCGACGTACTGCGCCAGGGTACTTTCGATCTTGGCAATGGGCCATATGTGGCAAGAGCCTTCATCCGATACACTGTTCCCTTTGCGGATGAGCAACTCGATACACTGCAGCGAAGCGTGGATCAGCTTCCCGGCATCGTCTCAAAACGTCGGATCGAGATCACCGCCGGCAAGCTCGCGGCGAGCGACCTGTTCGACCTGAACCGCTATGCCAACAGTACCAGGCAACAGTTCATGAACTGGGATCTGTTCCAGAACACCGCATGGGACTTTGCGGCAGACACTCGCGGATACACCAATGGCGTTGCCCTGGCGTGGATTCATCCGCTCTGGATTTTGCGCGTGGGAACCTTCCAGATGCCAACGGTAGCTAACGGGAACAGGTTCGACAGTGATCTGCGACGCGCACATGGCGATCAGGTCGAACTCACACTAACGGCCCCAGCGACCGGCACCGTCGCACGCATTCTCGGCTACATGAATCATGCGCGGATGGGGAATTATGCTGAAGCATTGACCATCGCGCGATCCAACGGCTCGATCCCCGATATCGCCGCGGACGGAAAACCGGACCGCAGCAAGTACGGCTGGGGAGTGAATGTCGAACAGCCACTCGCCGACAACGGCGAGACGGGAGCATTCGCACGCGTCGGCGGTGATGACGGCAGAAACGAGAGTTTTGTATTCACCGAAGTCGATCGCCACATCAGCGCAGGAGTTCAGGTGAGCGGCGTGCACTGGGATCGCACGGACGATCGCATCGGTATTGCCGGAGCCGAGACGGAAATTGCGAAGATCCACCGCGAGTATCTGGATGCCGGCGGTGTCGGATTCCTCCTCGGCGATGGCCGACTCGATTATGGCCCTGAACGGCTCATCGAGGCGTACTATCGCGCACAGCTTGGAGCTTACTTGCAGGTCAGCCCGGACATGCAGTACATCCGTGATCCCGGTTACAATCGCGACCGCGGACCGGCGACAGTTTACTCACTTCGCATCAACATACGTTACTGAACGAACCCCGGGCGAGCCGTGCGCGGTGTGAGTGTGAGTGCCGCCGTCCGATCGGCTCTGTTTTCTCAGAAACCCTCCAACAACTTCCGATCCACCTTGGTCGTGTCGCCAACATACGCCCAGTGGAAGTTCTTGAAGTACTTCCGCGCCGCCGCCTGCACACCTTCGGGCGTCACCGCCTTAAGATCCTGCACGAACGACATCGCGCGACGATAATCCCCCTGATACAGCTGAGACCGCGCCAGAAAGTCCGCCTGCGATGCGTTGGTCTCGTTGTCCAGGAAGTACTGTGTGATGAATTGCAGCTCCAGCCGCTGCAACCCTTCGCGCGTCACGATCTCGTTCTGCAATTGCGTTATGAAGAACTTCATCAGCTTGAGCGTCGTATCGGGCGCCACCGTGGTCACGTAGAGCCCGGATGCGCTCGCGGCACGCTCCAGGAACGGCGCGTGCACGTCGTACGTCAGATTCTGTCGACCGCGAATCTCGGCGAACATCTGACCCGTAAGCACCGTTGCCGCTACCCGCAGCGCAGTATAGTCGGGCGATGATGCAAGTGGCCCGGCAACGTATCCGAGTAGATAGTTCGTCGGCAGATCCCGCTGCACCAACACCGCCGATGATGGCGTGACTGGGACGGCTGGCGGCAACGTCCACTTGTACGATCCCGCCGGAAGCCGTCCGAATGTCGAGTGAATCAGTGACTCGACGTGAGCACGAGTCACGTCGCCGACGACGACAATCAACATCCGTGATTTGACTATCTGCGACTTCTGATACTGTCTCAGATCTGCAGCCGTGATGCCTGCCAGCGAGGTTGCATTGCCGGTCTCGGCTATCGCGTACGGATGCCCTGAGAATGCGACACTGTCGGCGAGGTCCGAAACGTACGCATCCGGATCATCCCGCTCCTGCCTTTGCGCGCTCAGCAGCTGCGCCCTTACCAGCTCGACTTCCGCGGGCTGAATGGCTGGATACATCAGTCGATCCGCAAATATCGCCCACGTCGAATCCACTGCGCTCGTAATCGTTCGCGCTCCGAACATCGTCCAATCCACACTCGGCGCTATCACGAAGTCGCTGCCCAGCGCCGATGTCCTGCTACGAAGGACGGCCTTGGGGTAGTGCTGCGTGCCGCGCTCCGACACGGCCAGTAGAAACGGCTCGATCCCGCTTGTAGTCGGTGTCACCTGACGTACGCCGCCCAGCAGATAGACATTGGCGACCACTACGTTGTTCGACGTGTTGCGACGCAGGATCACCGGAATACCGTCGACCGAAAAACTCGATGTGAGGGTGTCTGCCTCCGTTTGTGCGCCGACACTTCCAATTCCTGCGCACACCAGCGCCGCAAACAGCATGACTCTCCGCAGCATCACTTGGACCCTCCCGCTTTGAGCTCGTCAACGGTCAGGTGAATCCGTTGCCGCCCTTCGGGTGAGATGAGGACGCCGGTGATACGCGGCTTTCCGATGATGTACTTGTCGGCATATGCACGCAGATCTGCCGTCGTCTGATGCGCCATGTTGTCCACGTAGCCCATGTAATACTCGAGACTCGCGACGCTCCACCAGAATCCAAGCGTGTGCGCGAATGCTGATGCCTGCTCTCTTCCGAACGCGGATGTTACTGCGCGATGTGCCTGGACGGCTTTCAATTCGTCGGGATCGAAGTACGTCGGGGCATCCAGCTTCTTGATCTCCGAATCCAGAGCCGCGAGTGCCGGCCGCAATTTCTCCGGTGACGTCTGGCCACTTATCGTGATCGGCCCCGTGTGATTGAGCGTGTAATAATTGACAGTCACTCCCTGCCACAGGCCGCTGTCCACCAAACGTTGCTGAAAGCGCGACCGCGGGTCGTTCAGAAGATCCGAGAACACATCCGCCGCGTACGTCGATTTGGGATCCTTGCCGACACTCGGTCCCTGCCACTGCAACAGCACGGTCACGGCGTTGACCTGAGCCTCCGTTACGATTGCATCGCTCGCTGTTAGTGGTGGAATGTCGGGAATGGGATCGGTGACGAACGGATCCGGACCGCGTGCCCATCCGCCGAGCTGGCGCGCTGCTATGGCGAAGATACTATCCGGCTTCACATCGCCGGCGACTATCAGTACCGAGTTGTTCGGGATGTAGTACTTGTGCTGGATGAACCGCATCTTCTCAGGTGTGGTCGTCGCCACAACCTGACGATCGCCTATCACATTCTTCCGTGAGTAGTTGCCTGGATAGAGCTTCATGTCCATCTGTCGCTGCAACTGGAAGAATGGACTGGACTCGTTGCGATCGTACTCGCCGATTACAACCTGTCGCTCGACGGCCAACTCGCTCTCCAGGAACAACGGCTCGCGCAGTGCCGGCGTCAGCCACTGAATTGCGCCGCGAACCGAATCCGCAGGCACGGTGAGATAGTAGCTCACCGTTTCTTCCTGAGTCGTTCCGTTGAACACCGCGCCCAGTTGCGCGGCACGATCGAGATACATCTCGCTCTCGGGATACTGCTGGTTCGCCCGGAAGAACATGTGTTCGTACATGTGAGCAAGACCAGCATATTCAGGCGTCTGCGTGAACGAGCCGTTCCGCACGTTGACCTCGACGGTAGCGAGTGGAACGCCGTGGTTCTCCACTACTATCACCTCGAGTCCGTTCGGCAACACACGTCGCTGAATGATCTTCTCGAGAGCGGCACGCTGAGCTGGCAGAACTGCTGGCACAAGCGCCGGAAGCAAACATGCTCCAGCAACGAGTGCCAGTAACGCCAACGCCCTCTGATGCTGTCGAACTTTCATCTTCCTCACTTGCGTGGAAACATCTCGTCCCTGTTCGCGAGCTCGTACGCAGTTGCGGCGACCACCACAGCGGCCTGCTTCAGATCCTCGAGCTCCAGATGGTCATACACGTCGTTCGAGGTATGGTGCGTCCGGAGGCCATATTCGATCGGATCCTGGATGAAGTTGAACCCGGGAATACCAGCGTCGTCGAACGAAACGTGGTCCGTGCTTCCGGTATTCCCGTGCCGTACCGCTACCACGCCGAGGTCATGGAACGGCCACAGAATCTGCTCGAATATCGGGATCGCCTTTGCGTTACCCTGGTCCCACACCCCACGGATCTTGCCGGTACCGTTGTCCAGGTTGAGATACGCCGAGATCTTCGGCGCCAGCTCCGGATGTTTTTTGATCCATCCTCGCGAGCCGTATATCCCTTCTTCCTCGCCACTCCACAGAGCGATCCTGATCGTACGCCTGGGGTGCAGATCGAGAGTCTTGAGGATGCGCATCGCTTCCATCATCACGATGGAGCCGGCCGCGTTATCAGTCGCGCCATTTCCATAGTGCCAGGAGTCGAGATGGGCGCCAATCATCACATACTCGTCAGGCTTGTCTGTCCCACGAATATCGCCGAGCGTGTTGTATGCGTTCAGATCATCCGTGAGGAATCTGTTCTGTACGTTGAGCTGCACAGTGACAGGTACGCCGCTCGTCACGTTGCGGTACATCTCATTGTATTGCTCCTGCTGCACTATGACGTTCGGCACGGGAATCGGCATGGCTGGATTGGTCGCGGACCAGTCTCCACCGCCGCGTATCGTTCCGTACGCACTTCCCGAACCAGTAATCACACCAGCCACGCCGGCAGCTCGCAGCAGTGAATCTGCGTGCGCCTGCTGTTTCTGAATCTTTACCAGCAGAGTGTCCCATCCGATGGGTGGGCGAGCGCGCTGATTGACCGGCGCCAGTAGCGAGTCGACCGGTGTGCGGCGCTCTTCGGGATCACGAAACTCGGGCGGCAACGGACGTGCTGGCGCGAGCAACACGAGTGCACCGCGGAGCTTGGTGCCGTACTTGGCAATGCTGTCGACTCCGCCCTCGACCACCATCACATGTGCCGTTATCGTCCCTTTCGTGCTTCCGGTCCATGCGCTCGCCTGGCCTGGCATCGGCTGGCTGTATGGAGTGAGGATGCGGCCCTCGTACGACACGTTCTCCCAACCGCGCCCGAAGCGGCCCCACGGCTCGACTTCGACCCCCGTCAGCCCCCACGACTTCAGTGTCGTCGCAGTCCACTCGTTCGCCGCCTTCATGCCCGGTGAACCGGTGAGACGCGGTCCTATGACATCCGTCAGATGACGCGCGAGCGCCGGAATCTGGGAGCGCTCGAGTCCCTCCTGCCGTATGCGCGCAACTACACCGAGATCCACCTTCTCCTGCGCGATCTGCCCGCTCGCCTGCCTCACCGGAATGGTTAGAACCAATGTGGCGGCAACCATCGTCGCCGCTGGAATCGCGAACAGCACGCGGGCGCGCAACATGACGCGATTTTTCAAATGCCCTGACATCAATGAATTCCTTTGAATCGAGTGACTGACTGAGACGTGAACTTCCCGCCGTATATTTCATTGGCCATGCGATCGCACCATAACCTATGACTGGGCTCGACAACATGACGAGCGATGGCGCCGCGCCGACAGAAAGCTACGCGTACGAGGACCTGGCGGCTCTGCTCGCTCCGTCGCG
>Ga0207678_10000272_pt1 | contig 46933 bp, 39 predicted proteins | sample KBSC63metaG_FD_184319 | JGI IMG/M metagenome (GOLD analysis project Ga0207678, IMG submission 184319) | Corn rhizosphere microbial communities from Kellogg Biological Station, Michigan, USA - KBS C6-3 metaG (SPAdes) (version 2) | ecosystem: Host-associated > Plants > Roots > Rhizosphere > Soil ... | reverse complement strand
ACGTTCGACGTGGGCGCCTCGCCCGACAACTACAAGCGCGCGGAGATCTGCCGCCAGCGCATGGGACCGGTATTCAAGCGGCTTGCGGTGAACTACCCGCCGATCCTCTTCCACCCCATCAACAGCATCACGGCGTACAAGGGCCAGATCATCTACGACACCCCGGAGACCGAGGCCAAGGCCCAGACTCCGGTGCCGTACCTGCAGTGGCAGCCCGCGCCCGGCGTGACACCGCCGACTCCGTCACCGGACGGCAACCTGTCGGACCTCATCCTGCCCCCGCCTGCCGTGGTGGGTCAGGGCTCGCCCGCGGGCCCGCTTCCAGGGCCGCCCGCGTCCACCGGCCGTGGAGGCCGTTCGGCAGCGGGTTGTACACGGCGTCGAGGTCCGGATCGGCGAGCAGCGCCTCGTACGACGCATGCACCCGGGCGATCCCGTGCCGAGTGGCAAACGCTTGCGCGCGTTCCTTCGAGCGCGCCGCGACCGCCGTCACCGAGACCGAAGAGTTCGAAGAAGCGGGCTTGACCAGGGCAGCGGGGGCGATGCTCGCCGCCCCGAGGATGCCGATCCGCAGGCTCATGCGCGCAAGCTAGCACCGAAGCAGATTTCAACAGCCAGTTGACCTCTTCAACAACGAGTTGTACCGTTCCGGCCAGCCGAACAGTGGAGGTCCGTTATGTCCCGTTCACGCGCCTTGCAGGCGGGCTTGCTCGCGAGCCTGGCCGTCCTGGTGACCGCCTGCGGTGGCGGTCCGGACGGCGCGGGCGGGACGTCGCAGGCCGCGGGGGCACCCGCCTCCGGCATCCCGGACACCGCCGCGATCGTCCAGGGCGTGCAGAAGGACGCCCAGCTCAACGCGGCTCTCCCGGACACTGTCAAGCAGGCCGGCCTGCACCTCGCCTCGAACCTGCAGTCCGCGCCCAACAACTTCTACGCCGCCGACGGCAAGACCCCGATCGGCTACGAGGTCGACCTGGCCAAGGCCATCGCCGCCAAGCTCGGCGTCCCCGTCGCCCACCAGGACATGGCCTTCGGCTCGCTCATCACCAGCCTCCAGTCCGGCCGGATCGACCTGACCATGGCCGGCATGAACGACACCAAGGCCCGCCAGGCGCAGATCGACTTCGTCGACTACTTCACTTCGGGCATCACGATCATGATCCGCAAGGGCAACCCCGACGGCATCACCGGCCCGGACGCCCTCTGCGGCAAGAACGTCGCCGTCGTGCAGGGCACCAGCCACCAGAAGTTCGCCGCCGAGCAGAGCACGAAGTGCACCCAGGCCGGGAAGCCCGCGGTCAACGTCACCGCGACCGACAGCGACAACCAGAACCAGAACCAGCTGCGCACCGGCCGCGTCCAGGCGATCCTCAACGACCTCCCCAGCGCCGTCTACATCTCGCGGACGGCGGGCGACGGCAAGTTCTTCGAGGTCGTCCCGGGCGAGCCGATCGACGGCGGCCCGTACGGCATCGGCGTCAACAAGGCCAACACGACGCTTCGGGACGCCGTCCAGAAGGCGCTCCAGGCCCTGATCACCGACGGCACCTACGGCAAGATCCTGCAGGCCTGGGGCGTCGAACAGGGCGCGATCAAGGAGGCTGCCGTCAATGGCGGCTCCTGAACCGCTCCCGATCGTCCGGCTCCGCCACTGGGGCCGCTGGGTCGCCGCCGCGATCATCGTCGCGCTGCTCGTCCTGCTGGGCATCGCGCTCGGCAACGCGCAGATCGAGTGGAACCAGGTCCCGGACTTCGTCTTCTACAAGGTGATGGCGACCGGCCTGCTCAACACCGTCGTGCTGGCGGTGCTCTCGCAGGCCGTCGCGATCGTGCTCGGCATCGTCATCGCCCTGCTGCGCCGCAGCGCCAACCCGGTCGCCCGCTGGTTCGCCGCCGGCTACATCTGGATCTTCCGCGGCCTGCCCGTGCTGCTGCAGATCCTCCTTTGGTACAACCTGGCGCTCGTCTTCCCGGTCATCGACATCCCGTTCTTGGTCCACGAGCAGACGAACGTCCTGATCAGCGCGTTCACCGCCGCGTTCCTCGGTCTCGCGCTCAACGAAAGCGCGTACATGGCCGAGATCGTCCGGGCCGGGCTGAACAGCGTCGACAGTGGACAGACCGAGGCGGCCAAGTCGATCGGCATGACGCCGGCCGCCACGCTGCGCCGGGTCGTGCTGCCGCAGGCCATGCGCGTGATCATCCCGCCGACCGGCAACGACTTCATCAACATGCTCAAGGGCACGTCGATGGCGTCGGTGATCGGCGTGACCGAGCTGATCCACGCCGCCAACAACATCTCGTCCAACAACCTCCTGGTCATGGAGACGCTGCTGGCCGCGGCCGTCTGGTACATGGTCGTGGTGACCGTCGCCGGCGTCGGCCAGCACTACCTGGAACGCGCCTTCGGCCAGGCCGACCGCGGGCCGCTCGCCCGCGCGGGCAAGGCGTTGCGCGGCGTGCCGCTGGTGAGGAGTGCTCGTGTCTGACCCCCTGCTGCGCGCCGTCGGCGTCCGGAAGTCCTACGGCCACACCGAAGTCCTCGGCGGCATCGATCTCGAAGTCCACAAGGGACAGGTCGTCTGCCTGCTCGGCCCGTCCGGCGCCGGGAAGAGCACGTTCCTGCGCTGCATCAACCACCTCGAGACCATCGACGCCGGCCAGATCTGGGTCGACGGCGAGCCCATCGGCTTCCGGCAGCGCGGCGGGAAACTGTACGAACTGCGCGAACGCGACGTGGCCCGCCAGCGGCGTGACATCGGCATGGTCTTCCAGCGCTTCAACCTCTTCGCGCACCGGACAGCGCTGGAGAACGTCGTCGAAGGCCCCATCCGGGTCCTGGGCGTGAAGCCGGACGAAGCGCGCAGGCAGGGGCTGGAGCTGCTGGACCGCGTCGGGCTCGCCCACCGGGCCGACGCCTACCCGGCGCAGCTGTCCGGCGGCCAGCAGCAGCGCGTGGCGATCGCACGGTCCCTGGCGATGAAGCCGAAACTGATGCTGTTCGACGAGCCGACGTCCGCGCTCGACCCGGAGCTGGTCGGCGAGGTCCTGGAAGTCATGAGTACGTTGGCGGGGGAGGGGATGACGATGGTCGTCGTGACGCACGAGATGAGCTTCGCCGCGGAGGCCGCCGACGAGGTGGTGTTCCTGGCCGACGGCGCCGTCGTCGAGACCGGCCCGCCCTCGGAGGTCCTGAGCGCGCCGAAGCACGAGCGCACCCGGCAGTTCCTGGCGAGGATCCTCGCGTGACGCGGATTTCGCCCCGGTACCTGCTCCAGTTCGACGAGCCCGCCGGCTACCTCGACTTCGCCCGGTTCGGCCCGCCGTCGCACGCGGTGCTCGACACGACGGCCGCCCTGCTCGACCAGGCCACCACGGCCGGGCCGTCCACAGTGGACGAGCTGATGCGGCAGGAGGTCCGGGCCAAGGCCGCCGCGGCGCGGCTGTCCGGCTCGGACACCGACCACACCGTGCTGCTCCCGCACACCAGCCTCGGGTTGTTCCAGGCCGCGTTCCACAGCTCGGGCGAGGTGCTCGTGTCGGCCGCGGAGTTCCCGGCCAACACCTACCCGTGGGCGCGCGCCGAGCAGGCCGGGCGCCTTCGCGTACGGCGTCTGACCAGCGGTTGTGTTACGCCGGAGCGCGTCGCCGAGGCGCTGACGCCGGAGATCACGACGGTCAGCGTCAGCGCCGTCGACTTCCGCACCGGCTACCGCGCCGACCTGGCCGCGCTGCGCGACGTCGTCGGCGACCGGCTGCTGGTCGTCGACGGCATCCAGGGCTTCGGCGTGGTCGAGGCGCCGTGGGAGGTCGCCGACGTGCTGGTCGTCGGCGGGCAGAAGTGGCTGCGCGCGGGCTGGGGCACCGGCTTCGCGGTGCTGTCCGACCGGGCGCTGAACCGGATGGATCCGGTGCTGTCCGGCTGGACCGGCGCGCGCGACCCGGGCCTGTTCGACGACGAGATCCACCCACCGGACGTCACCGCGCAGGCCTGGTCGATCTCCAACCTCAGCCCGATCACCTCCGGCGCGTTCGCCGAAGCCCTCGAGCTGGTCGAAGAGGCCGGCGTCGGCGCCATCGCGGCGCGGATCGCCGAGCGGCTGGGCTCCTTCGAAGAGGTACTGGCGTCTTGCGGCGCCGAAGTCGTTTCGGCTGTCGACCGCCGCGCGGGAATTCTCGCGTTCACCCTGCCCGGCCACCCCGCCGAGCAGGTCGGTGCCGCGCTGGCCGCGGCCGGGATCGCCGCGACCGTGCGGCCCGAGCACGTCCGGCTCTCGCCGCACGCCTCGACCCCGGCGGCGGCCGCGGACCTGCTGCGGGAAGCGCTGGAGACCCTGACGCGGCCTCGCGAGCCGATGGTCGTCCCGGCCGCGGGCGCGACGACGCACGAGGTGCTCACCGCCCTGGTGCCCGCCATCCCGGGCCTCGCGGCGATGCTGGGCCCGGGCAACGAAGTCCTGCTCCACGACCTGAGCCGGCTGCCGGACTCGATCATCGCCATCGCCGGCGACCTCACCGGCCGCCACGTCGGCGGCCCGATGACCGACCTGCTGCTCGGCCTGGTCCGCCGCGGCACCACCCAGGACCTGACGAACTACCGCACGCACGGCCCGGACGGCCGTCCCATCCGGTCCTCGACGCTGTTCCTGCGGGACGCCGACGGGGTCGCGGTGGGCTGTCTGTGCGTCAACAGCGTCGACACGGCGGCGTCCCCGAGCGGCAACGGGGAGCCGGAGACTTTCCCACCGGACGTCGACAGCCTGCAGCGGTTCCTGGTCGACCGGGCGGTGGCGAAGGCGGGGATCCCGGTGGACCTGATGAAGAAGCGGCACAAGGCGGCCGTGGTGCGGGAGCTCGACGAAGCCGGTTATTTCCTGATCAAGGACGCGGTCGACCACCTGGCCGGGCGCCTCGACGTCACCCGGTACACGATCTACAACTACCTCAACGAAATCCGGGCCTGACGCTGCCCGTTCGGACCTTGTCGATTCGGCCGTTCGGGCGCACCATGGCGCGCATGACCGAACCGGACACGCAGCGCGCCCTGGTGCGGCTCGAAGCGGACGACGAGGCGGACGCCGAAGAGCTCGACCGGCTCGCCCACCGGCTGCGCGCCGAATTGGGCGAGCTGGACGTCGACCTGCTGCCGGTCCCGGCCGAGCTCCCCGCGGGGGCGAAGGCCGCGGACCCGGTGACGATCGGCTCGCTCATGGTCGCCTTCAGCGCGGCCGGCGGCGTGTTCCCGGGGTTGGTGGAAACGCTGCGCGAGTGGCTGGGCCGCCAGGCGGGCAGGCACAAGATCAAGCTGACGATCGACGGCGACACCGTCGAGCTGGAGCGAGCGACGACGACCGAGCGGCAGCAGCTGATCGAGGCGTTCGTCCGGCGCCATGGCTAGTGCGTGACCACTGAAGATCACCGGGTTCGATGATCCGGCGGCCCCGGTTCTCGCCATCCCGTTCTTCTTCCAGGGGCTGGACACCTCCGCCGGGGGACTGCGCCTCGGACTCGGTTCCGCATCGACCCCGCCGACCAGCAGCCCCGCACCCGAGCCGGTTGGGGGTACGCGATCGCCTGGAGCGCCGTGACCGGCGCCAAGATCCTGCTGACCTACGCCATCACCACCTGGTTCCCGCACGGTGTCGGCCGGTTCATGGTCGCTCATCAGCTCACCCGGGACAGCATCCGCGCCGCGTTCATCTTCCTGGCCCTCGGCTCCCCGCCGGCTCGCCCGGCCTACCTGTGGATCGGCGGAACCCGTTACGCCAACGCCCACGGACACAAGCTGCGGCTGCTCCGCAGCGAACGTCAGGCGGCCGTGAGTGCTTCGTGCCTGTCCTCAAAGCCAGATGAGCGGCGTGGCCAGATCGGTCATGCCTCGGTAGGAGATGGCGGTCTTGGCGAAGCGGGTGGCGATAGCGCGGAACTGCTTGAGCCGGTTGGCCCGCTGGTCACGACGGCCGGACCACCGGCAAAGGCCCGCCATGACCGTCACGGGCGAGGTGGATCTTGGTGGTGGGCCCCTACCGCTTTGTCCGGGCAGGTTCGCCGGGTCGGGCAGGCGGCTGGGGTGAGGTCATCGAGCCCGAGCCGGTCGCCACCGATTCGGTGGCGACCGTCCCGGAACCTCCGAGAGCGGCTTGATCGCCGGGACCGTGCCGCTCATTCCGAACGGTTCCGGCGCCGGCTCCTCCAGCCGGTGATCACTCCATAAAGGACTCAACGGCGTCCGCGGCGAAGGAAACCCCGCCGTGGCCCCGGATTTCCACCTTCAGCTCTGATAGCCGCGAGGCCACCGAAGCCGACGAGGAAACCTCATCCACCGCCTCCCGCAGCGATGGCGCCGTCACCGAAGCAGCCGGCAGGTGCCGGCCCGCGCCCAAGGCTTCCAGCTGAGCGGCGTTGCCGAACTGGTCCGCCGCCTGCGGAATCGCCACCGTCGGGACTCCGAACCACAAGGCTTCCGTCGCCCCGCCCATTCCCGCGTGCGTGACGAATGCCGACGCCGCTTCCAGCACCGCCAGCTGCGGGACGCTCTCGAACACCTCCACCGACGACGGCAGCGGCCCGAGGGAGGACGGCGGCACGTGCTTCCCGATGGACATCACCACGTGCCAATCCGAGGCGAACGCGGCAATGCACGCCCGGTAGACGTCGAGCTGGTCGTTGAACGCCGTCCCGAACGACACGAGCAGCACCCGGCGGCCCGACGACGGCGGTGTCCACGAACGGTCGGCCAGCCGTGAAGGATCCAGGCACGGTCCGACGAACCGCACGTGCGGACCCACGCGGTCCGCGTGCGGCTGCATCGCCCGCGGGATCAGCGAAAGCACCCGCGCCGGGTGCCCGAGCCACTCCCAGGGATCGGCCGAGACGCCGTGCGCCGACAGCCACCGCGAGAAGGTGTCCGCATAGTCCACACCGGACGGTGACGCCTTGATCGGTGCCATCACCTCGGCCATGTCCTCGTCGTAGCCCTCCCACGCCACCAGCGTCGGCGACAGCTGCACCGCCGGGACGCCGTACCGCAAGCCCAGCAACGGCGCACCCAGCCCGCCGATGTCGTACAGCACGAGATCCGGCCGGTCGTCGTCGAACCTCGACGTCAGGAGCGGGTGGATCGCGATGGCTTCGTCGAGGAAGACGCGCATCGCGTCGGCCGGGTCGTCCGGCCACACCGCCGCCTCGCCCAGCGGGAACGTCGTCGGGTGCTCGACGACCTCGGCGCCCGTCGGCGCGACCAGTGCCGCCAGCGGTGCGCCGACGACGTAGGACACCCGGTGCCCGCGGCGGACCAGCTCGCTGATCACGCCCAGCGACGGGTAGATGTGGCTCGGCGCGGTGCAGCCGACCATGACGATGTGTTTGCGCAGCATGGTGCTCCTTCAAGAGAGAAAGAACAGACGGCGCACAGAAGAAGGGGCCGGACCCGATCGGCGGGCGGCCCTGCGGTCACGCCGTCTCAGACGAGGCGGAGCCGGATGAAGTAGATCATGGAACCGACCGTACGGGACGCCGGAACGTCCGCGCCACCCGATTTCCACCTTTCGTAGGGCGTTCGTGCTCAGCCGTCCCGTCGGGCCCCGTGCCGGGATTAGGGTTCTCGCGCCCGAACACGCTGGGAAAAGGGAGAAATCGGTGAGAAGTGCCTCTCTTTGGATGAACACGGTTGCCGCGGTCGCGGTGGCGTCCGCGCTCGTGGCGGCGCCCGCCGCGAACGCCGCACCCGCGGGACAGGCGATCGCCTGGGGACCGTGCACCGATTCCACGCTGTCCGGCGCCGGTGCCGAATGCGGCTACCTCAGCGTGCCGCTCGACTACCGCAAGCCGGCCGGGGAACAGGTCCAGCTCGCCGTCAGCCGCGTCAAGCACAAGGTGCCCGACGCGCAGTACCAGGGCGTCATGCTGACGAACCCCGGCGGCCCCGGCGGTTCCGGGCTGCTGCTGGCCACCCGCGGCCCGCGCGTGCCGAACCACGCCGGCGACGCCTACGACTGGATCGGCTTCGACCCGCGCGGCGTCGGCGCCAGCAAGCCCGCGTTGAGCTGCGACAAGAACTACATGGACTACAACCGGCCGCAGTACGTGCCGTTCACCCCGCAGCTGGAGAAGACCTGGCTGAACCGCGCCAAGGGGTACGCCGAGGCCTGCGCGAAGAACAACTCGCGTGCGCTGCTGGAGAACATGAAGACGACCGACACGGTCCAGGACATGGACTCCATCCGGAAGGCGCTCGGCCAGAAGCAGCTGAACTTCTACGGCTACTCCTACGGCACCTACCTCGGCCAGGTCTACGGCTCGCTGTACCCGCAGAACGTCCGCCGGATGGTGCTCGACTCGACGGTCGACCCGCGCGGCGTCTGGTACGGCGACAACCTCGACCAGGACGTCGCGTTCGACCGCAACATCCTGATCTGGTTCGGCTGGGTCGCGCAGCACGACGACGTCTACCACCTCGGCAAGACCCAGGCCGCCGTGCAGCGGGTGGTCAACGAGCAGCTGCTCAAGACGTCGTTCGACCCCGCGGGCGGCGTGATCGGGCCGGACGAGATCATCGACGTCATCCAGCAGGCGAGCTACTACCAGCTGCGGTGGCCGGTGCTCGGCGACGCGCTGTCCCGGTTCGTCAACAAGGGTGACTGGCAGAACTGGAAGACCCTCTTCGAGGCCTTCGGTGGCCGTGGCGACGACAACGGCTACGCGGTGTACCTCGCCGTGCAGTGCACCGACGTCCAGTGGCCGCAGAGCTGGAACCAGTGGAAGCGCGACAACTGGCAGACCTTCGCCAAGGCGCCGTACTTCACCTGGCAGAACGCTTGGTACAACGCGCCCTGCCGGTACTGGCCCGCGAAGGCCGGAAAGCCGGCCAAGGTCGACGGCCGGGGCGTGCCGAGCGTGCTGATGATCGACGAGACGCTGGACGCGGCGACACCGTTCGAAGGCAGCCTCGAGGTCCGCAGCCGGTTCCCGGGCGCTTCGCTGATCGCGGAGCCGGGTGGCACCAGCCACGCGATCACCCCGCGCCAGAACGCGTGCGTCGACAACAAGATCGCGGACTACCTGGCGACGGGCGCGCTCCCGGCCCGCAAGCCGGGCCGCACGGCCGACGTCGAGTGCGCCCCGCTGCCGCAGCCGGTGCCGACGGCGCCGACGGCCGCCAAGGCCGACGTTGCGGCGACGCAGGGCGTGGTCGCCGGGCGGTTCGCCGGCTGACCTGCGGAAACCCTCGAAACGGGGTGTCGGGCCCAGTGCCCGGCACCCCGCTTCTTTGTGGGCTTTTCGTGCTTTCCGGCGCCAGGGGCTTTGAGTGTGCGTGGACTTTGTGTTACAAAGTGCACATCAACTTTGCGATTCAAAGTCCACGAAAGGAGGACGCCATGACTGGGGGACCGGCGTTCGCGCTCCACGGCCTCACCAAGCGGTTCGGGCAGGTCACGGCGGTCGGCGGGGTGTCCGTCGAGGTCGCGCGCGGCGAGGTCGTCGCGCTGCTCGGGCCGAACGGCGCGGGCAAGTCGACCACCGTCGACATGCTGCTCGGCCTGACCAAGCCGGACGCGGGGGAGGTGACGGTCTCGGGTGGCAGCCCGCGCGAAGCAGTCGACCGGGGGCTCGTCGGCGCGATGATGCAGAACGGCGCGCTGCTGCCGGACGTCACCGTCGGCGAGATCGTCGGCTTGATCGTCTCGACGCACGAGAACCCGCTGCCCGCCGAAGAGGTGATCGCCCGGGCAGGCCTGGAAAAGCTCGTGAAACGCCGCTGCGGCAAGTTGTCCGGCGGCGAACGCCAGCGCGTCCGGTTCGCGCTCGCCCTGGCAGGCGACCCGCAGCTGCTCGTGCTCGACGAGCCCACCGCGGCGATGGACGTCGACGGCAGGCGCGCGTTCTGGGCGGCCATCCGCGAGTTCGCCGCGGGCGGCCGGACCGTGCTGTTCGCGACCCACTACCTCGCCGAGGCCGAGGACTACGCCGACCGCGTGGTGCTCATGCGCCACGGCGCCGTCGTCGCCGACGGCCCGGTCGCCGAAGTCCGCGCCGCGGTGTCCGGCCGCGTGCTCAAGGCCGTCGTCCCGGCCGCCACCGAGGCGGACCTGGCACACCTGCCGGGCGTCACGAGCGTGCAGCTGCGCGCCGGGCGCGCCGAGCTGGCCTGCGCCGACTCCGACGCCGCGATCCGCGCCCTGCTCACGGCGCACCCGGACGCGTCCGACATCGAAATCACCGCGCTCGGCCTCGAAGAGGCCTTCCTGGCGCTGACCGCCGAGGAGGCCGCCGCGTGAACACGACGTACCTGAGCCTGGAGATCAAGCGGATCGTCCGGAGCCCGCAGTTCACCATCTTCACCATCGGCATGCCGGTCGCGATGTACCTGCTGTTCGGCGCCATCTTCGGCGACTACGTCCTGGACAACGGCCTGCACTCGAGCACGCAGACGATGATCGGCATGGCCGCCTACGGCGCCAGTGGCGGCGCCCTGTTCACCGGCACCCGGGTGGCGCAGGAACGCACCGACGGCTGGCAGCGGCAGCTGCGGCTCACGCCGATGCGCGGCTTCGGCTATCTGGTCGTCAAGGTCGTGTCGGCGATGGCCGTCGCCCTGCCGGTGCTGGTGGCGATCTTCTTCGTCGGGTTCCTGCGCGGCGAACCGCTGACCATGGCCGAGTGGGGCAGGCAGCTGGTCTTCCTGTGGGCGGCCACGCTCCCGTTCGCCGTTCTCGGACTGGCCATCGGCCTGTTCGGGAAGGGCGACACGGTCGGCGCGGTCACCGGCGCCCTGATGATGCCGCTGGGCATGCTCGGCGGCCTCTGGATCCCGCTGGAGATCCTGCCCGGCTGGATGGCGACGGTGGCGCACTTCGTGCCCACCTACTGGCTGCGCCGCGTCGGCCTCGACCCGTTGGTCCACGCGTCCGGGACGTGGGTGGCGGTGCTCGTTCTGGCCGGCTGGCTGGTCGTCCCGGCACTGGTTGTGATGCGCCGGTTCCGGCTGGACACGGCCCGGCTGTGAATGCGTGTTAGCTTCCGTGCAGTTGAGGGAGCTGCGCGGGAGAGGGCGAACCAGGTGGAAGACGAGCCGATGTCGGCCGAGGAGTCGCTGAACCTGATCGCCCAGCAGAACCGGCGGACCCGCCGGGAACTGGGCGGGGGCCCGGCGCGGATGCTCGCGGCCTGGGCCCTCGCCTGGATCATCGGCTGGGGCTTCACCTACGTCACCACGCTGCCCGGCGTGGGGGTGCCCGGCTGGGTCGCCGGCGGCATCGTCGTCCCGCTGCTGTTCCTCGGCGCCATGGCCTACTCGACCTTCACCAGCATCCGGTCCGGCCGCGGCATTCGCGGTCCGTCCCGCACGGTCGGCGCGATGTACGGCTACGGCTGGGCGCTCTCCTCGATCGGCCTGATGGTCGTCGACATCCGGATCACCCAGTTCCAGGCGCTCTCTTCGGACCAGGTGTCCCTGCTGTGGTCGGGCACCTGGCTGCTGCTCACCGGCGTCATGTACCTGGCCGGCGGCATGGTGTGGCAGGACAAGCTGATGTACGGCCTCGGCGCGTGGATGATCGTGTCGGCCGCGCTGAGCGTGCTGGTCGGCTACCCGGCGAACTTCCTGGTGCTCACCGTGTGCGGGGGTGGCGGCTTCCTGCTCGGCGCGATCGTCTACTTCGTCCGCGAGAAGACCGGCCGATGAGCGAACTGCCCCAGCTCGATCCGGTCATCCACGCCCAGGCGCGGTTGCGGGTCACCGTCGCGCTCGCCGGGCTGCGCAGCGGCGACCAGATCACCTTCCCGCGGCTGCAGCAGCTGCTGGACATGACGGCCGGCAACCTCTCGACGCACCTGCGCAAGCTCGAGGACGCCGAGTACGTCGAGATCACCAAGGCCTACGAGCACCGCACGCCGGTCACCCTGGTCCGGCTGACCGCGGCGGGCCGGGCCGCGTTCGAGAGCTACACCAAGGCGCTCCACCAGCTGCTGGACGCCACCGGCGGGGACTGACGTGGCCCGCTGGGTGATCCACCTCGACCTGGACGCCTTTTACGCGTCCGCCGAGCAGCTCACCCGCCCGACGCTGGCCGGGCGCCCGGTGCTCGTCGGCGGCACCGGGCCGCGCGGGGTCGTCGCCGGCGCGAGCTACGAATCGCGGGCGTTCGGCATCCGCTCGGCGATGCCGATGGCCCAGGCGCGGCGGCTGCTGCCGGCGAACGGCGTGATCGTGCCGCCGCGCTTCCGCGTCTACGAGCGGCTCAGCCAGGAGGTCTTCGCGGTCGTCGCCGAGGTCGCGCCGGTGCTGGAGAAGATCTCCCTCGACGAAGCCTTCGCCGAACCGCCTTCGCTCGTCGGCGCGTCGTTCGAGGACGTGACTTCGTTCTGCGCCTCGCTGCGGGCCCGGATCCGCGCGGAGACCGGCCTGGTGGCGTCGATCGGGGCGGGCAACGGCAAGCAGATCGCGAAGATCGCGTCCGACGAGGCCAAGCCGGACGGGCTGCTGGTGGTGCCGCAGGGCACCGAACGCGAGTTCCTTGCGCCGCTGCCGGTGCGCGCGCTGTGGGGCATCGGCCCGGTCGCCGAGGGGAAGCTGCGGTTCATCGGCGTGCAGACGCTCGGGCAGCTGGCGGCTCTGTCCGAACCGGACGCCGTGGCCACCCTCGGCGGCGTCGTCGGCCGCGACCTGCGGCGGCTCGCGACCGGCGCCGACGACCGCCCGGTGGCCGGCCGCGCCGAGACCAAGCAGGTCAGCGCCGAGACGACGTTCGACACCGACATCAAGGACCTCGCCTCGTTGCAGGCGGAAGTCCGCCGGATCGCCGTGGGTGCGCACCAGCGGCTGGTCAAGGCCGGCCGGGTGGCGCGGACGGTGGTGATCAAGCTGCGGCACACGGACATGCACACGGTGACCCGGTCGGAGACGATCTCGGCGCCCACGGACGACCTCGCCGAGCTGTCGGCGACGGCCGAGCGCCTGCTGATCGACCCGGCGGAGTTCGGCGGCATCCGGCTGGCGGGCGTCGCCTACAGCGGGCTTTCGGTGCCGCACCAGGACGCGCTGTTCAGCCTGGCCGCGCCTTCTTCGGTGCCGGTGGTGGTGTCGTCCGCACCGGCGCCGGCTCCCGCGGCTCCTTCGGAGTGGCGCCAGGGCGACGACGTGGTCCACGAGGAGTTCGGCACGGGCTGGGTCCAGGGCGCGGGCCACGGCCGGGTGACGGTCCGCTTCGAGCACCGGTCTTCCGGCCCCGGCGTCGCGCGCACCTTCCCCCAGACCGACCCGGCCCTGCGCCGCGGTGACCCTTCTGACTGCCTACGCTGAAGTGTCACATTGTTGTGGCACTTGGCCTTAGGGTGCCGAGCAGCCTTGCAACTTCGCCACTTGCTGCCCCGCCAGCAGGAAGGCGCCGACGCCGTACGCGGCGGTGTCCGTCGCCTTCGCCGTCGCCGGGCGGTCGCCCACCGGCTGGACGTACCCGACCAGGCCGTCGGGCTGCAGGGCCTTCGTCGACAGCGCCGTCCACGCCTTGTCGACCACCGGGCGGAAGCGGGCCGCGTCGAGGATGCCCGCGTTGACGCCCCAGCCGAGGCCGAACGCGAAGAACGCCGTGCCGCTGGACTCCGGGCCGCCGTGGTCCCACGGGTTCAGCAGGTCCGAGTTCCAGAAGCCGTCACGCCGCTGCACCAGGGCCAGCGTGGCCGCCATCTTCTTGAACACGCGCAGGTACTCCGGCCGCCGCGGGTCGTCGGTCGGCAGCACCTGCAGCACCTTCGTCAGCGCCGCCAGGGCCCAGCCGTTGCCGCGCGACCAGAACACGCCCGAGCCCTTGAACCGCGCGTCGCGGTACCAGAGTCCGGTGAACTCGTTGAACAGCTTGTGCTCGGCCGTCGAGAACAGGGTCTGCATGGTGTCCAAATAGGACGGATCCTGGTCGATCAGGCTCATCCGCGCGAACGACGGCATCGCCATGTTCAGCGCGTCGACGTAGTTCCAGTAGTCGCGGTGACCCGCCTGCACGGACGCCACCTCCGCCTTGATCCGATTGCGGATCGAGTCCAGCGGGATCTCCGGGTGGAAGTACGTGTAGAGGTCAAGGTACGCCTCGCCGGCGGCCTGGTTGTCCGGGAAGAACGGCCGCTTCGGGTCGTCCGGGAGCAGGTAGGAGTTGGCTTTCGCCCACGGATAGGTCTTGTGGTTGGACTGGCCGGTGGTCCGGACCAGCGCCAGGTTGCCGACGTGGAACGTCGCGTTCTGCCAGTCCGGCGCGTCGAGGTTCGTCCCGTTGGTGACCCAGTAGTTGCCCGCGGACACCATTTCGTCGGAAATGGTGCAGGTCGCGGCGGTCGCCACCGGGGCGGTGAAGAGACTGCCTGCCAACGCCGTGGCCGCGAGCACGCCGAAACCACGAATTCCCGGGAAACGCATGAAAAGCGTCCTCCTCAACACTCGTGGCGGCGGTCATCCGCAGCGAGTGAAGCGCGTCCCGGTAACCGTGTCAAGGTACCGATCACCGGTACGGGGCAACGGTTTCCAGCAACCGGCGCGACGCGGACTCGGCGCCGTCGGCGTTCTTCGCCAGCACCAGTGTCAGCACCCGGGAATGCGCCACGAGCTCCATCGGTTCCCCGCGCGCCTTCAGTGCGGCGACCACGGGCACCTGCAGCTGCGCGATCAGCGTGTTCCCCGCCGCCCGGATCAGCGCCGCGTGGAACCGCGAATCGGCGTCCCGGAAGGCCTCGCCGTCGCCGTCCTCGACCGCGTCGGCCATCAGCGCGTAGGCCGCCGCCAGCACCGAAAGCTCGTCCGGACGCCGGTGCCGAGCCGCCATCCGCGCCGCCTGCGGTTCGATCGCCAGCCGCAGCTCGAGCAGCTCGCGCAGGTGCTCGCGGCCGCCGGGACCGGCGACGCGCCAGGCGATCACGTCCGGGTCGATCGCGTCCCACGCTTCGGGCGGCAGCGTCCAGGTCCCGACCCGCGGGCGCGCGGTGACCATGCCCTTCGACTCCAGCACGCGCAACGCCTCGCGCACCACCGTCCGGGACGCCGAAAACCGGCGGCCGAGCTCCTCGGGGACGAGCGGCTGCCCGTCCCCGACAACGCCTTCGACGATGAGCCTGCCCAGTTCGCCGACGATGCGGGCGTGGAGATTCACTCGGGCAGGCCGACGCGCCGTTCCCCGCTGCGGAGCTGCTGCAGCACGACCGCGATCACCAGCAGGGCGCCGTGGGCGACGTTCTGCCAGAACGGGTTGATGCCCAGCCCGGACATGCCGTTGTCGAGCACGCCCAGGATGACCACCGCGAGCACGGTCGAGATGATCGATCCGCGACCGCCCTTGAGCATCGTGCCGCCGAGCGCGGCGCCGGTGACGGCCTGCAGTTCCAGGCCTTCGGACCCGGACGTCGGCTGCCCCGAGCCGGTGCGGGCGGTGATCAGCACGCCCGCGATCGCGGCGACCACGCCGACCAGCGCGTAGACGCCGATGATGTACCGGTTGATGTTGATGCCGGCCAGCCGGGCGGCGGTGTCGTTGCCGCCGATCGCGTAGACGTTGCGGCCGATGTCGGTGTACTTGAGCAGGAAGTGCAGCAGGGCCGCGACGATCAGGAACACCCACACCAGCGACGGCAGGCCCGCGATCGCCCCCTTGGCCAGGAAGATGAACAGGTCGTCGCCGCCGGTGTAGCCCTGCGCCTTGCCGTCGGAGATCACCTGCGCGATGCCCTTGTAGGTGGCGAGCATGGCCAGCGTCGCGACCACCGGGTTGACCCGCCCGAAAATGATGATCATGCCGTTGACCAGGCCGCACAGGATGCCGACGCCGACCGCGGCGAGGATGCCGACCTCGGCGTTGCCGGTCGAGGTGAACACCATCGCGGAGACGACCGAGGCCAGCCCGGCCATCGAGCCGACCGAGATGTCCAGCGCGCCCAGGATGATCACCAGGGTCTGCACCAGGGCGAGCAGCCCCATGATGGTGATCGCGCTGCCGATGAGCAGCAGGTTGTTGGTGCGGAAGAAGTTCTCGTTCAGCACGCTCAGCAGGATCACCAGCGCGATCAGCGTGATGATCAGGCTGGAGTTCTGCACGCCGATGCCGGTCAGCACGCGCCGCGCGGCGCTCGGCTGCGGCGGCGCGGCAGGGGCCGACGTTTCCTTGGTGGGGGTGCTCATGCGCCGACCTCGCTGACGCTCAGCTCGGCCTGAGCGGCGAGCGCTGTGTTGGATGATTCGTTCGCAGGCTCACTCATGCGCCGATCTCCTGGGCTTCGTCCACGGCTGGTTCGGTTTCGGGGATGGCGAGGGTCAGCACGGCCTCTTCGGTCGCCTCTTCGCGGCCGAGTTCGCCGGCCAGGCGCCCGGCGCGCATCACGAGGATGCGGTCGGCCAGCGTCAGCACCTCGGGCAGGTCGGAGGAGATGACCAGCAGCGCGATGCCTTCCGCGGCGAGGCCGTCGATGATCCGGTAGATCTCGGCCTTGGCTCCGACGTCGACCCCGCGCGTCGGCTCGTCGAGGATCAGCAGCTTCGGCCGCCGTGCGAGCCAGCGCGCGAGGACCGCCTTCTGCTGGTTGCCGCCGGAGAGCTTCCGGACTTCCTGCTCCATCGACGGCGTCCGCACGCGAAGCTCGCGTACGTACTCCTCGACGAGTGCGCGCTCCTTCGCCCGCTTCACGACGCGGAAGCGGCGAAGCCGGTCCAGGACGGCGATGGAGACGTTGTCGCGTACGGACCGCTGCATCAGCAACGCGTCCGTCTTGCGCTCTTCGGGAGCGAAGCCGATGCCCGCTTTGACGGCGTCACCAGGGTTGTGCGCGCGCAGCCGCTTGCCGCTCAGCTCGACATTTCCCGACCGGATCGGCAGGTCGCCGACGATCGCGCGGGCCAGTTCGGACCGTCCGGCGCCGACCAGCCCGGCCAGGCAGACGACCTCGCCCGCGCGGACCTGCAGGGAGATGCCGGTGACGTCGTCGGTCGTGACGTCGGTCAGCGCCAGGACGACGTCGCCGGTGTCCTGGGTGGTGCGGCGTTCGAGCGCCGACAGGTCGCGGCCGATCATCATCCGCACCAGGCTCGGCTCGTCGGTCTCCGCGGCCTGCTGGACGCCGACGAGCCTCCCGTCTCGCAGCACGGCGACGCGGTCGGCGAGCTGGAAGATCTCCTTCATCCGGTGCGAGACGTAGACGACCGCGACGCCGCTGTCGCGCAGCCGGCCGATCAGCCGGAACAGCGCCTCCACCTCGTGTTCCGACAGCGACGACGTCGGTTCGTCGAACGCGATCACCTTCGGCGGGGTGGCCGCGGTGAGCACGCGCAGGATCTCGACGAGCTGCCGCTGCGCCGGGGAGAGCGCGGCGCCGAGCGTCGCCGGGTTGAGGACGCCTTCGAAGCCGTACTCGGCGAGCGCGTCATACGTGGCCTTGGTGAGCGTGCGGCGGCTGAACACCCGGGCCTTCGCGGGCAGTTCGCCGACGAAGACGTTCTCCGCCACCGAAACGTGCGGGATGATCTCGGGTTCCTGGTAGATCACGCGCACCCCGGCGGCCATCGCCGCGCGCGGGGTGTCGAAGGCGACCTCGGTGCCGTCCAGGAGCAGCCGGCCCTCGTCCGGGCCCTGGTCGCCGGACAGCACGCGCAGGAGCGTCGACTTGCCGGCGCCGTTCTCGCCCATCAGGGCCAGGACTTCGCCGGAGCGGAACTCCAGCGAGACGTCGTCGAGGGCGGTGACACCGGAGAAGCGCTTGCCGATGCCTTCGACGGCGAGCGCGGGAGGTGAGGCGGACATGTGCGGCCCTTCGGCGGAGGGTCCCGCGGGCGGTGCGGCCGGCACCGCCCGCGGGGCAGCGGTCAGGTGCAGTTGACGCCGGCCTGCTTGTAGTTGTCCTTGTTGACGATGGTGGTCTTGGCGATCGTCTCCGCGGGTAGTTCCTTGCCGTTCTTCACCTTGTCGACCAGCACCTGGATCGCCGAGCGGCCGACCTCGGCGCCGGAGATGTACAGCGCGGCCTTGTTGCCGGTGTCCTTGTTCGCGGCCCAGTCCTTGCAGTCGAGGTAGGCGCCGAGCCCGACGCCGATGATGTTGTTCGCCGCCACGCCGGAGTTGGCCAGCGCGGTGACGACACCGGTCTCGTTCTCGTCGTTGCAGCCCCACACCACCCAGTGCTTCACGCCCGGGTTGGAGCCGATCACCGCGCCGGAGCGGTTCTGCGCGTCGACGGGGGAGTTGTCGGTGCCGACGTCGATGACCGGGACGTCGGCGCCCGCGGACTTGGCGAACGCGCTCTTCGCGGCGTTGACGCGGTCGGTGCAGACGGACAGGTCCTGCTTGAAGGCGCTGATGATCTTGGTGTCGGCGGCGGCCCAGCCCGCGGCCTTGAACAGCTTCCCGGCCTCGGTGCCGACCGAGTCGCCCATCTGGCTGCCGTTGAAGCCGACGAACGGCGCCTTCGCACCCGAACTGTCCTTGATGACGTCGTCGGAGGCGATCAGCGGGATGCCCGCGCTCTTGGCCTTGTCGATGACCTGCGGGCCGATGGCCTGGTCGGGGACGACGATGGCGACGCCGTTGGCGCCCTGCGCGACCGCGGCGTCCAGTTCGGTGATCGCCTTGTTGGCGTCCTGGCCGAGGTTGACGACCTTGAGCTCGACGCCGAGCTCCTTGGCCTTCTCCTGCGCGCCCTGCGCCTGCTCGACGAAGTACTGCTGGTCGCCCTGTTTCTGCAGGTAGAAGAGGGTGATCTTGCCGTTCGACGGCGCCTGCTGCTGCGGCGCCGCGGTGTCTTTGCCGGAGGAGCAGGAGGCCAGCAGGACGCCGGAAATCAAACAACAACCAACAACGCTCCAGGTTCGAAACCTGTGCGGGTATGTGGACATCGAGTGCTCCCATGGGGGCCGAGGTCGAGTGGGGCGGGTCGGTACCGCGAAGTGACTCGTATTACAAAACACCCCTTCGATGAGCGTCAAGGCGCAGTTAGCGGAGTGAGACCTACTCTGCGTAGTTGCATCGTGGCAAGTATGCCCGGCAATTATCGTATTTTTTCCGGCCTGTCCTGCGCGTTGTCTGGTTTTGTCGTGTGCGAATGTTCTGATCGGTGTTGTCGACTGTGGTGGATGTTCAGTGCACTTCCGGACGGGCTGCGCTGCCCGATTCGTCCGGCTGGCAGGATGGCCGGACCACGTTAGGGGGACCCGATGACGAAGCACCGCGTCGCCGCGCTCGCCGGGGTCGCCGTCCTGGTGGCTGCCTGCAGCGGCCCGCCGCAGCAGTCCGGGCCGGCGCCGACGCCGTTCCCGGAGGCGGCGGCCACCTCTTCGGGTGCTGCGCCCGAGGGGTCGTTCAGCGTCGTCGCCACCGGTGACGTCCTGATCCACCCGGCGCTGACCGAGCAGGCCGAGGCGGACGGCAAGGGAAAGATCGACTACCGGCCGCTGCTGGCCGGGATCAAACCGCTGATCTCCGGCGCCGACCTCGGGATCTGTCACCTCGAAACGCCGCTGGCGAAGCAAGGCGGCCCGTACAGCGGCTACCCGTCGTTCAGCGCACCGCCGGAGATCGCCGACGCGATCAAGGACACCGGCTACGACACCTGCTCGACGTCGTCCAACCACACGATCGACCAGGGCGCCGAGGGTGTCACCCGAACCCTGGACAAACTCGACAACGCCGGCATCAAGCACACCGGCTCGGCGCGGTCGGCCGCCGAAGCTGCCAAGCCGCTGATCCTCGACGTCAACGGCGTCAAGGTGGCCCAGGTGTCGTACAGCTTCGGGTTCAACGGCATCAAGGTGCCGGCCGGGAAACCGTGGCTGGCCAACCAGATCGACGTCGAAGACGTCCTCGCGGCCGCTCGCAAGGCGAAGCAGGCCGGCGCGCAGGTCGTCATCGCGAGCCTGCACTGGGGCGTCGAGTACCAGCACGACCCGACGGCCGAACAGCGGTCGCAGGCCAAGAAGATCCTGGCGTCCGACGACGTCGACCTGATCGTCGGCCACCACGCCCACGTGGTCCAGCCGTTCGAGAAGATCGGCGGCAAGTGGGTGGCCTACGGGCTCGGCAACAGCGTCGCGCGCCACTCCGAACCCAAGGGCGACACGGAGGAAGGCGCGGCGGCCCGGTTCCGCTTCGTCCGCGACGGCGACCGCTGGAAGGTCGACAAGGCCGAGTACATCCCGACCCTCATCAAGCTGGACGCCCCCATCCGCCTGATCGACTTGTCGACATCGCCGAAGTCGGCCCAGGTCACCAAGGCCCTCCAGGACACGGACAAGAACATCCTGAGCCTCGACGCCGACAAGTCCGGCCTCACCCGCCCCGGCAGGTAACCGGCATCACGCGCGATCCACGGGGCATCAAGCGTGATTGAGGGGGCATCAGCCGCGATGCCCCGCCAATCACGCTTGATGCCCGCCCAATCACGCGTGATGCCCTTCCAGTCACGCGAGTCGCGGGGTTCAGTGGGTGCGGGTGGTGATGAGGCGGGCCAGGGCGGCGAGTTCGGCGGTGGCGCGGGAGGGCGGGGCGGCCGCGGTGAGGTCGCGCAGGGCCTTGGCCAGCAACGCGTCCGCCTGGGCTTGGCTCCGCTGGCGTCCCCCGGCGGCCTCGACGAGGGATGCCGCGCGGGCCAGCTCGGTCTCGTCCAAGGGCTCGCGCCGGGCGTAGAGCGCGGCGAGGTCCGCGCCGGCGGCCGTGCCGGAACACAGGGCCGTCACCACCGGGAGCGACTTCTTGCGGTTCTGGAGGTCCGAGTACACCGGCTTGCCGGTGACGGCCGGGTCGCCCCAGATGCCGAGCAGGTCGTCGACGTGCTGGAAGGCCAGCCCCACCGCCCGGCCGAACGCGCCGAAGCGGTCGTCGCCGGCCGGCCCGAAGGTCGCTCCGAGCGTGCAGGCCGCACCGAGCAGCGCCGCCGTCTTGCCCTCCGCCATCCGCACGCACTCGCCGGGGGTGACGTCGTCGCGCTGCTCGAAGTCCAGGTCCGCCGCCTGGCCTTCGAGCAGGGCCAGCGTCGCGGCCGAGAGCACCTTCGCGTTCGCCGCCCCGCTCGGCGCCAGCACTTCGAACGCCAGGCTCAGCAACGCGTCCCCGGCCAGTATCGCCGCCCCGGTGCCGAACACCGTCCACGCCGTCGCGCGGTGCCGCCGGGTCGTGTCGCCGTCCATGACGTCGTCGTGCAGCAACGAGAAGTTGTGCACCAGCTCGACCGCGACGGCGGCGGCCACGGCGTCGGCGCCCTCCCCGCCCGCGGCTTCCGCGCACAGCAGCACCAGGGCCGGCCGCAGTGCCTTGCCGCCGTCCGCCGTCGCCGGCCGCCCGTGGGCGTCCTGCCAGCCGAAGTGGTACGCGGCGATCCGCCGCATCGCCTCCGGCAGGCGCCGGGCGGCCGTCCGCAGCGCCGGGTCGACGAGGCCCTTGCTCCACGCCAGGACGTCGGCGAGCGGACGGGCCGCGGTCCGCGTGTTCATCGTGGTCATCAGCTGCCGACCTGGACGTCGTCGAGCACGCCGAGGGCGTCGGGGACGAGGACGGCGGCGGAGTGGTACGCGCTGACCAGGTAGGAAGTCACCGCGCGGTCGTCGGCGCCCATGAAGCGGACGTTCAGCCCGGGCTGGTACTCGTCCGGCAGGGACTCCGGCCGGAGGCCGATGACGCCGGCGTCGTCTTCGCCGGTCCGCAGGGCCAGGATCGACGTCGAGCCCGTGGCGGTCACCGGGATCTTGTCGCAGGGCAGGATCGGCACCCCGCGCCACGCGGTGACGCGCTTGCCGTCCAGGACGGCGGTGCCGGGGTACACCCGGTGGGCCGTGCACTCCCGGCCGAACGCCGCGATCGCCCGCGGGTGGGCGAGGAAGAAGCGGGTCTTGCGGCGGCGGCAGAGCAGGTCGTCCAGGTCCAGGGGCGTCGGCGGCCCGGTGCGGGTGGTGAGCCGCTGTTTGAGGTCGGCGTTGTGCAGCAACCCGAAGTCGGTGTTGTTGACCAGCTCGTGTTCCTGGCGCTCCCGCAGGGCTTCCACGGTCAGCCGCAGCTGCTGCTCGAGCTGGTTCATCGGCTGGTTGTAGAGGTCGGCGACGCGGTTGTGCACCCGCAGCACCGTCTGCGCGACGGCGAGGTCGTACTCGCGCGGCGAGGGGTCGTAGTCGACGTAGGTGCCGGGCAGGAGCGGTTCGCCGTCGTGGCCGGCGGACAGGTCGATCGCGGCTTCGCCCTTGGCGTTCTGGGGTTTCCGCGGCCGGGCCAGCGCCTCCGCGACGTGGGTGCGGAGGGCCTCGGAACGGCCGTTCAGGCGGGCGTACGCCGCGGCGGGCAGCACCAGCGCGATGACGCGGGTGGCCGCCCGTGCGGTGAACGCCCAGGTGCCGGTGTCGCGGCCGAGGAGTTCCTCGCCGAAGTGGTCGCCGTCGGTGGCGGTGCCGAGGTGGACCTCGTCGCCGTACTCGCCGGTGCCGTGGCGGGTGACCTTGCCGTGGGCGATGAGCACGAGCACGTCCCGCGGCGTGCCGGCGGTGAAGAGCGTCGCCCCGGGTTCGTATTCGCGTTGTTCGAAGGCGTCGGCCAGTGCCCGCAACGCCTGTTCGTCGCCGAAGCCGCGGAGCAGGGCCAGTTCGGTCAGCTCCGCGGGGACCACCTGCACGCGGGCGCCGGTGTTGTAGAAGCTCACCTTGCCGTCGCCCACGGTGTAGGTCAGGCGCCGGTTGACCCGGTAGCTGCCGGCGGGGACGTCGACCCAGGGCAGCTGCGACAGCAGCCAGCGGGTGGTGATGCCGCGCATCTGCGGCAGCGACTTCGTCGTCGTGGTCAGCGTCCGCGCCGCGGTGACGCTCAGCGAAAGCTGCAGCGACGTCGTTTCTTCGGTGACTGTCAAGGTTTCACGCGCCGATCGGGTTCGGGTGCTTCGGGCGGGCGGGTGCCGCCGCCGCGCGGCACGATCCGGGCGGCGGCCGTGCCGAGCCCGGTCGGCCCGAAGGCCGACGCGGGCAGGGGAGTCCCGGGCCGCGGCGGTTCGGCGTCCGGTTCGCGGGGCGGGGTGACCGGCTCGGGCACTACCCCTCCCGGCCGATCTCGGCGCTTTCCAGCACGGCGAGGGCGTCGGGCACCAGCACCGCCGCGGAGTAGTACGCGGAGACGAGGTAGGAGATGATGGCCTGCTCGCTGATGCCCATGAACCGCACGTTCAGACCCGGCTGGTACTCGTCCGGCAGCCCGGTCTGGTGCAACCCGACCACGCCCTGGGCCGCTTCGCCGGTGCGCATGAGCAGGATCGAGCTGGTGCGGGTTTCGGTGACGGGGATCTTGTTGCACGGCAGGATCGGCACCCCGCGCCACGACGGCACCTGGTGCCCGCCGAGGTCGACGCTGCCGGGGTAGACGCCGGCCCTGGTGCATTCGCGGCCGAACGCGGCGATCGTCTTGGGGTGGGCGAGGAAGAAGCCGGGGTCCTTCCACACCAGGGTGAGCAGCTCGTCCAGGTCGTCCGGGGTCGGCGGCCCGGTGCGGGTCGGGATGCGCTGGGCGAAGTCGGCGTTGTGCAGCAACCCGAAGCCGGTGTTGTTGATCAGCTCGTCTTCCTGCCGCTCCCGCAGGGCTTCCACGGTCAGCCGCAGCTGCTGCTCGATCTGGTTCATCGGCTGGTTGTAGAGGTCGGCGACGCGCGAGTGCACCCGCAGCACCGTCTGCGCCACGGACAGCTCGTACTCGCGCGGCCGGGCCTCGTAGTCGACGAAGGTGCCGGGCAGCACCGGCTCGCCGTCGTGGCCCGACGCCAGGGAGATCTCGGCCTCGCCGTGGTCGTTGCTGGCCGCCGCGCCGCGCGCCAGGTAGCCGTCGAGGTGCGCCTGCAGGGCTTCGGACCGGGACAGGACGTCCTCGAACGCCTGGCGTGGCAGCGAAAGCACGGTGCAGGCGGTGACGGCCTTGGCGGTGAACTCCCAGATCCCGTGCCCGCTCACCAGCGCGGTTTCCCCGAAGTGGTCGCCGTCGGCGAGCGTGCCCAGCACGACCTGGTCGCCGTAGGCGCCGGTGCCGATCTTGGTGATCTTGCCGTGCGCGAGGAGGAACACCTGGTCGGCCTGGCTGCCGAACTCGACGAGCGCGTCACCCGGTTCGTACTCGTGCTGGGTGAACCGGCCCGCCAGCTCGGCGAGGACCTCCTCGTCGTCGAACCCGCGCAGCGGGGCCAGTTCGCCGAGCTCGGGTGGGATGACCCGGACTTCGGCGCCGGTCGTGGTGAAGGTGACCCGGCCGTCGCCGACGGCGTAGGAGAGGCGGCGGTTGACCCGGTAGGCGCCGCCCGAGACTTCGACCCACGGCAGCACCTTCAGCAGCCACCGCGAGGAGATGCCCTGCATCTGCGGAACCGACTTCGTCGTCGTCGCCAGCGTCCGGGCCGCCGCCCGACTCAGGCTCGACGGCGCCTGCTCACCCGCGTTCACGGAATCCACCGGGTCGGTGACAGTCACAGCGAGAACCACCCAATCATTCGCGTTCGGCACGTGCCCGCCCCAGCGGCACGCCGGTCATGAGCTGCTATTTGCTGATAAGCGCGCGGTTTCGGGACGCCGCGAAATCAACATAGCAACCGGACCTCGCCGCACAATGCCACGATCGGGTCACCGGGTTAATCGCCGGTTCGACACTTGATCGTTCTCCGCCGATGGCCGAACTGCGCGGTCACCGCCTGTTCGCGGACGTCACTCGGTCGGGAACATCCCAGCTCGGCAGCGCGGTCCGTGGTTGCCGTGGGGTGTGGTCACGCCGGTCATGACACGCGGAAACTGCGCCGAACCGGCGATGATTGCGGCCCTTCTGCGGCCACTCGGATGAATTCGTTCCTTTCGGTTGTCGGCTAGGGAAATGGGTGACTAACTTGAGCGGTCCCGGACGCGGAAAGTGCCGGGCAGCGCTTCCCGCGCTTCGCGGGCGAAAGGACCTGGATGAACATCTTCGTGGCCGGCAGTCTCTGGGTGGCCGGCGCGGCCTGCGCCGGTGGGCTGATCGCCTACCTGGTCCGCCGGTTCGGCCGGGACGACGAGGGCAGGCCCGGCAACAACGACGCGGCGGGTCAGGTGTTCACCATCGTCGGCGGGCTGCACGCGGTCCTGGTCGCCTTCGTGCTCATCTCGCTGTTCGACGAGGTCAGCACCGTGAGCCAGAACGCGCAGACCGAGGCCGACAGCCTGGTCGCGGCCACCTGGGCGGCCGACGCGCTGCCGGCGGAGACGAAGGACCGCGTCCACCGCCTCGCCGCGGCCTACGCGCGCACGGTCGAGGAGCAGGAGTGGCCGCGCCTGGCCGACGGCGGCGAGGTGCCCGCGACCGGCGCAACCCAGCTGGACCAGCTGCGCCTGGCCGTGGCGGAAGCCCCGGCCGACGGCGACTGGCAGCTGGACCGCAAGACCGAGGCCAGCAACCAGCTCTGGTCGGTCTACCAGGCCCGGCAGCAGCGGCTGAGCCACTCCGGCGCCGGTGGCGTCGGCGCGGTCGTCTGGTTCGCGCTCATCCTCGGCAGCCTGATCACCGCGATCCTGCTGCCCAACCTGTTCGGCGGCACGCGGCTGGCCGCGCACATCGTCATCGTCTCCACCCTGGCCGGCACGATCACGTTGCTGCTGTTCGCGATCCACCAGCTGCAGAACCCGTTCAGCGGCGGGGTGAGCGTGCCACCCGAGGCGTTCACCTCGGCGCTGGCCAGGCTGGTTTGACCACCACGCGGGTCCGCTGGGCGGCGGTGACCGGCGCGGCCGTGGCGGCGTCGGCGCTGCTGGCGGCGACGGGCTGGCTCGCCCCGACGGCGGCCCGCCTCGCGGGGGCCCGGGAGCCCGGCGGCTGCACGGTCCTGCAGGCGGAGAACGAACGCGACGGCGCGCCGACGACGTTGCGGCTGCTTTCCCTGCCCGGCGGCGGTACGAAGCGGGTGACCGAGGCCGGCTACTGGATCAACGCGATGGGCTACTCCGCCGGGCAGGACGTGGTCTACGGCGTCGCCGACGGCACCCGGACCGGCCGGTACCACGGCGCGCACGCGGTGCGGATCGACTCCGCCGGCACGGTCACCGACCTGGGCGTGCTCGGCCGGGCGGGCGCGGAGAAGCCGGTGTGGAGCCCCATCACCGGTGCCACCGCGGGCGCGATCGACGGCGACCGCTGGTACGTGCGGCAGGGCAGCGATCTGTACACAGTGGACATAGATCCTGCGGGCCGGGACTACGCGCGGGTGGTGCACCGGACGGCGCTGCGCCCGGTGTCGCTCGCCGTCGGGGTCGACGACTTCGCCTTCGACCCGGCGGACGGGCTCCTCTACGGCGTTTCGGCGACTTCGCGCGGCGGCAGTTCGGTGGTGACGCTCGACCCGTCGAGCGGGAAGGTCGCGGTGGTGCCCGGGCTGCGGTTCCCCGAGGGCGGGGCGTACGGCTCGGTGGTGCTCGCGTCCGGCGCGGTCTACGCCACGGCCAACCACGACGGGCAGCGCAGCGTCACCTACCGCCTGCCACGCGACGGCTCGGGCCGGGCCACCGAGGTCGCGACCGGGCCGTCGCTGGTGAGCGGCGACGCGGCCGGGTGCTTCGCCGAGGCACCGTCACCGCCGCCGACGACACCTCCGGGGCAGTCGTCACCGCCGCCGACGACGCCCCCGGGCCAGTCGTCACCGCCGCCGACGCTCCCGGAGCCGTCGCCGAAGCCGCCGCCCCGGACCGAGCAGCCGCCGGCCCCACCGGCCCCGGAGCCGTCACCGCCGCCACCACCGGTGGAGCAGCCCGTCGTGCTGCCGCCGTCGCCGTCGCCGGCCCCCGCTCCGGCACCGGTACCGGTGGTCACGCCCACGCCGGCCCCGCCCGAGCCGCCGGCGACGACTCACCGTGCGCGTCCGCAGAAGGAAACCGAGCCGGTGGTCCAGGACACCGGGCGGCGGACGGAGGAAAAACGCCGCTGGGGTCTCGCGGCACTGCTGCTCGTGCTCGGCGGCGGCGCGGCGATCGCGCACGGGCGACGGCACCGGTGACGGGAGTCAGTACTTGAACTGGTCGACGTTGTCGGCGGTGATGAGCAGCGGATCGCCCAGCAGGACGGTCTTCGTCGCGGCGTCGTACTTCACCGCCGGCAGCTCGAGGCTCACCTTGTTGACGGCTTGGAGCGGCTTGCCGTCGGCGACCTGCTTCGCCGTCCACGCGGTCAGGTAGCCCAGCGACTCGACGTTCCACAGCACCGACTGCGAGCACGAGCCCTTGAGCAGGAACGGCTTGATGGCCTGCGGCGTGCCGACGCCGACGGTGAAGACGCGGCCGATCTTCTGCTCGTCGTCCACCGCCTTCGCGACGCCGGGCGCGGACGTCGTGCACTCGCCGATCAGCCCGGTCAGGCCGGGGTGGCCGGTCATGAGCTGTTTGGCGAGGACCGTTGCCTTGTCCTGGTCTTCGCCCGCGTACACGGTGTCGACGAGCTCGGCCTTCGGGTAGCGCGCGGCCGCGTACTCCTTCTGGACGGCGATCCACGAGTTGAGGTTCGCCGCGGCCGGGCCGCAGGAGACGATCGCCCACTGGCCGGTGCCGCCGGTCTTCGCCATCAGCGCGTCGACGAGCGCGGTGCCGATGCCCTGCGCGCTGGCCTGGTTGACGAACACTTCGCGCTGCGTGCCCGGCGCGTCGGTGTCCGAGGTGAGCACGTGGATGCCCTTCGCCCGGGCCTCGGCGATCACGCCCGCGAGCGCGGCCGGGTCGTTCGGGGCCACGACGATGACGTCGACCTTCTTCGCGATCAGGTCACGCAGGATGCTCACCTGCGCGGCCGGGTCGACGGTCTCCGGGCCGGTCGAGTGCCACACCACACCCAGCTGCTTCGCCGCCTCGAGGCCGCCGTTGTCCATCGCCTCGAAGTACGGGATGCCGCGGACCTTCGGCACGAACTCGATCCGGGTCGGCGGCGGCGCGGGCGGGTTGCCCAGCTGGTCCGAGCAGCCTCCGAGCGCGAGTGCCGCCACCAGCGGCAGCGTCGCGACCAGCCGGAAGGTCTTCGTCGGCCCTCGCATCCCCACCCATTTCCCCTGAAATTTTTCGATCTGTTCGACAGGTCTGCGCACGGTGGAGACCAAGGGGGAAGGTAGGGCCCCGGGTAACTGTGGTCAACGGGATGTGCGCAAAGGGTTACGGAAGTGAGTTCTGCTCCGGCTGATCGCGGAGAAGAACCCCTGGTCGGCCGATGGTAGTTACTGTAAGTAGCGGGTCTGTCTACTCGGGCAGCGTGTGACGCACGAGACGTGCATTCGGTACCCCCAGGGGGTATATTTCGACGCATGAGCGAACAGCACGGGGCTTCGTGGGCGACAGCGATCCAGGCGACTCTGCACTGCCTGACCGGCTGTGCCATCGGTGAGGTGCTCGGCATGGTGCTGGGTACGGCGTTCGGCCTGCACAACGCGGCGACCGTGGTCCTGTCGATCGCGCTGGCCTTCGTCTTCGGGTACGCGCTGACCATGCGGGGCGTGCTGAAGTCGGGGCTGGGCGCGGCGGCGGCGTTCAAGGTCGCGCTGGCCGCGGACACCGTGTCGATCGCCGTGATGGAGCTGATCGACAACACCGTGATCGTGGTGATCCCCGGTGCGATGGACGCCGGGCTGGTCAGCGTGCTCTTCTGGCTGACACTGGCGCTCTCGCTGGCGGTCGCGTTCGTCGTCACGGTGCCGGTCAACAAGTGGATGATCGGGCGCGGCCTCGGCCACGCCAAGGTGCACGCGCACCACCACTGAACGGCGCGTCCAGGGAGGTGGCGGCCTCCCCGGACGCCGCTACACGCTCGAAAGGTCGATCGCTCGGTCGGCCTTCGGCCGGTCGAGCACCCGCAGGATGCCTTCCAGCAGGTAGTGGTCGGCGTACGGGAGCGACACCTCGACGCCGTCCTCGTTCGGCCGGTTTCGGGTGCAGCGCGCGACGCTCGCCTCGGCGCGGGTGGACCGCGTGGTCAAGCACGTCCGCGAGACCGCGGTGAGGATCCGCAGCGCGCTGTCCCGGTAGTGCGGGCGGTGCGTGAGCTCCGCGAGGTCCAGCAGGCCGCAAGCCATGATGACCCCGGCGGAAGCGTCCTTGACGTCGTTGGGTGCCTGCGGGGCCAGGTAGTCCCACACCGGCACGTGGTCGGCCGTCAGCCGGGACAGCGCGAAGTCCGCGAGCCGCCGGGCGGTGGTCAGGAACTCCGCGTCCCCGGTGCGCCGGTGGATCGTCGTGAACCCGTAGACACCCCAGGCCTGCCCGCGCGACCAGCACGACGTGGGGCTGTAGCCCTGCACCGTGTTCGGCCCGATCGGGGCGCCCGTGGCCGGGTCGAAGTCGAACACGTGCGGCGACGACCCGTCGGGGCGCAGGAAGTTCCTCTGGGCCGTCTTCGCGTGGGCGGTGGCGATGTCGAGGTACTTCGGGTCCTGCGTCTGCGCGCTGGCGAACGCGAGCAGGTCGAGGTTCATCATCGTGTCCATGATGACCCGGCCGGCGTTCTTCGGGTCGTCGAGCGCGCCCCAGGCGCGGATGAACCGCCCCGCCGGGTTGTAGCGCTTGATCAGCGACGACGCCGCCTGGATCGCGCCCGCCTTCCACTTTTCGTCGCCGGTGAGCCGCCAAGCGGTCACCCACGAAGGGTAAAAGAGGAAGCCGAGGTCGTGCGTGCCCGTGTCGTTCTGGCGCGGCGCGAGTTTTTCGGCGGACGCCAGCGCGAGGGTCCTGAATTGTTCCTCGCCGCTGTGCAACCAGGCCAGCCACAACTGGCCGGGCCAGAATCCGCCGACCCAGTCGCCGTTCTGCGAATAGGTCCATTTCTCGAACTTCGTGCCGACCGGAAACGCGGTGACGCCGGGGGCCACCGCGCGGAGCTTGGCCACCGCGTAATCGGCCGCTTGGCGGAGCGTCCGGGTGGCCGAGGCCAGGTCGGACGGGTCGGGGGTGGCCGCGACCGTGACTGCGGCGGTGGCCGGGGAGGTGCTGGCGCCCACCGCCACCGCGGCGCCGGCCGCGGTGGTCAGCAGGGTTCTCCGGGAAACGCTCACAGGTGCCCGCCATTCCGTGATTTTCCGTGATTCCGTGGGAGGGAATTTTGGCACGATCGGCGGCCTGTTGTACACCCGGCGGAAGTTTGTTCACGGTTGTGAATTGTGTGCCGGTGAGCGGAATGGTGCGGAAATGGGCGAAGGCCCGGCGGGGGACACCGGGCCTTCGCGGTTGTCGCGGGGTGAGGGCAGTCAACCACGCGACGATTTTCAGCAGCGCGGGGCGACCGGCTGGTCGGAGCCCGTCTGCAGGTAGGTGTCCGACACGTAGTGCCCGGGGCCGATGCGGTCCCAGATGTTGCTGGTGCCGAACTTGCCGGTGACGGTGTCACCCTCGACGTAGCACTCGATGTTCACCTTGGCGTAGTTCGCCGCGAGACCCTTGACGGCGGCCGTGGTGCTCGCGCTCGCCCGGACGTTCATCGGGTCGCCCGCCGTGCTGACGACACCGGTCGGGCCGGAGCCGGTCCACAGGTAGGTGACGTTCACGTTGCCGTTGTCGGACATGCCGAGGCCGTCCCAGAAGACGCCGTCGGCGAGGTCGATGCCGGCCGGGTTCTGCACCTTGTAGCCGAGGCCGCTCTTGCCGCCGTTGTAGCCGTTGGTGTACGCGGCGTACGCCTCGGGCTGGCCCTGCGGCAGGTCCTTGAACTTGGTCCGCACCGACGCCGGGTTCCAGTAGTCGTCCTGCTCGTTCCACGGGCCGACGTCCCACACCGGCGCGTACTCGCACTTGCTGCCGTCGGTGCGGCAGACGCGGACGGAGTAGTCACCGGTGCCCTTGGGGGCCAGTCCCTTGCCGGAGGGCAGCGCGACGAAGTGGTCGCGGCTGGTGATGATGTGGCCGTTGGCGGTCTTGCCGCCGATCAGGCCTTCGCGGGTGCCGTAGACCTTGTAGGTCAGTTCGGTGCCGGCGGTCAGGGCGTTGGCCTGCGGGGCGCTGTCGGCGCTGAGCTTGACGCTCGCGACCGAGGGGCGAACGCCGTCGGTGGCGCTGTGCAGGCTGATCCGCACCTGCACCTCGCTCACGGTGCTCTTCAGCGTGGTGCCCGCGGGAGTCCACTCGGTCCAGTCGTTGACGCCGGTCCGGCCGCGGACGTCGACGTCGACCGAGGTGCCCTTGGGGGTGTCGGCGGTCAGTTCCGCGCTGACGCGGTTGGCGGCCGAGCCGAGCTTGTGCTCGGCGGTGGTCAGGCTGCCCTCGCTGCCGGCGAAGACCCGGGCGGTTCTGTGCCACGCGGCGTCGGCCAGGGTGAGCGTCCCACCCGCACCGGTGACGTTGACGTCGTTGCTGTCCACAGTGGACAGGTCGGCGGTCCAGTTGGTGTCGGCGGGCGCCGTGGCGGCCTGCGCGGGGGCTCCGGCCAGCGCCGTCACCGCCCCGGCGGCCAGAACCGCCGCGGTCACGCGGCCGGCCTTCATGATCCGGATCATCCCCGGTTCTCCTCTCGCACCTGTTCGTTCGTAGGTGGAGGAAGAGTGACGGGACGGCGTACATGATCCGTACAAGGAGATTGTGCGTTGGGCGAGGGTTATGTGCGGGTGGTCGCTCAGGCGGAAGCTATGTGCGGCCGCCGATCCTCCTCGACCACGACAGACGACTCCGCCGGCCGCGTCGACAGCTCGCGCCAAATGGCCAGCGCCCGCTCCGAGTAATCCCGCGACCGCTCCGGCTGCGAGAGCGCCCGGTGCAGCTCCCCGAGCAGCTGCGAAACCTCGGCCTCCGACCGCCGGTCACCGTTCCGGCGGTGCACCGCCAGCGAGTTCACCAGCAGCAGCTGCGCGTGCGCGAAGTCGCCGCTGTGGAGGCACAGCTCGCCCAGGTTCTGGTTCGCGTACCCCACACAGTGGTCGTCACCAAGATCGGTGAAGATCGCGATCGCGCGGTCGACGTGCTCGCGGGCCGCCGCCAGGTTGCCCTGGTGCTGGAACAGCAGACCCAGCCGCTTGAGGGCGTGGGCCTCGCGGTGGCGGTCGCCGATCGAGGCCGACAGCTCCAGGGCGTCGGTGATCCAGCGCTTCGCCGCCGCGTAGCACCCTCGGGACATCCACACCGCTCCCGCACCGAGGCGGGCCACCGCTTCGCCGTTCGGGTCGTCCGCTTCCGCGAACAGCTTCAGCGCCTCGTGGCAGTGGTCGAGGGCGAGGTCGTCCTCGCCTTCGATGCGGAGGATCGTCGAAAGCCCGGTCAGCGCGACGCCGACGCCCTGGGCGTCACCGACCGAGTCGAACAGCTTCTTCGACTCTTCGAACGACACCCGGGCCTCGGCGTACTCGTCCTGATAAAGCAGGTACTGCCCGAGGTTGCGCTGGACGATCGCCTCGGCCCGCGCCGAGCCGGCCCGGCGGGCCGCCGCGAGGGCGACCAGATGAGTACTGTGCCAGTCGTCCTGCGGGCCGCGCAGGTCGAAGTACGGCGTCAGTGCCGAAGCCAGCTGCCAGGCGAGGTCGTCGAAGCCGTTCTCGGCGGCCAGCGAGACCGCCGCGACGGTGGTGCGCCGCTCGGCCGCGAACCACTCGGCCGGGTCTTCGGGCAGGACGTCGAAGGGCACCATCGGGCGCGGCAGCTCGTCGTCGCAGTACGCGCCGAAGAAGTGCAACGGCATCCGGCGCGCCGCCTCGAGCGCGAGCCCGAGATACCCCTCCAGCACCCGCCGCAGGCCGGCCCGCGTCTTCGCCGCGTCACTCCGCTCGGCGAGCTCCACCGCGTACACGCGCAGCAGGTCGTGCAGGCGGTAGCGCGGCTGGCCGGCCGAGTCGGAGCCGACGAGCTCGACGAGGTGGCCGTCGACCAGCACGTCGAGCACGTCCTCGGCGTCGCGGCGGCCCAGCACGGCCGCCACCGCCCACGCCGGGAACTGGACCGGGCCGAGCAGGCCCAGCCCGCGGAACGCCGTCGCCGCCGACATCGGCAGCAGGTCGTAGGACAGCGTCACGCTCGCGCGGACGGCGAGGTCGCCGACGCGCAGCTCGTCGAGCCGGCGGCGCTCGTCGCCCAGCCGGTCGGCCAGCAGCCGCAGCGTCCAGCCCGGCCGGTGCGTCAGCTTCGCGCCGGCCACCCGGATCGCCAAGGGCAGGTGCCCGCACTGGCGCAGGATCGCCGCGGCGCTCTCGGGTTCGGCGGCCACCCGCTCGGCGCCGACGATGCCCTGCAGCAGGCGCGCGGCCTCGGCCTCGGGCAGCAGATCGACGTCCATCGGCTTCGCGCCGGCCAGCCCGGGCAGCCGGATCCGGCTGGTCACCAGCACCGCGCAGGCCCCGGCACCGGGCAGCAGCGGCCGCACCTGGGCCTCGCTGCCGGCGTCGTCGAGCACGACGCACATCCGCCGCCCGGCCAGCCGCGACCGCAGCAGCGCCGACCGCTCGGCCAGCTCGCGCGGCAGGCCGGCGTCCGGGATGCCCAGCGTGCGGAGCAGTTCGGCGAGCACGCTCATCGGCGCCCGCGGCGACGACGACGTGCCGGCCAGGTCGACGTGCAGCTGGCCGTCGGGGAACTCGTCGCGGACCGCGTGCGCGACCCGGACGGCGACCGCCGACTTGCCGACGCCGGGTGCGCCCGACAGCACGACCACGGCGGGCGTGCCGGAGTCCGCGCGCTCCTGCAGCAGGGTGACGACGTCGTGGAGCAGCGTGTCCCGGCCGGTGAAGTCCGGCAGGTCGAGGGGCAGCTGGCAGACCGGTGCCACGTCGGCGGGGCGCGCCGCGGTGAGCACGCTCTCCGGCACGAGGGTCGCGCGCAGCTCGCGCAGGCGGGCGCCCGGTTCGGCGTCGAGCTCCTCGCGAAGGACCCGCTCGGCCGACTCGTACGCCTCGATCGCGTCGCCGGTCCGGCCCGCGGCCCGCAGCGCGACGATCAGCTGCGCCCAGAGTTCTTCGCGCAGCGGGTGCTCGGTGACCAGCCCGCGCAGCTCGGCGATGGCCTCGCCGGAGCGCCCGAGGCCGATCCGCGCCCGGAGGCGCTGTTCCTGCACCGACAGCCGCAGCTCGGCGAGCCGGGCGACGGTCGCGCCCCAGCTGTGGTCGTGCGGCAGGCCTTCGAGGACTTCGCCGCGCCAGAGGGCGTCGGCCTTGTCGAGGAGTTTGAGGGCGCTCTCGGCTTCGCCGCCGTCGAGCGCTTCCTGCGCTTCGCCGGCCAAGGCGGCGAACGCGAGGTGGTCCAGTTCTTCCGGCGACGCGGTCAGCAGGTAGCCGGAGGCCCGGCTGCTGATCCGCTCGCCCAGGTCGGGGTGGATCTCCGCGAACCGTCTTCGCAGCGAATGCACGTACGTGCGGATGTTCGCCGCGGCCGACCGCGGCGCCGATTCCGGCCACAGCACTTCCACCAGCACGTCGGTCGAGACGACGACGTTCGGCTGCAGGGCCAGCGCGGCCAGCAGCAGCCGGGGCTTCGGGCCGCCGAGGGCGATCACCCGCCCGGCGGCGGTGACCTCCAGCGGACCGAGGACGCGGATGGTAAGCGAGGTGGTCTCAACCTGCCCGATGAGTTCCCCCATGTCCCGGACTCTAGGACCCGTCCGGCGCAGGGGATAGATCCATTCGGAGTGTCTGTGCGCACACGTGCGCCCTTTGTACGGAATGTGTACGGCGGCCACGGACGCTGCGGCCATGAAGCGATCGAAACTCCGGCGTATCGCCGGTTCCGGCCTGGTCATGGCCGCGGTCGGCGCGCTCCTGACCGGCGGCGCGATCGAGGCGTCGGCGGCGGCGAGCGGCACCGTGAAGACCGCGGGTGACCCGCTCAACGTCCGCCGGGCGCCCACCGCGAGCGCCACGGCCGTCAAGACCGTCGCCAACGGCGCCACCGTCACCATCGACTGCCAGATCAACGGTGCCTCGGTGACCGGGACCTACGGCACGAGCACGCTCTGGGACTACGTGCCCGCGCTCGGCGGGTACATCTCGGACACCTACGTCTTCACCAACTCCGACACGCGGATCGCGCCGGACTGCGGTGTCGGCTCGGGCAGCGGCCAGTGCGCCGACGCCTGCGCCGGCGAGGCGCAGTACCGCGGGTCCGACTCCCACTTCCTGGTCTACGACACGAATTCCGACGGCTACTCCGCCGTGGTCGCCTACTGGCTCAAGGGCGGCGCCGGGCCGTTCTACGTCTGGAACTCCGGCGGCGAGGGCACGAAGGTCGACAAGGCCGTCTCGGTCCCGCACGGCACCTGGCTCTTCTACAAGGTGTGCGTCGCCAACTACACGACCGCCAAGCCGGACCTGAAGTCCTGCAGCGACGGCATCACCGACTACGCGGCCTGAGGCCCGTCCACCACGAGAAAGGGCTTTCCCATGGGTCAGGTCAACCGGCGCAAGGTGCTCCTCGGCGGGCTCGCCGCGGTCACCGCCACCGCGGCTTCGGCGGCGCTGCCGTCGTGGGCGAACGCCCGCACCACGGCCGCCGCTCCCCCCATCCGCGATCCCTTCCAGCTCGGCATCGCCTCCGGCGATCCGCTTCCCGACAGCGTGGTGCTCTGGACGAGACTCGCCCCCTCGCCGCTCAACCCGGACGGCCTCGGCGGCATGCCGGACGCCACCTACGCGGTCGACTGGGAGATCGCGAACGACGAGGCGTTCAGCTCGATCGTGCAGCGCGGCTCGGCGAACGCGGTCAGCGCGTCCGGGCACAGCGTCCACATCGAACCGACCGGCCTGCAGCCGGCGCGCGAGTACTTCTACCGGTTCAAGAGCTCCGGCTACGTCTCGCCGGTCGGCCGGACGCGCACCGCGCCCGCCGCCGGTGCCGCCGTCAACCAGCTCAAGTACTGCTTCAGCTCCTGCCAGCACTGGGAGGAGGGCTACTACCACGCGTACAAGGGCATCGTGGCCGACGACCCGGACCTGGTGCTGTTCCTCGGCGACTACATCTACGAGAAGAAGTCGGGCCGGACCGCACAGGAGCGCAACCCGCGCAGCCTGGCCTTCACCGAGGACGTCACGACGCTCGCGCAGTACCGCGCCCGCCACGCCCAGCACAAGACCGACGCCGACCTGCAGGCCGCGCACGCGATCGCGCCCTGGATCGTCGTGTTCGACGACCACGAGGTCATGAACAACTGGAACGGCACCACCGCGCCGGCCACGGCCGCCCGCAAGGCCGCCGGCTTCCAGGCGTTCTACGAGAACACCCCGATCCGCTCGACCGCCAAGCCGAACGGCGCGTCGATCCAGCTGTACCGGCAGCTGATGTGGGGCAACCTGGCCCGGTTCCACATGCTCGACACGCGCCAGTACCGCAGCGCCCAGGTGCCCGACCCCTCCGGCGACGCCGGCCCGGCCTGCGCCGACATGCGCAGCACCTCCCGCAGCATCCTCGGCGCCACGGAGGAAGCCTGGCTGCTCAAGCAGTTCGAGTCGCACCCGGCGACGTGGGACTTCCTCGGCCAGCAGGTCTTCTTCGCCACGCGTGACTCCGACGGCAACAAGGCCACCTGCGAGAGCAACGACTCCTGGCAGGGCTACGAGGCCTCCCGCAACCGGATCCAGCAGGGCTGGGTCGACCGCAAGGTCGCCAACCCGGTGGTGCTGACCGGCGACGTCCACCGGCACTGGGCCGCCGACCTGCGGCTGGACTACTTCAACCACAGCTCCCCGGTCATCGGCTCCGAGCTGGTCACGACGTCGGTCACGAGCAACAGCGACAACGCCTCGCCGCCCGATGCGGCCTGGAACGCGAACAACCCGCACGTCAAGTACTGCAAGGGCGAACGCGGCTACGTCCGCGTCACGACCACGCCGTCGCAGACGCGGGCGGACTTCATGACGACGTCGGACACCAGCGTCTACGACCCCGCGTCGGTGGTGATCAAGAACGACCGCAGCTACGTGATCCAGGCGGGCAAGCCGGGCCTCCAGCAGGTCTGAAGCTACGCTGCGTGACGTGACCGATGAACCGGGCCTGCGGGAGCGCAAGAAGCTCCGCACGCGGGCGGCGATCTCGACGGCGGCGATCGAGCTCTTCCTCGAGCGCGGGTTCGACGCCGTCGGGGTCGCCGAGGTGGCACGGGTGGCGGAGGTGTCCAAGCGGACGCTCTTCGCCTACTTCCCGACCAAGGAGGACCTCGTGCTGCACCGGTTCGCCGACCACGAGACCGACGCGGCGGACGTCGTCCGCGCCCGCCGTCCGGACCAGGGGCCCCTGTCCGCGTTGCGGGCGGCGTTCGTGCGAGGGCTCGAGGACCGGGAGTCGGTGACCGGGCTGTGTGATCTCCCCGCGGTCGTCGCGGTGTTCCGGCTGGTCACCGGCACACCGGCGCTGGCAGCCCGGCTGGCGGAGTTCGTCGCCGCGGGAGAGGTGGCACTGGCCGCCGCGCTCGCCGAGGCCGGCGTGCCGTCGCCGGACGCGAGCCTCGCCGCGGCGCAGATCGCGGCGGTCCGGCGGACGCTGGCAGGAGCGAACATGGCGGCGGTCGCGGCGGGCGTGCCCGCGAGCCGGCGTCTCCCGGAGGCACGGGCGGCGGCCGAACGGGCGTTCACGCTGCTGTCGTCCGGAGTAGGGTTCCCGTGACCGCCGCCGAGCATGCCGCATTCCCGGTCGGGGCCGTGAAAAAAGCACGAGGTTCACGGGCCCGGCGAAGGTAGACTGCGGAAATCCCGAAAGGGGCTGAATCCTCAAAGGACAGCGCGGAGCCGGCGGGCCCGCGGTGTCCCGCCACACCGAATCCGGGGGACCCGCGTCCGACTGGGGGTGGCGCGGGTCCCCTTCCCTGCGATCTTGACAGTCCCTTCGCGCCGCTCGTAATCTGAGTGCTCCGCCGTCATGCCGAATTCGCGATTCCATGACAAGGCGGTTCCACGGTGAAGAAACACTTGCTGATCACGTTCGCGGTGGCGGGGCTGGTGGTGGCCGGCGCCGGCGTTTCCGCCGCCGCTCCCGGCGGCGTCTACGACGTGAAGGACTACGGCGCCAAGGGAAACGGGTCGGCCAACGATTCCGCTGCCATCGACAAGGCGATCACCGCGGCCAACGCGGCGGGCGGCGGCACCGTCCGGTTCACCTCCGGCACCTACAAGTCGGCGAACACCGTCCACCTCAAGAGCAACGTCACGATCCAGCTCGACGCCGGGGCGACGATCGCCGGGTCCGGTGCGGACACCTACGACAAACCCGAGTCGAACGAGTGGGACGACTACCAGGACTACGGCCACAGCCACTTCCACAACGCGATGTTCTTCGGCGACAAGCTCACGAACATCGGCTTCACCGGCGCCGGCACGATCGACGGCGGCGGCAACCTCATCACCGGCAACCCGAAGTCCGGCGAGGCCGACAAGATCCTCTCCCTCACCCGGTGTGACGGGTTGACGCTGTCCGGCGTCAAACTGCGCCGCGGCGGGCACTTCGCGGCGCTGATCAACGGCTGCACGAACGTCGTTTCCGACCACCTGACCATCGACACGGCGAGCGACCGCGACGGCTGGAACATCATCAGCACGACGAACGTCACGATCACCAACGCTTCGATTGCCGCGAACGACGACGCGCTGGTGTTCAAGAGCGACTACGCGCTCGGCGCGAAACTGCCGAACGGGAACGTCACGGTGACGGGCGCGAAACTTTCGGCGCAGTGCTGCAACGCGTTGATGTTCGGGTCCGAGACGTGCGGTGACTTCACCGGCTACCAGTTCTCGGACATCACGATCACCGGCGCGCACAAATCCGGCATCGGCATCGTTTCGATGGACGGCGCGAAGATTTCCGACGTGCACTACCGCGACATCACGATGTCCGGGACGTATTCGCCGATCATGATGAAGATCGGCACGCGGAAGCGCTGCGGCAACAACCCCGGCGTCGGCTCGATCAGCGGCATCACGTTCGACAACGTCACGGGCACGCACACCGGCAGCAACTTCAGCCCGACGATCTGGGGTGCGGACAGCGGCCACCGCGTCTCGGACGTCACGTTCACCGGCGTGAAGCTCAACGTGCCCGGCGGCAACGGCACCATGGGTACCGGCGTCCCGAGCAACACGGCGACGGACTACAACCCGAAGAGCATCGGCACCCGCCCGTCGTACGGCTGGTACCTGCACTACGCGGCCGGCATCCGGTTCGTGAACAGCTCGGTCGAGTTCGCCAAGGACGACGGCCGCCCGGCGAGCATCGTCAACAACAGCTCGGACATCACGTTCGACCACTTCACGGCGGAGAAGGGCTCGAAGAGCCCGTTCGACGTCGGCTTCCAGTCGGTGACGGGCTACTGCGTCAAGGACTCGGCCACCACGTCCGGCTCCGCCCTCCGGATCAACACCTCGAGCTCCACCTCAACCTGCTGACACGATGCCCCTTCCCGCGAGCGGGAAGGGGCATCACCCGTGACCGAAAGGGCATCACGTGTGATTGGAGAGGCATCACTCGTGATTGAAGGGGCATCGAGCGTGATGCCCGACCAATCACGCGTGATGCCTTCCTGATCACGGGTGATTCCCCTTGGCGCACGGAGGAAGGGGCCCCGGCCGGTTGGCCGGGGCCCCTTCTGCGGCGTCGGAGAGGTCAGTGCGAGTACTGCTCGTTCATGATCAGGAACGCGCCGAGGCCGTGGAAGTCGTTGGTCTTGCGGGCTCGGGCGTAGTAGTAGGACAGGTCGCCGACGTTGGTGCCTTCGCCGATGTCGGTGATGTTCGTCAGGCCGTCCGAGCCGAGCGACACCTTGCGCAGCACGCCGGCGTACCCCTTGTCCGCCACCGCCTGGTAGGACGACGGCAGGTAGCCGCGCTGGACGCCGCGGGCCATCGTGAACGTGTACATCGACGACGCCGACGTTTCCAGCCAGTTCTTCGAGTCGCCGCCGCGGTCGACCACCTGGTACCAGCGGCCGGTCGACGCGTCCTGGTACCGCTGGTAACCCGCCGCCAAGAAGCGAACGACGTCGATCAGCGCGGCCCGGCGCGGGTGGTTGGCCGGCAGCACCTCGAGGATGTCGATGGTGGCCATGCCGAACCAGCCGATCGCGCGGGCCCAGTGGTACTTCGAGTGGTGCCCGGATCCGGACGCCCACGACTCGGAGCCGTCCTCGTCGTAGGCGTGGTACAGCAGGCCCTTCGCGGGTTCGCGCAGGTGGCTGAAGTAGACGACGATGTTCTTGGCCGCTTCTTCGAAGCAGTAGTCCGCGTCGCCGAACGCCGCGCCGTACAGGGCGAGGAAGGGCTGGGCCATGTAGACGCCGTCGCCCCACAGCTGGCCGACCTTGCTGGTGGCGTGGAACATGCCGCCGTCGGACGTCCGGGGGTAGGACGGGAACCGCTTGCGCAGCTGGTCGGCCGCCGTCTTGTACTTCTTGCGGCCCGTCTCCGCGTACAGCAGCGGCAACATCTGGCACGAGCGCATCGAGTCGAGGTTGTTGAAGCTGTTCGAGATGCCGCTGTCGGTGATGAACCGGTCGTACCACGCGATGATGTAGTCGAGGTACTTCTTTTCGCCGGTTCGCTTGTAGAACAGGTACTGCCCGTAGAGGTACAGGCCGAGGGTGTAGCCCCAGCCGCCGATCTTGTCCGGCGTGTAGCGCTTCATCGTCGAGTCGATGACCGCGCGCGACCAGTCCGGCGGCGGCGCCGCGCCGCCGATCGGGGGCAGCTGATCCGCCGCCCGCGCGAGGGGACCCGCCGCGGCGAGCGTGCCCAAGGCGCCGAGCGTGCCGGCCAGGACCGCGCGCCGGGTCGGGCGAAGGGGATTTTCGGACATGCGTCGTCCCTTTCGTGCACTGGCCCCGCGACGCGGTGGAAAGGGTGGCCGGGATGCCGATCCGCCGTCCGTCGGCATCCCGACCAGCTCTGGGGGGCGCGGCGTGCTGCCCGTGTCGCCGGAGCGATGGTCTGGAGAACGAAAGCGCTCTCGGGGAGAACATCTACTCGCCTCCCGGACACGGAGTCAAGAGAGATCGGATCTCTTGCGTCATATATCAGATATTTAACCCGAACGGCCGTAGTGGGAATGTACCGACCAGCGAGACTTCGCGAAAAGGTCGGATCTCAGTCTTGACCGTGGCTCGTTGTCAGGAGTACACCACCGAGTGGACCAGACCACTGGAGGTCGTTCATGGCAGACAGCTTCCTCCGCCGGGTGCTCGTCGCGGCCGCGGCGATGCTGGCGGTGTCCGGGATCATCGCCGCACCGGCTTCGGCCGACCTGCAAAAGCCTTCCCAGCAGTGGCTGCGTGACAGCCAGGCCGGGCTGTTCCTGCACTGGGGCATGCGCACGTCACCCGGTTACACCAGCTGCAGCGCCTGGGAAAAGGCGATCACCGACGGCGGGTGGAGTCCCGGCTACTGGGTCACCGAAGCCGAAAAGCTGCACGCGTCCTACCTCGTGCTCGCGTCCTTCCACAGCCGCCTCGGCTACTCGCGGGCCTGGCCGTCGAAGATCCCGGGCAGCTGCACCACCAAGCGGGACTTCCTCGGCGAGCTGATCGCCGCGGCGAAAGCCCGCGGGCTCAAGGTCATCCTCTACATGACCAACGACGCCCAGTGGCACGACGAGGGCGGTCACGAGTGGCTCGACTCCGCCGGCTACTCGAAGTACAAGGGCAAGGACATCGATCTCGACAGCCAGGCCGGCTTCGGCCAGTTCAGCTACGACAACTTCTTCGAGGTCATGAAGAACTACCCCGACCTCGGCGGCTTCTGGATCGACAACGACAACGCCTACTGGGAATCGCACGACCTGTACCAGCAGATCTACCAGCAGCGCCCGGACTACCTGATCAGCAACAACAACGAAGACACGCCGATCATGGACACGATCAGCAACGAGCAGAAGACCGGCATGACGCCGTCGTACGACTACCCGCAGGCGACGTACACGGCGATGCCCCGGCTCACCGAGGCCTGCTTCAAGCTCCCCGACACCGGTTCGTGGTGGTACGGCGGGTCGAACTCGGCGGTCAACAAGATGCTCAACGTCGGCAGGTACATCACCAACTCGGGTTCGTCGATCAAGTCGCTGATGGCCGAGACGGCGATGGTGAACGGGAAGTTCCCCTCGAACCAGGAGGCGTTCAACAACTTCGCGAAGACGTACCTCGACGCGATCTGGGAATCCCTCGGAGGAACCGAAGGCGCGGGGTACATGTACGGCGGCATGCAGCCGGGCTTCTGGAACGACGGCGCCCACGGCGTCATCACCATCAAGGGCGACACGCAGTACGTGCACGTCCTGACCAAGCCGTCGGGCAGCACGCTCAAGATCCGCGACAACGGCTACCGCGTCCGCGGCGTCACGAACCTGCGCACCGGCGCGGCGATCTCCTTCAGCCAGGGCAGCGGCAGCCTGACGCTGACCGGGTTGTCCGGCTGGGACACCTACGACACGGTGTTCAAGGTCGAGACGGCGGGCCGCACCGGCACCTACGACCCGAAGGCCGTGACGCTCAAGGCGAGCGCGTCGGCGAGCGGCCACAGTGGACAGTCGGCGAGCGACGGCAGCTACCTCACGTACTTCGACAACAACAAGACGCTCCCGGTCAACCTCGACTACGACCTCGGGGCGGCGAAGAAGGTGCAGTACCTCGGGATCAACCAGCGCGAGGACTCGGTCAGCTACGCCCGGTCGGACAGCGAGCAGTCGGCGCGGATCAAGGCGTACAAGGTGTTCGTGTCGAGCGACGGCAAGGACTGGGGGAGTGCGGTGAAGTCCGGGACGCTGCCGAGCCGCCGCGGCGTCCAGTTCGTCGACCTCTCCGCGGTGAACGCCCGGTACGTCCGGCTCCAGGTGACGAGCACGTACGCGGCATCGAGCGACAGCTCGCGCTACAAGCGGCTGAGGATCGACGAAACCTGGGTGGGTTCGGACTACGCGACCGCGGCGGGCTGAGCCACCAGGAGGTCCACGGTCAAGGCCGCGGTCCAGCTGAACGACCGGGTGCCGTGCCCGGCGCCGGTCAGCGGGTCGCAGTACTCGGCGAAGTCCGTGCGGGCGGCGATCTCGACGAGGTCGCCGCCCAGCCGCTCGGCCAGGGCGAGCTCGCCGTGGTGCAGCAGCCCGCGCCGGACCAGCCAGCCGACGTTGAACCACGACGGCCCGCGCCAGTAGCGGCCCGGGTCGAAGCCCGGTGCGGTCAGGTCGTAGCTCGGGACGCCGTGCACCCGGCCGAGCCCGAAGCGTGGACCGGTCGCGGTGGCGAGCAGGGCCGGCGCGACCGCCAGGTCCGGCAGCACCAGCGGCAGCAGGCCCGCGCACGTGTGCTCGCGGATCAGCGAGCCGGTGTGGACGTCGCGGGCGAAGAAGAAGCCGTTCTCCCAGAGCGTTTCCTGCAACGCCTTCTCGAGGCGGGCGGCGGCTTCGCGGTGCTCGCCGGACGGCAGGCCGAGCTCCTCCGCGATCTCGGCCAGCGCCAGTTCGGCGTCGGCCAGCAGGGCGTTGAAGCCGGGATCTTCCACGACGAAGTCCCCGAAGGCTGCGTAGCCGCTGTCCCGGTATTCCGCGGCGAGCCGGACGTACCGGCCGTAGTCGTCGTCGCTCGGCCTGTCGCCGGCATCGCCGTGCTGGAGGTCGCGGCGGACGAACCCGGTGGCGAGCGGGACGCGCGTGAGAGGCTCGTCCCAGGCGGGGCTGTTGTCCATGCCGGACTCCCACGGGTGCACGATCGCCACCAGCCCGCGCCCACCGGCGTCGCGCTGGGTCCGCAGGTAGTCGTGCCAGGCCACCAGCTTCGGGTACAACGCGGCGAGGAACGCCCGATCGGGCTCGGCCTCGTGCACGGCGAGCGCGGCGCGGGCGTGCACCGGGGGCTGGACCAGGCCCGAAGTCCGCCCGGCCTGCCAGAAGGACGGCCCCGGGAAGTACGCCTCGGGCGGCGTCCCCGGGTCGAACACGATGTGCGGCACGCGGCCGTCCGGCCACTGCGCGGCGAACAGCGTCAGCAGCTCCCGCCGGGCGCGGCCGGGGGACAGGTGGCGCAGGCCGAAGGCGATGAAGGCGGAGTCCCAGCTCCACTGGTGCGGGTAGAGGCCCCGCGAGGGCACGGTCGACGCGCCGAGCCAGTTGCCCGCCAGGACAGCCGCGGCCCGCTCCCGTGTTACGTTCATGTGTCCAATCTATCTCCGACTTGTGTCTTGTCAATGGACAAAAGTCCGAAGGGGGCCGCGGATGACCAGCGCCGGCGAGCTGTTGCAGCTGGTCCGGACGGGGCAGGCGAACACGCGGAAGGCCCTGCAGGCCCACAGTGGGCTGTCACGCTCGACGCTGACCGCGCGCCTGGAGCAGCTCCAGACGGCCGGCCTGCTCGCCGAGGGCGGCCAGGAGGACTCGACCGGCGGACGCCCGGCGCGGCAGCTGCGGTTCGACGACGGGCACGCGGTCGTCCTCGCCGCGAGCATCGACACGACGCACGCCGAGGCGGCCGTCACCGACCTGGCCGGGCGCGTCCTGGCCCGCCGCGCGGGCGAGCTGCGGGTCGCCGACGGCCCGGAGCCCGTGCTCGACCGGATCGCGGAGTGGTTCGAGGCGCTGCGGGCCGAGGCCGGGCGGCCGGTGTGCGGGGTGGGCGTTTCCGTGCCGGGCCCGGTGGAACCCGGCCGCGCCCGGGTCACGCAGCCGCCGATCATGCCGGGCTGGGACGGTTACCCGATCGACGCCCACCTCGGCGCCCGCTTCGGCGCCCCGGTGCTGGTCGACAACGACGCGAACCTGATGGCGCTGGGCGTGCACCGCGCGCGCCACCCGGACGCGGCCGCACTGGTCGTGGTGAAGGTGTCCACCGGCATCGGCGCCGGCCTGGTGCTCGGCGGCGAGGTGTACCGCGGCGTCGACGGCGGGGCGGGCGACATCGGGCACATCCGGCTGCCGGGCTACCCGGAGGCGCAGTGCCTGTGCGGTTCCCACGGCTGCCTGGCGGCCGTCGCCGGCGGCGGGGCGCTGGCGGCGAGGCTGACGGAGCTGGGCCTGCCGACGGCGTCGGGTTCGGGCGTCCGGGACCGGATCGCGGCGGGAGAGCCGGCGGCGGTGCGGCTGGCCGAAGTGGCGGGCCGCCAGGTGGGCGAGGTGCTGGCGACGCTGGTGTGCGTGGTCAACCCGGGGGTGGTCGTGATCGCCGGAGACCTGGCCGAGCCGCACTTCGTGGCCGGTGTCCGCGAGGTGCTCTACCGGCGGGCGCTGCCGCGGGCGACGCAGAACCTCCGCGTGGAAATCGGCGGCCGGGGCGAGGGAATGGCGGTGGCCGGCGCGGTCGCGATGGTCGTCGACGCGGTGTTCGCTCCCGCGGCGGTGGACCGGCGCCTGGCGTGACGGCCGAACTGCCGACGGCGCCGGACTGTCCCGAGTGGACGGAGCGACCGACTTTAGTAGGTGGCGGACGATCGTGGCGGGTGGTCCGCGGTACCGGCACGAACCGGACCAACCTCGCATTGAATACCATTCCTCGCGTTTTCGCCGCGACAAATAGGATTTCCGTACCACCGTTAACGGCTCGCGAATTCCTGGCCAGATAACGGTTCCGCAAGCACTTCCCCGCGAGCGGAACACCGGCTTAGTCTCACCCGGTGTTCCAAGGCCCATTTCTGGGGGCCGCTTTCGAAGAGGGAGATTTCTGTGCGAAGAAGCTCCACCCTGCTCCTTTCGCTCGCGGTGGTGGGTGGCCTGACCGGCGCCCTGCCGGCGACGGCGTCCGCGCAGGGGCGTCAGGACATCCCGCAGTCGCACCCGTTGTGGGCGAACGCGCAGGCGAAGGTCGCCGACACGGCGCCCGCCGCGAAGCTGAGCTTCCGCGTTTACCTGAACCAGCGCGACAACGCCGGTGCCGAGGCGCTGGCCCAGGCCGTGTCCGACCCGGACAGCAGGACCTACCGGCAGTACCTGAGCCCGGACCAGGTGCGCGACCGCTTCGCGGCCAGTGACGCGACCGTCAACGCCGTCAAGGCGTGGCTGACCGGCAGCGGCTTCAGCATCGGCGAGATCCCGTCGAACAAGGCCTACGTCGAAGCCACCGGCACCGCGGCCCAGACGGAGAACGCGTTCGCCGTCGACCTCGGCAAGTACCGGGTCAAGGGCCAGACGCTGCGCGCCGCCGACAAGAACCTGTCGGTGCCGGCGAACCTCGCCGGTGACGTGCTCGGTGTCGTCGGTGTCGACCAGGCGACCAACCTGTTCAAGCCGGACCACGCGACCGGCTCCGGCACGCCGTCGGACGTCGCGCCCGGGCCCGGGTTCCGCAACGCGCCGCCGTGCAGCGCCTACTACGGCGAGAAGGTCGACACCACCGACCCCGCCTACAACGGCAAGCAGCTGCCGTACGCCCCCTGCGGCTACACCCCGGCGCAGCTGCGTTCGGCCTACGGCATCGACAAGGTCGGCGCCGACGGCAAGGGCACCACGATCGCCATCGTGGACGCCTTCGCCTCGCCGACCATCTACTCGGACGCGAGCACGTACGCCAAGAAGAACGACCCGGCGCACCCGCTCAAGCAGAGCCAGTTCTCGCAGCACGTCTTCCCGGTGAACCCCGAGCTGGAGCCGCCGGACCAGTGCGACGCGGCGGGCTGGTACGGCGAGGAAACCCTCGACGTCGAGGCCGCGCACGGGCTCGCGCCGGGCGCGAACATCCTGTACGTCGGCGGGTCCGACTGCCAGGACAACTCGCTCGACATCGCGCTGAACTACGTGGTCGCCGGCCACAAGGCCGACATCGTGTCGAACTCCTACGGCGACACCGGCGAGGACATCCCGGCCGACGAGGTCAAGGTGTTCAACCAGATCTCGCTGCAGGCGGTCCTCGAGGGCATCGGCGTCTACTTCTCCTCGGGCGACAACGGTGACGAGGTCGCGCGTCTCGGCACGCCGTCGCCGGACTTCTCCGCCTCGGCGCCGTGGATCACCGCGGTCGGCGGCACGTCCATCGCGATCGGCAAGGACGGCAAGAAGATCTTCGAGACCGGCTGGGAGACCAGCAAGTCGACGCTGACCAACGGCGTCTACGGCCCGGCCGCCTACACCAGCGGT
>Ga0207678_10000271_pt1 | contig 47011 bp, 39 predicted proteins | sample KBSC63metaG_FD_184319 | JGI IMG/M metagenome (GOLD analysis project Ga0207678, IMG submission 184319) | Corn rhizosphere microbial communities from Kellogg Biological Station, Michigan, USA - KBS C6-3 metaG (SPAdes) (version 2) | ecosystem: Host-associated > Plants > Roots > Rhizosphere > Soil ... | reverse complement strand
ATGGACGCTGGCCGGCGAGGTTTCGCCCGCCGGCGATTTTGTCGTTTGGCAGGGTAGGCACGATTTTCCGGGCCTTTCGGCCCATATGAGGTGATGATGTTCGATTCGCTAAGCGATCGTCTCGGTGGGGTATTCGACAAGCTGCGTGGGCGCGGTGCGCTGACGGAGGACGATGTCCGCGCCGCGATGCGCGAGGTGCGAATCGCGCTGCTGGAGGCCGACGTCGCGCTTCCGGTGGTCCGCCAGTTCGTCGATCAGGCGACGGAACGGGCCGTCGGCAGCGATGTGCTGCGTTCGGTCACGCCGGGGCAGATGGTCGTCAAGATCGTTTCCGACACGCTGACCGAGACGCTGGGCGCCGAAACTTCCGAACTGCTGATCGACGTGACCCCGCCCGCCGTCATCATGATGGTCGGCCTGCAGGGGTCGGGCAAGACCACCTCCACCGCGAAGATCGCCAAGCGCCTGAAGGAAAAAGAGCGCAAGAAGGTGCTGATGGCGTCGCTCGACGTTCAGCGCCCGGCGGCGCAGGAGCAGCTGGCGGTGCTGGGTACGCAGACCGACGTCGCGACCCTGCCGATCGTGCCGGGCCAGCAGCCGGTCGATATCGCCAGGCGGGCGCTGCAGTCCGCGAAGCTCCAGGGCTTCGACGTGGTGATGCTCGACACCGCGGGCCGCCTGCACGTTGACCAGGCGCTTATGGACGAGATGAAGGCGGTCGCCGAAGTCTCCAACCCGGCGGAAATCCTGCTGGTGGTGGACTCGCTGACCGGGCAGGACGCGGTCAATGTCGCGACCAGCTTTTCGGCGCAGGTGCCGCTGACCGGCGTGGTGCTGACCCGCATGGATGGCGACGCGCGTGGCGGTGCGGCGCTGTCGATGCGTGCCGTGACGGGCCGTCCGATCAAGTTCGCGGGCACGGGCGAAAAGCTGGACGCGATCGAGCCTTTCCATCCTGCGCGCGTGGCGCAGCGCATCCTGGGCATGGGCGACGTCGTATCGCTGGTCGAAAAGGCCGCCGAGACGATCGACGCCGAGGAAGCCGACAAGCTGGCCAAGAAAATGGCCAAGGGTCAGTTCGACATGAACGACCTGCGCGCGCAGCTCAATCAGATGCGCCGCATGGGCGGGCTGGGCGCGCTGGCGGGCATGCTGCCGGGCCTCAAAAAGGCGCAGCAGGCGATGGCGAACAGCGGCGCGAACGACAAGACGCTGATCCATCTGGACGCGATGATCGGATCCATGACGCCCAAGGAGCGGGAGAAGCCCGCCCTGATCAACGCCAAGCGCAAGATTCGTATCGCCAAGGGGTCCGGCACTACGGTGCAGGAAGTCAACCGGCTCCTGAAAATGCATCAGGAAATGGAAACGGCGATGAAGAAGATCCGCAAGATGGGTGGCCTGAAAGGGTTGGCCAAGATGTTCACCGGCGGCGGCATGGACAAGCTGATGGGCGGCGCGGGTGGCGCGCCGGACCTTGGCGGGCTTGGCGGATTGGGTGGTCTTGGCGGCGGCGGCAACATGCCGAACCTGCCGCCCGGTTTTCAGAATTTCATGAAGAAATAAACAGTTTCAACAGATTAGATTAGAGTAGAAAGGTCAATAACAACATGGCAACGTCCATTCGTCTTTCGCGCGGCGGTTCCAAGAAGCGTCCCTATTACCGCATCGTCGTGGCCGACAGCCGCGCCCCGCGTGACGGCAAGTTCATCGAGCGCATCGGCAGCTACAACCCCGTCCTGCCCAAGGGCGACGAGAAGCGCGTCGTTCTGGACGTCGAGCGCGCGAAGCACTGGGTTGCCGCCGGCGCGCAGCCGACCGACCGCGTTGCCCGCTTCCTGGACGCAGCCGGCGTGAAGGAACGTGCCGCCCGCAGCAACCCGAAGAAGGCCGAGCCGGGCCAGAAGGCCAAGGATCGCGCCGAAGATCGCGCTGCCAAGGCCGCTGAAGCCGTTGAAGCTGCCGAAGCCGCAAAGGCTGCCGCCGCCGAGGCTGCTGCCGCTCCCGCCGAAGAAGCCGCTGCTGAAGAAGCTGCTGCTGAAGAAGCTGCTCCGGCCGAAGAATCGGCGGAAGGCTGAGCTCCTTGACCGACAAGCCCGTCACTCTTGCCGTCATCATCGGCGCGCATGGAGTGGCGGGCGAGGTTCGCCTGAAACTGTTCGGGGAGGGGGCCGAGACGCTCAAATCCTATGACGGTTTCGATGCGGCTGGTGCCAGGCTGACGCTGAAGTCGGTGCGTCCCGGTCCGAACGGCGCCGTCGCCCGCTTTGCAGAGATCGGCGATCGCACCGCTGCGGAGGCCCTGCGCGGCACGGAACTGACCGTCCCGCGCGCGGCTTTGCCTCCCCTGGGGGAGGGCGAATATTATCATGCCGATTTGATCGACCTGCCTTGTTTTTCCAGCGATGGCGAAGGGTTGGGGCATGTCGTCGCGGTCGAGAATTTCGGCGCGGGCGACATCATCGAGGTGGAGCGGCCCAACGGCAAGCGCTTCATGGCGCCGATGCACGCTGTGACCATTGCCGAAGGACGGGCTGTCGTCGAGGCGGCGTTCGCTATTTGATTTTTCGGTTGGCGTGCTCCTGCGAAGGCAGGAGCCCAGTCCTGCCGTCTGAACTGGACTCCTGCCTTCGCAGGAGCGCGTTGTGTAGTTCGAGGGCGAACCATGCCGAAACTTCTTGCCGCTCTCTATCTGCTCCTGATGGTCGCCGCGGGCTGGCGCCTGTTCGGCATGGCATGGTCGCGCGGGCTGAAGATCGCGGCTGCGGCGGGGCTGGTCATTCCCATTCCCATGCTGTTCCTGCTGCCCGCGTTGATGCAGCCTGACCGGCCCTTTGCAGACCTGCTGCGCGCCATCGGCATCGCGCTGATGCTGGGGGGCGCCGTATCGCTGCTGGGCGGCATGGCGGGCGCCTGGCTGAGGGCGCGGCGGGCGTGACCTTTCGCGCGCAGATATTGACGCTCTATCCGGAGATGTTTCCTGGGCCTCTGGCGGTGTCGCTCGCCGGGCGCGCGCTGGCGGAGGGCAAATGGGCCTGCGATCCCATCCATATTCGCGACTTCGCCACGGACCGGCATCGCACGGTGGACGATACGCCCGCGGGCGGCGGTGCGGGGATGATATTGCGCGCCGACATATTGGGCCTGGCGATCGATCATGCGCTGCAGAAGGCGCCCGACCTGCCGGTCATCGCCATGACGCCGCGGGGCGCGCCGATCACCCAGGGGCGGATTCGCGAACTCGCCGCCGGTCCCGGAGCGACCATCCTCTGCGGCCGGTTCGAGGGTTTTGACGAGCGGATTTTCGAGGCGCGGCCGGTCGAACAGATCAGCATGGGCGACATCATTCTTTCCGGCGGGGAAATGGGTGCCCTGATGCTGCTGGATGCTTGCATCCGCCTGCTTCCTGGGGTAATGGGCGCCGCTTCCAGTGGGGATGAGGAGAGCTTCGAAAGCGGCCTTCTCGAATATCCCCACTATACCCGGCCCGTCATATGGGAAGGGCGCGCGATCCCCGAAGTGTTGCGATCGGGGGATCATGCGAAGATCGCCGCCTGGCGGAAACAAAGGGCGGAAGAGGACACACGGCTAAGGCGGCCGGACCTTTGGGAACGCCATATCGGCGTTCGGGACCAGTCGCCCTCTGGTGCGCAACGCGAAGAGTAGGACTTGAAGTCATGAACCTGATCCAGCAGATCGAGGCCGAGAATATCGCGGCCCTTGCCAAGGATATCCCCGAATTCCGTCCCGGCGACACGCTGCGCGTCGGCGTGAAGGTCATCGAAGGTGACCGCAGCCGCGTCCAGAATTATGAAGGCGTGTGCATCGCCCGCTCGAACAAGGGCATGGGCAGCAACTTCACCGTGCGCAAGATTTCGTTCGGTGAAGGCGTGGAGCGCGTCTTCCCGCTCTACTCGCCGAACATCGATTCGATTACCGTCGTCCGCCGTGGCGTCGTGCGTCGTGCGAAGCTCTATTATCTGCGCGGCCGCACCGGCAAGCGCGCTCGCATCGCCGAGCGCCGCGATGTGCGCAGCGAGGATTGATCGCTTTTACGCTGGCTTGACAGTTGTAAAAAAGAGACAGGCGGCGCCCCATGCGGGCGCCGCCTTTTTTATGAATTTCAGGGATTTGACGGATGAGTCCGCACCCTTTTCGATTTCCATGGCGAAACGATTTTGGGCGGCAGCGGAAATTCGTTTTTCTCTGATGGCGGTTTTGTGTCAGCACTCCGTTTCCACATATTGCTGAATATTTCTGACGATCGGGCCGCGTGGTCTGACGTACCGGTCGTGCTTACCCAAGAAACGGGAAGAAGATGAACAAGGGAAAATAAGAAAATATCGGTCGGGAGAGGCTCTCTTCATTGGAAGCAAGGGGGCTGTTCATGAATTGCAAGAGTTTCGTTTCTCGCGCCGCCATGGTTGTCGCAATCTCGTCTCCGATGGCCGTTCTGGCCCAGACCAGCGACCCGCAGGCAGCCTCCGCCACGGATGGCGCCGCGATCATCGTCACCGGCACACGGGCGACCGGCGTCACTGCGGCGGAAAGCGCAGCGCCGATCAAGGTTCTCGACAGCGAGGCGCTGACCAAGGTGGGACAACCCAATCTCAACCAGGTGCTGACGCAACTCGTCCCCTCCTTCACCGCGGAAGCCTTTGGCGGAGATACCGCGAACCTGACGCTGGCGGCCCGTCTTCGCGGCCTCAGCCCCAATCATGCGCTGGTGCTGGTCAACGGGAAGCGGCGTCACGGCACCTCCAACCTGCATGTGTTGAGTGGCCCCTACCAGGGCGCGGCCTCACCCGACCTCGACCTGATTCCGCCGGGCGCGATCGGCCGGATCGAGGTGTTGGAGGACGGCGCGGCCGCCCAATATGGGTCCGATGCGATCGCGGGCGTCATCAACATCATCCTCAAGGAGGACAAGGGCCTGATTTCCGGCAACCTGACCGCCGGGCAATATTATAAGGGCGACGGCGAAACCTATTCGGGCAGCGTCACCTTTGCGCCCGACATGGGACCGGACAGCTATCTGAATTTCACCATGTTCCACCGTTTCCACGATTTCTCGCAGAGGGGCGGCGTGGATCGCGGCATCTACAATCGCGACGGGTCGATCCGCACCGATATTTCGGCCGAGCATCAGGCGATGGCGGCCATCGGATTGCCGGGTGCGCCCTATACCAACCGTATCGTCGGGGATGCGCGATCGGAACTCACCACCATCGTCTACAATGCCGGTCATGATTTCGGCGGCGTGGAGCTCTATGCCTTTGGCAGCTACGGCCGTCGCGATGCCAGTGCCTATGAAAATTATCGCCAGCCCTGGCGCGTGTCGCGGTCTCCGGTCCTGGGCGTCGCGGGCGAGCAGATCCTCTACAGCGCCGCCGGCTTCAGCCCGCGCGAGGCGATCAAGGAAGATGATTTTTCCAACACCGGCGGCATCAAGGGCGAGACGGCCGGTTTCCGCTGGGACATCAGCACCACCTATGGCCAGGACTATGCCAAGCTCTACACGCTGGGTTCGGCCAACCGTTCGCTGTTCATCGACACCGGGACCACGCCTGCCAACTTCTATGACGGCTTCCTGAAGGCGTCGGAATGGACCAGCAATATCGACATTGCGAAGGAGGTCGATCTGGGCATGGCCCAGCCGGTCAATATCGCCTTCGGCGGCGAATATCGGGAAAATCGCTTCCAGATCGGCAAGGGCGACTTCGGATCGACCTATTTCGAGGGTGGCCAGTCCTATCCCGGCTTCCTGTCCACCGACGCGGGCAAGCACAAGCGGAACAACAAGGCGGCCTATCTGGACATCGCGATGAACCCGATCGAGATGTGGAAGGTCGATGGCGCCGTCCGCTATGAGGACTACAGCGATTTCGGTACCAAATGGACGTGGAAGGTGACCAGCCGCCTCGACCTGTCCGAACAGTTCGCAGTGCGCGGCACGGTCAGTTCCGGCTTCCGCGCGCCGTCGCTGCTGGAGGAATATTATTCCTCGACCAATGTCGGTCCGACCACGGCCTATGTGCAGTTACCGCCCAACTCTGCCGCCGCCAAGCTGCTCGGCTATGAAGATCTGAAGCCCGAAACCTCGCAGAATTACAGCCTTGGCCTGGTCATCCGTCCCGTGCCCAAGCTGAACATCACCATCGATGCCTATCAGGTAAAGGTGAAGAACCGGATCGTGGGAACCGGATCGATCCAGGGTCTGGCCGGCGGTGTGGTCACCAACCAGGCTGTGCTGGATGCGATTGCCGCGCATGGCAATGTGCTCGATCCCTATGTTCTTCAGAACGGCGATGCGGGCATCAACCTGTTCACCAATGGCGCCGACACCCGGACCCGCGGCGTCGATGTAACCGCCAGCTATCCGACGCCGGTGGGCAGCGGTTCCATCCTCTGGTCGCTGTCGGCCAACTACAATAAAACCAAGATCACCAGGCTGCGCATTCCAGCAGCGCTGTACGCGGAAGATGCCCGTTCGACCCTGGAAGACGCATCGCCCAAATACAAGATCATTGGCGGGGCGCTGTTCACCATGGGCGGCCTGAGCATCAACCTGCGCGAGACGATCTATGGCAAATCGTCCGAGGTCGTGATTTTCGGCACGACCAATCCGACGGTCAGGGTGCCCGAGGCTGCCATCACCGATCTGGAAGTCGGCTATGACCTGAGCAAGGCGATCAAGCTGAGCGTGGGCGCGAACAACCTGTTCAACAAGAAGGCACCGACCATGCCCAATGATGCGAGCGATATGCCGATCGACGGCGCTCGCGTGCTGGACGCCCCGCTGTCCTTCACGCCTTATGGCATCAATGGCGGCTATTATTACGCCCGCATCAATTTCAGCTTCTGACGGGCCTGACGCGGCCGCCGGGCCTTCGGGTGCGGCGGCCCTGTCCTTTTTCATTGGACCTGACGGCGGGCCACCGCGATAGGGACGGCCATGCCGCTGAACCACAGACTTGCCACGCTGGCGGATGAAACCGCCCTGGGCGCCGTCATGACATTGGCGATCGACCGCCTCCAGTCCGATTTCCTCACCCCTGACCAGGTGCGGGCCAGCCACGGCTTCATGGGTCTCGACAGTCGCCTGATCGAAGACGGCACCTATTTCGTGATCGAGGATGGCGGCGCGATCGCGGGTTGCGGCGGGTGGAGCCGGCGCGCGACCGCCTATGGCGGCAACCATAGTGGGGGACGGGACGACCGGTTGCTCGATCCAGCGACCGACGCGGCCAGGGTGCGGGCGATGTACACCCATCCCGATCATGTGCGGAAGGGGGTGGGCACGCTGATCCTGTCGCTTTGCGAAGCGGCGGCGCGGGCGGAGGGCTTCGCGGCGCTGGAGCTGTCCGCCACCATGGCGGGCGTGCCGCTCTACCGCAGCTTCGGTTTTGTCGAGGTGCGCGCCTTCGAGGACAGCGGCGTGCCGCTGATCCTGATGCGAAAGCCTATTGCCGGCCCCGATTCCGGCTGGTGAACCAGAGGCCGATCAGACTGAGCGCCGCCGCCGCCGACATATAGATGCCGACAAGCTCCACGCCCCGGACCTGGATGAGCCAGGTCGCGACGATGGGCGCCAGGGCGCCGCCGATGATCCCGCCCAGGTTGAAGGCGAAGGAGGCGCCGGTATAGCGAAGCTGCACGGGGAAGAGATGCGGCAGATAGGCGCCGAGCGGGCCGTAGACGAAGCCCATCAGGAACAGGGCGAGGCTGAGTATCAGGAAGATCGGCAGCAACTGCCCGGTGCCGATTGCGGGACCGAAGATGACGCCCATCGCCACCGTGCCGATGCAGCCCGTGGCCAGCACGCGCGTCGGGCTGCTCTTGTCCGCCCACCAGCCGGCAAGAATGATGCTGAGCGCCATGAACAGGATCGCGCCCAACTGGATCGCGAGGAAGGTCTCACGGTCGATCCCGAGCGTGGTGGTGCCGTAGCCGAGCGCGAAGGCGGTCGCGATATAATAGACGGCGAAGCAGGCCGCGCAGGCGAAGGTGCCGGCGACCGCAGCGCCCAGATGACTCTGGAGCAGCGTGGCGAGCGGCACGGCGGGCGGCGGCGCTTCGGCGCGGGCGGCGGCGAATTCGGGCGTCTCGGTCAGCTTGAGGCGGATCCACAGGCCCAGCAGCACCAGCACGGCGCTGCCCAGAAAGGGCAGGCGCCAGCCCCAGGCGAAGAAATCCTTGTCCGTCAGGAACATGCCAAGGACCAGGAAGAGGCCGTTGGCGGCGAGGAAGCCGACCGGCGCGCCCAGTTGCGGGAACATGCCGAAACGCGCGCGCCATCCGGGAGGCGCATTCTCGACCGCCAGGAGCGCCGCGCCGCCCCATTCGCCGCCCAGCCCCAGGCCCTGGCCGAAGCGCAGCATGCAGAGGATCAACGGTGCCCACCAGCCGATGCTCTGATAGGTCGGCAGGAATCCGATGGCGAGTGTCGATCCGCCCATCAGCATCAGCGATGTCACCAGCGTCGCCTTCCGCCCGATGCGGTCGCCATAATGGCCGAACACCGCCGCGCCGAGCGGCCGGGCGAAGAAGGCAAGCGCAAGGCTGCCATAGGCCGCGAGCAACTGCGCCGAAGGGGAGGAGGCGGGGAAGAAGAGCGGCCCGAAGACCAGGCTGGCGGCCGTGGCGTAGATGTAGAAGTCGTAGAATTCGACCGCCGTGCCGATCAGGCTCGCCGCCAGTACCCGCTTGTGCCGCAGCATCGCACCGATGCCGCTCATGTCCCTCGCCCCTGCTTCCAAGGCCTGCGCGCCCCCCGATGCCATCATGTCCTCGCCCGTTTCTGGTTCAGCAATTCATAGGCCATGACCGCACAGGCGACCGCGGCGTTCAGGCTGTCCGCCTTGCCCAGCATCGGCATCTTGACCAGCAGGTCGCATTCGGCCTCATAGCTTTCGGGCAGGCCCTGCGCCTCATTGCCGACCAGCAGGAAGCTGGGGCTTTGATAATGGGGTTGCTGATAGTCGTGGCTGGCCTTCAGGCTGGTGCCGATCAGCTCGCCCGGCCCCTGGCGCAGCCAGTGCATGAATTCGCCCCATCGCGCCTGGGTGATGCTCTGGGTGAAAAGGGCGCCCATGCTGGCGCGCACCGATTCGACCGAAAAGGGGTCGACGCAATCGTCGATCAGGATCAGCCCGCCCGCGCCCACGGCGTCGCCGGTGCGCAATATGGTGCCCAGATTGCCGGGATCGCGCAGCGACTGGGCGACGATCCAGATGTCCGCCTTGCCCCGGTCCAGCTTTGCCAGCGGGGTCAGCCGGTCGCGATAGACGCCGACAACGGCCTGGGCATTGTCCTTGCCGCTGATCTTCGAGAGGATGTCGGGCGTCGTTTCGATCACGTCGCCGCCCGCCGCCTCCATCGCCGCGATCAGCTCGGCGGCGAGGGGATGGGTGGAGCCGGCATGGAACAGCATTTCCGGCAGCACGCCTTCCTCCCGCGCTTCGGTCAAGATGCGCAGCCCCTCTGCCAGGAAAAGGCCCTCCGCCTTGCGGAACTTCTTTTCGCGCAGGGAGCGGACGCGCTTCACCAGCGGGTTGGAAAATCCGGTGATTTCTCGCGCCACGATCCTGTCTCTTGCCCTTTGCCCGAAGGTCCGCCGAAACGGCCTCTCTATAGGGGGAGCGCGGAAAAGGGTAGGGGGCTTGGGCGGTGGATGCCAGGCCCCCTGACCCTTCAGAAGACCGTCGCCACCAGTTGCGTGAACGCATCGGCGCGATGGCTCATGCCATGCTTTTTCTCCGGGTCCATCTCGCCAAAGCTGATGCTGTGGCCATGCGGCTGGAAGATCGGATCATAGCCGAAACCCCGGTCCCCGCGCGGCGGCCAGGTGATGGTGCCGTCCACGCGGCCTTCGAACGCCTCCACATGGCCGTCGGGCCAGGCGAGGGCGAGGGCGCAGATGAAATGGGCGCCATGGCCCGCTTCCGGCCCCTTCGCCTGGATATTGTCCCAGACAAGCTGCATGGCGAGGCCGAAATCCTTGGTCGGACCGGCCCAGCGGGCGGAGAAGATGCCCGGATCGCCGTTCAGCGCCTCCACGCACAGGCCGCTGTCGTCGGCCAGCGCCGGGAGGCCGGCAAGGTCTGCCGCCTGCATCGCCTTCAACTCCGCATTGGCGATGAAGGTGGTGCCGGTCTCCTCCGGTTCGGGCAGGTCCAGCGCGGCGGCGGACACCGTCTCTATGCCATAGGGCGCCAGCAATTCGCCGATTTCCCGCACCTTGCCGGGATTGTGGCTGGCGATCACCAGTCGTCCCGGACCCAGTTTGCGGATCGCCTGTTCCTGCCCGAAATCGTCGCTCATTCTGTAGTCCCATATCGTCGCTCGCCGGAAACGAGCGGAAGGAAGGATTATCTCCCGGTCGCCTTGTCCTGCGCCGCGAAAATCTGCGCGCAGCCGATGCGGGCGAGGCGCAGCAGTCGCAGCAGCTCCTCCTCGTCATAGGTCGCGCCCTCGGCCGTTGCCTGCACTTCCGCGAACTTGCCGTCGCCGGTCAGGATCAGATTGGCGTCCGCCTCGGCATTGCTGTCCTCCGCATAGTCGAGGTCCAGCACCGGGGTGCCGTTATAGATGCCGCAGCTTATCGCCGCGACCTTCTGCACGATGGGATCTTCGGCGAGCGCGCCGGAGGCCAGCAGCTTGTCGATGGCGATGCGCAGCGCGACCCAGCTTCCCGAAATGGCGGCGGTGCGGGTGCCGCCATCGGCCTGGATCACGTCGCAGTCGACGACGATCTGCCGCTCGCCCAGCTTCTGGAGGTCGACCACGGCGCGGAGCGACCGGCCGATCAGGCGCTGGATTTCCTGGGTGCGGCCCGACTGCTTGCCCTTGGCCGCCTCGCGGCTGCCGCGGGTATGGGTGGCGCGGGGCAGCATCCCATATTCCGCCGTGACCCAGCCTGATCCCTTGCCGCGCAGGAAGGGCGGCACCTTTTCCTCGATGGAGGCGGTGCACAGCACGCGCGTGTCGCCGAAGCTGACCAGGCAGCTGCCCTCGGCATGGATGGTGAAGCCGGGCTCCATGGTGATTTCGCGCATCTGGTCGGGCGCGCGGCCGGAAGGACGCATAAATATTCTACTCCGAAGCGTTGTGTCGAGCGGGCTTAGCGTCGGGCGGCCCATCATGCCAGTGGCGATGCAGCCGAAAGATGCTAGAGAGCGGCCATGGGGACGAAAGCATTATCGATCGTGGCGGCCACGCTCCTGCTGGGCGGATGCGCCATGGAGCAGGCGGAACTGGAAAAGCCGACACTGGCGGGCGACACGATCAGATTTTCCGCTGGTCCCTGTTTTGGCGTCTGCCCCAGCTACACCTTGCGCGTGACCCCGGACGGGTCCGGCCTGATCGAGCCGCAGCGTTTCACCGCCATTCCCGGTCCGACCCGTTTCACCGTGACGCCGGCGCAATATCGTCGCTTCCGTGCGGCGCTGGCGCAGTTCCGGCCGGCGCAGGGCACGGCCAGGCGAATCGGCCAGGGGGAAAACTGCGTCCGCTTCGCCACCGACATGCCCGCCTATGTGATAGAATGGACGCGGGACGAGGCGCCGCCCACCCGACTGGAATTCCAGTCAGGCTGCATGGATGCCCGCTATGGCAAGCTGCGCGCCACCATTTCCGCGATTCCCAGGATGCTGGACGTCGGCCCCATGGTGAAGCCGACGAATGCGAAGGGTCGGTGACGGACGGGCTTGAGCCGCGATCGATGCTTGCCTAGATAAGGGTCATGGCGGTCACCCCGATCACCGAACTTAACGAACGCGCGCGCGACGTTTTCCGTCTGGTGGTGGAGAGTTATCTCGGCACCGGGCTGCCCGTCGGCTCGCGCACGATCAGCAAGATAGCCTCGCTCAGCCTGTCGCCAGCCTCGATCCGCAATGTCATGCAGGATCTGGAGGAACTCGGCCTGCTCGCCGCGCCGCATACGTCGGCTGGACGGATGCCGACGGAAACCGGCCTGCGGCTGTTCGTCGACGGCATGATGCAGGCTGCGGAACCCTCTTTCGAGGAACGGCGCGCGATCGAGGCGGGGATCAGCGAAGGTGGCCCGATCGAGGATGCGCTGTCCGCCGCGACCGCCGCACTGTCCGGCCTTTCGGCCTGCGCCGGTATCGTGATGGTGCCCAAGCGCGAGCCGGTGCTGCGGCAATTCGGCTTCGTTCCCCTGAACGACCGCCAGGCGCTGGCAGTGCTGGTGGGTCAGGACGGATCGATCGAGAATCGCGTCGTCGACCTGCCCGCGGGCGTGACGCCGATCATGCTGAACGAAGCGGCCAATTTCATGTCGGCGCGTTTCGGCGGGATGACGCTGGCGCAGGCGGGCGAGGCGCTGCGGCGCGAGGTGGAGGGCGATCGCAATGCCCTGCAGGGCGCGGCGCGGGTGCTGGTGGAGCAGGGCATTGCGCTCTGGTCGCGGGATGCCGACGACCGGCCGGTGCTGATCGTGAGGGGGCAGGCGAACCTGCTGGACGACGGCACCGCCGCCGATCTGGAGCGCGTGCGCCAATTACTGGAGCAGCTTGAAGGCAAGCAGGAGATTTCCCGGCTGCTGGAAGGCGCCCTGGCGGGCAGCGCGACCAAAATATTCATCGGTTCGGAAAACAAGCTCTTTTCCCTGTCCGGTTCTTCGGTCATAGCCGCGCCCTACCGGAGCGGTGACGGCCGGGTGGTGGGCGTGGTCGGCGTCATCGGCCCGACCCGCTTGAACTATGCACGGGTGATCCCCATGGTGGATTTCACCGCACAGACGCTGTCGAGATTGATGAGATGAGCGAAGACAAGCAGAATATCGAAAATATGGAAATCGTGGACGAACTGCCCGAAGATGCGGCGCCTGGCGGCGATGCGGCGGCGGAACGGATAGCGGGCCTGGAAAACGAGCTGGCGGCCGCGAAGCAGGACGCGCTCTACGCCCATGCCGAAACGCAGAATGTGCGGCGGCGGCTGGAAAAGGAACTGGCCGATGCGCGCGCCTATGCCGCGACGGCCTTTGCCCGCGACATGTTGTCGGTGGCGGACAATCTGGGCCGCGCGCTGCAGGCGATCCCCGCCGATCTGCGCGAGGACGAGAAGTTCAAGGGCCTGGTCGCCGGGCTGGAGGCGACGGGACGGGAGCTGGAGGCCGTGTTCGGCCGCAACGGCATCGAGAAACTGGTGTCGGTCGGCCAGCCGCTCGATCCCAACAAGCATCAGGCGATGATGGAGGTGCCCTCCACCGACGCGGAACCGGGTACAGTTCTTGTGGAGATGCAGGCGGGCTATATGATCAAGGATCGGCTGCTGCGCCCGGCGCTGGTGAGCGTGGCGAAGAAGCCCGACTGATCGTTTTCGAAAACGCAATCAAGTGCCCGCCGGATCAGCGTTCGGCGGGTTTTTTCGTGGGCGAATGTCCGCCACGATCCCGATCCCGATGCGGGCGGGAACCTGCCACGGTCGGATCAGGCTACCTGACACCCAATATCGGAACTCGAATAAAGATATATCGTAGATCTTGACGATTGCTGTTTTGAGATATATCTCAAACTATCATGAAACAGTTTAGAGATTCGAATATGCATCAACATCATCATCACCGTGGACATCGCCGCTTCGGCCATGGCGCCATGTTTGGACCAGGGCGCCCGGAACGGGGCGGCTTCGGGGGCCATTTTGGCGAAGGCCCCCATGGCGGCGGAAGAGGCGGACATTTTGGCGGCGGCCGGGGCGGCGGGCGGCGGCGCCTGTTCGGCAACGACGCGCTCAGGCTCATCCTGCTCAAGCTGATCGCGGACGCGCCGCGCCATGGCTACGACCTGATCCGGGAAATCGAAACCCTGTCGGGCGAGGTCTATGTGCCCAGTCCGGGCGTCGTTTATCCGACCCTGACCCTGCTGGCCGACATGGGCCTGATCGCCGAGCAGCCGGGCGAAAGCAGCCGCAAGCTGTTCGCGATCACCGAGGCGGGCGCGGCCCATCTGTCCGACCATGGGGAAGGGGTGGCGCTGGTCATGGACCGGCTGCGGTCGCTGGCCCGCAAGGCCGAGCGCACCGACGGTGCGCCGATCCGGCGGGCCATGCACAATCTGGGGATGGCGGTCCGGGCGCGCCTTGAAAAGGAGGGCGCCGATGCCGAAACCATGTTCGACGTCGCTGCATTGATCGACGATGCAGCCAGCAAGATCGAAAGGCTCTGACGATGACCTTGACCGCGGATGTGCCGACCGCGCATGCCAGCCGCTATCTCCAGCAGCTATGCAAGCATTGGAGTCACAAGTTCGAAACCGCTTTCGACGCGCAGCAAGGCAGCATCGCCTTTCCCATGGGACCGATCCGGATGACGGCCGGGGCCGACGCCCTGACCGTGACGATCGAACCGCAGGAGGGCGCCGATGTGGAGCGTTTCAAGCGAGTGGTCGCGGACCATCTCGACCGCTTCGCCTTCAGGGAAGCGCCCTTGGCCTTCGACTGGCGCTAGGGGATATTGGGAACAGGGCTGAGGCGGCGGACAGCAGTTTCGGCAGCCTGATGCGCGGGATTGGCGGATACGAGTATCCGCCAGCCCGATTGCCTCTCAGGCCACTTGCCGTCCGAAATCAGTGGACGCCGCGCGCAGGGTGGACAGCTTGCCTTCCACGCTCATGAAGCCGCGTTCCAGCTGGTCGATTTCGGAGGCCACCACTTCGGTATCCTGACGGATCGCGCTGATGGTCGATGACATGGAGTCGGCGGCCAGCGCGGTTTCGTCGACAGCCGCAGTGATCATCGTCACTGTCTGCGCCTGCGCGTCCATGGCGTGGCGGATGCGTTCCGCGCTGGCCTGCACTTCGCCGACCGTGTCGCGAATGCGTTCGTTGGTTTCCACAGACTGGCGGGTCGAGGCCTGGATGTCCGCGATCTTGCCGGCGATTTCGTCAGTGGCGCGGGCCGTCTGGTTGGCGAGGCTCTTCACCTCCTGCGCGACCACCGCAAAGCCGCGGCCGGCATCGCCTGCACGGGCGGCCTCGATCGTGGCGTTGAGTGCGAGCAGGTTGGTCTGACCGGCAATATCGCGGATCAGGCCAAGGATCGATTCGATCGATTTCGCATGATCGGACAGGGTGGTCGACATGGCCACCGCGTCGCCCGACTGGCGCGCCGCGCGCTGCGCCACGTCGGCTGCGCTCTCTACCTCCGTCCGGGCGTCCTCTATGGCGCGGATCAGCCCGGCCGAGGTCCGGGCGGCTTCGCGCATGGCAAGCGCGGATTGCTCCGCAGCGGCGGCGACTTCCGAAGCCTTGCCCAGCATGCCGCGGGTCGCGGCCGATGCGTCCTTTGCCTGCTCGCGCAGTGATTCGCCGAGCTGTGACGCGCCGTCGATTTCGCCCATGATCCGCTGTTCGAACATCGTGCCAAAGCGCTGGCGCTCGTTCCGCTGCGCTTCGGCCTCGTCGCCCGCCACCACATTCGCGATCAATCCGGCATCGACCATGCTGACCTGCATCATGATCTGCACCAGCCGGCGGCGGCTGGCTTCATCCTCGGCGCGTTCCCAGATGAGGTCGACCAGCTTCTCGTTGGCGATCGCGACCGGCATCAGAACGGCGCGCAGGGGCGAGCCGTGCTTGCGCGCATGGCGGACGCAGGCAACCGAGGAAAGCGCCCATTCCCCGGCCTCATAATGGCCCAGCTTGTGGCGCACATATTCCGTCGCTTGCGTCTCAATCTTGGCGAGGGTGGCGGGACTGAGCCTGGATCGCAGTCCGTTCTGCTCGACATAGACATCATAGAAGGTGCGCGCGGCCAGGGTCGCCTGTTCACCCAGCAGGTCGCGAATCTGGCGCAGACCCTGCGCCAGCTCTCCATGCGGGTCGATATCCCTGATCATGGCAAGCAGGGCGTTTTGGGACGTGGCGGCGGAATTCATGTGCGGCAAAACCCCGATCTGGTCTTATTGTCAGCTCGGGTGATAGCGCCATTTGGTTAATCACTTCTTAGGACCGACGGATATCGAACGCGCCTGACCGGCAGGAAGCCGCTGGTCCGCATCAGGCGGCGCAAAGTCGGCATTTGCAGTGGTCGGACGGCAAAATGTTCCGCCTGTTGTGGAACGAACGGTCGATCGCGCCTTCGGGGCGGCTTGCCCTCCCGGCATATCGCTCTTAAGGGGACGAGACTCGAGGGACAACATCAGGGACGTAGGGAAGATATGGCGCGAACCACGAGCCGGCCGCTCTCGCCGCATTTGACGATCTGGAAATGGGGGCCAGCCATGGCTGTTTCCATCATGCATCGCGTGACCGGCAACGGTCTGGCGACGGTGGGCGCGATGGGACTGGTGTGGTGGTTGATGGCCGCCGCCATCGGGCCGGATGCCTATGCGACCTTCGTCGCCTGCGCGACTTCGCCGATCGGCTATCTGGTGATGGCGGGCATTAGCTGGTTCTTCTTCCAGCATCTCTGCTCTGGGCTTCGCCATTTCGTGCTCGACCTGGGCGCGGGCTATGAGCTCAAGAACAACAAGACCTGGTCGGTGCTGACCTTCGTCCTCTCGACGCTCCTCACCGTCGCCTTCTGGGCGGCCATCTGCACGGGGAAATTCTGATGGGAACCGGAACCGGAATCGGCCGCGTCCGCGGTCTTGGATCGGCCAGGCATGGCGCGCATCACTGGCTGGCGCAGCGCTATACGGCCGTCGGCAACCTGGCTCTGGTGCTGTGGCTGCTGATCAGCCTGATCGCGCTGCCGGGCCTTGACTATCAGAGCGTCCATAACTGGATCGCGCAGCCGCTGGTCGCCGTGCCGCTGATGCTGATGCTGGTCAGCATCTTCTATCACCTGCGCCTGGGCATGCAGATCATGCTGGAGGACTATGTCCACGACAAGGGCCTCAGCTTCTTCTGCATTCTGCTGCTGAACTTCTATGCCATTGGCGGCGCGTCCGCGGGCATCTTCGCGATCGCAAAGATCGCCTTCACGGGGATCGTCAAATAATGAGCGAAGCCTACAAGATCATCGACCACAGCTATGACACGGTCGTCGTGGGTGCTGGCGGTTCCGGTCTGCGCGCCACCATGGGCAGCGCGGAAGCGGGTCTGAAGACCGCCTGCATCACCAAGTTGTTCCCGACCCGCAGCCACACCGTGGCGGCGCAGGGCGGCATCGCGGCCAGCCTTGGCAACAATTCGCCCGACCACTGGACCTGGCACATGTACGACACCGTCAAGGGGTCGGACTGGCTGGGCGACCAGGACGCGATCGAATATATGGTGCGCGAGGCGCCGGCGGCCGTGATCGAGCTGGAACATGCCGGCGTGCCGTTCAGCCGCAACGACAATGGCACCATTTACCAGCGTCCGTTCGGTGGCCACATGCAGAATATGGGCGCCGGTCCGCCGGTGCAGCGCACCTGCGCCGCCGCCGACCGTACCGGCCACGCCATGCTGCACGCCCTGTACCAGCAGAGCCTGAAGTATGACGCGGACTTCTACATCGAATATTTCGCCATCGACCTGATCATGGAAGACGGCCCGAACGGCAAGGAATGCCGGGGCGTCATCGCGATCTGCATGGAGGATGGATCGATCCACCGCTTCCGCAGCAAGGCGGTGGTGCTGGCGACGGGCGGTTACGGCCGCGCCTATTTCTCCGCCACGTCGGCGCATAGCTGCACCGGCGACGGCGGCGGCATGGTACTGCGCGCGGGTCTGCCTCTCCAGGACCTGGAGTTTGTGCAGTTCCACCCGACCGGCATTTACGGCGCGGGCGTGCTGATCACCGAAGGCGCGCGCGGCGAGGGCGGGTACCTCACCAACTCCGAGGGTGAGCGCTTCATGGAGCGCTATGCGCCGTCGGCCAAGGATCTGGCGTCACGTGACGTCGTGTCCCGCTCCATGGCGATGGAAATGCGCGAAGGGCGCGGCGTGGGTCCGAACAAGGACCACATCTACCTGCACCTCGACCATATCGATCCCAAGGTGCTGGCGGAACGCCTGCCGGGCATCACCGAAAGCGGCAAGATCTTCGCGGGCGTCGACCTGACCCGGCAGCCGTTGCCGGTGACGCCGACCGTCCACTATAATATGGGCGGCATTCCCTGCAATTATCATGGGCAGGTGGTGACCAAGGTCGGCGACGATCCGGAAGTGGTGGTGCCGGGCCTCTATGCGGTCGGCGAAGCGGCCTGCGTGTCGGTCCATGGCGCGAACCGCCTGGGTTCCAACTCGCTGATCGACCTGGTCGTGTTCGGCCGCGCAACCGGCCTGCACCTCAAGGAAACGATCAAGCCCAACGGCACGCACCGTCCGTTGCCCAAGGATGCGGCCGATCTGGCGCTTTCGCGCCTCGACCACTACCGCAATGCCAAGGGTGGCTCGCCCACGGCGAAGATCCGCCTGGAAATGCAGCACACCATGCAGAAGCATGCTGCCGTGTTCCGCGACAGCGCGCTGCTGTCGGAAGGCGTGCAGAAGATGGTGCAGGTCAATGCCAGCATGCAGGATGTCGGCGTCAGCGACCGCTCGCTGATCTGGAACACCGACCTCATCGAGACGCTGGAGCTGGACAATCTGATGAGCCAGGCGGTCTGCACCATGGTCAGCGCGGAAAACCGCAAGGAAAGCCGTGGCGCCCATGCGCATGAGGACTTCCCGAACCGCGACGACGAAAACTGGATGAAGCACACCGTGAGCTGGTTCGAGGGCTGGGGCGGCACGGGCGGCAAGGTGTCGCTCGATTACCGTCCGGTGCACGATTATACGCTCACCGACGAGGCGGAATATATCAAGCCGAAGGCGCGCGTTTACTAAGGACGGATCGACATTCAGCCCTGATGGCCTGCAAATGGCGGCCTTTCGTGCTTCCGGAACTCACCTACTGGAAGTAGGCTGCGCGCCGGGTCACGAAAAACCACCATTTTCGGCGTGTCATCATCTGAACGTCGATCCGTCCTAAAGGGCTTTCCAGGCAATCGGAACGGTCGCGAGGAACCCGGCAAATCGCAATCGCTTGAAGCTGTTATGCGGAGAGGGCGGGCTTTACAGCTCGCCCTTTTCTTTCATGCGGATATTACTGTGCCGGAACGATGGTCGCCTAAGCTGCGCTTCTTCCGTCCATGATCAGGCGGGGCCAAGGCCTCCATTCCGTCCCATCAAGGCAGCGTTTCAGGTGGCGTGGGAGCTTCCGTGCCGCGCGACGGCGACGCGGTTCCGGCCGGAACGCTTGGCCTCGTAAAGGGCCATGTCCGCGACCGCCAGCCAGCTTTCGCCGGTCGGCCAGTCGCCGCGCAGTTCCGCTACACCGAAGCTGGCGGTTGCGCGCAGCGGCGGGGTGCCGGCTATTTCCGCGGCGGCGATCGCGTCGCAGAAGCGTTGCGCCGCCCTGGCGGCGTCCTCTATGGGCGTTTCGGGCAGCAATATGCCGAATTCCTCCCCGCCCAGCCGGCCGAGCGAATCGCTGGGTCGTTGCAGGCCGGTGCAGAGCTGGGCGATGCCGCGGATCACCTGGTCTCCGGCAGGATGGCCATAGGTGTCGTTGATATGCTTGAAATGGTCGATGTCGAACAGCAGCAGGCTGGCGGGCCGCTGATGACGTTCGAACAGGGCGATGGCGCGGTTCATTTCGCCCAGGAAAGCGCGGCGGCTGAGCGCGCCGGTCAGATGATCGCGCTCCGCGATGCGGCGCAGTTCGAGCTGTTCGACCACCAGCGCCGCGAGATTCCTGAGGATGGCGATCTGCGCCGGGTCGAACTCCCGCGGCACGGTGTCGATCGCGCAGAGCGAACCGATATTATAGCCGTCGGGCGTTTCCAGCGGGATGCCGGCATAGCTGCGGATATTGGGATCCCCCGTCACCAGCGGATTGTCGCGGAAGCGCTCATCTTCCTGAGCGTCGGCGATGATCAGCGGCGCCCGCTGGCGGATGGTGTGCGCGCAGAAGGCGACATCGCGCGAGGTTTGCGTTTCGTCGAGCCCGGCCAGCGACTTGAACCATTGCCGGTCCGTATCCACCAGCGAGACGGCGGAAATCGGCACGCCCAAAATGCTGCGGACCAGATCGGTGATGCGGTCGAAAGAGGGCTCTCGCGGCGTGTCCAGAACCTCATAGCGGTTGAGCGCGGCCAGCCGCGCCGGTTCGTCCATCAGCTTGGGATCGAGCATTGCCAACCGTCCTCAACCGGCGGCGCGCCCTTTCCGCGCACCGCGATTCTCGTTCGCCATTAATCTGTGATAGTCGTTTTTGCCCCGTCTGACAAAGACTTGACGGGTGCAGCCTGTCCTATTCCTCGCCGAATTTATCTTCGACAAGAGTCACCAGCTTGCCCAGCGAATCGGCCGCCTCAGGCCCGCTGGCGCTGATCGTGATGCTGTCGCCCATCGCCGCGCCCAGCATCATCAGGCCCATGATGGAGGTTCCGGTGACCTCGCTGCCATCCTTGCGCACCGTGATCTGCGCGGGCAGGCCGCTGGCCAGGGTCACGAATTTCGCACTGGCCCGAGCATGCAGGCCGCGCCGGTTGCTGATCCTGACTTCCTGGCTGATTTCGCTCATGTGGTGCTGCCCAACAGTTCCGATGCGACGCTGATATATTTCTGACCTGCTTCCCGCGCGGCGGCGACGGCCTGGCGCACGTCCATGACCTTGCGCGCGCTTTCCAGGCGGATCAGCATCGGCAGGTTGATGCCCGCGATCACCTCGATCTCGCCGGCCTTCAGCAGCGATATGGCAAGGTTGGACGGGGTGCCGCCGAACAGGTCGGTCAGCAGGATGACCCCGGTTCCATCGTTCACGCGCGCCACCGCGTTGGCGATGTCGGTGCGACGCATTTCCATGTCGTCCTCAGGCCCGATGCAGATGGTTTCGATCTGCTGCTGCGGACCGACCACATGCTCCATCGCGACAACGAATTCCGTCGCCAGCGCCCCGTGGGTGACGAGTACCAATCCAATCATCTTGCTTGCGTGGCCCACCTGTTTTTCATGAATTACGCTTTCGGGCCTCCCGGTCCGCGCTTCTCCAGGGCGTCCTGGGGCGCTGATTCCATATTTCGGTGCGAGACCGTGGGCGAAAAGCCCGCATCTTGCAAGTATCTGGCGACGCGTTCGGCCACATGGACCGACCTGTGGCGGCCGCCCGTGCAACCGAACGCTACGGTAACATAGCTTTTTCCGCCCTCCGCGTAGCGCGGCAGCAGCAGGGCCAGCAATTGTTCGATGCGCCCGACCGCCTCCTCATAGGCGGGATCTTCCTTGATATAGGCGGCGACGTCGGGATCGAGCCCGGTCTTGGGCCGCAGCGCATCCTCCCAATGCGGGTTGCGGAGGAAGCGCATGTCGAACAGCAGGTCCGCGTTCAGCGGCACGCCGCGCGAATAGCCGAAGGACATGATCGTCAGCACCGGGTCCGACAGCCCCTCCTGCGCGAAGCGGTTGCGGATTTCCTGCTGCAGCCCGTTGCTGGTGAGGCTGCTGGTGTCGATCACCTGATTGGCCCAGCGGCGCAGCGGTTCCGTCAATTCCCGTTCGCGGGCGATGCCATGACGGGCGGGACGGTCGGTGGCCAGCGGATGGCGGCGGCGCGTCTCCGCGAAACGGCGTTCCAGTTCCTGGCCGGAACAGTCGAGGAACAGGGTGTCCACATCATGGCCATGGCGCGTCCGCAGCGCCTTGATCCGCTGGACGATGGCGGCCGCGTCAAAGCCGCGCGTCCGCGCGTCGATGCCCAGCGCCAGGGGACGGTCCGTCCCTTCCTCATGCCCCTCCGGCAAGGGCGTGTCGAGCAGCCGGTCGAGCAGGACGAGCGGCAGATTGTCGACCACTTCCCAGCCCATATCCTCCAGCGTCTTGAGCGCGGTCGTCTTGCCCGCGCCCGACAGGCCGGACACCAGCAGGATGGTCTTCGGCGCGATTCGGCTCACAATGGGTCCGCGCCTTTCAGGCCCAGCTTCCTGACGGCGAGTTCGACCTTGATCGGGGTGGAGGCTTCGAACGGGGCGAGGCGGACGACAGGGATGTCGACGCCCGCAATCGCGCGCTGCGCGGTCTCAAGCGGCATGCGCTCCACATCGTCGCTGAGGTCGACGGCCAGGGCAACGGGAGCATTGTCGGCATGGGGCATGCCGACCAGGCCCAGGCCCCGCACCTCCATCATGCCGGCGATCCGGTCAGGCGCGCGGGCGAACAGCTGTCCCTCTATTTCCAGCAGGCGGGTATAGTCGTCGCTCACCAGCACGGCGCCGCGATCGATCAGGCGCAGCGCCAGGTCGGACTTGCCCATGCCGCTGCTGCCGCAGAGCAGGACAGCCCGGCCGTCAATCGCCACGCTGGTAGCATGCAGGGTTTCGGAAGATTGTGTCGACGCCATATCGCCTTATCGCTTTGGCGCCATATTAGCCCCTGTTGGCGCTGGTGGGAATCGAATTAACCGACACGTTCTCATTATGACGCAGTTGGCCCATTATGACGCAGTTGGTGGGGCGGATCGGCTCCCGCTTTGCATCCTTATTCCGATATGATGCCCGGATCGCGCTCGACCGCCATGGGCAGCCGCACGATGAAGCAGGCGCCGCTCTGCGCGTCCTGGCGGTCCGCAATGCTGATCTTGCCCTGATGCCCCTCCACGATGGAGCGGGCGATGGCGAGGCCGAGGCCCGAATGCTTGCCGAACGCTTCATTTTCCGGCCGGACGCTGTGGAACCGGCGGAAGACATGTTCGCGTTCCGATTTCGGGACGCCTGGCCCCTGGTCCTCGACGCTGACCAGCACTTCATTGTCCGCCACGGTCGCGACGATCTGGACCAGTCCGTCGTCGGGGGAGAAGGAGATCGCGTTGTCGATGAGGTTGTCGAGCACGCGGATGATCCGCTGTTCCTCGCCCAGCACCACGGCGACATTCTTGCGCGGACGGGCAAAGGCGAGGCCGACGCCGCGAGGCACGCCGCGCGCTTCGCGGGCAACGACCATCTTTTCGATCAACAGGCCAAGGTCGATCGGCTCGAACCGGGTGCGGGACAATTGCGCATCGATGCGGGACGCTTCGGCAATGTCGGTCACCAGTCGATCGAGCCGGAGCACGTCGTCCTGCGCGATCGCCATCAGCTGCGCCCGCAGATCCGGCTTGTCCACCCGGTCGAGCGCATCGAGGGCGGAGCGCAGCGAGGCGATGGGGTTCTTGAGCTCATGGCTGACATCGGCGGCGAAGGCGTCAGTGGCGTCGATCCGCTGGCGCAGCGCATGGCTCATGTCGGAAAGGGCGCGGGCGAGCATGCCGATCTCGTCCCGCCGGTCGGGCAGGCGCGGCACGGTCACCTCGCGCGCCCGGCCCAGCCGTACGCGCACCGCAGCGCGGGCGAGGCGCTGAAGCGGTTGCACGATCGTGCGCGCCAGGAACAGCGACAACAGGATCGAGGCCAGCACCGCCGCCGCCAGGACCATGCCCAGACGGAAGCGCTCTGCCCGGACAGTGCGGGTGATGTCGCGGGCATTTTCGGTCGCGAGCAGGCTGGTGCCGTCCTTCACGTTGACGGCGGCCGAAATCATGAATGTGCGATCGGGCGCATAGCGGTTCACCGCCTGTGTGTGGCCGCTGCCGCGCGCCGCCACCAGTTCGGGCCAGGCCTGCGCCCGATCGACCACCGGTTCCTCGAAATTGGGCGGCCGGTCGGCGGACACGACCCGATCGATCACCCTGTCGAGGAAGCGGGCGACATGGCGCTGCCATTCCTCCTCCTCCGGCACGCGCAGACGATAGCGCGGCGCGTTCATGGTGAAGCTGTCCGCGATCAGCCGTCCGGCCGCGTCATAGCGGCGGACCCGGTCCTCCGTCTGCCGCGCATAGGCGGCGATCAGCGCATTCTGCCGGTCGGCCGGAGCGTTTTCCAGGCCGATGGCCAGCAGCTTCAATTCCCGCGCCGACTGCTGCAACCGGTCGTCGACGATGCGCGTGCGGTAGCTGTCCAGATAGAAGAAGCCGCCCGCCAGCAGCGCCAGCGCGAACACATTGACCGCCAGGATGCGCGGGGTCAGGCTGATCCGGCCGGACCAGCTCCACCCGGCGCCCGCGTCATGCTTCTTCGGAGAAACGGTAGCCGGCGCCATAGAGGGTGTCGATCGCGTTGAATTCGGGGTCGACTTCGCGGAACTTGCGGCGAAGGCGCTTGATGTGGCTGTCGATGGTGCGGTCGTCGACATAGACGTCGTCCTGATAGGCGGCATCCATCAACTGGTTGCGGTTCTTGACCACGCCGGGGCGGGCGGCAAGCGTTTCCAGGATCAGGAATTCCGTGACGGTCAGGGTCACGTCGCGGCCCATCCATTTGACCCGGTGGCGGGCGGGGTCCATTTCCAGCCGGCCGCGCACGATGGGTTCGGCGACCGGCTCGTCCGGTGTGGCGTCCACCTTGCGGGCCTCCGACCGGCGCAATATGGCCCGGATGCGCGCGATCAGCAGCCTTTGGGAGAAGGGCTTGCTGATATAATCGTCCGCCCCCATGGCAAGGCCTAGCGCCTCGTCCAGCTCATCGGCCTTGGACGTCAGGAATATGACCGGCATATGGCTTTTCTCACGCAGCCGCCGCAGCAGTTCCAGCCCGTCCATGCGGGGCATCTTGATGTCGAACACGGCCAGATCGGCCGGGTTTTCGATCAGCGCCTTCAGCGCCGCTTCCGGATCCGAATAGAGGCGTGTCAGGAAACCTTCCGTCTGCAACGCGATGGAGACGGAGGTCAGTATGTTCTTGTCGTCGTCCACCAGGGCGATGGTTGCGGTCATGCTGCGTCCCGAAAATCGTCGGCAAGAGGAATGTCCCTGCGTTAGACGAACCCGGCTGCCCCCGCAAGGAAGGTCGGCAGGGGGGTTATGCGGTGTAGTCATGGGAATTCGGGATAAATGCAGCAGGCGTGAAGTTTTCGGGGGTTTGACGCGCTTTATGCAAAGGCCTATGCCCGATGCGTCTGCAGCAGACGGCGCCAAGCGGCAGGAAGATCGCGGCGTTGGGAGGCGGACCGATAATGATATTCAGGAGTATAGGCGTGCAGGCCAAATCCCCTTTCACCCTCGATCAGCAGGGTATTTCCACCGGCGCTGTTCAATATTGGAATCTGGGTACCGCGCCGCTGGTCGAAGCCGCGCTCGCCAATGGCGAAGGCATTTTGGCCAAGGACGGCCCGCTGGTCGTAAAGACGGGCAAGCATACCGGCCGGTCGGCCAGCGACAAGTTCATCGTCAGGGACGCGGAAACCGAATCCACCGTCTGGTGGGGCAAGACCAACGTCCCCATGACGCCGGAGCATTTCGCCGCTCTCAAGGCCGACTTTTTCGCGGCGCTGGGACAGAAGGACAAGCTCTACATCGCGGACCTGTTCGGCGGATCGCAGCCCGAGCACCGCGTCAATGTGCGCATCATCAACGAATTCGCGTGGCACAACCTGTTCATCCGCACGCTGCTGGTCCGTCCGGGCGCGGATGAGCTGGCGGGCTTCATGCCAGAATATACGATCATCGACCTGCCGACCTTCCGCGCCGATCCGGCGCGCCACGGCAGCCGCAGCGAAACCGTCATCGCGGTCAACTTCACCGAGAAGCTGATCCTGATCGGCGGCACCCGCTATGCCGGCGAGATGAAGAAGTCGGTGTTCGGCATCCTCAACTATCTGCTGCCCACGCGCGGCGTGATGCCCATGCACTGTTCGGCGAATATCGGCCCGAACGGCGACACCGCCGTCTTCTTCGGCCTGTCGGGCACGGGCAAGACCACCCTGTCGGCCGATGCCAGCCGCACGCTGATCGGCGATGACGAGCATGGCTGGTCGGACACCGCCGTCTTCAATTTCGAGGGCGGCTGCTATGCCAAGATGATCAACCTGTCGGCCGAGGCCGAGCCGGAGATCTTCGCCACCACCAAGCGTTTCGGCACGGTGCTGGAAAATGTCGTGATCGACGAGGAAACGCGCGAGATCGACCTGAACGACAACAGCCTGGCCGAGAACAGCCGCGGTTCCTACCCGATCGACTTCATCCCGAACGCGTCGGAGAAGAATCTGGGGCCGGTGCCGAAGAACATCATCTTCCTGACCGCCGATGCCTATGGCGTGCTGCCGCCGATTGCGCGTCTGACGCCGGACCAGGCCATGTATCACTTCCTGTCGGGCTATACCGCGCGCGTCGCGGGGACCGAGATCGGCGTGACGGAGCCTTCGGCGACCTTCTCCACCTGTTTCGGCGCGCCCTTCATGCCGCGCCATCCGTCGGTCTACGGCAATCTGCTGAAGGAGAGGATCAACAAGGGCGGCGTCACCTGCTGGCTGGTCAATACCGGCTGGACCGGCGGCAAATATGGCGTTGGCCAGCGCATGCCGATCAAGGTGACCCGCGCGTTGCTGAACGCGGCGCTGGACGGCAGCCTCAACGATGCCGAATTCCGCACCGACCCCAATTTCGGGTTCCAGGTGCCGGTGGCGGTGCCGGGCGTCGATAAGACCATCCTCGATCCGCGGGCGACCTGGAACGACAAGGCGGCCTATGACGAGACGGCGGGCAAGCTGGTAAAGCAGTTTGTCGACAATTTCGCCCAGTTCGAAAATCATGTCGACGCCTCCGTGCGCGAGGCGGCACTGACGGCCGCCTGACAGGCGCGACCCCTTTCGAAGGAGGCCGGTGGAGAGATCTTCCGGCCTCCTTCGTTTTCGGCCAACCTCTTTCGCTTTCGATCTGCCGGCCGCAATGCTATCCTGTGGCAAATCATTGGCGGGACATGAGCTATGGCGCTTTTTGACGATTTGATCGGAAATATGGGCGGACTGGAGGCGGTGGCCGCCAGGATCGGCCTTCAGCCTGAGCAGATGCAGGCCCTGATGAGCGAAATAGGCGGCAAGATCGGGGCGGGCGAAACCGATGTCGCAGCTCTTGCGACCACGGCTGCCGAGCATGGCGTGTCGGCCGACAAATTGCAGGAACTGTTTGCGCAGTTCGGCGGACCTGAAGCCATATTGTCGAAGATCGGCGGGCTGTTCGACCGGGACGGCGACGGCAATCCGCTCAACGAACTGGGCGGCCTTGCAAAGGGTCTCTTCGGCTGACAATTCGCGCGGCCTTCCCTGTCCAGGGGGCCGGGATCGCGATGGTAAGCGGGCATTTTCGACCGGCTTTTGCTACCGATGGTGAAAGCATACCCCCGATGGGGTATGCTTTTGGATAGAGAATCCCTTATAAGCTGGCCCTGGGGATGGACGTGTCGGTGTCCGAAGCAGGGGAAGTCATCATGCCGGGGGGTCTGCTGCGCGGCGCCGCCGCCATTGCCATGCTGTTGAGCGGCCAAGCGCAGGCGCATGGCCTATCCTCCTTCAGCGAGCGGATGCGGGACGGTGCCTGCATGCCCGCCTATCGTGCATTGCTTGGGCCGCGACCCGGCGATCCTTCCTGCTGTGTTCCCGGACGCCGGGCAGTGCCGCCCCTTTGCCCGCGGTCCTGAACCGAGGCGGATGGCCATCAGCTTTCGCCCCGACAAGTTTTTTTCACCTTGCCTTGGAACGCCCCAGGGGGCATTCGCGCTGCATCGCCTATTGCGAAGCTGACGCAACTGACGCTCTTGCCCAGCGACAGTCGCCCTGAATCTGGCAGGGGAAAAGGTTTGAACGACGTGACGATCGAAAAGCCGGCATTGGAACCGACCGGCGCGCTTTCCGTGGAAACCGTGCTGTCGGTGCGGCATTGGAACGAGCATCTTTTCAGCTTCCGCATCACGCGGCCGGCCAGCTTCCGCTTCCGGTCGGGCGAGTTCGTGATGATCGGGCTGCAAGGCGATAATGGCAAGCCGTTGCTGCGCGCCTATTCCGTCGCCAGCCCCGCCTGGGACGAGGAACTGGAATTCCTGTCGATCAAGGTGCAGGACGGCCCGCTGACGTCCAGGCTGCAACTGATCCAGCCGGGCGACCAGATCTATCTTGGGCGCAAGCCGACCGGCACGCTCGTCACCGACGCCTTGTTGCCCGGCAAGCGATTGTTCATGCTGTCGACCGGCACGGGCCTGGCGCCTTTCCTCAGCCTGGCGCGCGATCCGGACGTCTACGAATTTTATGAGCAGGTCGTGGTCGTGCATTCGGTGCGCCGTGTCAGCGACCTTGCCTTTCATGACGAGCTGTCAGGCAAGCTGGCGGAAGATCCGCTGGTGGCTGAGCAGGCGGCAAACCAGTTTCACTATGTGCCGACCGTGACGCGCGAACCGTTTCGGAACAATGCGCGCATCGACAAGCTGATGGAAACCGGCACCTTGTTCGAAGGCATTCCGGGCGAGGCGAGGTTCAATCCGGAAACCGACCGGATCATGATGTGCGGCAGCATGGAGATGATCAAGCAGTTCGGCGCCTATTTCGAGGAACAGGGCTTTGCCGAAGGCTCCAACGCCGCGCCGGGCGCCTATGTGATCGAGCGCGCCTTCGTAGGCTGATCGCACCGGGACGGACTTCCGTTCCGACGGACTGCAAAGGGCGGATTTCCACTTCCGGCGCTTGCGCGGCCTCCTATTGGGCCGCGCGCGTGGAGGCGTCCTTACGGCTGGCGCACGAGCAGCTCAAGAGCGACAAGGAGCAGGCGGCGATCCGTGCCGCGGTCGAGGCGCAGCAATTTGCGGATACGGCCATTGGCGAGAGCCGCCAGCGCGCCGACGCCGACGCGCAGATGCAGGCTTCCACCGCGGCGGTCGCGCAACAGGATGCCGCAGCGGCCAATGCACGGGCCGAGGCCGCCGAGCGTGCAGCCACCATGTTTTGCGTGATGGAAAAGAGTGACCCGGAACAATCGCGGATGGCGCGCTTTTTCCACTTGCCGAAAGCAAATCCGACCAGATGACAGCGAACGGCACCGCCGGTCCCCCTTCTATGGGACCGACCGGCCAGGAAATTACGGAAAGCCGAAAGTTCGCGCGGCGATCTGATCTGGATTAAGAAAATATCCGCTTTCCGCATGTCTGTTGCGCGCCGACCGCTCGGTGCAGCATGAGGGCGATGGATATTATCGTGCCGGGGTGACGATCCTTGCAACCATGCCGGACGCCGCCGGGAAGAGCCGGTTTTCCACTCCGCCTGTCGTCAGCAGTGGCTGGCACGGCTCCTGAAGGGCCCAGGCGACTGGCTGGCTGCCGAGGTTGAAGGCGCAGAGCAGCCGTTCATCCTCATGCGCGCGTTCGAAAAGGAGCAGGTCATCGGGAGCGTCCCGGAAATGGATGGCGCCCGCCCGCAATGCAAGCGACCCATTGCGCAGCGCCAGCACCCGTCGCGTCCAGTGCAGGAGGGAATCCGGCCGCGCCTCCTGCACGTCGACGGCAAGGGCGCGATGCGTTTCCCCCATCGGCAGCCACGGCCTGGCCTCGGAAAAACCCATATAGGGCGCATCGGACCGCCATGGCATCGGCGTTCGCGCGCCATCGCGGGATAGGGTCAGCGGCCAGTTGGCGATGGCTTCGGGATCCTGCAGATCCTCGAAGGCGATGTCGACCTGCGGCAGCCCCAGCTCCTCGCCATAATAAAGGAAGATATTGCCGCGCAGACAGGCCAGCAGCAGCATCTTCATCCGGCAATAGGCTTCCGCGTCCCTGTCCTTGGCCCAGCGCGAGATGGCGCGGGGAGCATCGTGATTTTCGAACGCCCAACTTGGCCAGCCCGCATGAGTCTGGGCTGGCCATTTGACAAGCGCCGTCCTCAGGAAATCGGCGCTCAGGTCCGGCGCATAGAGAAAATCGAAGCCATAAGCGGTGTTCAGCCGGCTATTTCCCTGGGTGAAGGCCTTCATTTCGATGTCGCTGTTTTCGCCGCCGACTTCGGCCACGGTAAAGCGGTCTTCATATTCGTCGAAGACTTTCCGGACCTTTTCCAGGAACAGCGGAATGTCGGGATGGCTCTGGCTGTATTTCTTGATCTGGAAATCAAAGGGGCGCGTGCGGACCTTGCCGTCTTCGGGGGCGGGCGGGTTGTCGCGCAGTCGCGGGTCGTGCATCGAATGGTTGATCGCGTCGATACGAAAACCGTCGACGCCCCGGTCCAGCCAGAAGCGGATGATGTCGAACACGCTTTCCTGCACCTGAGGATGATGCAGGTGCAGTTGCGGCTGCTGCGTCAGGAACTGGTGCATATAATATTGGCCGCGCCGCGCGTCCCAGGTCCAGGCCGGACCTCCGAAAACCGACTGCCAGTTGTTGGGCGGCGTTCCATCCGGCTTTGGATCCGCCCAGACATACCAGTCCGCCCTGGCATTGTCGCGGCTGGATCGGCTTTCGACGAACCAGGGGTGCTCATCGGACGTATGCGCCCAGACCTGATCGACGATGATGCGCAGGCCCAGTTCATGCGCCCGTGCCACCAGGGCGTCGAAATCCGCAAGCGTGCCGAAGATCGGGTCGACATCGCAATAGTCCGACACGTCATAGCCGAAATCGCGCATGGGGCTCTTGAAGAAGGGAGAAAGCCAGATGGCATCCACCCCAAGCGATGCGACATAGGGCAGATGCGCGGTGATGCCCGGAAGGTCGCCTATGCCATCACCATTGGAATCGGCGAAGCTGCGGGGATAGATCTGGTAAATGGCGGCGCCGCGCCACCAGGGCAGTTTTTTCTCCGTCATGGGGCAGGACCACTCCACGCATTGATTGCATATATTGCCTTTCTGGATGGACTGTGGCGCTTTTCATAGGGGTCTTGATCGCCGCCCGCTTGGTCCGGGGTCCGCCAGCGGCTATCCAGCCCGATTGGAAGAGGGAGATATGCACCCGATGGAGATGTTCGAACTGGTGATCGTGATGCTGCTGGCGATCATCGTCCTGCATTATGCGGCCAACAGGCTGGGCCTGCCGCCGGCCGTCGCGCTGCTGGCCGGGGGCGCGCTGTTCGCCTTTTTGCCGGGCTTGCCGGTGATCTCGCTCGACCCGCAACTGGTGCTCGTGATCTTCCTGCCGCCGCTGTTGATGGACGGCGCCTGGTTCATCGCGCTGCGGCATCTTCGGCGGCATATGTTCGGCATAATGGCGCTTGCCCTGGGGGCGGTGGTCTTCACCACGGTCGTCGTGGCCGTGGTTGCGCACTGGCTGGTGCCGGGCCTCCCCTGGGCAGCCTGCGCGGCCCTGGGCGCCATTGTCTCGCCGCCTGACGCCGTGTCCGCCCGCGCCGTGTTGCAGCGTGTCCATCTGCCCCGCCGCCTTTCCATCCTGCTGGAAGGGGAAAGCCTGTTCAACGACGCCACGGGGCTGGTGCTCTTCCGCTTCGCCATAGCTGCGGTGGCCACTGGCGCCTTCAGCATGGTCGACGCCTTGCAGAGCTTCGTCATCCTGGCCGCGGGCGGCGCGCTGATCGGCATCGCCGTCGGTGCGCTCTGGGTGCTGGCGGTCAAGCGGCTGGACGACAAATATCTGATGATCGCTTCCTCGCTGCTGGCACCATGGGCATCCTATCTGCTGGCGGAATCCATCCATGTCTCGGGCGTGATCGCGACCGTCACCACCGGCCTCATCTGCGGCTGGTACCAGCATGTCGTCTTCCCTGCCATGGTCAGGATGAACGGCACGGCCTTCTGGGCGGTGATGATCTTCCTGATGGAGGCTTTCGTGTTCCTGCTCATCGGATCGTCGCTGCGCGACGTGATCGAACGCGTCGGCGGTTTCGGGGTGGTGCTGGACGAGATGGCATTGCCTGTCCTGGCGATCCTGGCGGCACTGACCGTCGCCCGTTTCCTCTGGGTTTTCGGATCGGACGCGGTGATCGCCGGGCTGAGGGCGACCGGCCTGTGCGGCTATCGCCCTATGGGGTTCCGGGCGGCCACCATATTGGGCTGGGCGGGGATGCGCGGGGTGGTGACGCTGGCCGTGGCGCTCAGCGTCCCGGCGGACTTCCCCGGCCGCGACTTCATCCTGACGGCGTCTTTCGCTGTCATCATCGGCACCGTGCTGCTGCAGGGAACGACGCTGGGCGCCGTGATCCGGCTGGTGAAGCTGGAGGAACCGGAAAGCGACCGCCCGCGCATGACGATGAGCGAGGCCGAAGCCGCCATGGCACAGGCGCAGGTCGGTGTCGTGGAGCGGCACGCCTATGATGCGGAGGGCACGCTGCTTCATCCAAGGCTGCTCGAACGGTATCGGCGCCATGCCGAATTGTCGGCCGACTATGCCGGGCAGGAGGAACAGTTTTCGGAGACGCTCCACGCTCATTTCGATCTGGTGCTGAAGGCGATCGCCGCGGGTCGGGCGGAACTGCTGCGCCTCCACCGGACCGGAGAGATTGACGAAAAGACGCTTCAGGAACTGGAACGCGACCTGGATCTGGAGGAACTGAGCGCTCTTTCGGCCAAGGCATGACCTGCCGGCACCTGGCCTCATGGCATAGGGCGGGCACATTCCCATAAGCGCCGCGCGGCTGCATCGTCCCTCGCCCGCATCTTTCCGGCTCGTCCCTTGCGCGCCCGATTGACAGGACGCGTCATCGGGACGAAAAGAACAAATAGGGAACATTATATGGCTGAGTCGGTGAAGACCCTTGCTGCCCTCAGGCGGCATATCGCATCGCTGGAGAGTGTTCCAGCCGCGCAGCCGCATGCGCGCGTGGAAACCGGATATGCCCCGCTCGACCAGGCGCTGGATGGAGGTTTGGCGCGGGGCAGGGTGCATGAATTCTTCGCCGCGACGGAGGAAATGGCGGCGGCGGCAGGCCTGGCCTCCATCCTCGCGAGGTTGGCGGCAGGAGAAGCGCCTTTGCTCTGGCTGCGCACGGCGGCGGCCGGTCGATCCGGAGGGATGCTCTATGGCCCCGGATTGGCGGCATTGGGCATTGATCCGTCGCGGCTGCTGATCGGCATGATGGCCGATGATGCCATGCTGTTGCGGGCGGCGGTCGATGCGCTGCGTTGCCCCGCCTTGGGATCGCTGGTGGTGGAATTGCGCGGTCCGGCGCCTTTGCTCGACCTGACGGCCAGCCGGCGGTTGGCGCTGGCGGCGGAGGCATCCGGCGTCACGGCCTTCATGCTGCGCGTGGGCGGCGACCCAGTGCCCAGCGCAGCGGACACGCGCTGGCGCGTGGCGGCGGCGCCCTCACCGACCTTGCCGGGAGGCGGGCCGGGCAGAAGCGCCTTCGACCTGTATCTGATGCGGCGGCGGGCGGGGCGGGATGGGCTTGGCTGGCGGCTGGTCTGGGACAATGGCCTGGGCATGTTTGAACAGAGTGGAGGTGGGCGCGATGAACGCCATGACCTTGGAAAGAGCGCTTGGGAACAGGATGCCTGGGAACGGAATGGCAGCGGGCAGGATGCAGGCGGAAAGGACGGCGCAGGACGAGATCGGCAGGCGCCGCTATCTGGCGCTGTGGTTCCCGTTCCTGCCGATCGACCGGCTGCGGATCGCGCGGCCTGATCTCTGGACGGCGCAGGGCGAAGGGCCGGGCGTCGTCGTTGAGCAGGTGCGCGGCGCGATGCGGCTCGCGACGCTCGACGCGGATGCCCTGGCACTGGGCCTGACGCCCGGCATGACGCTGGCCGATGCGCGTGCGCGCGAGCCCGATCTGCGCGTGTTCGATGCCGATCCCCATGGCGATCAGGATTGGCTGGAGCGGCTGTGCGACGGTTGCGCCCGCTATACGCCGGTGGCGGCGCTGGATTCGCCCTTCGGCCTGATGCTCGACATTACCGGCTGTGCGCATCTCTGGGGCGGCGAGGAGATGTTGGCGCGCGAAGCGACAGAACGGCTGGAGCGCCATGGCATGCGGGTGCGTCATGCCCTTGCCGGAACGGCGGAGGGTGCGCACGCCCTGTGCCGTTTTCCGGTCGGGGCGACGGCGGATGAGGATGCGGCGCTGCGACGCCTGCCGGTGGAGGCATTGCGGCTGGAGGAGGGAAGCGCGGTGGCGCTGCGTCGTGCGGGGCTTCGTACCGTGGGCGATCTGGCAGCGCGACCGGCGGCGGTGCTGGCGTCGCGCTTCGGCGAGGAGGCTGTGGATGCGCTGAATAACCTGCTCGGCCTTGGCCGGCGGCCGCTCGCGCCCCGGCAGTTGCGCCCGGCGATCCGGATCGAGCGCCGTTTTGCCGAACCCATGGGCAGCACCGCCTTTGCCCTCAGGACGCTGGAGGAGATGGCGGCCGAGGCGGGGGATCGCCTCAGCGAACGCGGCCAGGGGGGGCGGCGCTTCGAGGCGCTGTTCTTTCGCAGCGATGGCCTTGCCTTTCCATTGCGGGTGGAAACGGGCCTGCCGGTGCGCGATGCGCCTGCGATCATGCGATTGGTGCAGGAACGGATCGATGCGCTGTCCGATCCGCTCGATCCCGGTTTCGGTTTCGACATGTTGCGCCTCACGGTGCCGCAGACAGAACCGATGGCGCCGACGCAACTGGCGCTGGAGGGTGGAGAAGCACGTCGCGAGGAAAGCGTCTCCGCCCTGGTCGACCGGCTGTCGATCCGGGCGGGCCGGGCGCGCATCCAGCGGCTTCATCCGAGGGACAGCCATATCCCCGAACAGGCCCAGCTTGCACTGCCCGCAGTGGAAAGCCGGGCGCCCATGAACTGGCCGCAAGGCGCGCAGGAAGAACCGCCCATGCGCCCGCTCCATCTGTTCGATCCGCCCCAGCCGATCGATGTGGTGGCAGAGGTGCCCGACGGCCCGCCCCATCGTTTCCGGTGGCGCAAGGTATTGCATGAAGTGACGCGCTATGAAGGCCCCGAACGCATCGCGCCCCAGTGGTGGACCGCCAGCGATGGCGCGCTGGGAGGCGAAAGCGTGGGGCTCACTCGCGATTATTACCGGGTCGAGGATGCGCGTGGACGGCGTTACTGGATTTTTCGTCATGGACTTTACGGCGCCGAGGCAGAGCATCCCGGCTGGTACATCCATGGCCTGTTCGCATGAAACGGCATGGCAAGGGGCCTGATCCGTCCAGGCCCAGATCCATCGACAGGCGCGAACGGAACGCGCTGGAAGCCGGGCGGGAAAAGGGGCGGCGCAAATCGCGCGGCGAGCCTCCGCCGGTCGGGCCGGAGGCGCCGCCCTTTGCCGAGTTGGTGGCGGCCACCAATTTCTCCTTCCTGCGCGGCGCGTCCCATCCGCAGGACATGGTGACATGCGCTATTGCCCAGGGGCTTGAAGGGTTGGGAATAGCCGACCGCAATAGCGTCGCCGGAGTAGTTCGCGCCCATGTCGCGCGCAAGCGTTGGCCCGAACGGATGCGCGCCGGCTTGCTGGAGGCGCGCAAGGAAGCGGGAAAGCCGCTGGAACTCGATGCAGAGGAGGAGCGCGCCTGCCGGACCGACCTGCGGCTGATCGTCGGCGCCAGGCTGGTTTTCGTGGACGGCACGCCGGACATCGTCGCCTATCCGGCGACGCGGCGGGGCTGGGGCGAACTGACCAAATTGCTGACCGTCGGCAATCTCCGATCGGTGAAGGGTGATTGCATCCTGCGTTATGAGGATCTGACGGCCTATCTGGACGATCTGCTGCTGATCGTGATGCCTGGCTCGACCGCGACCCGGCAGACCGCGCATCGCCAGCCGGTGAAATATGATTATGACGACCGGCCGTCGAAGGAAGCGATCAGGCAGGGTCATCTCAGCCTCGTGCCGCCGCCTGCTCCGTCCGACCTGGAAGGATTGCTGGCCCGATTGTCACGCCTTGCCCCGCGCCGGGTCTGGCTGGCGGCGGCATTGCGCCGGGACGGACGGGACGCGCGGCGGCTGGCGCAGTTCAAGGCTTTGTCCGTGGCGACGGGCGTATCATTGCTGGCGACCATGGACGCGCTCTATGCCGGCGCGGCGCAGCGCCCCTTGCAGGATGTGCTGAGCTGTATCCGCGAAGGCACCGGCATCGCCAAGGCAGGACGCTTGCTGGAGGCGAATGCGGAAAGGCATATCCATAGTCCCGCCGAAATGGCCCATCTGTTTCGCGATTGCCCCGAGGCGGTGGCGGAAAGCATAGGGTTCCTGAACCGGGTGCATTTCACGCTGGATCAGCTTTCCTACGAATATCCCCATGAGCCCGTGCCGGAAGGATGGACGGCGCAGCAATGGCTGGAGGAATTGACCTGGTCCGCCGCTCACGCCCGCTATGGCGCGCGTCTTCCCCGGAAGGCGCGCCAGTTGCTGGAAGAAGAGTTCGGTCTCATCGCCAAGCGCAACTATGCCTATTATTTCCTGACCGTGCATGACATCGTCGCCTTCGCCCGGACGAAGGGAATCCTTTGCCAGGGACGCGGATCGGCGGCGAACAGCATGGTGTGCTTCCTGCTGGGCGTGACGTCCATCGACCCCCTCAGGCACGATCTGCTCTTTTCGCGCTTCGTATCCGAAGAACGCAATGAACCGCCCGACATCGACGTCGATTTCGAGCATGAGCGGCGCGAGGAGGTCATGCAATATATCTATGAACGCTATGGCCGCCATCGTGCCGGGATCGCCGCGACCGTCATCCATTACCGTTCGCGCAGCGCCGTGCGGGAAGTGGCGAAGGTGCTGGGCCTTAGCGAGGATGTGGCCGCCCGCCTCTCCAGCACGGTCTGGGGCAGCTATTCCAGCGACATGAACGATGCGCGGATCGTGGAGGCGGGCTTCGCGCTCGACAATCCGCAGATCGCGCAGTTGAAGGCGATCGTCGACCAATTGCTGTCCCAGCCCTTTCCGCGTCATCTCTCGCAGCATGTGGGGGGATTCGTGCTGACGCAGAACCGGCTCGACGAGACGGTGCCGCTGCACCATGCGGCGATGGAGGATCGCAGTTTCATCGAATGGGACAAGGATGACATCGACGCCCTTGGTCTGATGAAGGTCGACGTGCTGGCGCTGGGGATGCTGAGCTGCATCCGCCGGGCGTTCGACCTGATGCGGGAACAGGGGCTGGGCGACCATCAGCTGACGGTCGATCTCGATGCGCAGGACGAGGCCGTCTACGACATGCTGTGCAAGGGCGACAGCATCGGCGTCTTTCAGGTCGAAAGCCGGGCGCAGATCAACATGCTGCCGCGCCTGAAGCCGCGTTCGATCTATGACCTGACCGTGCAGGTGGCGATCGTTCGCCCCGGACCGATCGAGGGCAATATGGTCCATCCCTATCTGCGGCGGCGATGCGGGGATGAGAAGGTCAGCTATCCGCGACCGTCGCCGCATCATGGGCCAGCCGATGAGCTGGAGAAACTGCTTGGCGAGACCTATGGCGTGCCGCTGTTCCAGGAGCAGGCGATGAAGCTAGCCATCGTTGCGGCGGATTTCACCCCGACGGAAGCCGATGCCCTGCGCCGCGCCATGGCGACATTCCGCAATGTCGGCACCATTCACCATTTTCGCGAGAAGATGATCAGGGGCATGGTGAAGCGGGGTTATGAAGCGGAATTCGCGGAACGCTGCTTCAGGCAGATCGAGGGTTTTGGCAGCTACGGCTTTCCCGAAAGCCATGCGTTGTCCTTCGCGCGGCTGGTCTATGTGTCGGCCTGGATCAAATGTCATCAGCCCGCGGTGTTCGCCTGCGCGCTGCTCAATTCGCAGCCCATGGGCTTTTACGCTCCCGCCCAGATCGTGCGGGATGCGCGGGATCATGGCGTCACCGTGCATGATGTCGATGTGAATATGAGCGGGTGGGACAATGCGCTCGAACCGCTGCTGCGGTCGCGGGACAGCGGGCGGGGCGAGGGGGAGGGACGGGCTCTGGCGCTGCGTCTGGGACTGCGTCAGGTGGATGGTTTTCGACAGGATTGGGCGAAGCAACTGGTCGCGGCGCGGAAGGAAGGGCTGTTTTCCACCATGGAAGAACTGGCGCGGCGCGCGGGATTGCCGGCACGGGCGTTGCGGTTGCTGGCAGATGCCGATGCCTGCCGGTCGCTGGGACGGGACCGGCGGGCCGCCCTCTGGGAAGCGCGGCGGACGCCCGCGAATGAACTGCCCCTGTTTGCCGCCGCCAAGGCGCAGGAATTGGGGGAAGAGCCGGATGCGATGCTGCCCGCCATGGCTCTGTCCGAACATGTCGAGGCCGATTATCTGGTGACGCGCCTGTCGCTCAAGGGGCATCCGATGCAATTCCTGCGCCCGGTCTTCGCGGCGGAGGGGGTGCTGAGCTGCGCCCGGACTTCGGCGGCGAAGAATGGGACGCTGGTGAAGACCGCCGGCGTGGTGCTGGTGCGGCAGCGGCCGGGCAAGGGCAATGCGGTCTTCATCACCATCGAGGATGAGACGGGGATCACCAATGTCCTGCTGTGGGCACGGCTGTTCGAACTGCAGCGGCGCCCGGTCATGGCGTCGCGACTGATGCTGGTCGAAGGGGAAGTGCAGCGCAGCAAGGAAGGCGTGGTCCACCTGATGGCTTCCCGCGTGCACGACCGGACTGCGGAATTGTCGCGGCTTTCTCAAACCGATGTGCAGGAACCTTCCCGCATGCGCCACGATCACGCCCGCGGACATCCGCGCGATGTTCGGATATTGCCGCAATCGCGCGATTTCCATTGAGGGGTGGCTGTCGCCACAGGCCGCAGGAATGCGCCACGGCACTTCTGCTTCTTTCCGCCCAAGGAGTATCAACTCCTTGAGTTTATTGGTGACCCCTACGGGAATCGAACCCGTGTTTCAGCCGTGAAAGGGCCGCGTCCTAGACCGCTAGACGAAGGGGCCACAGCAGGTTCGCTTGGGCGTCGCTGCGAAGCGAGGCGGGCATTAGGCGGTGGCTCCGGAACGGTCAACCCCCTTTTCGTCATGAAAATGACGCAGGGCAAAAAATTGCCGATCCGCTGCTCAATCGGCCCAGGCGGCATCCTCCAGATGCAGTTCGGCGGCGGGGCGCGGCCCCCAATCGTCGATCTTCGCCCGGCCCGCGATCCACAGGCGCCGGTCGCGGGGCGCGCCAAGAATAGCCTGACCCAGATCGGATTCCGCCTGGCGGAAGGCGATGGTCTTGATCGAGCGGCCGTCATCGCCCGCCATGATGGCGCGCAAATGTCCGTTGCCGACGATGTCCGCCTTTACCACCCGCATCGGTCCGGACGCGATGAGCGGTGCAGGCCATCCCGCGCCATAGGGACCGCCGGCGTCGATGGCGGCGACGAAGTCCGGATTGACGCCCGCAGGCGCCAGCACGGCGTCGATCAGCAACGCGCGGTCGTCCCGCGCCCTCGCCACCGCATCGGCAAGGCGCTCGTCGAGAAAGTCGGCCAGCGCATCGATCTTGTCCGCCGCGACCGTCAGGCCGGCAGCCATGGCATGGCCGCCGCCCGCGACCAGCAGGCCGCTGTCCTTCGCCGCCAGGACCGCCGCGCCCAGGTCGACGCCGGAGATGGAGCGGCCCGATCCCTTGCCGGTCCCATCCTCATCGATGGCGACGACGATGGCGGGACGTCCGGCCTTCTCCTTGATGCGTCCTGCGACTATGCCGATCACGCCGGGATGCCAGCCTGCGCCCGACACCAGCGCCACCGCCCGATTGCCCTGCGCGGCAAGACGCTCTTCCGCCTCCGCCTGCACGGCCGCCTCTATGACCCGGCGTTCCTCGTTGAGCTGATCCAGTTCCCGGGCGATGCTGGCCGCCTCCGCCGGGTCTTCGGTGGTGAGCAGCCGCACGCCCAGATCCGCCTTGCCCACGCGTCCGCCGGCGTTGATGCGGGGGCCAAGCGCGAAGCCCAGATCATGGCAAAGCGGCGCCCGCGTCAGGCGGCTGGCGTCGATCAGGGCGGAAAGGCCGATATTGCGGCGCTTCGCCATGATCTTGAGGCCCTGCGCGACGAATGCGCGGTTGAGCCCCTTCAGTTGCGCCACGTCCGCCACCGTGCCGAGCGCGACGATGTCGAGCAGTTCCATCAACGGCGGCTCCGCGCGCTGGGCGAACCATCCGCGCCCGCGCAGCACGCGGATCAACGCCGCACCGAGCAGGAAGGCGACGCCCACCGCCGCCAGATGACCATGCGCTGCTGCTTCTTCCGCTTCGTCAAGGCGATTGGGGTTCACCAGCGCCAACGCTTCGGGGAGGGCGGCGGCACATTTATGATGGTCGACGACGACGACATCGACGCCCGCCGATTTGGCCATGGCAAGCGCGTCGAACGCCTGCGCGCCGCAGTCCACCGTGACGATCAGCGTCGCGCCCTCTCGCGCCAGCCTGACGAGCGCCTCGCCGGATGGGCCATAGCCTTCCATCAGCCGGTCGGGGATATAGGGTCGCGCCGCAAGTCCCAGATCGCGCAGCAGGCGGATCAGCAGCGCCGCGCTGGTCGCGCCGTCCACGTCATAATCGCCGAAGATGCGCACATCCTCGCCGCGCACCACCGCATCGGCCAGCCGTTCGGCGGCGGCGTCCATGTCGCGGAACAGGCTGGGGTCGGGCATGAAATGGCGGATGGTGGGGTTGCGATGCGCCTCTACCGCATCGCGCGGGCAGCCGCGCGCCAGCAGCAATTGCGTGACCAGATCATCCGGGCGATAGCCGGGATCGCGCCCGTCGCCATTGCCCCCGCGCCACCGCCATGGCTGGCCAAGGATAGAACGGGTGATGTTGAGCGCGATGGTCATGCGGCCGGTCTAGACCGGTTGGGATTCGGAGGGAAGCACCCCTCTTCATGACGCGGGCGGAACTTTGGCAACCCGCTGCGCGTATTGGCTGTTCCCGCCCTGCATGGGCGAAGGGCAAAAGGGGCAAAGCGGTTTCCATGGGTTCAAGGCAGAAGCGGGTCCGGCGAGCCTTGGGTCTGATGATGATGGCGTCCTCTTCCCTCCCACTGATGGCGCAGACGCCGCCTCCGTCGCAACAGCAGGAAGAACCGATCCTGCCCGATAGCGAGTTCGAGGCGCGCCTGCCCGGCGTGGAAGAGGCCCCCGCTGACAAAAGCGCGCCTTTGCCCTCGATCGATCAGTGGATCGATGAACAGATGCCGGCAGCCGGCGCTGCGCAGCAATTGCCTCCGCCGACCGAGCCGCAGGAGGAGCGTGAACTGGCGCAGCCGCTGCCCCCGCTCGACAGCGTGCAGGTTCCGGTACAGGTCGCGACCGACAACAGCCCTGATGAAAAGACGCAGGCGGTACGTTATTCGGTCGTGGTGGATGGCTTCGGCAAGACGGGTCTGGAGCCGGCGTTTCGCGATTCTTCCGCCCTGATCGATGGCGACGGCAAGGCTGATACGGCGGCCATGGTGCAGGCCCGCGCCCATGAGGATGAGGCGCTGGCCGTACGGCTGCTCTATTCGGAAGGCTATTATGATGCGACCGCGCTCGCATCGCTCGACCAGGCGAATGACGGGGCGTTGAAGGCGGTCATCTCGGTTACGCCGGGCAAGCGCTACCGGATCGGGGACATTGTGATCAATGCCGGGCAGACCGTGCCGCCTGGCCTGATCCGCGACAGCCTGCCGCTCAGGACCGGCGATTATATCGTCGCGGCCGCGGTCGAGGGGGCGGAGGCCAATGTCGGCGTCAAGCTGCCGGAAAATGGCTATCCCTTCGCCAAGCTGGGGCAGCGGGACATATTGCTCGATCCCGCAACCACGACGGGAGACTATACCCTGCCGGTGGAGACGGGACCGCGCGGATCGTTCCGGGGGATCACCACCACGGGCGAAAGGCAGGCGTTCGGCGCCGATCATATGAAGGTCATCAGCCGGTTCAAGCCGGGCGAGCTCTACGACAGCCGCAAGGTGGACGACCTGCGCCGGGCGCTGGTGGCGACGGGGTTGTTTTCCAGCATCTCGGTCGATCCGGTCAGGACGAACGAGCCGGGGCCCGACGGCACCGAATATGTCGACCTGACGGTCGCGCAGGAGGCGGGCAAGCCGCGCACGCTGGCGGGCGAGCTGGGCTATGGCACGGGCCAGGGCTTCCGCGCGGAGGGAAGCTGGACCCATCGCAACCTCTTCCCGCCCGAGGGCGCGCTGATCGCCAGCGTGATCGCCGGAACGCAGGAACAGGGCGCGTCGGGCACCTTCCGCCGTTCCAATGCGGGCAAGCGCGACAAGACCTTCCAGGCTGGCGTCACGCTCAACCACCAGAATTACGATGCCTATGAAGCCTATACGGCGGGCCTCAACATCGGCTGGTCGCGCCAGTCGACGCCGATCTTCCAGAAGCGCTGGACCTACAGCTATGGCGCTGAAGTCCTGCTGACCAACGAACAGGTGGTTGTCGATCCGGCGACGGCGGACAAGGTGCGGCGGACCTATTTCATCGGCGGCCTGCCGCTGCAGCTTGGTTACGACAGGTCCAACGACCTGCTCAATCCCACACGGGGGTTCCGCGCCAATCTGCGGGCCGAACCGGAGGGATCGTTGCAGGGCAGCTTTTCGCCCTATCTGCGCGCGACTTTCGACCTCACCGGCTATTATCCCTTGTCGGACAGCCTGGTGATCGCTGCGCGCACGCGCGTCGGCACCATCAGCGGGGTGAACCGGGATGACGTCGCGCCTTCCCGGCGCATCTATGCGGGCGGCGGCGGGTCGGTCCGCGGCTATGGCTATCAGGAACTGGGGCCCAAGGACGCGAACAACGACCCCATAGGCGGCCGGTCCGTCAACGAATTCGCGGTCGAGGGCCGCTACCGCTTCGGCGATTATGGCGTGGTCGCCTTCGTCGATGCGGGCCAGGTCTATGAAAGCTCCATGCCGCAATTTTCCAACATCCGTTACGGCGCGGGCGTGGGCGGGCGCTTCTACACCAATTTCGGACCCTTCCGCGCCGACATAGCCATGCCGATCAACCGGCAGCCGGGCGAGTCCAAATTCGCGCTCTACATTGGCATCGGGCAGGCATTCTGATGGCTGAGGAAACCCCGACCGTCGTCGTCAGTCGCCCGCTGTGGCAGAAGATCCTCCTGTGGGTCGTCGGACTGGTCGCAGCCCTCGTCCTGCTGGTCGCCGGCCTGCTGCTGTTCCTGAACAGCCAGCCGGGCAAGGCCTTTCTGATCCGCCAGATCGCCGGGCTGAAGCTGGAATCCGGCATGGGCATATCGGTCGGCCGGATCGAGGGGTCGATCTACAGCGACATGGTGATCCACGACCTGGTGCTGCGCGACCCGAAGGGGCCGTTCGCCGCATCCCCGCGCGTCCATATGGTGTGGAGTCCCTTTCGCTACATCAACAACCATATTTCGGTGCGGCTGCTGGAAAGCCCGCTGGTGGTGCTGGCGCGCAGTCCGCAGTTCAACGTGACGCAGAGCGACCCCAATGCGCCGATCCTGCCGGACCTCGACATCGATGTCGACCGGCTGAAGATCGCAAGGTTCCTCGTCGCCAGGCCAGTGATCGGCCAGAAGCGGGAGATTGCGATCGACGGCGTGACTCATATCGCCGACGGCCGCGCCATAGTGTCGGCCAATGCGGTGGTGGACAGTGGTGACCGTCTTCAGGCCAGGCTGGACGCCGTGCCCGCGCAAAATCGCCTGTCCATGAAGGGTATGCTGACCGCGCCCAGGGGCGGCGTGATCGCGGCGATGAGCGGCCTTACCGACGGATTCACCGCGACGCTGGACGGGAAGGGCACCTGGCAGGCGTGGAACGGGCGGCTGGTCGCGACGTCGGGCAAAGGCGAGCTGGCGAATGTCGCGCTTGCCGCCCGCGACGGCAATTTCACGGCGAAGGGACCGCTGCGGCCGGGACTGGTCTTCGCCGGGACGGTCGATCGGCTGACGGTGCCCGCGCTCGACCTGGACATGTTCGCGGGACTGAACCAGCGGCGCGTGAACCTCAAGGGTTCATTGAAATCCCGCGCCTTGTCCGCCACCGCGCAGGGTCTGGTCGACCTGGGCCAAAGTCGGTTCAGCGCGCTCAGGATCGACGCCACCCTGCTCACGCCCGGCGCGATCATGGAGAAGGTGAGGGGCCGGGACGTACGCGCTTCGGTGATCCTGGACGGCCCGATGGCGACGCCCTTCATCGATTATGACGTCACGGCGAAGGAGATTGCCTTCGACGCCACGGGCATCGAAAACCTGAAGGCCAGCGGGCGCGCGGTGATCGATGCGGACCGCATCCGCATTCCGGTAAGCGCCACCGCCAGCCGCGTCACCGGCCTCAATGCGGCGGCGGGTGGCCTGCTCAACAATCTGCGCGTGAAGGGTGATTTCGCCTATGCCGCGGGCAAGCTCATCAGCGACAATCTGAAGATCGACAGCGACCGGGTGGACGCCACGGCCATCGTTCTGGCGGACATGGACAATGCCATCTATCGCGGCGCGCTCAAGGGCCGGGTCAACGACTACAGGATCGACGGGGTCGGCATCGTCAATCTCAACACCGATGTGAAACTGGTTCCAGGGCCCAAGGGCGGCTTCGGCCTGTCCGGCCGTTTCGGCGTGCGCACGGCGCGCTGGGACAATGCATCGGTTCGCGACTTCCTGGGCGGCAATGCCGTTGCTTCCGGCACCATCGGCATGACGCCGGAGGGCAGGTTCACGCTCAACGGCCTGAAGGGCGCAGCGCCCAACTTCCGGATCCACAGCGGTTCGGGCAGCTATGACACCGACGGTCGGATCGCTTTCGACGCCAGGGCGACATCGAACCAATATGGGCCGCTGGCGCTGACCGTGCGCGGCACGATGGAGCGGCCCAATGCCGTGCTCCGCGCCGCAAGGCCCAATGTCGGCGTGCAACTTCATGACGTGGTGGCGAAACTGAATGGCGAGGCGGCGGGCTATCGGCTCGAAGCGACCGGCGGGTCGGCCTATGGCCCGTTCTTCGCCAATGTGCTGATCCATACCGCCAGGGGGCCGCTCACCATCGACATAGCCAAGGCGCGCTTCGCCGGCATCGATATGAACGGTCGCGTGCAGCAGAGCGCCGCCGGTCCCTTCACCGGGCAGCTTGCCATGAACGGTTCCGGCGTGACCGGCGCGGTTCGCCTGACGGCGGTGGGCAAGGCGCAGGGCGCGCAGTTGAACGCCACCGCCAGCAATGCCAAACTGCCGGGCGAAGCGGATGTCGTGATCGGCCGGGCGTTGATCACGGTGAACATGGTGCTGGCCGACCAGCCGCAGATCAGCGCCGATGTGCAGATGGCGAACGCGGCCTATGGCGATTATGTCGTGCGCAAGGCGCGGGCGCGGGTCGACTATCGCGGCGGGCGCGGACGGGCGCAACTGGTGGCGGACGGATCGACCGGCGTGCCTTTCTCCATCGCGATGAATGCCGCGCTGCGACCCACCCTCTATGCCGTCGCGCTGGAGGGGCGGGCGAGCAACGTCCCCTTCCGCTTCGCCCGGCCGGCGATCATCCGCGTCGAGAAAACGGGATATCGCCTCGACCCGGCGACGCTGGTGCTGCCGCAGGGGCGCGTCGACCTGGCCGGGCATTTCGGCCAGCAAATGGCGATGCAGGCGCGGTTCAAGGATTTCGACCTGGCCGTCGTCAACATGGCCTCGCCGGGACTGGGGATTGGCGGGAAAGCGACCGGCACGCTGGATTTCGCGCAGAACGGGTCCGCCTTCCCGACCGCGACCACGCGCCTTGCGATCACCGACTTCCGCCGGTCCAGCCTGACCGCCGTTTCCGATCCAGTATCCATGGCGATCGAAGGCAAGCTGTCGAGCGCGGGCGGGGACATGCGTGGACTTATCCGGCGGGGCAATGCGACGCTTGGGCGCTTCGTCGCGACCCTGGCGCCGCCGGGACCGGGCGCCGGCTGGGCGGAACAGCTTGCGTCCGCCCCCCTGGGCGGCGGCATCCGCTATGCCGGGCCGGCCGATGTGCTCTTCTCCTTTGCGGGCTTGGCCGACCAGCAGTTGACCGGGCCGATCGCGGTCGCGGCGGATTTTGGCGGACGGCTGACCGCGCCCAGCCTCAACGGCATCGTCCGCGCCAATGCGCTGAGTTATGAAAATGAGACGTTCGGGACGCGCGTCACGCAGATGCGGCTGGACGGGCGCTTCACCAATGACCGGCTGGACCTGCGCGATTTTTCCGGGCGGGCGGGCGAAGGCACGGTGCAGGCCAGCGGCACGGTGGGACTGGCGGCGGAAAGCGGCTATCCGATAAACATCGCCGTGAAGCTGAACCGCGCCCGCCTGGCGCGCAGTGAGGCGATCACCAGCGTCGTCAGCGGCACGCTCTCCATCACCAACGGCCCGACCACTGGCGGCCTGATAAAGGGCGACCTGTCGCTTCCCGAAACCCGTTATCGCGTCGCCTGGCAGGGGGGCAGCGACATCCGGCAGTTGACAGGCGTGCGCCGCAAGGGCGAGGGGACCGACCTGCTGGACCGCCGCGTGGCGGCACGGCAGGCGGCCGCCAAACCGACGGCGTGGAATCTGGACGTGCGCGTGCGGGCCGATAACGAAATCTACGTGACCGGCATGGGGCTCGATTCCGAATGGAAGACGAACATGCGCGTCACCGGCACGGCGACCGATCCGCGCGTGGTCGGCAAGATAGAGGTTATACGCGGCCGTTACAGCTTCTCAGGCCATCAGTTCGATCTGGAGCAGGGCGTCATCACCTTCAACGGGCCGATGATGAACCCGACACTGGCGATCCGCGCCGAAACGCGGATCGACGATGTGACGGCGGGCATCGCCGTGGGCGGTTCGGCGCAGCGGCCTGACATCGCCTTCGTTTCCACGCCGACGCTGCCGCAGGACGAGATATTGGCGCGGATCCTGTTCGGGGACAATGTGGCGAATCTGTCAGCCACCCAGGCGATCCAGTTGGCGGCGGCACTCAATGGCCTGCGCGGCGGCGGCGGCGGACTCAATCCGATGGGCAAGCTGCAAAATGCGTCGGGCGTGGACCGCATCGGCATTGTCGGTGGGGATGAGGCGACCGGGCGCGGCACGTCGCTCGCGGTCGGGCAGCATATCTCCAACAACATCTATGTGGAGGTGATCACCGATCCCAAGGGCTTCACCGCCACCCAGCTCGAAATCTCCCTGTCCAAGACGCTCAGCCTGTTGTCGAAGACAGGCACGAATGCGGGATCATCGGCCAATTTGCGCTATTCGAAGGATTATTGATGCCGTTTCAGGGTCGGGTGCGGCTGGATCAGCCTTCCACGGCTGGTCTTGGCATGACCGGCCGGCTCAGCGCGTGCCTGCATCGTCCGCCGCCGCCGGAACCGCGGCGCCCTCGGGCGTCTGGGCCTTGGACG
>Ga0207678_10000270_pt1 | contig 47047 bp, 44 predicted proteins | sample KBSC63metaG_FD_184319 | JGI IMG/M metagenome (GOLD analysis project Ga0207678, IMG submission 184319) | Corn rhizosphere microbial communities from Kellogg Biological Station, Michigan, USA - KBS C6-3 metaG (SPAdes) (version 2) | ecosystem: Host-associated > Plants > Roots > Rhizosphere > Soil ... | reverse complement strand
TCGCGGTCCTGTCCGCTGTCGCCGCCGTTGCCGGGCTCGTGTTCGGCGTTCCCGCCGTCACCGGGCAGGCCCCTCAGGCGGCCGCCGCCGCGTGCAGTGCTCCGAACTGGGTTGCCGGGCAGTGGTACGACGTCGGCGCCGTCGTGCGCTACACCAACGGTGGCTACTACCGCGCCAAGAACGCCAACCCGGGCTACGACCCCGTCATCAGCACCTGGTACTGGGAGCCCTACAGCTGTGACGGCGGGGGCGGCACCACCTGCAGCTACCCGAACTGGGTGGCCGGGCAGTGGTACGACGTCGGCGCGATCGTGCGCTACACCAACGGCGGCTACTACCGCGCCAAGAACGCCAACCCGGGCTACGACCCCGTCATCAGCACCTGGTACTGGGAGCCCTACAGCTGCGGCGGTGGCACCGATCCCGGCAACCCCGGCGCGTTCGTGGTGAGCGAAGCCCAGTTCAACCAGATCTTCCCGGGCCGGAACTCCTTCTACAGCTACAGCGGCCTCACCGCGGCCCTGTCGGCCTACCCCGGCTTCGCCACCACCGGCAGCGACACCGTCAAGAAGCAGGAAGCCGCGGCCTTCCTCGCCAACGTCAACCACGAGACCGGCGGGCTCGTCTACATCGTCGAGCAGAACACCGCCAACTACCCGCACTACTGCGACTGGAACCAGCCCTACGGCTGCCCGGCCGGCCAGTCCGCCTACTACGGCCGCGGGCCCATCCAGCTGAGCTGGAACTTCAACTACAAGGCCGCCGGCGACGCACTCGGCATCGACCTGCTCGGCAACCCGTGGCAGGTCGAACAGAACTCGGCCGTCGCCTGGAAGACCGGCCTCTGGTACTGGAACACCCAGAGCGGCCCCGGCACCATGACTCCGCACAACGCGATGGTCAACGGCCGCGGCTTCGGCGAAACCATCCGCAGCATCAACGGCTCCATCGAATGCAACGGCGGCAACCCCGCACAGGTCGAGAGCCGCGTTTCGAAGTACCGCCAGATCACTTCGATCCTCGGCGTCGACCCCGGCGCGAACCTGTACTGCTGAGCCGACGCGGGCGGGGTGCGCCGGGATGCGGCGCACCCCGCCCGCTGCTCAGCGGGCGAGGCGGTCGGCGATCAGGCCGATGACCGCCGCGGCGTGGTCGTTCAGGTAGAAGTGGCCGCCCGGGTACGTCTTCAGCTCGAAGCCCGCGGACGTGCGCTCCGCCCACTGGGCGGCCTCGGCTTCGGTGACCTTCGGATCGCTGTCGCCGACCAGCGCGACGATCGGGCAGCCGACGTCCGGGCCCGGGTGGTAGCGGTAGCGCTCGGCGGCCTTGTAGTCGCTGCGCAGCGCGGGCAGCACCAGGGTGCGGATGTCGGTGTCGTCCAGCACCGCCGCGTCGGTGCCGCCGAGCCGCTTGACCTCGGCCAGCAGCGCTTCGTCACCCAATTCGTGGACTCGCTCGTCGCGGTACGCCGAAGGCGCACGACGTCCGGACACGAACAGCGAGAGCAGCCGCGTGCCCTGCGCTTCGAGCCGCCGCGCGACCTCGAAGGCCAGGCTGGCGCCCATGCTGTGGCCGAAGAACGCCACCGGCCCGGTGACCTCGGGGGCGAGCACCTCGGCCAGCCGGTCGGCGAGCACGAGCAGGTCGTCCACGGGGGTTTCGGTGTGCCGGTCCTGCCGGCCCGGGTACTGCACGGCCAGCACCTCCACCGCGGGTGCCAGCGCCGCCGACACCGGGTGGAAGTAGCTCGCCGAACCCCCGGCGTGCGGGAAGCACACGAGCCGCGCCGCGGCGGACGGCGCCGCGTGGAAGCGCCGGACCCACTGCGATGCCTCGAGGGAAATCGTCATGGTCACCAATCTGGCAGGCCGCCCGGCCCGCGTCGACCCCTAACGTGCGCATCCCGGGACCCACCCGGGTGTCACTCCGCCCGCCACAGCGCCGGGACGGCCGGGGGCTCCCAGCCCGGCTGGGCGGTGTGCGGCTGCAGGCACACGTAGCCGCGGCCGCCGTAGGTGACCCTCGTCCCCGCCGCGTACGCGGTGCCGGCCGCCCAGGAGGTGCCGCCGGGCGGCGTGGGCCGCGTCGAAGTCGGGCCCTGCGGGACGTCGAGCACGAAGTCGAAGGCGGCTTCCTTCGCGGAGCCGTTGTCCCGCACGGTCATCAGCAGGCGGGCGTCGAAGATCGTGTCGGTGTTGTTGCGCGGCTCGCCGGGGAAGTAGAGCTGCGTGGTCAGGACCGGCCGGCCGGGTGCCTGGACCTTCACGTGGAGGTGCCGGGTCCGGCCCGGGTAGAGACCCGGCACGATCGTGGAGAGCGTGAAGGCGCCCTGGGCGTCGGTGTACTGGTGCCCGCGGAAGGTGTAGCCGGCGTTGTCGTAGGCGCCGTTGACGTCCGCCTGCCAGAAGTCCAGCAGCGCACGGCCGACCGGCAGGCAGGCACGCCCGAAGACGTAGCCGGTCACGGTCAGCCGGGTGCCCGGCGTCCCGGGGCTGACGAGGGTGGTCCGTTCCGGCGAGTTCGGCTTGAAGTACGGCCCCTCGGTCTGCGCGATCGTCGGATCGTCGTCGTCGTGGCACGCCGGGGTCAGCTCCGGCGCCGGGCCGCCGGCGGCGTTCGTGCGGGCGAGCGCCGGGCCGCCGATCAGCGCGACCGGCGCGGCGACACCCGCGGCGAGCGCGGCCTTCAGCACCGTCTTGCGGCTGAGCTTGGTTTCGTCGTCCATGCCTGCTCCTCGTGGGGGAGGTCGGGGGAACTCCTCGAACGTAGGCAGCGCACCGGGCGGGCGGCGATGGACTGGACCGGTCAGTCGTGGTGATTCTCCCCGCCGCGCCGGAAGGCACCGGGGCTCAGCCCGGTTTCGCGGCGGAAGAACCGGCAGAAGTAGGCCGGGTCGGCGAACCCGACGCGGCTCGCGACCTGCCGGACGGTGAGGTCCGTCCGGAGCAGGAACCGCTGTGCCTCCCGGATCCGGGCCTCGCGCAGCAGCTGCGCGGCGGTGCGGCCGGTCGCCGCCTTCACCGCCTCGGTGAGGTGGCCGGGGGTGACGCCGAGACGTCCGGCGTGCGCACGCACCGACCACAGCCCCGGCTCGGGGCGGCCGGCCAGCCGGACGAACTCCGCCGCCAGCGCGCCGGCGGGCGCGGGCGGCGGCGTGCCCAGCAGCCGTCCCGCCCGCACGACCAGGACGTGCACCAGCGCCCGCAGCACCGACTCCGTGCCCCCGCCGCCGCGGCGGTACTCGTCCTCCAGGTCCGCGATCAGCCGGGTGACGCGCGCGTCGGCGTGCTCGTCCAGGTGCAGCCACGGCCGTTCGCTCAGCCGCCGCAGCAGCTCGCGGTCGGCCGGGTGGTCGAGGAGGAAGTCGTCGGTGAACACCACGACGTGCCCGGTGAGGCCCGCGACGTCCGCCCACTGGTGCACCTGCCCGGGCGCGATGACGCCGAGGTGCGGCGGCCGCAGCGGCCAGCGCGCGGTGTCGACGACGTGCGCCCCGGTGCCGGCGGTGACGTGGACGAGCTCGTGGAAGGTGTGCCGGTGCGGGAAGTCCGCGCGGGAGAGCGGCCCGATCGCGTCGAACGTGCCGACGGCGAACGGCGGCGCGTGCGGGGTGGGCACCTCCAGGCGGTGCATCGGCAGCTCGCCCGGCCGCGGGGTCCGGCAGGGCGTCCCGGGCGGAACGGTCGTACCGCGCATGGCCGGGAAGTCTAGGACGACGCGTGCGCGATTCGCCGGTTTTGCCCCGATGATCGCAATCCGATCGTCGGGTTCCGGACACGCGGAACGGGGCCGGTCCACAGTGGACCGGCCCCGTTCCGGTGGTACGTGTTACGCGCGGCTGCGGCGCCGGTTGACCAGCAGCATCAGCGCGCCGCCGCCCAGCAGCAGGCCGCCGATGCCGAACGGAACCGCGGCGTCGACACCGGTGTTGGCCAGGTCGCCACCGCCGGACTGGGCACCACCCGGGGTGCTCGGCGCGGTGGTCGGGGCGCCCGCCTCGGTCCAGTTCGCGGCCGCGTTGGCGGCCACCTGGGTCTTCTCCGAGTCGGCGACGATCAGCGACTGCGCGGGCTTCTTCGCGTAGTTCTCGGCGACGAACAGGCGGCCGGTGTCCAGCTCGCCGGTGACCTTCAGCGAGAACGAGCCCTTGCCGGGCTTGGTGCCGGCCGGGACGTCGACGAACAGCTTGCTGCCGTCCTTGACGTCGGCGGTCTTCAGCTCCTTGCCGTCGGCGTCGGTGACCTTGACGCCGTCGGGCAGCTCGGTGGTCAGCGAGGTGACGTCACCGCTGGTGGCGACCTCGTACGGGCCGATCTTGGAGCCGGCCTGGCCTTCGGTCTTCTTCGCCGCGATGTTCAGCGTCGGCTTCGGCTGCGCGCCGATGCCCTTGTTCTGGTCGCCGACCAGGTAGCTGTACAGCGCGGCGACGTCGGCGTTGGCCTCCGCCGGGTTGGCCTCGGCCAGCGGCTTCTTGAGGTCGAGGTTCACGCCGTCGCTGAAGTGCCACACCGCGGCCTGCGTCGCGGCGATCGCCTCGCGCTCGGAGATGCCGTCGTGGGCCTTGACGCCCTGCTTGGCGAGGGCGGCTTCCACGTCGGTGAGCTTGAGACCCGGGTAGCCGTGGTGCAGCACCCAGTTGATCTTGTCGCTGTTCTTGTTGAACGGCGAGTCGGCAGCCGGGTACTTGTTCCACGGCGTCTCGACCATGTCGACGTCGGTGCGCATGCCGACGGTGATCTGCACGCAGTAGAGCTTGAGCGACTTGCCGTCCGACAGCTTGAAGCCGAACAGCTTGGCGATGTAGTCGCCGCCACCTTCGAGGTTGATCCGGTAGCCGACCGTGCCGGCCTCTTCGATGACCCGGCCGCGCGCGGCGCCGTCATCCGCGAGGGCCGAGGGGGCGCCGACCGTCACCGCGGCGGCCGCGGCGAGCACCGCGATCCCGCCACGCACGAGAGCTGACCTGACCTGCATAAATCTCCTATCCGAGCCCGAACCACGCCGGTTGGGCCGCGTGAGATCACAATCCCCGACCACGGCGGCCACTGATTCGGGTGAGTGATCACCCGGTCAAGCGATACCGGAGCATACACAGACCTCACAAGAGCTACGCACGGTGCCCCCATAAACACGAATCCGCCCGGAAATCCCCTGAAAGAGGCGCAGATTTCAGGCGCCGAAATACCCACCGAACAAGATTTCGGCGATCTTCGTGGTGGTCTCCCGGCCGGCCGCTTCGCCGCCGGCGATCACCCGGGTGTCGTTCATCAGGGCCAGGGTGTACCGCTCGGCCGGACCGGCGAAACCGACGGAGTTCATGATCCACGAGCCGTCGTCGTTGTCGTCGGACCAGCCGTTCTTGTTCCCGGGCCGTGCGGCCGCCCCGGCACCCCAGACGCCCCACTGCTGGTTGACGTCCACGGTGCGCAGTTCCCGGACGAGGTAATCGCGGTGCCGGGCGGGCAGGCGGGTCAGGACGTACTCGATCAGCCGGTCCAGGTCGTTCGCGGTGGTGCGGATCCAGCCCCAGTGGTGCGGGTGGCGATCACTGAACCGCATGTCGGTCATTCCGTATGCCGGAAACCGCCCGGCGAATTCGGTTTCGCCGCCATAACGGGTCCACAACACATGGGCCGCGTCGTCGTCACTCGAATGGAGCATTCGGTGCATCAGGTCGCGATCTTCGGCGGACAGCGCGATCTTTCCGGAGTCCTCCCGCAGCAGCAGGTCGACGGCCATGGCCAGCTTCGGCGTCGAGCAGGCCCAGATCAGCGTGCCGGCCGCGGCGCTGCGGTAGACGGCGCCGGTCGAGCGGTCCCGCAGGACGATCCCGGTGACGCCGGGCCGGCTGACGGCGTAGGCCTGCGCCCGGGCGATCCGCGCCCGCAGGTCGGCGCCGAACGGGTCACTCGCGCCGGCGCCGGGCGACGGCGGCACCGGCGAGGGCGAGGGGCCCAGCGCGAAGGCCGCCAGCAGCGCGGCCAGCAGGAGCTTGCCCATGAAGTCCCCCGGGTGACGGCGAGCGGGTGTGTCCACCGTGAAGACTCGCACGAACGACCGGGCGGCGGCGAGCACCGGCGGTCACCGCGGGCCGCGGTGACCGCCGGGCCCGTCAGGGTTCGACGGAGAGCAGGTGGGCCCGGAAGCCCTCGCCGTAGGTCTTGGTCGGCGTGCCGTTGTAGTCCTCGATCAGCACGTTGCCGCCGCTGCAGCCCCACGGATTCCACGTCCAGGCGGTGTAGCCGAGGTGGTGCGCGTCCAGCCACGCCAGCACCTGGTCGACGTAGTCGTGGGCGCAGCTGTTCTGGCCGATCTCCCCGGCCTGCACCGGGACCTGCGCGGCGACCGTCCCGATCTGACTGTCCCAACAGGACACCGTGACGCAGGCGTTGAAGTTGTAGGAGTGCCAGGACGCCACCAGGTTGCCCGCCGGGTCCGTGGGTTTGTACGCCAGCCACTGCGTGAGGTCGTTGGTCCACGTCAGGCCGGCGGTCATCAGCACGTTCCCGGCGCCGGTCGCGCGGACGGCGTCGACGAGTTCCTGCATGCCCGCAACGGCGTAACCGATCCCGGTGCAGGTACCGCCGTCACGCAGGCACCGCCAGGCCGCGGCCGCGTCGGACCAGTTGGCGGCCGCGTCCGGGTAGGGCTCGTTGAACAGGTCGAACACCACGGCGTTGTCGCCCTTGAACGCGGTGGCCACCTGGCTCCAGAACGTCGGCGTGTACTGCCGGTCCGGCATCGGCTTCTGGCAGGTCGCGTTGACGTCGGTGCAGGCCGAGCTGGTGCCGGTGTACTGGCCGTGCGTCCAGTGCAGGTCGAGGATCGGGGTGATCCCGTTGGCCGCCAGCAGCTTCGCGTAGTCCTTGACGGCCTGCTGGTAGGGCGCGCCGCTGGGCGAGCCGGACAGGCCGAGCCAGCAGTCCTCGTTCAGCGGGATCCGCACGGCGTGGATGTTCCACGCCTTCATCGCGTCGACCGAGGCCTGGTCGACCGGGCCGCTGTCCCACATGCCCTTGCCCTGCACGCAGGCGAACTCGCCGCTGGAGCGGTTGACCCCGAGCAGCCGGTAGGGCTTGCCGTCGGCGGTGAGCAGCTGGTTGCCCGAGACGTGCAGCGCGGGCGCCGGGCCGGGCGGCGGCGGTGTCGAGGTGGTCGTCGTCGGCTTGGTGATCGGGGTGGTCACCGTGGTCGGGGGCGTTCCGGTGCAGGTGGCGCCGTTGACCGCGAAGTCGGTGGGCGTGGTGTTGGTGCCGCTGTAGGAGAAGTTCGCGCCCGTGGCGACGGAACCGCCGGCCGGGACGGTGCCGTTCCAGCTCGCGTTGGTCACCGTGATCCGCTTGCCCGACTGGGACCACGTCCCCATCCAGCCGTTCTGGAGCGTCTGGTTCCCGGCGTAGGAGTAGGTCAGCGTCCAGCCGTCGACCGCCGCGGAGCCGAGGTTGGCGATCCCCACGGTGACGCCGAAACCGCTTCCCCAGTCGTTGGCCGAGTAGGTGACGCGGCAGGCGAACGCCGCGCTCGTCTCATAGGCCGCCGACACGGCCGTCGTCGACGTGACGACGACGCCGGCGGCGGCCGCGAGCCCCGCAACCGCCAGCACGGCAGGACGTTTTCCGGCTCTTCCCCACATCGGCACTCCCTTGTGCACACTCGGGTGAAGCTTCTGGGAGCGTTCCCAGATGCCCGTCCACACCGTCGCTGCCTGGTCCGGCGTTGTCAATCACCAACGTCGGGAAAGCGCTTTATTCGAGCGAACAGCGTCCGGCGCGTTCACCCATCGAACGCAGCCGCCTCCCCCGTGCGGCGGCTTCAGCCTGCCTGGTATTCCGCGAAGATCTCGCCGAGAACGCGCTGCGCCTCCGCGGCCTCTTCGCCCGCCCGGGCGCAGGCCGCGAGCGTCTTCCACAACGCCCAGCCCCGCCCGCGCGCCCAGGTGCCCTCGTCGACGGACAAGCGCTCGCGGAAGGCCCGGCGGCCGTCGCCGGTCAGCAGCGTCCAGGCGATCGCCGTGTCGCAGGCGGGGTCGCCGACCCCGCAGGTGCCGAAGTCGATGACGGCCGCCAGTTCCCCGCCGTCGAGCAGGAGGTTCCCCGGGGCGACGTCACCGTGGAACCAGACGTCCCGGCCGTCCCAGCGAGCGTCCAGGGCGGCTTGCCAGATTTCGCGGGCCAGGCCGGTGTCGATCCGGCCGTCCAGCGCCGTCAGCGCGCGCTCGGCGACGGCGGCGTAGGTGCGCAGGGTGCCGCCGCGGAACCAGTTGTGCTTGCCCGGCTGGGGACCGCCGCCGGCGTCGACGTTCTGCAGGGCGGCCAGGAAACCCGCGAGGTCGAGCGCGAAGCGGACGGGGTCGGAAACCCGCTGGGGGTTGGCGGTTTCGCCGTCGAGCCACGAGTGGACCGACCACGGGAACGGGTACCCCTCGCCCGGTTTCCCGTGCGCCAGCGGGACGGGAACGGGCAGCGGCAGCCGGGGCGCGAGCACCGGAAGCCACTGCTGCTCCTTGTCCACGGCCAGGGCGTACTCGGCCGCGCTGGGCAGCCGCACCACCATCGCGTCGCCGAGGTGGAAGGTGAAGTTGTCCCAGCCGCCGTGGGACACGGGCCGGACCGGAAGGCCGGCCCACTGCGGGAACTGCTCGCCGACCAAGCGGCGCGCCAGCCCGGCGTCGGCTTCGATGCGCTGGGGAACGGGACCGAGATCGGGTGCGCTGCTCAAGGCACCATCCTCACATATGCCCGCGATATGTCACGCTGTTTACGCTCCGGCTCGTGAACAGGCGCCCCGGGCTCAGCGCGCGGCTCAAACTGACCATCAGCTACGCCGGGTTCCTCTTCCTCGCCGGAGCCGTCCTGCTCGCCGTGGTGTGGGCGTACCTCCTGCGTTACGTGCCCGACAACGACCAGGGCCTGCTCGGGATCGCCCCCAACCGGTACCTGCTCGTGCGGACGTTCGCCCCCGCCGCGGTGACGGCGCTGGGCTTCCTCCTCGTGTTCGGCGTCCTCGGCGGCTGGCTCCTCGCCGGCCGGATGCTCGCCCCGCTCACCCGGATCGCCGACGCCGCCCGGCTGGCCGCGAGCGGGTCGCTGGCGCACCGGATCCGCCTGCACGGCCCCGGCGACGAGTTCCGCGAACTCGCCGACGTCTTCGACACGATGCTCGAACGGCTCGAGTCCCAGGTCGGCGAGCAGCAGCGGTTCGCCGCCAACGCGTCGCACGAACTGCGCACCCCGCTGGCCGTTTCGCAGGCCATCCTCGACGTCGCCGGCCGGGACCCGGGCTATCCCCGGGAGGAGCTCGTCGAACGGCTCCGCACGGTGAACACCCGGGCGATCGACCTGACCGAGGCACTCCTGCTGCTCGGCCGCAGCGACCGGCGGCAGTTCACCCGCGAGCCCGTCGACCTCTCCCTCGTGGCCGAAGAAGCCGCCGAAACGCTGTTGTCACTGGCCGAAGAACGCCGGATCACGCTCGACGTCACCGGGGAGCCGGTCCACACGACCGGCTCGGCCGCGCTGCTCCTGCGCATGGTGACGAACCTCGTCCAGAACGCGATCGTCCACAACCTGCCGGGCGGCACGGTCACGGTCCACACCGAGCGGCGGCGTTACGCGAGCGCGCTGCGGGTCGAGAACACCGGTTTGCCGCTTCCGCCGGAGCTGGTCCCGACCCTGACCGAGCCGTTCCAGCGCGGGACCCGGCGCACGCGCACCGGCGAACACGACGGCGCCGGCCTCGGGCTGGCGATCGTGCACAGTGTCGTGCGGGCCCACGACGGAATGCTCGAACTGGCCCCCCGCCCGGCCGGCGGCCTCGTCGTCACCGTCCGGCTGCCCACCCGCGGGTAGCCGGCGCCCGAAATTCTTCGGGATCGATTCAGTGAATTCTGCTAGCCTCGCCACGTCTCGCGGCTCAGCGTGGCGCCGCTCCCGCTCGACGAACTCACGAGGAGTGCAATGACTGCCATCGTCGGTGTCAAGGGCCGCGAAGTGCTGGACAGCCGGGGCAACCCGACCGTCGAGGTCGACGTCGAGCTGGCGGACGGTTCGCTCGGCCGGGCCGCGGTGCCCTCGGGCGCCTCCACCGGCACGAAGGAAGCGGTCGAGCTGCGCGACGGGGACAAGGCGCGGTTCCACGGCAAGGGCGTGCGCAAGGCCGTCGACGCCGTCAACACCGAGATCGCCGAGGCGATCGTGGGCATGGACGCCGAGGCGCAGACGGCGGTCGACCGCGCGCTGATCGCGCTGGACGGCACCGCGAACAAGGCCCGGCTCGGCGCGAACGCCACCCTGGGTGTGTCGCTCGCCGTGGTCAAGGCGGCCGCGGCCGCCAACGGGCTGCCGCTGTACCGGTACGCCGGCGGCGTATTCGCGCACCTGCTGCCGATGCCGATGATGAACATCGTCAACGGCGGCGCGCACGCGGACAACCCGATCGACTTCCAGGAGTTCATGATCGGCCCGATCGGCGCGACGACGTTCGCCGAAGCGGTGCGGATGGGCTCCGAGGTCTTCCACACCCTGCGCAAGTCCCTCCACGACGCCGGGCACAGCACCAACGTCGGCGACGAAGGCGGGTTCGCACCGAACCTCAGCTCGGCCGACGAGGCACTGGAGTTCGTGCTGCGGGCCATCGAGCAGTCCGGCTACACCCCCGGCGAGGACATCGCCCTGCTGCTGGACCCGGCCGCGTCGGAGTTCTACACCGGCGAGGTCTACGACTACACGGGCGAAGGCCGCAAGCGCAGCGTCGAGGAGCACGTCGCCTACCTCGCCGAGCTCACCACCCGCTATCCGATCGTGTCCATCGAGGACGGTGTCGCCCAGGACGACTTCGCCGGCTGGAAGCAGCTCACCGACACCATCGGCGAACGCGTCCAGCTGGTCGGCGACGACGTCTTCTGCACCAACGTGAACCTGCTGAACGACGGCATCGAGCGCGGCATCGGGAACTCGATCCTGGTCAAGGTCAACCAGATCGGGACGCTCACCGAGACGCTGACCACCGTCGAAACGGCGCACAAGGCGGGCTACTCCGTGGTGATGTCCCACCGCTCCGGCGAAACCGAGGACACCACGATCGCCGACCTCGCGGTCGCGACCAACTGCGGCCAGATCAAGACCGGCTCGCTGTCGCGCGCCGACCGCACGGCCAAGTACAACCAGCTCATCCGCATCGAAGAGGAGCTCGGCTCCGAGGCGCGCTACGCGGGCGCGAGCACGATCAGCGGCCGCCGCTGAGCTCACCTCCGGCCCGGGGCGTTCCGCGTCTCCGGGCCGGGTCACCCGCGGGAGACGTGCCGCACCACCACGCCGACGATCCGCTCGCGGGGCACGAACCCGTAGTGGCGGGAATCCCAGCTGGCCGGCCGGTTGTCGCCGAGGACGACGGTGCAGCCGCCGGGCACCAGCTCGCCGCCGAGGCCGTGCACGTCCGGGTCGGCCCAGCCGGGCGGGACGCGGTCACCCGCCACCGCCACGACGCGCTTGAGCAGCAGCTGATCATCCGCCGTCGCCCCGCTCGGCAGCGGCGGGAAGCGCAGCAGGACCACCTGGCCGCGGCGCGGGCGGCGCGTCCGGCGCACCAGGACCCGGTCGCCGGACAGCACCGCCGGGGCCATGCTCGGACCGTCCACTGTGGTCATGATCAGCCGTCGGCGGGCGAGGAAGACGCCGGAAGCGGCCAGCAGCCCGAGGAGCACCGGTCCTTTCACGGCACGGCCTGGTAACCGTCGGCCTGCAGGCGGAACAGGCGCGCGTAGCCGCGGTCGTCGGCGAGCAGGCTGTCGTGCGTGCCCAGCTCGCCGATCCGGCCGTCCTCGAGCACGGCGATGCGGTCGGCGTCGCGCACCGCGCTCAGCCGGTGCGAGATGAGCAGGCTCGTACGGCCCTGCCGGTGCTCGCGGATGCGGGCGTGCACCTCGTGTTCGGCCTCCGGGTCGAGCCCGGAGCTCGGCTCGTCGAGGATCATCAGGTCCCGTCCCTCCCGGACGAGTGAGCGGGCCAGCGCCAGCCGTTGCCACTGCCCGCCGGAGAGCACGACCCCGGTCGAGGTGTCCTCGGTGCCGATCTCGAAGATCCGGGTGAGCGGCGTGTCGAAACCCCTTGGCAGGGCGGCGATCCGGTCGTGCACGCCCGCCCGCGTCGCGGCGGCCACCAGCCGGGCCCGGTCGTCCATCGCGGACAGCTCGCCGAGCCCGATGTTCTCGGCCGCGGTCATGTCGTAGTTCATGTGGTCCTGGAACACCGCGCTGATCCGCTCGCGCAGCGACGCGGGCGGCAGGTCGCGCAGGTCGACGCCGTCCCAGAGGATCTGCCCGCGCGTCGGGTCGTACATGCGGCACAACAGCTTCACGAGCGTGCTCTTGCCCGCGCCGTTGAGGCCGACGAGGGCGACCGCCGCGCCGTGCGGGATGGTGAGGTCCACCCCGCGCAGCACCCACGGGTGTTCGTCGCTGTACCGGAACCACACGTCGCGCAGCTCGACTCCCTGCCGCAGCGGGGGAACCGTGGCGCGGGACCCGCTCGGCAGGTCGGGTTCGGCGCGGACCACGGCGACGTAGTGCGCGAACGACAGCAGCCGGGCCTGTCCGTTGGCGATCGACGACGCCAGCGTGCCCAGTGCGGCCTGCACCCCGGCGACGGCAGCCACGAACATCGAGACGTCACCGGCGCTGAGCGAGCCGCCGTACGCCGACGTGATCGCCCACCAGAGCCCCACGCCGGCGACGGCCGCGCTCAGCGCCGTCAGCCCGCCCATGGTCCACAGTTCCCGTTCGTCCATGCGGCGCTGGGCTTCGTTGGCGCTCCGGCGCTCGTCCATCATCCGGGCGCGCAGGAACGCCCCGATGCCGAACAGCCGGATTTCGGTCGCGGCGGGGATCCCGGTGAGCAGCTGGCTGTAGAAGAACTCGCGCCGGGCGAACCGCTCGATGCGCCACTCCACCGCGGCGCGGCGCCGGGCCAGGAGCAGTTCGGCGAGCAGCGCGGGAACCGCGGCGGCCAGCACGACCCCGGTCATCGCCGGGCTCAGCACGAGCAGCGAGCCGAGGAACCCGGCCAGCGACAGCGTTCCGCTGAGCGTGCCGCCGACGCCGTCGACGATCTCCGGCATCCGGCTGCAGCTCTCCTGGGCCAGCCGCAACCGGTCCTGGTAGGCGGGGTTTTCGAAAGTGCGCAACCCGACCTGGCGGCCCAGCGCGTCGAAGAGGCCGTCGGTGGCGAGTGTGCTCGCGGCACGGCCGATCTGCGCGCGGACGTAGTGGGCGACCACGGGCAGCGCGGCGACGGCGAGCCCCGCGAACACCAGCGCCGCGGCGAGGCCGCCGACCGGGCCCGTGCGCTCGACGAGGCGGTCGAGGACGAGCTTGGTCAGCCAGGCGGTGGCGATCGGGGCGGTGGCCGCGGCCGCGGTCATGACCAGGAGCCCGGCGAGCCGCGCCGGGCCGGACCGCCACAGCAGCACGGCGGCGGCCGCGGCCGCCGCCCGCACCTGGTCCGCGCCGATCCGCCGGTCCGGCCGGCCCACGGTCACCGTCCCGCGGGCACGGGCAGCTCGTGCACCCGGCCGGCGGTCGCGGCCACCCGTCCGTCGGCCACGACGTACAGCGCGGGGGTCCAGGTGTTGCGGAACGCGGTGGCGACCGGGCCGCCGTCGAGCTCCGCCGTCACCACGTGGGCGACCTCGGCGAGCGCGCGCACGGTCTCCGGCTCTTCGCCGCCGAAGACGGCGAAGACGTTGTCGCGGCCCTGTTCGCGGGCGTAGGCGAGGAAGTCCGGCAGGGTGTCGTGGCAGGCGGCGCAGTCGGCGGAGAAGAAGGCCACCGTGCCGTTGAGGGCGGCCAGGGTGAGCGGTTCGCCGTCGGTCGTCGTGACGGCGAACTCGCCGACGGCCGAGCCGGGCCGCAGTGCGAAGGGCAGCTCGGGGCGCGCGGCGGGCTGAGCCCGCATGCGGCGGAGGATCCCGATGGTCAGGAGCAGGTTCAGCAGGCACAGCAGGCCGAGCAGCACCAGGGTGGCGACGACGTAGGGCATCAGGAACTCCTTGCGAACACGACGGCGATGTCGTCCACGGCAATGACGAGCACGGCCACCACCACCCCGGCCGCGAACGCGACGGCGGCCCCGGCGACGGGCGGCAGGTGCTCCGGCGCAAGCGCACCGAGGACGGCGAAGCAGATCAGCACGGCGTTGCGGGCCAGGTGGCGCGGGCCGATCGGGGTTTCGGTCGCGCCGAAGCAGCGGCACGGGGCACGACGGCCGCGTCGCAGCGAAGCGGCGATGGCGACGGTGAAGGCCAGCAGCAACGCCGCGGCCAGGACGAAGCCGGCGACGGGGACGACCGGCACGAGCACGGCGGAGGTCAGTTCGGTGGCCACGACGGCCACCGCGACCGGCCGGACCCACCGCGCGGGCATCGGCACCAGCGCCGGCACCGAACGCGCGAACCCGCGGAAGTCCCGCAGCTTCGACACCGAAGAAGCGGCGAACACCACGGCGATCAGCGCCGCGGCGGCAACCCGGAGGTACTCCACGTCACTCCCTCCACGCCGGGGCGGTGTCCGCGGGGAAGGCAGCGGACACCGCCCGGCACGCTCGCCGGCCGGCTCAGCAGCTGCTGCGGATCTTGGACCACTCGCAGCCGGTCTGCGGGCAGCAGAACCGGTACCAGTAGCCGGGGTGTCCCGCGGCGTTGCAGTAGTAGGTGCCACTGCAGGCGGAGGCCTCGGCAGTGGGCACGATCCGGTTCAGCACGCGGTCGATCAGGCGCCCCATGGTTTTTCCCTTCGACGGTGGATGTCCGAGGCGTGGAAGCGGTTCCGCACCCCCACGCCGGCTGCGAGCATCGCGGTCGGCGCGGTGCCCGGGCAGCAATCCCGGACGAACCCGGACGCTCGCCGTCACCGCCGGGGCGCGGCAGCGGGATCCGCACCGCGCGGCTTCTCACCCACCGGCCACCGGCCAGCAGCCGAGCGCCGCCACCATCTCCGGCGACTCCGGAAGCCCCAGCTCACGATGGTGCTCACGCGCCTCGCCCCAGTGACGCCGCGCCCCACCCACATCACCCACCGCCGCCAACGCCCTGGCCAAACCGACGTGGGCACGCGCGGCCGCGTGCAGACTCCCCAGCTCGGCCGCGATCGCCAGGGCACACTCGTGCGTCGTCCGGGCGTCTTCCGGCCGGCCGAGTTCCAGGGAAATGTCCGCGAGGCACAGCAGCGCCTCCACGTGCAGGTCCCGATCGCCCGCCTGCTCGGCGATCGTCGTCGCACGGCGGAAGTAGCTGCCGGCCTCCGCGTGGCTGCCGGACCTCAGGTGCGTGTCCCCGATGTTGAGCAGGGTGCGGCCCGTGTCGCACAGGTCTCCGGTCTGCTGGTCGATGGCCAGCGCCTTCCTGTGGTTCTCCAGCGCCTCGGCGTACCGGCCCAGCCGGCCGTGGACGTACCCGAGATTGGTCAGTGCGGTGCGCTCGGCCGCCCGGTCGCGCAGTTCGCGGGCCAGGGCCAGTGCCTCGCGCAGGAACTTCGCCGACCGCGGGAAGTCGGCGTTCCAGGAGGCGATCGCGCCCAGCGTGCCGAGCGCCCGGCACTCGCCGGAGCGGTCGCCCGTTCCGCGGAAGCAGGCCAGCCCCGCTTCGGCGTGCCGGGCCGCCACCCCGTAGCGGCCGACCTGGCTGTGGGTGGCACCGAGGCTCACCAGCGCGTGCCCGCGGGCGACCGGGTCCGCCGACTCCGCCGCGCGCTCGTGCAGGACCAGCGCCTCCCGGATGTGGCCGCCGGTCTGCAGGTACCGGAACAGCAGCCACGACAGCAGCCCCGAGTGGCCCGACGGCACCCCGTGGACACCGGCGCCGACCAGGTTGGCGCGTTCGGCGTCCAGCCACGCGGTCGCCTGCTCGCGGCCGGTGAGCGGCGGGACCGGCAGGCCGGGGTCGGGAACGCGCGGCCGGTAGGCGCGCATGCGGGGCGCGTAGTGGTCCATCGCGGTGGCGGCGGCGAACGTGTAGTAGCCGAGCAGCCGCGTCAATGCGGCCTTGCGGCCGGCGGGGGCGTCCTCGTCCTGGGCCCGCGCCATCCCGTACGCGTGGACGAGGTCGTGCAGCTCGAACCGGTCCCCCTCGCCGCGCCGCACGAGGCTCGCGGCGACGAGCCGGTCCGCGCTCCGGTTCGCCTCCGCCAGGCCGGTGCCGGCCAGCGCGGCGACGCCGTAGGCGTCCAGGTCCGCGCCCGGGTGCAGGGCCAGCAGCCGCAGGGCCCGCCGTTCCGGCTCGGCGAGCTGGTCGTAGGAGAGGCTGATCGACGCGTCCACGGCGTTGTCCAGCCGCAGGTGCGCGCGCCGCTGCTCGAGCCGTTCGAGGTGGTCGGCCAGCAGCCAGGACCGGTGGGCGGGCGCGGTCATCCACAGCGCGGCGAGGTTCAGCGCGAGCGGCAGCCTGCCGAGTTCGGCGGTGATCCGCCGGGCCACGCCGGGTGCCCCGTCGACCCGCTTCGCGCCGACGGTGCGCCGTAGGTAGGCCACGGCGTCGTCCGGGCTGAGCACGTCCAGCGGCACGTGCGTGGCCCCGGCCGGCCCGGTGAGCGCCATCCGGCTGGTGACGAGCACCGGCCCACCCCGCTCGCCGGGCAGCAGCGGCCGGACCTGCGCTTCGTCGGCCGCGTTGTCGAGGACGACGAGCAGGTGCCGCCCGGCCGACCGGTCCTGGTAGAGCCGCGTCTTGCCCGGCAGGTCGGCGGGCACGGCGTGGCCGGGCACGCCGAGCAGCCGCAGGAACGAATCGAGCACCGCGGCCGGATCGACCGGCGGCTGGCCGGGGTCGGGGTGGAACCCGCGCAGGTTCACGAAGAGCGCTCCAGCGCACCGGCCGGAGCGCAGGAGCTCGTGGCCGGTGTGGACGGCCAGCCCCGTCTTGCCGACCCCGGCCATGCCCGCGATCACCGCCACCGGCCCGCCCGCTTCGTCGCCCAGCACCGCGCGCAGCCGCGCGAGTTCGGCCCGGCGCCCGGTGAAGTGCGGGATCGCCTCGGGCAGCCCGAGCTGGGCCTGCACGAAGGTCGCCGCCTCCGCCCGGCCGCGGACCGCCCGCAGCGCGTCCTGCCAGTCGGCGAAGTAGGCCGGGTCCGGGTGCAGCACCTCGACCACGGCCAGCAGCAGATCGGTGTTGGGCCGCGCCCGGCCGGTCTTGAAGCAGTCGGCGACCGTCGTGCGCGCGGTCCGCTCACCCGGCGGGCGCCCGGCGGCCGTCCAGAGCCGGTTGACCCGCTCGGCGATCTGCGCGTACGAAGGGCCGCCCGCCCACGCCTTGAGCAGCCGCAACTGCGCGATCAGCTCGGCGAGCGTGCGCGCTTGCCCCGGATCGGGTGGTTCGGTGAACGCCATCCCGCCATGGTGACCGCGCCGGCCCGGTCAGCGTTCCGGTTTTCCCGAGATGACGGCCGGTTCGAAGAGTGGCGGATCGATCGAGCCCGCCGGCGCCCGGTAACCCGCGTCGGCTGCTCCGGGTCGCGCCAGACGGCCCCCCGCGACGGCACGACCGCGGTGTCGCACTCGACTTCGGCGCCGACGCGCTGGTTCTGCACCATTTCGCCGCATTCCGGGAAAACCGGCAACCGGGCCGACAATCGGGTGAAATTCGGCGAAGAACTGCGAAGAAAGCCGGTCGGACACCCCTTCCTCGCATGAAACCCGCGAAGAAGCGCGATGCTCGGGGAAATGGCGTGGTCAACGGCGTGTTCGTCGGCGCCGGTTCGGTCTACGTCGTCACCGGGTCGGTCGTGGCGACCACGGTGGTGACGGCCTTGGCGGTGGCCGCGGTCCTTCGCGGCCCCACGCGAAGGGTGTGACGCAGTGACCTTTTTCGCCGACTCCCCGCCTGATGAGTTTTCGCAGCTCCCCCCGCCCCGGCACCCCATGACAACGGGCAGTCCGCGCAAGCGCGCCCCCGGCACCTACGAGGAGTTCAACCGGGAACAGTACCCCCAGGTCGTCGCTTTCCTGATCTACCAAGGGTTTCCGCATCACATCGCGGACGAGGCGACCCAGGACGCGATGGTGGACGCCCACCGGAACTGGCAGAAGATCGACCGCAACCCGCCCATGTGGGTCCGCACAGCCGCCGTGCGCCACGCCGGCCGGAAGGTGAAGAGCATGCGAAGAACATCGTCGACGGCCGAGCAGGAGTCCGAGCACGGGGTGGAGGACGAAGGCCTGTCCGCCGTCGTCGAACGGCACGGTGATCTGGTCGGCCTCGTCAGGAAGCTGCCGGAGCGGCTGCGGACGGCCTTCGCGCTGCACTTCGACGGGTTCAGCGTGGCCGAAATAGGCGAGCACCTGCGAATTCCCCGAAGAACCGTTTACGCCCGGCTCGAGCGGGCCCGGGAACTGCTCAAACAAGACCTGTTCGGCGCCGGGCAGGAGGGAGGGAACCGGTGAAGGACACCGACTTCGACGAATTCCTGCGAGCCAGTCACCGGCTGTTCGTCGAGGAGATCGCGCAGGAGGTGCTGCCGGCCGTGCCGGAGCCCCGCCGCCGTGCCGGAACGGTGGCGGCGGGGACGCGGGCGAGGCTGGCCGGAGGGCTGGTCGTTCTGCTGCTCGCGGTCCTCGTCGTCGTCCAGCCTTGGCGGCGCGACGACGGAGCGGGGACACAGCTGCCGGCCGTCGCGGCGATGTCGCCCGTCGACGTCGCCGCGGCACCCAGGCCGAGCCGCGGTGCCGCGGGTCTCGCCGTCCCCGATTACGGCGATTCGCTGGGCCTCGTCGAGCCCGGCCGGTCCGGGACCGGCTTCTCGGAGCAGGAGCTCGTTCCGCTCGGGGCTTCGGGCCGGGTCCGGGCCTTGCTGCTGTCGGAAGACGTGTACTTCCTGGCCGGCACGGCCCGGATGCGGCCGGGTTCGGCTCCGGCGCTCATGCGGGTGTGGGACGTCACCGCCGGCCGGCCGGGCGTCTCGGTGGTCCTGGTCGGCCGCACCGCGCCGATCGGCGACCGGACGGGCGCGCTCGCGCTCAGCCTGGCCCGGGCCAACGCCGTCGCCGACGCGCTGGTCGACCGCGGTCTGCCGCGCCGGGTGCTGGTCGTCGAAGGCGTGGGGTACGACCGGCCCCGGTTCGCGGACCCGGACCGGGAACGATCGGTGTCGATCTCGGTGGAGGAGTCGTGACCGCAGCATCCGGGCCCCGTGGTTGTTAACCTCGGATTCACCTTCGGACCAATCGGATGGGGGTAGCGGTGTCGGTGCCCGACGAACGAACGGCCGAGCTCGTCCCGCGGTCGGTGGCGGAGCTCGCCACCGACCCGGCCTGGACGGTCACCCGGACCGGGACGACCGGTCAGTGGCTCACCGCCGAACGGGTCGTGGAGCGGAACGGGCAGCGCAGGCTGATCGGGCTGACGCCGATCCGGCCCGGCACGGTCGCCCTCATGCTGTGGTCCGGCGGCGAAGTCGTCGAGCACGTCCGCGGCACCGAGGGCGAGGTCTGCGCGACCGCGCACCGCTGGGCGAACGGGTTCCTGGCCGGCGAGCAACCGTGAACGAGGCCGATCCGCACATCCACGTCGAGCAGAAGGTGCTGGAAGCCGGACCCGAGGTCCGCAACCTGGTGTCGTCGATGCTGGGCCGCACCATCGACGCACCGAGCGTCGTCACCACCGGCTGCGGCCGCCGGGTGCCCTACGCGATGACTTCGCCCCACCCGGAAAGCGTCACCTGCCTCGCCTGCCGGGAGCACGCTCACCGGGAGTACCTGCGCTTCGCCGAGCAGTTCGAGCGCCTGGGCCGCGGCCCGATGCCGGGCGTGGCCGTGTCCGGCGACCAGGTGACCGCGGCGGTGGACCGGCTCCGGGACCTGGCGAAGCGGTTCGGCCAGGCCTAGGGTGCGGTGCGGCTCCCAGCGTGTGTCGGTCAGCGCCCGCGGGCAGACGTCGGCCAGGTCGTCGGACGCCGGGACGACACCTCCGGTCCCCCCGCGTCGACGCCCTCCGGCAGGTCCGCGGCGGGGTGGTCCGGGTCCCAGTCCGCTCGCCGGGGGTGGTGGCAGTGATCGCCGAGGGTACGAGACCGGCCGCTCCGGCGGATCAGTAGCTGAACGTCGTCGCGGGCTCGTCGCCGATCCACTTCCACAGCGGGATGGTGCCGTTCAGCTCCGCTCCCGGGATCAGGCCGTCGGCGTCGAGCTGCTTGGCGTTGAAGCAGATCGGGCAGACGTAGTAGCGGCCGCCCGCCGCCTCGTAGCGCTTGAACAGGTCCGCCAGCGGCGGGCAGCCGTCGCACGCGGCACCCACCGCGGTGCCGGCCAGCGAGAGCCGGACCGCCTCCTTGGACAGGAACATCAGCGTCTCGCGCCCGGTCTCGGCGGCCCCCACCGCGACCAGGAACGCGACGGTGACCTTCTCCGCGTCCTCGAGCCCCGTCGACAGACTGATGACGGCTTTGTTCGACATGGTCCGCTCCCTTCGTCTCCGAACGGGGACGTTAGGAGCGCAGAGGGCCCGTGTCGTCGGGTGTTCTCCCTACAGATCGGCCGGACAGCCGGTCAGGCCGGGACGGCGACCCCGATGAGCGCGAGCACCGTTCCCGTGGCCGCCGCGGCGAGCAGGGTCGTCACCACGCCGCGGCGCAGGACCGTCAGCAGCACCACGGCGCCGGCCAGGACGAGGTACTGCCAGAGCGCGGTGAGGTCGAGGGCCAGCGGGACGGCCGAACCGAGGATCGCACCGACCGCCGCCGGGCCCGCGCCGTCGAGGAAGGCGCGGACGTTCGGGTTGCCGCGCAAGCGGTCGAAGTGGCGGGCGCCGAACAGGATGAACGCGAACGACGGCGTGAACGCCACCAGCGAGGCGAGGACTCCTCCGGCGAGCCCGGCGGCGGCGTAGCCCACGACCGCGACGGTCTGCACCACCGGGCCCGGGGTGATCTGGCCGAGCGCGACGGCGTTGAGGAACTGCCCGGCGGTCATCCAGTGGTACGTGTCGACGGCGTCGGTCCGCATCAGCGGGATGATCACGAACCCGCCGCCGTAGGACAGGGCGCCGACCTTCAGCGCCACCCAGGCGACCGACAGGAACACCCCGGCGCTCGCCACGCCCGCGGCCAGCGACTTGGCGGGCGCGGCCAGCAACGCCGGGCCCCGGCCACCGCGGTGCACGGTGAGTTCGACGGCGCCGCAGCCGAGCAGCACGAGGACCAGCCACGGCCCGACCGTCGCGGCCGCGGCGCCGCCGGCGACGACGTACAGCACCCAGCGGACCCGGCTCGTCGTGGCCGCGCGCCGCCAGCCCGCCGGCACCAGCGCGACCCCGGCGTGCACCGCGACGGCGGCCACCGCGGCCCCCGCACCCGCACCCGCACCGCGGACCCAGGCCGGCGGCGACCCGGCCAGGAACAGCGCGGCCAGTGCGAGGATGACGATCAGCCCCGGCACGATGAAGGCCGCTCCGCCGACCAGCGCCCCGGCCCGGCCGCGGACGCGCCAGGCCGTGAAGATCGCCAGCTGCGTCGACGCCGGTCCGGGCAGGAGGTTGCAGGCGGCGATCGCGTCCTCGAACTCCTGCTCCGACAACCACTTGCGCTTCTCGACGCACAAGGCGCGCAGGAGGGCGATGTGCGTGGGCGGGCCGCCGAACCCGATGCACCCGATCCGGCCCCACTCCCGGACCACGGTGCCCAGCCCCGGCGAAGAGTCCTTTGTGGACGACGAGTGCTCGTCCGGCCCGGGGTTCGAGCTCATCGGGCGGCGTCCGGCGGGGTGGCCACCAGGAAGCCGATCCGCGTGTCCAGCTCCGCGGCGACCCGCCGGAACGCCGGATAGCCCTCGGGGTCGCGTGCCGGGTCCGGGATGCTCCAGTGGACCGTCCGGGGGCGGCCGGGGAACTCCGGGGCCACCTCGCGGACCCGGTCGCACAGGCTGACCACCCACTGGAACCGGCGCTGCCGCACCGAGTCCAGCCGCGTCGGCTCGTGGGTGAGGGTGATGCCGTAGTCGGCCATCGCGCGCACGGCGTGCGGGTTCAGCGGCTTCGGGTGGCTGCCCGCGCTGACCGCCTCGGCGCCGGTGCGGTGCCGCAGCAGGGCCGCGGCCATCGGGGACCGGCCGCTGTTCCCGGTGCAGAGGAACAGCACGCGCGGCGCGGCCGGCTCGCGGCCTGCCCCGGCGGGCCCGAGTGCGGGGTGCAGGGCGGCACCGGCGTCGGCGAACGCGTCGGCACAGCGCCGCAGATCGAGGTGGTAGTAGGTGTCCCGGCCGTCGAAGCTGCTGCGCCGCGCGGTGACCAGGCCGGCCGTCCGCAGCTTCCGCAGGTGGTAGGAGACCAGGTTCTGCGGCTGGCCGACGGCGTCGACCAGCTCCCGCACCCGGCGGTCGCTGCGGGCGAGTTCGCGCATCAGCCGCCAGCGCAGCGGGTCGCTCGCCAGCCGCACGAACGGCGGCGGCTCGGCGGCGTCGAAGGTCGGCACGCGCCGACAATACATCAACTCAGCTTGATGCACCTACCGGTTCAGCAGCAGTGCTCGCCCCGCCAGGCTTCGCGCCCTTCCTTGACCGCCACGGCCGCGATGACCAGCGCCACCAGCGGGTCGGCCCACGACCAGCCGAACCAGGCGTTGAGCAGCAGACCGGCCAGGAGCACCCCGGACAGGTACGTGCACAGCAAGGTCTGCTTCGAGTCCGCGACCGCACTGGCCGAGCCGAGTTCGCGCCCGGCCCGCCGCTGGGCGTGGGACAGCAGCGGCATCACCAGCAGGGACACCGCGGCCAGCACGATGCCGACCGTGGACTCGCCGGCCGGCGCGCCGCCGGCCAGCGCGCGAGCCGACTCGACGGCGACGTAGGCGGCCAAGGCGAAGAACGACACCGCGATGACCTTCAGCGCGGCCCGCTCCCGCGCCGCGGGGTCCTTCCCGGAGAACTGCCACGCGACGGCCGCCGCCGACGCGACCTCGATCACCGAGTCGAGCCCGAAGCCGATCAGCGCGGTCGAATCCGCGAGCGTTCCCGCGGAGAGGGCGATGCCGGCCTCGACGACGTTGTAGGTGATGGTGGCGGCGACCAGCCACCGCACCCGGCGCGTCAGCACTTCACGGCGTCGCGGCTCGACCTCGGGCGTCGCCTCGCAGCAGCCGTCCGCGCAGGTGGTGCCGAGCAGGTTCTCCGGCGACTGGCTCATTCGACACACTCCTCGCCGGGTTCGACCGCCAGGACGACCTGCACCAGCTCGCCGAGCGCGCGGGCGAGGTGCGGATCGGCCAGCGCGTACCGCACCTGACGGCCTTCGTAGGTGGCGACGACCAGGCCACAGCCGCGCAGGCACGACAGGTGGTTCGACACGTTCGACCGCGTGAGGCCGAGCTGCTCGGCGAGCCGGGCGGGGTACTGGACGCCGTCCAGCAGCGCCACCAGGATCCGGCACCGCGTCGGATCCGCCAGCGCGCGGCCCAGCCGGGCCAGGGCCGATTCCCGGGTCTCACAGGTCAGCATGCGTCGAACAGTACAGCAAGGGCTGAACCATGAGTCGTACCGGGTGCGGCGCGCAGTTGCTCGACGATCGCGGACATCGGCAGGTGCGGACGCAGGGCGGCGTGCCCGACGACCAGGGCCAGCGCGAGCGGAAACCCTTGGCAGAACTCGACGACGTCTTCGACGGCGGCGCCCTCGGCCGCGAGCCGGGACTCGCCGATCCGCCGGGTCAGCAGCTCCCGCGACTCGGCCGGGGTGAGCGCGCGCAGCGGCAGGGGGCTGGTCCCCTCCACAACCGCCAGCTCGGGCAACGGGTGCCGGCTGGTCACGACGGTCAGGCAGCCGGGCGACCCCGGCAGCAGCGACCGGACCTGCGCGGCGTCGCGGACGTCGTCCAGCACGACGAGGACCCGCTGGTTGGCGAGCAGGCTGCGGAACAGCGCGGAGGCGCCGTCCACCGTGCCGGGCACGCGTCTGTCCGGCACTCCGAGCGCCTCGAGGAACCCGCGCAGCACAACGGCCGTCGCCGCGGCGCCGTCGGCCGGGTCGGAGCCGCACAGGTTGGCGTACAGCTGGCCGTCGGGGAAACGCGGCGCGAGCCGGTGCGCGGCGTGCGTTGCGAGCGTCGTCTTGCCGACGCCGGCGACGCCGGTGATCGTCCGGACCCGCGGTACCGGGGTGCCGGTCCGCTCGTGGGTCGCCAGGAGAACCGCCAGCTCCCCACGCCGTCCCGCGAAGTACGGCACGTCCATCGGGAGCTGCGCCGGCCGCACGACCGGAACCGGCACGACTGCCGGCTCGGCGACGAGGCCCCAGCTGCGGGCCGTCTGGCGCAGCACCCGGTCGTGGGCCGCCCGCAGCTGGGGGCCCGGGCCGACCCCGAACTCGTCGGCGAGGCACCGCCGCGCCGTCTCGTAGACGGTGAACGCCTCGGCCTGCCGCCCGGTGCTCCCCAGCGCCAGCACGAGCCGGGCCAGCAGCGATTCGTCCAGCGGGTCACGGCCGCTCGCCTCGCGCAGGGCGCTCACGACCTCCTCGGGCAGTTCCGCGTCCGCCAGCACGTCGACGGTTTCCCGCAGCGCCTGCAGGTACTCCATCTCCACCGCGGCGAACAGCGGGTGTTCGGTGACGTGCCGGGGACACCCGGTCGCGACCGGGCCCGCCCACAGCTCCAGCGCCGCCCGGTAGCGCTCCCCGGCCTGCGCCCGGTGTCCCGCCGCGCCGTCGGACCGGGCCCGGCGCACCAGTTCCCGGAACCGGTGCAGGTCGACGGCGTCGGATCGGGCGTCCAGCTGATACCCGTTGGCGCTGCGGGAAAGCCACCGCCCCGCGGCCCGCTCGGGCAGCCGGGGTTCGAGCAGCCGCCGGATCGCGCCGATGTGCCGGTGGATCACGTTGGCCGCGCTGGGCGGCGGGTCGGCGCACCAGACCACCTCCGCGATCTTGTCCGTGGGAACGGGATTCCCGAGTTTCGCCATCAGCACCGCCAGAATGGCCCGCTGCTGGGGAGATCCCAGCTTCACCTCGATTCCGGACCGCCGGACGCGAACGGGGCCCAGCACGAAGAAATGGAACTCGGATTCCCCCATGAACGGTTTCCACCTGCATTGGTGAGCGTTTTCCGGCACGATCGACACTACCCGCGAGCCCGCCGGTGGCAATGGCGGGCAACGAACTTTCCCTGAACGAGTGGCCGGTCATCACTCACACGGCCGCAGGCGAAACGTGCAGTGCCGCAAAGCTGTCAGCCGCCCGCCGGGCAGCCAGAGCGCAGTCAGTTTTCCGGCACTGCGCGTTTCTAGATTGACGGGGAAGCCCTTTCCGACGACGACCGCAAAGGTGACCAGCCATGCTCCTGACCCGGCCCGTTCCGTTCGACCTCACCGACTGCCGCGCCGCGCACGGCCGCGGCTACGACATCGAAGTCCACGACGGCACGGCGTGGCAGCCGCACGGGCAGCTCGTCGTGCAGGACGACACGGTCACGCACGACGACGACCCCGTCCACGCCGTCACCTACCACGGCGCCAACCACGCGCTGCTGGTCCGGGGCAAGGCCGGCGACCCCACGTTCCAGGCCCGGCTCAACCTGACCGAGTGCGGGTCCGCGTTCGTCGGCACGATGTCCACCGGCGGCGGCACGCCCCAGGCCGTGCGCGGCCGGGTGATCGAGCAGGTCTACCACACCGAACGGCACCTGAAGGCGGATCCGCACGCCCCCTTCCGGCCGGCGGAGGACCTCACCATCAGATCCGAGTGGGCCGGCAACGACCTGAAGATCGTCTACCTGCTGGGCACCGAAGACATCAGCGACCGCACGCGGGTGACCAAGGTCGACCGCAAGAAGGGCGAAACCACCCTGGAAATGGTCCCGCAGCTCGTGGCCCCGTTCCGGCAGAACGCGTTCGTCATCGTGCTCGCCTCCGGCAGCCGCACCTTCGCCGGGACGTACACCGACGACGACGGCGCCGACTACGACTGGCGCGGCAGCTCCCTCCCCGTCGCGATGCCGGCGCGGGCCCGTGCCGCCGTCAGCGAAGCGGCCCCCGAACACCGCACGCTGTCGGTGCAGGACCTGGACAACATCTCCTCGATCCAGGTCGTCACCGACGACAAGGGCAACCAGGTCACGGTCGACTACGCCCAGACCACCTGCGGCGGCTACTTCAACAAGTGCCTCGTCAACGCCCTGGACGACAAGTGGGTCGACGGCATCTACGGGCACCGCTACACCCTTCCGGAGGGGGTGCGGAAGGTGCTCGCCGACCAGAAGCAGTTCTTCGCCGACAACGCGGTCCTCGGCACCGGCCAGATGCTCTACGACAACCTCGGCACCTGGCCGCAGTACTCCGACCTGATCAAGCGGATCCGGCCCGAAACCATGAAGAACGTGTGGACGGACATGGGCAAGAGCGAGACCGAGGGGGTGCGGTACCAGGAGGCGAGCAGTGCCCTGTACCTGGAGGGCTACCGCGACGGCGTCACGGCGATCCAGCCGTACCTGGACGGCGACCGCGAGAAGTGGGCCGAGGACTACTTCAAGTGGCTGACCGACGACGCCAACCTGCTCACCTGGCAGATCCAGGTCGCCAGCAAGGAGTTCGACAACGTCAAGACCCGCATGTACGAGTGGTACGTCAAGCTGCAGGTGCTCGCGCCGGAGAAGGACTACGGCCAGCGGATGACGACCATCGCCTACGCGGCGCTGCTCGGGGTGAACTACTCGAAGTCCCAGTGGTCGGACGACCTCAAGCCGTTCCTCCAGGCGCTGATCGAGAACGCCATCGCCGGCAAGATCGACCCGACCGTCATGGACCAGCTCCAGCAGCAGGCGGCCGCGGAGAACCAGGAACTGCTGAAGACCCTGGTCACCACCGCGGACTCGATCGTGAAGCTGGTGGACGGCATCGCGGCGGCGCTGACCAACTACCAGCGGAAGTCACTGCAGCAGCTCGCCCAGGACCCCGCGGCGGCGCGCGCGATCGGCCGGCAGTTGCAGGGGAGCCAGTACGAGGCGTGGAACCAGCTCACGAACAGCGGGAAGATCAAGGGCCTGCTCAGCACGATCTTCTACGGCGCTTCGGCCGGCTTCCTCATCTACTCCATCGTTCAGGACAGCAAGGGCCCGCAGACCCCCAAGACGGTCACCGAAGAGGTGAACCTGGGCATCCTCGCCCTGGCGATGCTGGTGCAGGGCGTCCAGAAGATGATGTCGCTGGGAGTGGGCCGCTTCCTGGAGAACTTCGCGGCCGGCGGCCAGGGCGGTGCGTTCCGCGCCTTCGCCGGCGACCTCGCGACCTGGTTCGCCGAAGGCGGCAAGATCATTCCGAAGGGCCCGGTCGGGAAGGCGTTCGTGGCCGTCTTCGGCGAGAACGCCGCGGAGTTCATGGCCCGGCGGATCGGACCCGCGATGGCCGTCTGCGGCCTGGTGCTCGCGGCGATTTCGCTGTACGACGCCATCAAGTCCGGCAACGTGCGCAACATCGTGTTCGAAGCGCTGAACACCTTCGTCGCGCTGGCGACCGTCGCCCTGATCGGCCTGGAGCTGATGAGCGTCGCGTGGGCCGGGCCGGTCGGACTCGCCGTGGCGGCCATCGGCATCGTCATCGTGCTGATCCAGTTCATCTGGAACTGGATCGACCCGCCCCCGCCGCCGCCGGACCCGATCACCGAGTTCGTCAAGGGCCCGATGGTGGCCAAGGGCTTCGCCAACGCGTGACGGAGAGTGCCGTGCTCATCGGACTGCCGCGGCCCGCCGTCACGCTGGCGGGCACGCCCGATCCGGCCATCGAAGCGATGGTCAACCTCATGCCCGACTACAGCGCCGGCCGTCGCCTGCACGAGCTCTACGTCAACAAGGCGCAGAGTGCGTTGCCGGGCAGCTATTCGCAGCTCTTCGGCACCGGTCCGGCCTTCCGCGGGGTGTTCTACCCCGGCTGGCGGGCCGACCCGCTGCTGACGGCGGCGGACGCGACCGGCCTCGACGGCTCGTGGTGGCGCGACTTCTCCGTGGCGGTCCTGTGCCAGGCCATCGCGGAGCTGGGCAGCAACATCCGCGGGCAGATGCTGGCGGACAAGATCCGCGGCGACGTGGCGGCGTTCAACGCGCAGCTGCGCGCCCGGTCGGCCCGCGCGTACGCCACGGTTCTCGGCGCCACCTACGAGCCGCTCGTCGCCCTGCTGCGCCAGGTGAACCGCGACGTCGCCAAGGCCCGCTTCCGCGAATCCCTGCTGGCCAACGTGCTCAACCGCCAGCTGTGGTTCCAGGCCGGGATGTGGACCAGCCCGGAGTGGGAGCTGTTCAACCAGTACGCGAAGTACCTGGTCCTGGGCGCCACGGACGCCGAGGTCGACACGCTGATCCGGGAGCTGGGCGACGCCGGGCTGCCGGTGCCGTCCGTGGTGGACCAGCAGCACTGGCGTTCCTACGCCGAGGAGCTGCGGGACAAGCGGGACGTCGACGTCACCGACGTCCGGGACGCCTGCGCGCGCCCGGTCTCGCAGACGACGTACGTGGCGACGTACGGTGGCGGCCTCGCGGCGATCCCCGACGGCAACTCCTACGAGTTCACCGCGAGCAGCCAGCCCGGCACGACCTACCGCCGCCCGCCGGGCGGGTCGTGCTTCACCGGCGACACCCAGGTCCTGCGCGAGGACGGCGAGCCGGTCCCGTTGCGGGCGGTCAAACGGGGAGACGTCGTCCTGACCCGGGACGGCACCGCCACGGTGGCCTACCTCGCGCAGCCGCTGCGTGGCGGCCGGCCGCTGTACCGGCTGGCGGGCGGCGGCCCGGTGTTCACCGGAACCCACCCGTTCCTCAACGCCGCACCGGAGGACCCGCAGGCCCCGCGGCCCGCCGTGCTGGCCGTGGCTCCGGTGGCACTGACGTCGGACGTCCCGACGCTCGGTGAGAACGGCGTCGGCGTCCTGGCGCCCGGCAGCCTGGTGCTGTCCCGCACCCCGGGCCACGAGCCGGGCCCGACGCGGGTGGCGGGGGTGGACGACGTGTCCTGCGAGGACACCCGCCTGTACGACCTCCGGCTCGTCACGGCGTCCGGCGCGCGTCAGGAGTTCTGGGCAGGCGACGGCGAGCGGTTCTTCCTGGTGGCCCCGGAGTACCCGATCCTCGACGAGGCCGGCGCGGCGGCGACCACGGTGGTGGCCGTCATGGAGGGGCTGCTGCAGTCGGGCGGACCGGACCACACCGGCTGGCCGCCCTGGATCATCGACCGCATCAACCGGTTCGGCCCCGGCATCTTCCACGACGCGCTGACGAAGGCGCTGGCCACGACACCATCGTTCGGCGCACCGGCCCCACCGGCTCGGCTTCACGACCGCATCGACCGGCTGTACCGCGAACTGGCGGGTGCGAGCGCGGAAACGGCGTCGGTGGTGGCCGGCGTGTTCGACGGGCTCCTGTCGGCATCCGGCCAGTGGCTGTCCTCCCTGGTGGCGGTCGGCTGGCGATCATCGCTCCTGCTCGGCGGCGACGTCACAGCGGTCACGGTGTTCGACATCGCCCTGACCCCGGACAACCCCCTGCCGGCCGGCGCGCAGCTCCGCCTGGACGTCACGGCAACGGGCCGGGCATCGACCGCGGGCACGACGATGTGGGACCGCCGCGGCCGCGCGAACACCCGCTTCCACCACTACTTCGACCAGCTGGTCCACCTGAAGGCCACGGCGGAAGACCCCCCAACGGGCCTGTCGTTCACGGTGACAACGGACGGCGCGCAGCTACCGGCACTGACGGCAGAGGTACCGGACGCCCTACCCGCAGCTCCCCACACGTTGAGATCGGCGCCCCTGGCCGGCACATCGGGAAGGCAGGTGGGAACAATCCGCTTCGACACCCGAACAATGGGCCACGAGGCGGCGTCTCAGGAACTGGCGGAGAGCGGTCGTTGGACGGAGGCAACCGCGGAGGCGTACGCAAACGCCCTCGGCGTCGCGATGGCGGAGCCGATCCTTTCGATGCTGTCGCAAGCAGCTCCGAAGGCCCCCTCCGCGCCAATGTGAACAAGTCACCGATCAGAGCAGACGGCTGTTGAAACCCGCCGCGATCAGCCGATCGAACGCTGCCACCACGGCGGGCGGCACCGGCTGCTCGATGGCGAAGCCGCGTTCGGGGTAGACCATCACGCGCTGCAGATCGCCGATCATCATGTCGACGACCTCGGCAGCGTCGCCGATCGTCTTGACGTACTCCTCCAGCGTCAGCGGCGCCGATGTGCAAGTCACTTTCACCTCGGGCCACAGGCGCCGGCAGGTCGCGAACGCCCGCCGCTCCATGTACGGCATCGAGATGAGGAGCACGGAGTCCGGTGTCAGCCCGGCCGCGGTGATCAGGTCGCGCGAGAGCGTGACGTTGGCGCCGGTGTTCTCGGCCTCGGGCTCGACCAGGATGGCGGCGTCCGACACGCCCAGTTCCAAGGCGCGCTCGCGGAAGTGGACAGCTTCGCCGCGCGGGAAGATGGCGGCAGTGTCCCGGCTGGTCGCGCCGGTGAAGACGACGGTCTGGAACATGCCGCGGTGGTAGAGCTCGGCCGCGTACTCGGCGACGCCGATGTCGTTGCACCCCAGTGCGATGGCGACGTCGCACGCGGAGATCTCGTGGTGGACCTGGTGGAAGTCCCACACGAGCTCGGCGTCGTGCCACTCCACATCGGGTGAACGTCGGGACGAACGCATCCATCAGCCATGCGAGCCGTGTGACGATGTCCTCCGGCAACGGAAGGGAATCCCCTCGCGACGCGATCGGATCGGCCGTCGATGACGGACTTCAGAGCCGTGCGGCGCGCTCCGGCCAGACGACCACGACGTCCAACCCCCGGTCCCTTGCCACCTCGACGACATCCGCGGTACCACCGTGACCACCGGACGGTCCACCGTCCCACACCGCGATCATCGAGTCCACAATAGACAGAACGTGTTCGCTGGCCGCCATGTAGGCATCGCGGTTCGACTCGGCGAACGGCATCGTGTGAACGGTCGCCTTCTCGATCAGGCTGTCGAAGTCGGCCGCGTTGTCGGGTTCGACCTTGCGCTCGCGGTAGTCCGCCGCCGGGAGCACGGCCTCGATCGCGCCTCCGCAATCCAGGACAACCTGGGCGAAGACCTGGTCGGCACCACGCGCGAGGCAGGTGACGCCGACGATGCTGCCGGTCTGGCGGGCGAGGATCTTCCGCAGCTCTTCCGCTACGAGTTCGGAGGTGGAGTCGGTCAGGTTCGAGTGGCCGGTGATCCCGATGCGCACCACGTGTCGTCCTCTTCCTACGCCGGCAGCTTCACTACGCCCCACCCCGAGCCGCCGACCATCGTGTTTGGTGCCCCCGACGGGACTCGAACCCGCACTGAATCGATTTTAAGTCGACTGCCTCTGCCGGTTGGGCTACGGGGGCACCGCACACTCTAGGTGATCGCGCCGGACGTTTGTCCAGTGCGCCGTGCTTACTCCGCCGGTTGGAACTCGTCGCCGTCGAGGAGGCCTGGGCCGTGTTCGGCTCTGCGCCAGTCCTCGGAGCGGCGGCGGCGGCGTTCCTGCTCCCTCACTATCCAGTCGCGGCCCTCCGCCGAGACCGCCTCCAACACGTGGAGCGCGCCTGCGATGCCCGATGACTCCAACGCCAGGCGCTGCAACATCGCCCCGTTCTCCACGCTTTCGTCCGTCAGGCCTTCGAAGCCCTCGGCGACGACCGAGATCTGCTCGCCGCTCACCAACGTCAGGCGGAATGCGCGCTTTCGCACGGACTGGGTCTGCTGGAGCACCGCGTTGTCCCCGTCGAGGATCTGGTAGTGCCACCCGTCCGCGTAACGGACGCCCACTTCGGCGACGCGGGCCGCCGAGACTGCGTCGTAGCGGAAGGATGTTCGGCGCTCGTCGTGGACGTCTGCCGTCAGGAAGTCCAGGTCCACCTCGATCTCCCGGACGCCGCTGCGGGTCAGGAGGAACACGAGGATCACGTAGCGCGAGTAGCGCATCGGGCCGCCGAGGACGCGGGCGCGGCGGGCGCTGGCCGCTCCCTCCGTCAGGACCACGTGGGCCACCAGGTCGCGGTTGGTCAGCGCGCAGCGGCGCAGGGCCTCGGTCTTGAGGTGCGACTTGTCCAGGTCGAGCCACCAGGCCATCTCGGCGTCGTCGGGCCGGTCCGCGAGCACCTGCGACCACTCCGCGAACGCCTGCTCCTCCTCCTTCAGCAGCCGGCTGCCGCGTTCGTTCTCCTCGGCCTGGAACTGGTGGGCCACCATGATCCGGAGGCCGTGCCGCATCGCGAAGAAGCCGCCCACGCCGAGGAAGAGCGCCGCTCCGACGAAGCTGCCCGAGCCGCCGAACATGATCAGGGCCCCGACGATCGCGACGGCGATCCCGCTGCGGTGGACGAGAAGGCTGATCGCGGACGGGCGCACCTCGTCGCGGTAGGCGAACAGGGTGCCGTTCCGCCACTCCGCGGCCACCCGGCGTGCGTGCCACCGGATCAGCCAGTTGACCGCGCCGGCTTCGACCTGCGCGTTGCCGAACAGGGTCACGAACCGCCACTTGTAGTACTCGCAGATGCCCCGGGTGTCGTTCACCCAGCTGCCCTCCGTGTGCGGCCGCGCATCCCAGAACCGCGCCTCCACCAGTTTGTGGATCTGCTCGACGAACCGGGACGACACCCAGTGGCCGGGCGAGGTGGCGGGCTGGAACTGCAGCGGGACGCCGTGCTCGCGGTCGCGGGCGACCAGCCGCATCGTGCCCAGCTCCTGCTCCCGGCCCGCCCAGATCGCGCCGGCGAACCCGGCCGCCATGACGAGCAGGGCGGGGATGCCGATCGCGGGCCGTCCGTCGCCGAACCCGGTCAGGAACGCGATGATCCCGAAGAGCACGCCCACGCTGCCGAGGCCCGCCTTCGCCCATTCCGCCGACGGGATGGCCGCGCGGGCGGGCACGAAGTACCGCGGGACCGCGGGATCCGGTTCGAAGAACTTCCACGCCCGGCCGGCCCGGTCGTGCTCCAGCCGCTCGGACCGGACGCGCTCGGCGTCCACGGCGTCCACGCTGTCCTGGAGCGCGCCGCCGAGGACGAGCGCGAGGTGACGCGTGATCTCGTTCTGCCGGTCCCGGTGCAGTTCCTGCAGGTTCGCCATGGCCTTCGCCAGGTCGGCGGCCTCGAGCGAGCCGCCCATCTCCTGCCGCCACACGAAGGACATGAGCTCCCACACCACGCCCAGCGCGCCGCGCCACTCGTCGTGGCCGAACCGCCGGGCCGTGAGGTCCGCCATCCGGAACCGCGCGTACACGTCGTCGCTGATCTCGTTGAGCGACCGGTCGCTGAGGACGGACAAGGCGTAGTAGTAGGCGACCCTGGTGGACGTGTGCCCTTGCTGCAGCAGCTCCTGGAACAGGGTCTCGGCCATGCGCGGCGTACCACCGCGCAGGTGGTTGAGCGCGACCTCGAGCCGCCGCTCCGGCGGATCCGACGGATTGACGTTGTAGGTCGTCTCGTGGCGGTGGAACGTGCCGCCGTAGATCGCGCCGATCTGCTGTTCGACGTGGGAATCGCCGGACGCCTGGTTCTGGAAACCGGGTGGTGGGACGTTCATCCGTGCCTCCGGGGGGACCGCTGCGTCACGTGGAGGTCGCCGTAGACGGCGCCCACCTGCTGCCCGACGTGGGCGTTGCCTTCGGCCACGTTGGTGTAGTGGGCCACCGGCACCTCGGCGCGCTCGTCCGGGCGGGAACCGTCCGCGGCGCCGATCACGGCGGCGAGCGCCCGGACGAAGTCCGCCGCGTGGCCGGCGGCGACCGCCTGCCAGTCCGACTCGTCCGCCACGTCCTTGGCGCCGTCCGCGCGGTCGCTGATCCCGCGGACGGTCAGCGCCGGGACGTCGTCGTTGAGGTGGCCGGTCAGCGCGAACCCCGCGCTCTCCATTTCGACCGCCACCGCGTCGTTGTAGTTGTCCCACAGGTACCGCGCGACCGCGGACGTCCGCCCGTCGACCACCACCTCGCCCGCCGCGAGCGGCTCGAAGTGGACTTCCGGCACCGGACCCGAGCCGCCCCAGTTCCCTTCCCTGGCCAGCGCCCGCGCCAGTTCCAGCAGCCGGTACGACGGTTCCCAGGCGTCCGGACGGCTCCGGAAGCCTTCGTCGTCGCTGTAACCACCGTGGTACGCGTAGACCTTCCGGGCGACGACGACGTCGCCGAGCCGGAGCCAGTCGCGCAGCCCGCCGGCGACGCCGGTGAACAGGACAGCGGACGGCGAGAACTCCGCGACCGCGCGTTCCGCGATCGCCGCGGCGCGGACGTTGCCAGCTCCCACCATGCCGAGCGCCGCCGGGCACCCGGCCAGCTCGCCGACGTCGAACACCGTTCCCGCGTGGTGCACGTGCCGCCGCACCCCGGTCATCCGGGCGCGCACCGCGGCGCGCTCCACTTCCATCGCGGTCAGGATCACCAGCACGGGGCGACCGCCCCTTCTCCACGTTCTGCCATCACGATCTCCCTCTGTTCGCCGGAACGGCGCCCTCGCGACCGGGCAGGATGCCAAGTGCACCATGCAAGGTAGTCCCGTCGGACTATTCTCGTCAATAAGACGAATATTGGCCGGCTGCGTACACTGTGCACTATGGACACTCCACCGACCACGAACGGCCGTGTTGTCGAACATGCCTGAGCCCGACGAGTGGACGATTCCCGAGGTCGCGGTCGCCGTGGACCTGGCCGTCCTCACCGTGCACGACTACTCGCTGCAGATCATGCTCGTGAAACGGGGAATTCCGCCGTACGAGGGCATGCTGGCCCTGCCCGGCGGCTTCCTCGAGTCGACGTCGGAAGACCTCGACCACGCCGCGGCCCGCGAACTACACGAAGAGACGGGCCTCGACGCGCGGGCGTTACACCTGGAGCAGCTGCGCACGTACGGGACGCCGGGCCGCGATCCGCGACGGCGCGTGATCACGGTCTGCTACGTCGCCTTCTCGCCCCAGTTGCCGGCCCCCGTGGCCGGCGGCGACGCCCGCGAGGCGGTCCTCATGCCCGTGGAGAAGGTGCTGAAACCGCGCACCCGGATCGCGTTCGACCACAAGAAGATCATCGCCGACGCGGTCGAGCGCGCCCGCAGCAAGCTCGAATACACCACGCTCGCGGCGGCCTTCTGCGCGCCGGAGTTCACGATGACCGACCTCCGCGAGGTCTACGAAATCGTCTGGGGCGAACAGCTCGACCCGCGCAACTTCCACCGCAAGATCACCGGGGTCGACGGATTCCTGGTCCCGACCGGGGAACGGGTGTCGCGGCAGCCCGGCCGGCCTGCCGCGCTCTACCGCCGCGGCCCCGCCGCCCTGCTCCACCCGGCCATGCTCCGCACCCGCCCGTAATCGTCATCTTGACGTTAACCACCCACGCGGGATAGCGTCGACCCGACCTTAATCGTCACTTTGACGGGAAGTGCCGGCATGGAGATCCACTGCAAGGCGGGGTTCGCGGTCCGGACGGTCGCACTGGCCTTCACCGCGGGCGCGGTGCTGGGCGCGGGCGTGACCGGGTACGCCGCTTCGGCCGAGCCGAGCGAGCCCGCGACGCACAGCGCGGTCGCCCCGCCCGCCGCGGGCCCGGCCACCGAACCGCACGATGGCTGAAACGCCGAGAGCCCCCGACGCGGGGCCGGGGGCTCTCGAAAGCAGGCGGAACCTCAGGACTTCGACACGCGTGCGAACTCGTCCTTCGGGTTGTTGATCTGCCCCAGCGAGATCACCTCACGCCGGAACAGGCCGCCGAGGATCCAGTCGAACAGGATCCGGATGCGGCGGTTCCACGTCGGCATCGCCTTGAGGTGGTACGCGCGGTGGAACAGCCAGGCCGGGAAGCCCTTGATCTTCAGGTTCAGCGCGTCCGCCACGCCCTTGTGCAGGCCGAGGCTCGCCACCGCGCCGAGGTTCTTGTGGAAGTAGTCCTTCGGCTTGCCGCCGCGCAGGACCTTGATGATGTTCTTCGCCAGCAGGCGGGCCTGGCGGACCGCGTGCTGGGCGTTCGGCGGGCAGGTCGCCGTCGGGTCCTCTTCCGTGCGGGACAGGTCCGGGATGGCCGCGTTGTCGCCCGCGGTCCAGACGTCCGGGTGGCCGACGACCTGCATCGCGGCGGTTGCCTCGAGGCGGCCGCGCTTGTCGACCGGCAGGTCCGACTGGCCCACCACCGGGTTGGCCTTCACGCCCGCGGTCCAGATGATCGTGTCGGTGTCGAACTCGGTCCCGTCCGACAGCACGACGTGGCCGTTCTCGAACGACTTCGCCGCCGTCGACAGGTAGACCTCGATGCCGCGCTTCTCCAGCTGCTCGACCGTGTACACGCCGAGGGTCTCGCGGACCTCGGGCAGGATGCGGCCGGCCGCCTCGACGAGCACCCAGCGGATGTCGGAGGTCTTGATGTTCGGGTAGTAGTTCTCCACCGCGAACCGGGTCATGTCCTCGAGCTCGGCGAGCGCCTCGATGCCGGCGAAGCCGCCGCCGACGACCGTGAACGTCAGGAGGCGCTTGCGCAGCTCGGGGTCGAGCGTGCTGGCCGCCTCGTCGAGCTTGGTCATGATGTGGTTGCGCAGGTAGATCGCCTCGCCGATGGTCTTGAAGGCGATGCCCTCCTCGACCAGGCCCGGGATCGGCAGGATGCGCGCCACGGCGCCGAGCGCGACGACCAGGATGTCGTAGCCCAGCTGCTCGATGTGGCCGTCGGCCGCCTCGACCGTGACGGACTTCTTCTCGTTCTCGATCTTGGTGACGCGCGCGGTCAGCACGTGGCAGCGCTTGAGCACCCGCCGCAGCGGCACGACCACGTGCCGGGGCTCGATCGCGCCGGCCGCGGCCTCCGGGAGGAACGGCGCGTAGGTCATGTGGGGCTGCGGGTCAACGACGGTCACGGAGGCCTCGTTGGCCCGGAGCATCTTCTGGAGGCCGTACGCCGTGTAGAGCCCGACGTACCCACCACCGAGGACGAGGATCCGAGTCGGTTCCGACTTCGACTTCGCAGCAGCCATGTCCTCATGGTGACACCTCCGCCGCGACCTCGCTCGGGGGCCCCATCCGGCTGTGACCAGCGTCGCTGCGGTTTCCGTAACGATTCAGTCGTGCGCTGTCACCGAGGTCGCGGCGCGGAAGACGTCCGCCACCATGGCGTGGGTCACGCGGTGTGTCTGGACATTGCGCGGCGAGACGTGATAACAGCCGAAAACACGCAGGTCGTCCAGCTCCAGGACCGCTCCGTGGCCGAACGCCGGACGCGGCTGCGGCACCGGCCAGCCCGCCGCCTCCAGCACGGGCAGTAACGCCTGCCAGCCGAACGCGCCGAGCACCACGATCGCCCGCAGTGTCGGACGTAACAGTGCCAGCTCCTCGGCCAGCCACGGGCGGCAGGTGTCCCGCTCGGCCGGCGTCGGCTTGTTCTCCGGCGGCGCGCACCGCACGGGCGAGACGAGCCGGGTGCCGAACAGCCGGAGACCGTCGCCGATCGCCGTCGACGTCGGCTGCGAAGCGAGCCCCACCTCGTGCAGGACGCGGAACAGGAAATCACCCGATGGGTCGCCGGTGAACATCCGGCCGGTGCGGTTCGCGCCGTGCGCCGAGGGCGCCAGGCCGACGACGGCGAGCGACGCGTCCGGCGGTCCGAAGCCTGGCACCGGGCGCGCCCAGTACTCCTCGCCGCGGAACGCCGCCTTGGTGCCCGCGACGCCCTCGCGCCAGGCGACGAGCCGCGGGCAGGCGCGGCACCCGGCGACCGCGACGTCCAGCTCGGCCAGGGACCTCATCGCAGCCAGTCCTCGGTGTGCACCAGGTCACCCTGCCACAGCCGCCGTCCGGCGCCGACTAAGTTGGGTCCATGGCGGACAGCACCCCCGAAGAGGCCCCCGAGCCGAAGGCCGCGGAGACGACCGAAATCGCGGCCGAGCCGACCGACGACATCGTCACGACCCAGCACACGCTGACCGTGAAGCGGAAGAAGCTCGCGTACACGGCGAAAGCGGGCCGGGTCGTCCTCCGCAAGGAGATCGTCAAGGACGGCAAGTCCGAGGGCTTCAAGGCGAAGGCGGAGGTGTTCATCACCTCCTACACCCTCGACGACGCCGACCCGGGTTCGCGGCCGGTGACGTTCGCCTTCAACGGCGGCCCCGGCTCGTCGAGCATCTGGCTGCACATGGGCCTGCTGGGGCCGCGCCGGGTGCTCTCCGGCGACGTCGACGACCTCGTGCCACCGCCGTACGGGCTGGCCGACAACCCCGAGACGCTGCTGGTGCACAGCGACCTCGTGTTCATCGACCCGGTGTCCACCGGCTACTCGCGCGCGTCCGAAGGCGGCGAGACGAAGGACTTCCACGGCTTCAAGGGCGACATCGAATCGATCGGCGAGATCATCCGCCTGTGGGTGTCGCGCCACGAACGCTGGCTGTCGCCGAAGTTCCTGGCCGGCGAGTCGTACGGCACGCTGCGCGCCGCCGGGCTGGCCGCGCACCTGCAGGACCGGCACGGGCTCTACCTGAACGGCCTGCTGCTCATCTCGTCGGTGCTCGACCTCGGCACGCTGCGGTTCACGGAGGGCAACGACCTGCCGTACTCGCTGTACGTGCCGACGTACGCGGCAATCGCGCACTACCACGGCCTGCACGGCGAACGCCCGCTCGACGACGTCCTCGCCGACGCCGAGGACTTCGCGGCGAAGGACCTGCCTTGGGCGCTGTCCCGCGGTGCCCGGCTGTCCACACAGGACCGGGCGGAAGCGGTGGCCACGCTGGCGTCGCTGACCGGTCTCACCGAGTCCTATGTGGACCGGGTGAACCTGCGGATCGAGCACGTCCGGTTCTTCACCGAGCTGCTGCGCGACCGCGGCCTGGTGGTCGGCCGGATGGACGGCCGGTTCACGACGTGGGAGCCGGACGGCGGCCGCGAGCACATGAGCGACGACCCGTCGATCTCCCGCGTGATCGGCGCGTACGCGGCGGCGTTCAACCACTACGTGCGGGCGGAGCTCGGGTACGCCAACGACCTGCCGTACGAGCTGATCCACGAGGACACGTTCAAGGCCTGGTCGTACTCGGACTTCGAGGGCCGCTCGGTGTCGGTGGCCGACTCGCTGGGCACGGCGATGCGGGCGAACCCGCACCTGAAGGTGCACGTGGCGTTCGGCCACTACGACGGCGCGACGGCGTACTACGCGGCCGAACACGTGCTGGCCCACCTGCAGATCCCGGAAGAACTGCGGGACAACATCGACACCGCGTACTACCCGGCGGGACACATGATGTACGTCCACGAACCGACCCGGGTGCAGCAGTCGAAGGACCTGGCGAAGTTCGTCAAGAAGGCGTCGAACCGCTGAGGACGGCCCGCAGCCGCCGCCACTGCAGGACACCCACGACGGCCTGCGTCGCCACCGCGAGAACGGCGTAGCCGGCCAGCCACGGCCGCCACTCCGGCGGCTGGGCGTGGCCGACCACCGGATCGATCAGCACGGGAACGGCGTAGATCCCGGGCATCGCCATGAGCAGGTCGTGCAGGCGCAGGGCGCTGTCCACGGCCCGGGACGTCGCATCCTCCGCGATGACGGGACGCCGGAAGACGTCCGTCACCATCGCGGCCGTGACCACCGCGCCCAGGGCCAGCAGGAGGAGCCAGCTCCCCGCGTACGTGCGGAACGGTGACGTGGCGAAGATCGTCACGGCGAGCGCCGCGCCGCCACCGAAGGTGACCAGCGGCACCGCAAGGAACCAGCCGGTCACTTCGGTCCGCGGCGGGCCGTCGAGCGTCCCGAACCGCGCCAGCGCCTGGCGGTCACGGACCCGCGCCGGAAGCCAGTAGCCGAGGTGCTGGGCGATGATGAGGAAGAAGACGTACGAACCGCCTGCCAGTTCTCCGCCGCGGACACCGGGCAGGAAATCCAGGCTCGCGAACCCGATCGAGGCGGCCGCGTACCCCAGGGCAGCCACACCGATCCACCGCCACGACCCCGGCGGCCGCGCGCCGGCGCGGAGGCCGAGCCGCAGCGCCAGCAGGTCGGTCATCGTCGGCACGGCGACGCGGTGCTTGACCAGCCAGCGGCCGGCGGCGACCCGCTCCGCGTCCGTCACCACCGGGGCCGTCACGGGGTCACCGTCCCGTAGTGGCCGGGCGGCAGCCTGCGGCGCCGGACCTCGACCACCGCGCGGGCGGAGACCGCCACCACCAGGACGAAGTACGCGACCGGCGGCACGAACCGCGCCGGGGACGCCGGCCAGCCGGTGGACAGGTCGATCCACGCGAGGAACGTGAACACGAACGGCACCGCGAACGCCCGGGCATCGTGGGTTCGCAAGGCCGCGTCGACGGCGCGTGAAGCCTCGTCCTCGGCGATCACGGGGGCGCGCAAGGCCCGGCCGAGGACCGGCGCCACGCTCGCAGCTCCGATCACCAGTGCGGCCGCCCAGCCCGCCGGGTTGGCGGCAAACGCCGCGCACAGGACCACGCCGCCGCCGAACGTCGTCGCCACCACGGCGAGGTACCACCAGCCCACCTGCCCGGCCGCCACCCGCAGCGACGGGCGGGCAGCCGGGGGAACCAGCCGGGCCGCGACGCGGTCGGCCCGGCACACCCGGCGCCACTGCAGCAGTGGATACGCGGTGCACAGCACGGTGAACACCAGGAACCGCGCGAGCGCCGGGAGCGGCGGGAACAACGCGACCGCCCAGACCACGGAGGACAGCACGCTGTAGGCCTGGTAGGACCGCGTGGCCAGCACCCGCGCCCCGACGCGCACCGCGAGCAGCGGCGTCGGCTCGTCCACCGCCACGCCGTGCCGGGCCAGCCACGCCCGCGCCCCCTGTCTCTCGGCGAGCGTCGTCCACGCTGTTTCCGCCACCATCGAACCTCCCCTGTCCGCGCCGTACACGCTCGAAAGCCGGAAAAGGTTTACCGGCCGTAGAAGCCAAGCGGCAGCCGGCGGTACCGGCGGCGGACGTCCGCCCACCCCACCAGCTGAAGAAGGACGGCCGTGACCAGGTACGCCAGCGCGGACCACCCCAGCCAGCCCGGGATCGCCCAGTCGACGACGAAGACCGGCAGCGCCGGCAAGGCGTAGACGGCGCACGGGGCGAACCGGTAGACGTCCTCGGCGCGCAGCACCTCGTCGACCATCCGCGACGCCTCGTCCTCCGCGATCACCGGGGCGCGAAGCGCACGGCCGAGCACCAGCGCGGTCGCGCCGGCGCCGACCGCCAGCGCGAACGTGTGCATCCCGATCTCGGCGGCCGGCGGGTACCAGTGCTTCCAGGTGAACTGCGGCCGGGTCAGGAACGACGCGGCACACAACACCGCCCCGCCGCCGAACGTGAGTGCCGTCGAGCCCAGGTACCACCAGCCGACCTGCCGGGCCGCCGCACGCAGCGCGGGCGGGGCGCCGGGCGCGGTGAGGCGCTCGGCGAGCCGCTCACGGCGTTGCATCCGCCGCCAGCGCAGCACGTGCACCACGGCGAAGAGCAGAACGAGGCCCGCTCCCCGGCCCGGCAAGTCCATCTCGACGACGAACGGCAAGAAGAAAGGCACCAGGACCGCGGCGACGATGACGGCCGGCTCGGATTGCGGGGAGAGCCCGAAGCGGCGTGCGCCGATGCGCAGCGCCAGCAGCCGCGTCGGAAGCCACACCAGCACCCCGCGGCGGCCCAGCCACAGCCGCGCCGAGCCCACCTCGAGCACCGTCGGCTCGCCAGGCATTCTCGGGTCCACCGGCAGCGCCGGTTCACGCACGATCAACGAAGACCTCCCCCAGTCGTGGCATACACGCGCAACGCCCCGGACAGGTTGCCTGTCCGGGGCGTTGCGTTTGGGGATGGTTACTTCAGGTACTGCGAACCGCGCGTCACCGCCGCGTAGGCGTCGACCGCGCCGTGGCCGTAGAAGCCGTTGAACGACGGGGTCCCTTCACACGTGGCCGTGAAGTCGGGCGTGCGGCCCTCCTTCAGGTAGTCCACCGTGCGCGGCACCGGGCAGGCGATCTCCGCCGCCGTGCCCTCGAGGACACGCTGGACCTTGTCCGGGTCCATGCCGAACTCGCCGTGCGACTTCTTGCCGTACTGCGAGATGATCAGCGCCGCGACGCCCGTCGCGTGCGGGGTCGCCATCGACGTGCCCTGCAGCCACTGGTAGTAGCCGACGCGGCCGTCGGGCGCGGTCGCCTTCTTGACGCCCGCACCCAGACCGGCTTCGGTGATGTTGCCGTCGGCGTCGACGTTGCCGTCGGCGATCGCGGCGTTCTTCGGGTACGTCGAGAGGATCTCGTTCTCGACCGTGCGGTACCACGGCGTGCCGAAGTAGTCGCGGAAGAAGCCGCCCGGGCCCGACACCGAGATCTGCTCGAGGCCGTAGTTCGAGTAGTCCGCCTTCTTCTGCGACGGCCCGAACGAGCTCACGCCGATGGTGTGGTTGCCCTCGACCGGCAGGCTCAGGCAGCTCGAGTTGTCCACCGTGCGCGGGTGCGTGCCGTTCGCCGGGTAGTCCGGGCTGGTGGTGTCCGGCTGCGGCGCGCCGAGGTCCGTGTGCTGGTTGCCCAGCGCGACCACCATCGTGACGCCCTTGCGGTGCGCGTAGTTCAGCGCGCGCTGCGTGGCCTCGATGATCGTGCGCTGTTCGGCCTGCTCGGCGGCCGAGTCGGCCGGGTTCGCCGTGCAGTTGTACAGCCACGGGTCGGTGTAGAACGACATGTTGACCACGTCGATGCCGGCGTCACCGGCGTAGGTCAGCGCGTCGACGGTCGGCTGCAGGAAGAAGAAGCCCGAGTCCTGGCCGGCGCGGATGTTCACCAGCGTCACGTTGGGCGCGACACCGGAGAGGCCGAACCCGTTCGCGGCGGCCGCGATGGTGCCGGCGACGTGCGTGCCGTGCGCGCCGTCGTCGTGGTTGACCGGGTCGACGCAGCCGCGGAACTCACACGGGCCGTCCACCTCGACGCCGTTGACGTCGAACGGGATGTCCTTGACGAAGTTGCGCGAGTCGGCCGCGTCGAAGTTCGGCGCGATGTCCGGGTGCGTGCCGTCGATGCCGGTGTCGATGACGCCGACCTTGACCTGCTTGCTGCCCGCCTGCTTGGTGCGCGAGAGGTCCGACCGAACGGACTTGAGGCCCCAGAGCTGGTCGTCCAGCGGGTCCATCCCGACGGCCTTGTTCGCAGCGGCCTTCTTCGAGGCGCCGCCACGGCCTTCCTTCTCCACGCCGGCGTCGCTCTTGGTCTTCTTGCCCGTCTTCGGCACCGAGCCGATGGACTGGGCCTTGGCGGCGCCGAACACGGCGCGGTTCGTGGACACGCGCTCGCTGAAGCCGGTGGCCGGCGCGCTGGCCTTGATCAGGCCGACCGCGGTGTTGGTCTCCAGGACCGTGCCGCCCGCGGCCTTGATCGCCTGCTGGGCACTGCCGATGCTCTGGACGTCCTTGGCGAGCACGGTGAATTCGGTCGCCGGGCCGGACAGCGCGGGCTGCGCCGACGCGGCCGGGACCGCGACGGCGGAAACCGCGCCGAACAGCGGCACGGCCAGCACCGCGGCCAAAAGCCTGGGTCTCTTCACTTTTCTCCTCCTCGCGGAAAGCGGTTCCTGCACCGTATAGACCGGACAATGCGTGTACAACGGCCAAACGTACGTTATGGAACAACCGACTTCTGCTCTGCGAAGTGACAAGCTGACAAGTGCCCGTCCGTCCTGGGCTCGAGCGCGGGCACCTCCGTCGCACACCGGTCTTCGGCCTTCCAGCACCGCGTGCGGAACCGGCACCCGGACGGGGGATCCAGGGGGCTCGGCACGTCGCCGGTCAGCCGGATCACCTGGCGGCGCCCGCGCACGGCCGGGTCGGCCACCGGCACCGCCGACAGCAGTGCCTGGGTGTACGGGTGGGACGGCCTCTCGTAGATCTCCTCGTCGGTGCCGAGCTCGACGATCTTGCCGAGGTACATCACCGCGACCCGGTTGGACAGGTGCCGCACCACGGAAAGGTCGTGCGCGATGAAGACGTAGGACAGGCCGAACTCGCCCTGCAGGTCGCCGAGCAGGTTCATCACCTGCGCCTGGATCGAGACGTCCAAGGCGGACACCGGCTCGTCGCAGATGATCACCTTGGGCCGCAACGCGAGCGCCCGCGCGATGCCGATGCGCTGGCGCTGCCCGCCGGAGAACTGGTGCGGGTAGCGGTTGAGGTGCTCGGGGTTGAGCCCGACCACCTCCAGCAGTTCCCGCACCTTGCCCGCCCGCGAGCCCTTGGGCGCGACCTCGGGGTGGATCTCGAACGGCTCGCCGACGATGTCACCGACCGTCATGCGCGGGTTGAGCGAGGTGTACGGGTCCTGCAGCACGATCTGGATTTCGCGGCGCAGCTTGCGCAGCTCGGCCCCGCGCATCGAGAAGATGTCGCGGCCCTCGAACTTCGCGGTGCCGCCGGTGGGTTCCTCCAGGCGCATCAGGACCTGGGCGAGCGTCGACTTCCCGCAGCCGGACTCGCCGACGACGCCGAGCGTCTCGCCCGGCATCAGGTCGAACGAGACGCCGTCGACCGCCTTGACCTGGCCGATCGTGCGCTTGAAGAGAACGCCGGTGCGGACCGGGAAGTACTTCTTGAGGTCGGTGACCGAGAGAATGGGGTCAGGCACGGGAGCTCACCACCTCTTCGGCGAAGTGGCACGCGCTGGTCCGGCCGAAGCCGATCGCGTGCTGCGGCGGGACCTCTTCCGAACACTTCGCTTCGGCCCGTTTGCACCGCGGGTGGAAGGGGCAGCCCGGCGGGATGTCCAGCAGGCTGGGCGGCAGGCCCTTGATGGTCTCCAGCGTCTGTCCTTTGAGGTCGAGCCGGGGCAGGGAATCCATCAGCGCGGCGGTGTACGGGTGGGCCGGCGCGCGGAACAGCTCGACGGCGTCGGCCTGCTCGACGATCCGCCCCGCGTACATCACCGCGATCCGGTCCGCGACCTCGGCGACCACGCCCAGGTCGTGGGTGATGAGGACCAGGCCCATCTTGCGTTCCGCCTGGATCTCGTGCAGGAGATCCATGATCTGGGCCTGGACGGTGACGTCGAGGGCGGTGGTCGGCTCGTCGGCGATGAGCAGGTCCGGGTCCAGCGCCAGCGACATCGCGATCATCGCGCGCTGCCGCATGCCGCCGGAGAACTGGTGCGGGTAGTCCTTGATCCGGCGTTCGGCCGCTGGGATGCGGACGATGTCGAGCAGTTCGATCGCCCGCCTCCGGGCGTCCTTTTTGGACATCCCGAGCCGGACGCGCAGCTGCTCTTCGATCTGGAAGCCCACGGTGAACACCGGGTTCAGCGCGGACAGCGCATCCTGGAAGATCATCGCGATCTCGCTGCCGCGCACCTCGCGGCGGCGGTCCTCGGACGCGGTCAGCAGGTCCTCGCCGCGCCAGCGCACGGCACCGGCGGTGATCACGCCGGGCGGCACGTCGAGGATGCCCATCACCGTCTGCGCCGTGACGCTCTTGCCGGAACCGGACTCGCCGAGCACGGCCAGCGTCTCGCCCGCGTGCACCGAGTAGCCGACGCCGTTGAGCACGTTGGCCACGCCGTCGGACGTCCGGAACTCGACGTGCAGGTCCTCGACCTCGAGCAGCAGTTCGTTGTCGGACAAGGGATCTACCTCGACTTCGGATCGAGCGCGTCGCGGATGCCGTCGCCCAGCATCACGAAGGCCAGCACGGTCAGGGTGACGAAGGCGCCGGGGAACAGCAGCATGTGCGGGTCGTTCCGGAAGTAGTCCCGCGAGTCGGCGATCAGCACGCCCCACGAGATCACCGGCGCGCGCACGCCGATGCCGAGGTAGGCGAGCGTCGCCTCGGCGCCGATGAACGCGCCGAGCGCGATGGTGGCGTACACCAGCACCGGCGCGATCGTGTTCGGCAGCAGGTGCCGGAAGATGATCCGCGGGGTGCTCGCGCCGAGGCCGCGCGCGGCCTTGACGTAGTCGAGCTGCTTGGCCACCAGCGTCGCCGAGCGCATGATCCGCATGCTCACCGGCCAGCTCAGCGCCGCGATGGAACAGACCACCTGGACGATGATCGTCACCGCACCCGGGTTGGAACCGGGTGCGTTGAACGTCGTCAGGATGACGATCGCGCCGAGCACGAACGGCAGGCCGGCGAAGATGTCGCCGAAGCGCGACAGCAGGCTGTCGACGAGCCGGCCGTAGTAGCCGGCGACGATGCCGATCACCGAGCCGAGGAGCACGGTCACCAGCGTCGAAAACACGCCGACGAGCAGGGACGCGCGGGTGCCGTAGATCGTGCGGGCGTAGACGTCCTGGCCCTGGTTGTCGTAGCCGAACCAGGCGTCCGCGGACGGGCCCTCGTTGGCGTGCGCGAGGTCGCTGAAGCCGGCGTCGCGCGAGCTGAACAGGCCCGGCGCGATCGCGATCAGCAGGACGAACAGGATGATCACCGCCGAGGCGATGACCGCCGGCTTGCGCCGCAGCTGCCGCCACGCGTCGCTCCACAGGCTGCGGGGTTTCTGCGGGCCGGTGGCGGAGTCGTCCACACGGGACAGTTCCGCCGCGTCGGCCCCGCCGCCGCCCACCAGGTTCGGGTCAGTCATAGCGGATCCTCGGGTCGAGAACGGCGTAGAGCAGGTCGACGACCAGGCTCATCAGCAGGTACACCAGCACCAGCAGGACGACCACGCCGACGACCGTCGCGCTCTCCCGGTTCTGGATGCCGCGGAAGATGAGCCCGCCCAGCCCGTTGATGTTGAACACGCCTTCGGTCACGATCGCGCCGCCCATCAGGGCGCCGAGGTCGGTGCCGAGGAACGTGAGCACCGGGATCACCGAGTTGCGCAGCAGGTGGACGAGCACGACCCGGCTCTGGGGCTGCCCCTTCGCGATCGCCGTCCGGACGTAGTCGGCGCGGCGGTTCTCGGCGATGCTCGTCCTCGCCAGCCGGGCCACGTAGGCCATGGACAGGCTGCCGAGCGCGATGCCCGGCACGATGAGCTCGCCGACGCTCGGGTTGTCCGACACGCTCGCTTCGATCCAGCCGAGGCCGTTGCTGCCCAGGGCGAGCTGCAGCACGATCGCGGTGACGAACACCGGCAGCGAGATCAGGAACGTGGTCGAGACCAGCAC